>Ga0190275_10000823_pt1 | contig 24614 bp, 16 predicted proteins | sample Popmic550T_FD_133745 | JGI IMG/M metagenome (GOLD analysis project Ga0190275, IMG submission 133745) | Populus adjacent soil microbial communities from riparian zone of Yellowstone River, Montana, USA - 550 T | ecosystem: Environmental > Terrestrial > Soil > Riparian zone > Trees stand | place...
AAGCCTTGGGCGTTGATGGCGGTGGTGTCCACGAAGTTGAAGAGCACGCCGTGCTGGTCGATGCCGCCGCTGAAGTGGATGCCGAAGCCGGTGAAGGTGGCCGAGGCGCCGCGGATGTTGACCACCACCAGGGCGCCAGCGGGCGCGTGGATGGACAGCAGCTTGGCACCGGTGAAGGCGCTGGCGCTCACGTCGAAGACGTTCATGCTCGCGCCCGTGCCGCGCAGCATGATGCCTCCCCAGCTCTCGCGCCGCGTCGAGCCGTTGGCCGGCATGCTGGCCAGCTGCGAGGACAGGCTGCGCAGCGCGGCGAACCGGGCTGCGAAGTCGATGGGCGTGCCCCGCGCCACGGTGCCCCGTGGGTAGATGACGCTCGGGTCGGCGCTGTAGCTGCCCCCGTAGAAGGCGTTCCCCCAGACGGCGCCACGTGAGAGCGTGAGGTTGCCGCCGGCCACCAGGGTGTTGGAGATGTTCGTGTCCGCCAGCCCGGTGCCCACGGCGAAGTTCGTCATCGTGATGTTGCCGCCCGCGGCCACCTTGCCCACCACATCGTGGCCCCCGGTGTAGTCCTCGAGGAGGAACAGGTTGTAGTCGCCCAGGTGGAGATCCAGGCAGGTGCCGCAGGGCCCCACCGTGAGCGGACGTACCGCGGTGGCGACGTGGCCCGCAGGGTCCACCACGCGGTAGGAGACGGTGTACTGGCCAGGGCGGGATGGGTCGAGGTCGCTGGTGGAGGTGATGCGCGCGGTCAGATCACCGGCGCAGATGTCGTTGGCCGTGGCGCCCGGGTCTATATAGGGCGCGCCGTTGCACTCGATGACGGACGGCCCGGGGCGCACCTGGAGCTGAGGTGCCAGGGTGTCGGACACGGTCACCGTCCTCGTCACGGGCGTGGCCGCGTTGCCGGATGCGTCCGTGGCCCCGTAGCTCAGCGAGTAGGTGGCGGGGACGCCCAGGTTCACCGAGCCGGTCGTCACGGAGGGCAGCGGGCCCTGGCACACGTCGCTCGCGGTGGCCCCCGGGTCGTCGTACCTGGCACCCGCCACGCACTCCAGCGACTGGCTCGCCGGACCGTTGAGGGCCACCGTCGGCGGCACGTGATCCACCACCGTGACAATGCCCGTGCATGAGGAGGACTGGCCTGCCCGGTCCGTGCACGTCAGCGTCACCGTCGTGTTGCCGATGGCGTACGGGCCTGTCGGGCTCTGCGTGCAGCCCACCAGATCGTTGTCCTGATCATAGGAGCCGCGGTCGATGCCGGCATCCTGGCTGCAGGAGTACTCCGCCACCACCGTCACGTCCTGACAGAGCGCCGTCGGCGGGCTGCCGGACCGCGGGAGGTTGGGGATCTTGCAGAACGAGGTGCACGTGCCGAGGGAGCCGTCTGTCTTGCGGCCGTTGTCGACTCCCTCATCGCACTCTTCGCCAGAGTTCCTGTTCACCTCACCATCGCCACACCAGTGGTTGCGGCATGAGTACGAGCAGGTCTGCTCTGCCCGCTGACCCTTGAACGCGGCCTGGCCATTGAGGCTGTCACCCATGTCGCACTCCTGGAACGACGGGACGCGATCGGGGTCGCCGCCGCAGCCGGCCCCCAGCGGCTCGGCGCCGTGCACGAGGGCGTAGGGCGTGCCGACGAAGTCCCGGCTCGCTTCGAAGTCCGGATAGGGACGCTCGCCGGGGATCCTTCCTCCCGTGGAGCTCATCGCCAGCGCTGCGAACGAGAAGTTACGCTCCGGGTAGGTGGTGAACACCGAGCGTGCCACGCACCCAGCGCCTCGGAGCATCGAGTCGGTGATGGAGCTCGAGAGCAGACCGTTGTGCATCTGGATCATGTGCCCGGAGTCGGCGCAGCCTGGCACTCCCTGCACCTTGAAGGTGCCGAACGGCTCCAGCAGCGGGACCGGGGTGTTGGGAGTTGCGCTCTGGTAGGCACAGCCCAGCGCGATGTACATGCCGGTACGCCGCTGCGCCGAGTTGAGGACGAACTCGATCGCGTTCTCCACCAGCTGGGGCGTGGTGTTGGTGGTCGGGTCGGTGCTGAGGACAGCCACGTCGCCATCGACGATGGCACCCCAGATGGTGCGGTTGTCCACGGCCGCCTGGAACGCCGCCGCCCCGTTCTGGCACGACGCATCGCCGATGATGAGGGCGCGGTACGCCTTGAACTGCGCGGCCGTCATCGCTCGCCACTGCTCTGGCGTCACCACGTCGATCTGAGTGGTGGGATGGTTGGCCCGCACGGCCAGGGCCTCGCGACTGGTGGCTCCGCCGTTCACGCTGCTGCCCAGGATCAGCACCTTGTTGGTGCTGTTCACTGGCTGGTGGGACGCGCTCATGGCGGGCAGCGCAGGCTCGAGCGCTGCTTCCCCAGAGGTGTCACCACAGGCCAGCGCTGACAGCGCAGCGACCAGCAAGAAGCCTCTCCCCACGGATCTCAGAGTCATCTGGCATACCCCCTATGAACAGACCTCGGCACACCCGTTTGAGCCCCCCAAGGCGCCAGCACTCCGGGAGGTCCTCAAGCCAGGAATTCGCTCCCATCGGGAGCGGGAGGGAAAAGTTGTTTCCCCCGTGCAAGGCCGCAACCCCGCGCGAGCGCACTGTGTTGGGAGGTAGGCGGCTCGGAGAGATCCACGCGGTTCTCTGTTGAACCGGGATCACCTCCTCCCTCTTGCGCTCGTCTCCGAGATCAGTGGAGGACACCGGGCACGTGGAGGCCGCGCCAGAGCAGGCAGGCAGGCGAGGCATGTCGAGGCGGAAGGCGGCCTCGGCTTCGGGTGACACCGGTCTGACGGCTCATCGGGGTGGCGCCGTAGCGCCACGTTCGTGACGTGAAGCCCTCGGCCTGGGGCATTCAGGAAGTGGCCGAGGACCGCGCTCCTACCACTCGAAGCTGGCCGCGCCCGGCGCCTGCTGCTGGGAGGCCAGCTTGATGACGTTGATCATCAGGTCCTTCACCCGGCGTGGCTTGTTGCCGCCGTTGTCACGGATGATCTTGTCGATGTCATCTTCCGGCTGGTGGTACTCCGGGATCAGGCCGCCGCCGCCGTTGGGGTTGGAGAGCCCCTCGAACATGAAGAGCACGTCCTCGCCCTTGCGAGTGAAGACGGCGCCGTCCTGCCGGTCGCGGTACTGGTTGATGTCCTGGTTGAGCTTGTCGAACGGATCGGCCATCTGCTGGTTCGCCTGGCCCACGACGTCCCGGAAGTAGGTGGCCTGGCCGCGCGAGTTGGTGTCGATGAGCGAGAGCCGCTGGTCATCCCACCGGCCCACCATGTCCATGTTGATGACGCCGGTGATCTCCTTCAGCCCCAGGCCAGGAATGGGGTTGTCCACGAAGTACTGCGAGCCAACCAGCCCCTTCTCCTCGGCCCCCGTCCACAGGAACAGCACCGAGCGATCCAGCTCGCCGCGCTTCTGTGCCTCGACGAGCTCCGGGATGGAGGCCATCAGCACCCCGCTCCCCGAGGCGTTGTCGTCCGCGCCGTTGAAGACGACCCCGCCGCGGCCCGTGCCGACGTGATCCAGGTGGGCCATCACCACGATGACCTCGTCCTTGTTCGGCCCGGTGCCCGGCAGCAGCGCCATGGTGTTCTGCGCCATGGGGCCCGCGTCGGACACCTGTCGCAGCTGCTCCACGCTCATCGGCCCCGACCGTGGCGCCAGCGGCGCGCCGGCGGCCTTCACCGTCTCCTCGTACTTGCGGGTGAGCAGCTCCCGGGTCTCCGTGGGCATGCCCTCGTTCAGGTAGAAGCCCTCGTCGAAGATCTGGTGGCCGAACTCCTTGTGCTCCGCGTGCTCACTCGCGGCACCCTGCGCGCCCCCGCGAGCCTCGCCTGCGAAGGAGAACACCTGGAACGGCTGCTGGTACGGGTTGCTCGGGTTGTGGGTGTTGGGGCCGCTCAGGCCGTACTTCTTGGCGAACTCCTGGACGTAGGCCGAGGCGGCGCTCAGGCCATCCGAGGGGCTGTCCCGGCCTGCCAGCTCGTCCGAGGCCAGGTACGTGATGTGCTTCATCGGATCCGAGTCATCCGAGGCGGGAGGAGGCGGCTGCTCGCCCTTGGGGGTGATGGTCAGCCCCCAGCTGTTGAGCGTGCCGGTGTCCTGGCGGGCCGTGTCCTTCACGGTGAGCGTCCAGGTGCCGGCGGCCTGCTCGCCCGCGAAGGCGGAGAGGTCGAAGGAGCCCTTGAGATCGTCCGCGCTGCCGCCCTGCTTGTCGGAGATGACGGCGCTCTTGCCCGAGGGGCTGGTCAGCGAGACGACGAGATCGCCGCGGTAGGAGTGCTGGAGGTCCAGGTCGAGCTTCAGCGAGTCCACCGTCGCGTCCCCGGAGAAGGACAGGGTGGAGGTGACGGTCTGGTTGTCCTGGATGGGAGCGCGAGGGGTGACGCTCTGGCTGATGGGAGCACCTGCGGCCGGGGTGGCGGCACGGGGGCTCTGGGGCAGCGGAGCGCCGCTGAGTGCCACGTGCTGACGGGAGGCGGGAGTGCTCTCGAACCGGTCATTCGCCCACGGGGAGGCCTGGGCCTCCGGGCTGGGCGGCTGCGCTGCCGCTCCCGTCGCGCGGTTCTGCTGGGCCGTGAGAGGCTCCTGCCGAGAGCTAACTGGCTGAAATCTCTCGGAAACTCTCGTGGCCATGGCGCGGACTCCAGATGTGAGGGTGTGTACGACTAGGTTATCGTGGGTAGTCGCGTGTAGGTTGCGTGCCGCACTGAACTTTTCCGCGAGGCGGATCATGAGTGCACACCGGGCCGTTTGTCCACGAGCACCTGGAGGGCTTCCGGGGTGGTCTCCGCGAAACCTTCCGCGATGATGGGCCCTAGGGTGCTGTGCCATCCGGGTTCTTTCCTCAGGCTGAGAACTACTAAGATACTGCCCTCGGGAGAATGAAAGGATTCGTCTCGAGGGTTGGCGGTTTTCCCCGAAGACATCATCCACGACATGGAGGTGCCAGGGACGCATGGCCTCTTCGTCATAAGAGGTGCATCGACACCGACTGCTCGTGGCGGAGGAACCCGCCGCTATCTGCCCAGCATGACTCCTAGAGCGAGATTCCTGCCAGCACTCCTCATTGCCGCGCTGATGGCCTGCGCCCCGGCCAAGCCCCCGCCAGGAGTCGTGCGCTTCACCCCTGACTCCTTTCCACTGAGCATCGAGGGGCCCATGCCAGACTTTGGTCCCTTCACTTCCTATCGGGATGCGCTCATGGAGGCATGCCCGCTGATCCTGTCTCAACCCCGCGCCACGGCAGGCCGTAGGGACGACCAGAATTTTGCCGTGAGATGGCGTGTCTCAACAGAATACTGCGCATGGCTCTACCATACACCTCAGGAAACTTATGAGATGAGCATGCTCATGGAGAGCTCGGATGCCGTGCCACCAGACAGCCATGGGGAGCGTGGATGCAGGATCCCGGCTTTCGTGCACGACAGGCGCTATCCACAACACGCGCTCAAGCACCTCTACGTCCTTCACAATCATCCGGCTGCACCTACTCATATCTCCCTGAAGGATATCCGCGCTGTCGTCGCCGCGGCCAAGATCCATGGCAGATTCATGGAGACACATGAGGGGCGGATTCCAGTCGGCGTCGTTGCGTTTTTCGCGAACTCGTATGAGCCCACGTCTCCCTCATGTGATGGTTTTTTTGAATACACATGGGGAAGCACTGACGTCGTGAGGTGGACTCCTGATGAACAGGGAGCCTGGAGCGGAGAGAAGGTGGGTACGGTGACGTGGAAGAGCGAAACCGAGTTCGACTTTGAGCCAGGCGGCTAGAAAATGAGCGCGAGACTTTTCTCTCTTGCAGCAACAGTCATGCTCGTCGGCTGCCCACTCGCTCCCGGCCTACCCCCAGTGCCTCGAGGAGACGACAGATCCATTGTCTTCCCGCAATTCTTTGGTCATGCGCCTGTTGTCATTGGGAGCGATGAAAAGCCGTATGAGCTGGATGGTTCGCTTTTAAGAGCTGTTGTGCTCGTCGCTAATGACTTTCGACCGCCCACCAAAGAGAAACAGCCTTGCTGGGCCAGCCAACAGGCACTGCGCTATCGCATCATCCGTCAAGGAAACATCATCTTCGTCAGGGTTGATGAGGACCCTGAGCTCTGCGGGATGCAATACATTTCCTTGGATACTGGAGCCAGTTATGCCATCAGCAGCAGTGGCCAGATCCTCCGGCGCATCCTGGATATGGAGCCCTACGAATCTCCACAGGATGGGGGAGTCTTCGCACAGGATGGGGGAGTCATCGTCGGGCCACTCGTCGCGCCTGCCTCCATCGCGTCCACTCCAGATGCAGGCAAGGCCGATCACCGGCTTCCAGATGAAGGCAATCAACCCAGTAGGGAGTGAGCTGACGCGAGGCAGGAGTGCTCTCGAAGTCGTAATTTGTCCACGGAGAGGACTTACTCTCGAGGCGGACGGCTGACGTCCGGGCTTCCCGCCAGCGGGAGGGTGACGGTGAAGCGGGTGCCTACGCCGGCCTGGCTCTCCGCGCTCAAGGAGCCTCCCAGGCTCAGGACGATGGCGTGGCTCACCGACAGTCCCATGCCCACGCTGCTGGGCAGGGCGGTGAAGGAGGGCTCGAAGAGGCGCGCGAGCACCTCGGCTGTCATCCCCGCGCCGGTGTCCTGGATCTCGATGACCACCTCCCCCGCCGAACCGGTGCGGGTGGCCACGCGCAGCACGTTGCGCGCCTCGCCCTGCTCGGACATGGCCTGCACCGCGTGGAGCACCAGGTTGAGGAACACCTGCCCGAGCCGCGCCTCGTCCGTCTCCACGGGCGGTACGGGCTGGAAGTCCTTCTCCAGCCGGGCGCGGTGGCGCAGCTCGCCCCGGATCAGCTTCAGGGTGTTCTCCAGCACCGCATGCACGCTCACCCGCGCCCGGTACCGAGCCGGCTCACGCGTGAGCACGTGCAGATCCTGGACGATCGTCTTCAGCCCCTCCGCGCCCTCCAGGGCCTCGCCCAGCGCGTTGAGGATCTCATCGATCTCCGAGCGAGCCATGTCTCCCTTGCCGGTGGTGAGGTGCTCCTGGAGCCGGGCCACCTCCTCGCGCGCGAAGGAGAGGTTGGCCATCAGCCAGGCCAGAGGGTTGTTCATCTGGTGGCCCACTCGCGCCGCCAGCGAGCCCAGGGAGGCCATGCGATCGGCGTGCATCAGGCTCGACTCCACCTGCTTGCGCGCCGTCACGTCCTTGGCGAAGACCCGGAGGTTCTCGTTGTCCTGCATGGCGGTGATCGCCAGCTCCCAGTAGCGGCCCGCCAGGTGCACCACCGGGGGCGCTTCGTTGGGCACGGCTCGCTGGATGGACGCGAGCGCGGTCTCCACCAGCGGGTGGCCAGGACCCTGCGCCAGCAGGTCCGGGAAGGCGGCATGCGCGGTGGGGTTGGCGTAGCGCAGGGTGCCGCCCAGCTCCAGCTCCATCATGGGATCGGGGTGGAGGAGCGGGAACGAGGCCAGCCGGTACACCTCGCCGTCCAGCGAGCTCGACTCGGTGATGTCGCGCACCAGCAGGGAGATCCCTCGCGACACCTCCCCGGAAGAGGCCGGACGGGGCATGGCCTGGACGGCGTACAGGTGCGTCTTGCCCTCGAGCTCCATGAGGTATTCGTGCCGGCCGCCCACACCGCTGATCTGGACGGCTCGTGCCAGCGTCTCCAGACGCTCCGCTGCTTCCGTGGGGAGCACCTCCCTCAGCGTGCGCCCGCCCGCCTCATGGACTGCCTGGCCAAAGGCCCTGCCGGTCGAGGACCACAAGTGCTGGCAACATCCTCGAGCGTCCAGCTCCACCACGACGTGCTCCACGGAGTGGGAGGTGGGCAGGGGCTGGGACTGCACCTGCCCAGTACCCTGCACGAGGGCGAACCCCTCGATGTTGAACAGGCCGAGCAGCGGCTCCATCCCGCTGCCGTCATGGAGCATCCCGGTGAGCACGGAGATCAGGACGGCGGCGTCCTCCTCCGCCAGGCGGGAGGTGAGGATGATTCCATCGGAGAGGGTAGGGCCGGAGACGGCGAAGCACTTGAGCCGGCACTCGTCGGCACCGATGCGGTCAGCCATGTGGGCGCGGATGGTGTGCTCGTCCGGGTGGGTCGTGTATTGGGCCGTGAAGTCCGCTTCCCCCGAGAGCACCACGAGCAGGGCCTTGCGATAGCTCCCGTAGAAGCGCTGCTCGGAGAAGAGCTCCGAGGGAGACAGCCCCTGCGTCTCCAGGTAGCGCCTGGGCAGCAGGTAGCCTCCCGTGGAGAGGGGCGCCACCCAGGCGGCGCGTGTGCCTCTCAGTCGCTCCAGGGTCAGGGGCGCGTCAGCCCGGCAGACGAGGGCGGCATGGTAGTGCCAGCGGCCGGCCCGGACTGCGCGAAGCACGGCGCGCGCCTGAGGCTCGAACTGGTCGCACTGCTCGGCGGTGGCCCAGGCCATGTCCACCCGGCCCGCTGCCAGCTCCTGAACCACCTCCTCGTAGGTACGAGCCACCTCGACGATGACGGGCCGCCCCAGCCGCTGGGAGAGCACCCTGCCAAAGAGATCGGCCCGCACGTGCTCCCGAACGACGCCATTGGTCGGGTAGAGCAGGAATCGGATGGGAGGGCTCATTGGGGTTCGAGTGGATAGGTAACCGCGTTGCCTGGGCGAGGGGAAGCGGTGTCGCCTCCGGTTGCTATACCGATTGCGTGAAACTTCGAGTGTCCCGACGAGTCGTGCTCCTCGTGCTCTTCGCCCAACCGCCTGCGCACGCGTCCCAGGTTCTACCGGCGCCTCCGCCTGTCACGGACGAAGCTCCTGCCGAGAGCCCACAGGCCGAGACGGTGGTGACGGCGACACACACGCCTCGCCGGGCCGAGGAGGCGCCACGGGCGGTGACGGTCGTCAGCCGGGAGGAGCTCGCGCGCAGACCGGCGCGCACCACTCCCGAGGCGCTCGCCGAGCAGGAAGGCGTCTTCCTCCAGAAGACGAACCCCGCCGGGGGGGCTCCCATCGTCCGGGGACTCTATGGGCAGCACCTCCTGCTGCTGGTTGACGGCGTGCGCTTGAACAATGCCACGGTGCGCTCCGGGCCCAACCAGTACCTCAATACAGTGGATCCGTTCCTCATTGAACAGATTGAGCTCGTGCGCGGTCCAGGCTCCGTGCTCCATGGCTCCGACGCGCTCGGTGGCGTGGTCAACGTGCGAACGTTCTGGCCCCGCTTCTCATCGGAGCCGACGCCGGTGGGACAGCTCCGGGCCCAGGCAGGCAGCGCGGACCAGAGCCTTCAGGGGCATGTGCGGGCGGGCCTCTCGCTGATGAACACGGCCGTGGCCGTCGGGGTGACGCTGCGGGACTTCAATGATGTGCGAGGCGGAGCACTCGTGGGGCGGCAGCGCTACACGGCCTACGAGGAGGGCGATGTCGCGCTCAAGCTGCGCCACCGGGTGACTCCGAGCATGCAGCTTGCCGTCCAGTACCAAGGAGTGCGGCAGTTCGATGCGCCGCGGCTGGATCGCTCGGTCCCTGGGGACTTCCGCCGCTTCACCCAGCAGCAGCGGGATTTCTTCCAAGGGCGGCTGGAGCGCTCCCGCGCCGCCGACGGGCTGCTGCGGCGCTGGACGGTGGAGTTGAGTGCTCACCGCCAGAGTGAACAGGTTGACCGCTTCCGCGTCACCCGCGATCGCGTCGAGCGCGACGCGGCCAATGTGTGGACGCTGGGCCTGCGGGCCGAAGGCGAGCTCTCACCCATCGAGCTTCTGCCGCTGCGGCCCTCGCTCATCATGGGCCTGGATCTCTTCCACGATCGGGCGACGAGCAGCGCCGCGCGCAGCCCGCTGTCGGAGCAGGAGCGCTTTGTCCTCCGAGCGGAGGATGCCCGCTATCCGGGGGCACCCACGGCGCTCTCCGCGGGGCTGTTTGGCCTGCTGGCGAGTGACGAGCGGGCCCCCTTCTCCTGGCACCTGGGCGGTCGCCTGCAGCTCCACCGCACTCACCTGCCAGAGGACTCGCGGCTTGCGGAGCTGTTCGCCTCCGCTGTCTCGCCACCTCCGGTGTTGGCAGAGGACACGGTGAGCGCCGTGGGCGTGGCGGCGGAGCTCGGAGTCCAGCACCGGCTCGCTCCGGGGCTCTCGCTCCTCGCCAACCTGGGCTCGGGGTTCCGGGCGCCGAACATCGATGACTACCTGCGCCTGGGAGCTGAAGGGCCTGGCTTCCTCATCCCCGGGCGGGATCTGCGGACCGAGCAGTCCTACACGGGGGAGCTCGGCTTGCGCGCCCGGCGCGAGGACTTTAGCGCCGAGCTCTTCTACGCATACACCGTGATCCGGGGACTGGTAGGGAACGTGCCCACGACCCTCATCGGCGAGACGCGGACTCCCGAGAGTGTTCCCTACCTCGCCCGTCAGAACCGGGACAGCGCCCGGATCCACGCGCTGGAGGGAGCCGTGGTCTTCCGGGCCCTCCCTGAGCTCACCCTGGCCAGCCACGCCACATGGACCCTCACCCGCCAGAGGCGGCGTGATCTCACCGTGCCAGGCGAGCCGCTCATCCTCGAGCCGCTCTCCCGGACCCCACCCCTCAACGGGCTGGTCCGGATCACCCTGGCTCCGAGGGAGGCCCTTTTCTTCGAGGCGGTGGCCCGCTGGGCGCTCGCGCAGCACGAGCTGTCCGCGGCGGACCGGCTCGACGTGCGTACCTGCGCGGAAGTCCCCGAGTGCCAAGGCACACCGGGTTTTGTCGGGTTCCACCTGCGTGCGGGAGTGCAGTGGAGCCCGCATTGGCGCCTGTCCGGCACGCTGCAGAACCTCCTGGACTCCACCTACCGGACGCATGGATCCGGCGTGGAAGAGGCTGGACGCTCCGTGGTGCTCGCGGTGGAGGCAACGCTGTGAGGCGCGTCAGGCTGTGGGGGTGGCTGGCGGCCTTGGCGGCCCTGCTCGCTGGCTGCGGTACCAGCCTGGGCGAGCGCTGCGGCAGGGACTCGGACTGCGCCAGCGGGTTTATCTGTGCCAGGCCGGTTAGGGACGAGGGCCCTGCAGCCTCGGGGGTGTGTGATTACCCCCTCCGCGAGAGGGATGAGCCCTGCACGGTGGCTGCTGAGTGTGCGCAGTCGCTCACGTGCTCCAACCACTTTGCCGAGGGTGATCGCTACGGGACGTGCGTGCCACGTCGTGAGGACGGGAGCACGTGCTTTGCCGACCGGGACTGTGAGAGCGAGCACTGCGAGGGCGCTTCAGGCACGGCGCTGGATGGCACCTGCGCGCCCTGAAGGGGCGGCGTCGATGCTCCTACAGTAGGTTCTGCTGTCGGCAAGCTCAGGCTACCCGTCAGGGGATTGACCCCTGGGCGGTGCTGGGTGACGTTCAAACCCCTGTGACGACTCCGGAGAGCGGTACCGCTACAAACCCCCAGCGCCACGCGGGCATGGTGCGCTGGCTCCATCCCGCGCAGTTCATCCGCACCAGCATGGACGCCATCGTCGCGGCCGTGTTCGGGGCCCGCGCTGATCAGCGGCTCGTTGAGTCCGTGGTGCGGCCCCAGGAGCCTTACTTCGACTACTCGCAGGTCGAGGACGGGGAGGGCAGCTTCTGGCTGGACTACGTCGCGGACACCGGGGACGGCTGGGACCCCACCTACTGCATCGCCCGGCTGCTGGCCCTGCCGACGCTGGAGACAGGGACTCCGGGCGGGAAGCGCTACGCCACCCAGCGGGGACGGGTCCTTATCTTCGGAGGAGACGAGGTCTACCCCGGAGCCAGCCGGGACACCTATGAGGAGCGGCTGATCCAGCCCTACGAGGCGGCCATGCGCCGCTCGCACCCGCCAAGCCCGGACCTGTTCGTCATTCCCGGCAACCACGACTGGTACGACGGACTGTCGTCCTTCATCCGTCTGTTCTGCGCCCACCGTTGGGTGGCGGGCCGGCGCACGCGCCAGAGCCGCAGCTACTTCGCCCTCAAGCTGCCGCAGGACTGGTGGCTGCTGGGCACGGACGTCCAACTCGACAACGACATCGATGTGCCCCAGGTGGAGTACTTCCGCTCGGTGGCGGCGCTCATGGGGCCGAAGGACCGCGTCATCCTCTGCAACGCGGAGCCCGCATGGGTCCGCGCCACTGCTGGCAAGCGCAGCCGAGGCTACCTGGAGAGCAACCTCGAGTACCTGCAGGAGAAGGTGCTCGGCAAGCGCATCAGCGTGTTCATCGCGGGGGATCTCCACCACTACCGGCGCCACGAGGATCCCGAGGGGCGGCAGAAGATCACCGCGGGCGGTGGGGGCGCCTTCCTGCACCCCACCCATGCCCCCCCAGCGAAGGAGCTGCTGGACGGCTACGTGGAGAAGAAGAGCTTCCCGGACGAGAAGACCTCCCGAAAGCTGGCGCGCAAGAACCTCCTGCTCATCCGCTACAGCCCTCTCTTCGGGCTCATCACCGGCACGCTGTACCTGCTGCTGGCGCTGGCGGCCTACTCGGAGGTGGGCCACCTGGGGCTCTCACGGATCCTGGAGGTGCTGGCCGCGGTGGGGCACGCCATGGTGCTGCGGCCGCTGTCGCTCGTGCTGGGCGTGGCCACCCTGGGGGGCATGGCCGCCTTCGCGGATGTGGCGTTTGGCCGATGGCGGCTGCTCGCGGGCGGGCTGCACGGGATGGCCCACATCACGGCCGCCTTCTTCTGTGCCTGGGGGGCTACCTACTTCACCGTCACCGTGCTGGGCCTCTGCCCGGAGCTGGCGCCCAATGGGCTCACCTGCACGGCGGGGTGGCTGCACCTGGCCGGCAAGTTCTTGCTGAACACGCTCCTGACCTTCGCGCTCGGCTTCCTCGTGGGGCCCTTCGTGACGGGCACCTACCTCTGGATCAGCGTCAACGGCTTCCTGGCCCACTCGAACGAGGCGTTTGGATCCCTGGCGCTGCCGGACTGGAAGAACTTCCTGCGCCTGCGCATTGACCCGGACGGCAGCCTCACCCTCTTCCCCGTGGGAGTCGAGCGCGTGCCGCGGAAGTGGAAGAAGACGCACGCGGGGCCCTATGCGCCCGCGTACGAGCCCGACGATCCGAAGGCCACCGAGCCCGCCCTCATCGAGGAGCCCTTCCGGATCAGCTGAGCGTCACTTCTCAGGCGCGCGCTGGCGGACGAGGCCTTCCTGGGACACGGAGGCCACCAGGCGGCCGTCGCGGGTGAAGATCCGCCCGTGCGCCAGGGCGCGCGCGTTGCCCGCCCAGGGGCTCTCCATGGCGTACAGGAGCCAGTCGTTCATGCGCAGGCTGCCGTGGAACCAGAGCGCGTGATCGAGGCTGGCGATCTGCAAGTCCGGCTGCATGACGCTCAGGCCATGCGGCAACAGCCCCGTGCTGATGAGGTTGAAGTCCGAGGCGTAGGCCAGCACGTACCTGTGCACCTGCGGATCCTCCGGCAGCTCGCCGTTGGCCCGGAACCACACGTACTTGGTGGGCTCGATGGGGGAGGGCGCGAACAGATCCCTGGGCGCCACGGGCCGCATCTCGATGGGCTTGTCGCCCAGGAACTTCTCGCGCACCCGCTCGGGCATGCGGTCGGCGTGCCGGCGCAGCAGGTCGATGTCCGTGGGCAGCCCCTCCGGTCCAGGGACCTGGGGCATCGGCGCCTGGTGGGAGACGCCAGGCTCCTCGCCCTGGAAGGACGCCATCATCGTGAAGATGGGCTGCCCCTTCTGGACGGCCACCACGCGCCGGGTGGTGAAGCTGCCGCCGTCGCGCACGCGGTCCACCGTGTAGACCACGGGCAGGCTCACATCCCCGGTGCGCAGGAAGTAGCTGTGCAGCGAGTGCACATGACGGTCGGACACCACCGTCTTGCTGGCGGCCGACAGCGCCTGGCCCAGCACCTGGCCGCCGAACAACCGCCGGAAGCCGAGATCCTGGCTGCGTCCGCGGAACAGGTTCTCTTCAATGGGCTCAAGCTCGAGCAGCGCCAGCAGGTCCTCTAGGACTCGACTCATGTCTTTGCCTCACCTCGGGGGCATGGCGCGGACGGCTACCACGTCTCGCGGTGCCCACACACCCGGTAACTTCTGAGAGGCGAGGGGCGCTGGAGCCCTGTTTGGCGCTCGGCGCCTCCCTCAGGTGCCAGCGTCGCCCGGAGGCGTGCCGCCATCCACCTCTTCCGGGGCGCCACCCATCATCTCCTCGGAGCCCTCCGGGTCAGCGGCTCCAGCGGCACCGTTCGCGCCTTCCGCCACCTCACCGGCGGGAGTCACGACGCCGCCGGTGATGGGCGCTTCACCCGCCTCGGGGGAGAACTCCAACATCTCCACGAAGGCCTGGCCGGGTAGGCGGAAGTCCATGCCCGTCAGCCGCTCCCGGCCCTGGAGCTCGAAGAGCTGCTGCGCCACCGAGCCTGCCTGGACGCGCTGATCCGAGAAGATGATGTAGACCTTCACCGGCCCTTCCTGCGCCGGCACCCGGAAGCTCGTGTTGGCCACGGGCCGGCCCGCATCGCACTTGAGGGAGCGGTTCTCCCGCGTCATCGTGAGCTGCCGGATGATGCCCTTCTGCGACACCGTGTAGACCAGGCAGTAAGGGAGCTGCCCCTCGTTGGGGACGATCTCCATCGTGGTGCCGCTCACCTTGCGGAGCTCCGCGCGAGATGACGGCCCCTTGCTGTCCTTGGTACAGCCAGCACCCAGCGCCACCACCGCCACGGCCCATAGCCACCGCGTCATGTGCCCCTCCCTGAGGTGTGGAACTTCCGGGTTCAGCCTACCCTGGACGTTGCCCCCAAGGGAGTTGGCTGCGTCTCCTGGCGAACGTTGGCCGAGGAGCTGTCCTCTCAAGGACGTTGGTAGACGACAATCTGTGGCGTCTCGTCCAGGTAGAGCCCCGTCGCCGGCGTGCGCGTGCCGAACGCCTGCCAGACGTTGAGCTCGTGCTCGCGGAACTCCTGGTGGTACTGGTAGGCGACGATGTCGGCATCTGACGGGCTCCACGCCGCCTGCAGATCCCGCCGCAGCATCCCATTGTCCTGGTAGTGCTGGAACGAGTAGCCCGTCACCTCGTGCAGGTAGACGCGCGCGTGGGGCTTCGCGTGCTCGTTGATCCACGGCAGCACGCCCGTCACGTGGCTGGACCAGAACTGGCGCTGCATGCCCAGCGAGGCCGCTCCCGGAACGCCTCCCGCCAGCTCCGAGTAGAAGGCCGTCCCATATGGCCACACGCGCACCAGCCCGAGGAGCGCCGGCGCCATGAGCAGCGCGAACACGGGCACCGCCACCGCCGCGAAGGGCAGGGTGGGGCGGCGGGCTCGCAGCTGCTCCACCAGCGCCGCGCAGCCGCTCACCACCGCCATCCCCGCGAGGATGCCCAGGAAGGGCATGGAGGGCAGCCAGTGCTTCACCCCGCCGAAGTGCGGCACCCGGGGGTGGCTGATGATGGCGATGGACGCCACCGCGTTCACCCCCACGAGCAGCTCGGTGATGCTGGGACGGCGGACCCACTCGCGCGTGCGCGGCGGGAGGCTCAGCAGCGCGCGGCCCACCACCGTGAGCCAGCCGAGCACCATGGGCACGAAGAGGCTCGTGGGCACCGTGAGCGCCGTCTTCATCACCACGTAGCCCAGCGGGAATGGTGGGCTGCGCATGAGGTCGCCCAGGTAGAACCAGGCGTAGTGATCGTGCCGGGCGTGGAAGGTCAGGTACCAGGCCACCCGCTCCACCGGGTGGTGCCAGAGGTAGGGCCAGTGCAGGTAGAAGAGGATCGGCCCGAGCACCGCCATGGTCGCCACCGGGAGCAGGGCCCGCGCGGTGGGCTCGTGCACGCGGTACAGCTCGCGCAGCACCCAGAAGGTGCCCACGGCCAGCCCCACGAAGAGCAGGGTGTGCGGGCTTAGGAGGATGAACTTCCGCTGGAAGCCCGCCGGGCCCAGGGCCACGAAGAGCAGCAGGTAGAGCACCGTCACCGCGGCGAACAGGCCCACGAAGCGCCAGGCCCCGTCGCGCGCCGCGGGCACGGCCTTGCTCTCCTGCCACGCGCGCCACAGGGCGAAGGGGACGAGCACGAAGGGCAGGAAGAGCGCGTTGTGCTTGGTGCAGATGGCCAGCCCGAAGGCCACTCCGCACACCAGGCCCCAGCGCCGGGACTCCATCGCCCGCCAGAAGGTGTAGACGACGAGCAGCCACATCGCCGCCACCGGCATGTCGAAGCACGCCAGCTCCGCGTTGAAGAGGTGGCGCGGCACGAGCAGGAAGGAGAGGGCGGCGAAGAGGCCCGCGGCGCGCCCGAAGACGGCGCTGCCCAGCAGGAAGGTGAGCGCCGGCACCAGCGCCGCCATCGCCAGCGCGGGCAGCCGGAAGGCCGTCGCCGGGCGCAGCCATCCCAGGGTCTGGTGGAACAGCAGGTGCGACAGCCCGAAGAGCTCCTTCATCAGCGCTGGGTGCTCGTGGTTGACGTCCCACGCGCCGACGATGGCCGCGTCCTTCAGGGCCGTCATGGGCTGCGTGAAGAGGCGCCGGAACCAGCCCGCGTAGCTCTCCGCGGCGGTGAAGTAGATGCCCTCATCGCGCACAAAGCCCACGGCGCGCTCGACGAGCAGGAAGGCGATGAAGGCCAGCGCCCACAGCCCCACGGCGATGAGCCGCTCCTCGCGGGTCGCGGGCCGCCCCCCCATCACGCACCCTCCCCAGGAGCCCCGAGCGCGACCACGTCCAGGCACAGGTGGCGCAGCTCCGGGTTGGTCGCCTGGGACCAGATCTTCACCGTGCGCGGCTCGCCCGGCGGGAGCGAGCGCTCCGCCTTCTGCACTCCCGGCACGCCCTGCGGCACCACCACGTCCAGCAGCCGCTCACCGCTCTTCGCATCGTCCACGCCCATGTGGATGTTGCTCAAGTGGGAGCGGTTGAAGGTGTTCTCGAAGGTGATGCCTCCCTCGAGCCGGAGCCCCATCCCGCTCGGCACCCCGTCGAGCTCCACGACCAGCCGGTCCGGGCCGCCGGGAGGGTGCATCCACAGGCAGCGGCGTGGCTCGTAGTAGAGCTCATGCCACTCCGGGGCCACGTAGAGGTGTGAAGGCCCCTGGCAGCGGTGGGCTCGGCCATCGAAGGGGCAGGGCCGCCGTGTGCCGTCTGGAGACTCCACGTAGACGCGGGCGCGGGCGTACGCTTCAGAGGCGACGAAGCGGTGCGGCCGGTAGCGGCCATTCGTGTAGAGCGTGAGCGTGAGGTTCCCCGCCTGGAAGGGCTGCCCGACTGTGGTGCGGCCCGGGAGGAAGGCCTTGCGGAAGCCCTCCTCGCCCGTCCCTGGCAGCTGCGGCTGGCCCAGCACCCAGATGCGCGGGTGAGCCGTCAGGTTGTCACGGTCCGAGCCGAAGTAGCCGACCACCGGTACCTCGGGCGGCAGGTACAGCCGGGCGCGCTCTGTCCACCAGGGGAAGAGGAGCACCACGTCCCCCGGGCGCTGCTCCGCCTTCAGCCGTTCGCTGACCGCGCCATAGTCCGCCGCCGAGGGGAGCCGTCCTGGCAGCCGCGCGTAGAAGAGCAGGCACAGCAGAGCAACGAGGACGAACACCCCGAGCCCGATCAGGGGGAGCGCTTGGAGGAAGGACCTAGGACTTCGCAAGGCGGATCTTCTGCTCGCTCTTCTCGCGGCAGAAGGTGCAGAAGGTGGCCTCGCCCGCGGCGAACGAGGGCGTCCACGGTGGATACATCGAGCACCGCGGATCCAGGCAGTGGTGCAGCTCCCACAGGTGGCCCAGCTGGTGGAGCGCGTGCCGGGCCACCGGCTTGTACCCCACCTCCAGATCCTTGTACCCGTGGCTGGTGATGATCGCCTTGTCCTTGCCGAACCGCGCGAAGCCATTCGTCGGCGCCGTGCCGCTTGGCAGCTCCCGATCCTTCAGCTTCCGGGATGTCAGGTAGAGCACCTTGTCGTCCTTGTAGGCCCGTATGCCCTTCACCGCGTCCAGCACCTTTTCGGCGTCCAACGGCTCGGGCAGGCCCGCGGGCAGCTCGAACTGGCCGGAGTGCTCGCTGCCCACGCCGAACGCCGTGTAGAGCGTCCGGCTGAACTTGGCCAGCTGCTTGTCATCGTACGAGTCCAGCGTCACCACGCGAATCACGGAGCATCACCTCGGCGGCAAGGTCCTCGCCCGGCGGGTACGTGCCCGCCATGCGGCCGGCGCTACTTACTCGGTCTCACCCTCGGGCTTCTTCTTCGGAGGACGGCCGCGCTTCTTCGGAGCCGCGGGCGCCGCAGCCTCACCCTCGGGCTTCGGCTTGGGCGGACGGCCCCGCTTCTTCGGCACCGCCGGAGCAGCCGCGGCCTCACCCTCGGGCTTCGGCTTGGGAGGACGACCGCGCTTGCGCTTCGGGGCCTCTCCCTCCGCTCCCTCCTCAGAGGGCTCGGCCTTCGCGGCCTTCTTGCTAGCCGCGGGAGCCTCCTCGTCGCCCTCTTCCTCGGAGCCCTCCTCGCCGCCAGCCTCCTCCTCCTCGGCTGGGGCCTCCTCCTCGTCCGGTGGCAGCTCCAGGTCGCCGTCGAGCCCCAGCAGGGACCCATCCAGCCCCAGATCCTCCTCGTCCCCCTCGCCCCGCGGCTTGAACTCGGCCGCGGTGCGCTTGGGCCGCTCGCGGCCCGGCGGGAAGAGGACGAGGTCCACCGAGTCCTCGGCGTTGACCTCGGGGATGTTGAGCGCGGCGGCCACCTCGGACACCAGCAGGTGGCGCGCGTTGTCGTAGAGCTCGCGCTCCTTGGTGGGCAGCGGCCGCAGCTCGCTGAGCACCTGCAGGCCCTTCACCACCTCGGCCAGCCCGAGGATCCCTCCCTGGGTCATCCGGTCCACATTGGTGCGGGCGCGCTGCTTCCAGTCCAGGTCGGCCTTGTCGCTGTCCGAGCGGAGGAACGAGTAGATCTCCGATACCTCCTCGGCCGAGGCCACCTTGCGCACACCAATGGCGGTCACCTTGGCCTGAGGCACCATCACCACCGCGCCATCTTCTTCCCGGCGCATGGTGACGAAGGTCAGCTTCTGGCCGGCGACCTCCTTCACGTCAATGGCCGTGACGAGGCAGACCCCTTGGTTGGGGTACACCACCCGGTTACCAACCGCGAGCTGGAGTCCTTCTGGCATGTCCCCCTCGTGGGCGAGAGCAACGAGCGCAGACGCCGGTCGTAGCACCGCGCAGCGCCGCACGCTACGACATTACCGGCCGATTGCCGCCGTGCTTTCTTCCGAACGGTGGCCTGCCAGCACTTCTTGCATCACCTCATGCAGCCGGGCGTCCACCCGGGCCTCGACCTCAGCATCGGTCGGCTCCTGGGCCGGTTGCAGGGCTGCCTGCGAGGACCACCCCGCTGCCGCCACCGCCGTCCCGAGCACCATGAGCGTGAGCCACTTCTTCATGTGATGCCTCCCAGTCGCACCCGCCGGAGGCGGGCCTCATGCACGACAGGGTAGGGAAGGCGCTCGGGTGATCAATTTTTCGGCTACAGAATGCTCCACATTGCTACAGGGAGCCACACGCCTCCCAGGGGTCAGCAGCCCCGGGGGTGAGGGCCGGCCATGGGGACGACCTCCACGGAGAGCGCACCGGCGTTGTCCTCCAGATCCTCGTCCGGGAAGGTGAAGCGCAGCCAGGACACGCCGGTGAAGCGGGTGGCCTGGCCCAGCTCCACCACCCGTGCGGGCCCGGGCTTCCACGGCTGGCCCTCCTCCGCGCCGCACCCGCCGTCCTGGAGGACGAGGACGCGGCCCACCGCCTCTGCCTGGATGCCCCGGGTGCGCGCGGGCCGGCCCATGTCGCGCAGGCGCACCTGATAGGTGGCGGAGGGATCCAGCCCGCGCAGGGTGAAGCTCTCCTCGGGGCGGGGCGACAGCGCGTGCTTGCGAGCGTCCACCATCACGGTGGCGCCGGTGCCGCTCGCCGTCTCGCGCACGTGCACCTGGAGGCTGCCCGTGGGGCCCTGCCTGGAGGTCTCCGGCACGAAGAGGTAGAGCGCGAAGGCGTTGCTCACCCGCAGCTCCTGGGGACCCAGCAGGCCGAAGGACTTCCGGGCCGGGAGCGCCGCGCCGCCCTCCAGGTAGTAGACGACGGTGTCGAGGGCGGCCCCCGAGGCCAGCCCCTGCACCAGGGTGCCCTCGGTGCGCAGAGAGTAGGTCCGCGAGGGATCCAGGCGCAGCCGCGCCGCGGAGGAGGGAGGGACGAGGAAGGCATGCTGTGCCGCCCGTACCTCGAAGGTGGGCAGGGGGAAGGTCCCCTCATGGGGCACCTGCGAGGCCGGGACGGGAGCGGAGCCGGCCGTGAGGGACTGCCGGGCAGCTCGCGGGCTCTCGGGGCGGAGGTTGGCGCGGACGGCCAGGGTGGCACCCTCGTCGGCGCGGACGCGCTGGCTCCAGGACTCCATGCCGATGGCGTGCACTTCGATCAGGTGCTCGCGATCCGCGGGCAGGGGGATGGTGGTGGGGGTGTGATCCATGAGGAGCAGCCCGTCCACCCAGACCGAGGCGCCCTGGGGCGTGGAGGTGAGCTCCACCGAGAACGTCTTGGTGTCTTCTCCCGTGAGGATGAGCACGGAGGCCAGGAGCGCGGCGACCACGGGAGTGCCGAACAGCACGAAGGAGGCGGGCGACAGCCGCTTGCGCGGAGGCTCCGGGCTCTCCGGAAGAGCTGGCAGGGCCGGCAGCGAGCGAGGGGTGGTGCGGGGGCGAGGCGGCTCCACCGGCAGCAGCCGGCCCCACTGCTCGAGCTGGGCCAGGAATTCCGGAGGGAGCCGCACCGGGCGCCCCTCCGCCACCAGCTCCGACTCGAAGAGGTAGCCCATCAAGTGGGACAGGGCGCTGGCGGGGAAGTCCGGCACCGCGGTGTGCAGGTACGTCTCCAGCGCCTCGCCGAAGGCCTCCGCCGAGGGGTAGCGACGCTCTCGCTCCACCGCCATGGCGGTGAGCAGGATGCGCTCCAGCTCGGGGGGCAAGCCCGGGTTGACGGCGCGCGGGGGCGAGAAGTCGCCGCGGGCGATGCGCTGCAGCACCTCCATCCGCTCCCCCTGCCAGGGAAGCTGCCCGCAGAGCAGCTCGTAGAGCACCACGCCCGCGGCGAAGATGTCCGCGCGCGCATCCAGCTCGCGGCCCAGCGCCTGCTCCGGCGCGAAGTAGAGGTACTTGCCCTGGGCTGCCGTGGCCTCTGTCTCGCCACTGCTGGCCAGCCGCGCCCGGGCGATGCCGAAGTCCACCAGCTTGACCTGGCCCTCGTAGCCGAGCAGGACGTTCTGGGGGCTGACGTCCCGGTGGACGATGTTGAGCGGCCGTCCGCTCTCGTCGAGCCGGTTGTGGGCGTACGCCAGGCCCCGGAGCATCTCTGTGGCGACCTGCAGGGCCAGCGGCACCGGGAGCACCGGCAGATCCTTGTCCCTGGCCCGCCGCAGCACCTTGGACAGTGGCTGGCCGTGCACCCACTCCAGGGCGAGGTAGTACTCGCCGTCCACCTCGCCGAAGTCGAAGACCTGGGAGATGTTGCCGTGGCTCAGGCCCGCGGCGATGCGCGCCTCGTTGATGAACATGGAGACGAAGGCGGGGTTGCCGGCGAAGGAGGGGAGGATCTTCTTGATGACCACCTGCTTGGTCACCCCGGCCGCGGCCGTCATGCGCGCGAGATAGATCTCCGACATCCCGCCCACCGCGATGCGGTCGAGCAGCAGGTACTTACCGAACTCCTGTCCCCCGGCGGGCAGCAGCACGTTTCGTCTCGGCTCCTTGCGGCAGGCTCCGCTCAGCGCTCGCCTCACTGCATGCCTTCGCGCGGAGCCGGCAGAAGCTATCATGCGAACCTGACCGTCCTGTCCTGAGAGATCTCGCTTGAACTCGCCTGCCCGCTTCCTTGCTGTAGCCCTGCTGCTCGTCTCCTCTGCCGCGCTGGCGGGCCCCGCCCTCCTGCTCTTCCCAGCCTTGGGACGGCCCGACGGGGTGTTCCTCCAGGGCCGAGTGCTGAAGGAGGCCCCCTCCCGCGGCAGCTCTGTGTTCTCGCGCAACCTGCGCCGGCTCGCCGCGCCCAACTGGGAGGGAGCGAAGGTCGAGATCGCCTTCCAGGGCCTGACCACCACCGTGACGAGCGGGGACGATGGGAACTTCGAGGTGAATCTCCAGCCGCGCCAGGGCGCCACGTTCCCCACAGGGTTCTCCCTGGCGGAGGTGAAGGTGGTCGGCGCGAGCGCCCGGGTGCGAGTGGAGGTCGTGCCTGACACCGCCCCGTTCCTGGTCATCTCCGACTTCGATGACACGCTGGCCATCACCCAGGTGGTGAAGCCGGCGAAGCTGATGGAGTCCGCGCTCCTGAAGGACTCGGACACGCAGGAGGTGGTGCCCGGCATGGCGGCCTTCTATGGGTGCATGAAGACCCCGGGGGCGCCAGCGTTCGCCCTGGTGAGCGGCTCGCCCGTCCAGTACGTGCCGCGTGTGCACACCTTCCTCAGCCGGCATGGCTTCCCGTCGTTCGGGATGTACCTGAGGGATCTCGGCCCGGGGACGCTGTCCAACTACAAGCAGCCCGCCATCCGCCGGCTGCTGGGCCAGTTCCCCCATCCGGTGGTGCTGGTGGGGGACTCGGGAGAGAAGGATCCGGAGATCTACGAGCAGATCCGCGAGGAGTTCCCCCAGCGGGTGAAGGCCATCTACATCCGGGACGCGGGCCGCACCGAGGACACGAGCCGCTTCGCGGACATGGTCCTCTTCAAGGAGGCGAGCGAGGCCGCCGGGCACGCCGTGAAGAACGGACTTGCCGACGCCGCCTGTGTCTCCGCGGCGTTCTCCGCGCCTGCGCCTGCGCCGACCGTGGAGAAGACGGCTCCATGAGGAGGCCGGGGCCAGGGGTGCTCCTGGCGGCGCTGGTGCTGGCGGCCGGGTGCCGGGAGGAGAAGCCAGCCGAGCCGCTCACGTCGCTGGCGCCCCCACCGCTGGCCCCGCTTGCCGCCGACCCGACGGACGCGGGAGGAGGGGAGGACTCCCTGTTCCACGTCACGCCCGCGCAGGTGTACGGCGAGGAGGTACCGGCGTTGGCGCTGAGGCTGGAGCTGGCGGGGGAGGCAGTGCGGTTCGGCGAGGAGCGCTTCTCGCCGGCCCGGCCCGGAGAGATCGCGCGGCTGGCCGAGGGGGTGAAGGGGAAGGTCGTGCTGGTGGTGCCGGACGCGGACACCTTCTTCGCGCAGACCTCCGAGCTGCTGGAGGCGCTGAGGGACTCGGCGAGTGAGGTGTGGCTGAGGCACCCGGATGCGGCGGTGGCCTATCGGCTCGTGCTGAGGGACGAGGAGGGCTTCCGCGCGTGGCTGGCGGAGGTGGCGCCCGGCAAGCTGCGCATCATCCAGCGCTCGGATGGCTTCGAGCTGAGCACCAGCGTGGGGAAGCTGCCAGGGGGAGATCCCAACGGGCCCTCTGTCCCCGTGCGAGGTGGCAAGCAGGACATCGCCACGCTGCGCAAGGGGCTGGCGCGGCTCAAGGGGCGCTTCAAGACGGCCGAGGACATCTGCCTGGTGCCCTCGTTCGGCACGGAGCTGGCGCAGGCGGCCCGGGCGCTGAGCGGCGTGTACACCGCGCCGGGCGAGCCCCTGTTCGACACGCTCTGTCTGATCTACCCCAACCCTCCCCGACGCTGAGGCAGGAATAGGGGCGAGGGCCCTGCTGCCTGGCGCCCACTACCGGCATGGCGCGTCGCGCCATACCTTGCCTGCACGGCCAGTTTTCCCTGCGTGCAGGCGGGGGTGCGCGCGCCCTGGGGAGGTACCAGATGGATGCCGTTGTCGAGACTTCGCAGTCCGCCGAGCTGCCTGCGGGAGGTGCCTTCCTCCTCGAGGAGGTGGGCTCGCGGCGCATCATGACCCCGGAGCTGTTCACGGAGGAGCAGCGCCTGTACTTGAAGACAGCGCTGCAGTTCAGCCGTGAGCAGGTGCTCCCCCAGGCCAAGCGCATCGAGTCCAAGGACAACGCGCTGCTGCGGGAGCTGCTTCGCCGCGCGGGCGAGCTGGGCCTGCTGATGATTGACATCCCGGAGGCCTACGGGGGGCTCGGGCTGGACAAGACGACCTCCCTGTTGATCGCCGAGGCCATGAGCCTGATGTCCTCCTGGTCTGTCACGTTCAGCGCACACACGGGCATTGGCACGCTGCCCATCGTCTGGTTCGGCAACGAGGCGCAGAAGGCGAAGTACCTGCCCAAGCTGGCCACCGGTGAGTGGGTGGCCGCGTACGCCCTGACGGAGCAGGGCAGTGGCAGCGACGCGCTGGGTGCGAAGACGAAGGCGGTGCTGTCGCCGGATGGCCTGCACTACATCCTCAACGGCTCCAAGCTCTACATCACCAACGCGGCCTTCGCGGACGTGTACGTGGTCTTCGCCAAGGTGGACGGGGACCGATTCACGGGCTTCATCGTGGAGCGGGACACGCCCGGGTTCACGGTGGGGCCCGAGGAGCACAAGATGGGCATCCGCGGCTCCTCCACGTGCCCGCTCTTCTTCGAGGACGCGCGAGTCCCGGTGGAGAACGTGCTGGGGGAGATTGGCCGTGGGCACAAGATCGCTTTCAACATCCTCAACTACGGCCGGCTCAAGCTGGGCGCGGCGGTGCTCGGGGGGATGAAGCTCCAACTCGAGAACGCGCTGAGGTTTGCCCAGGAGCGCAAGCAGTTCGGCACG
>Ga0190275_10000824_pt1 | contig 24596 bp, 22 predicted proteins | sample Popmic550T_FD_133745 | JGI IMG/M metagenome (GOLD analysis project Ga0190275, IMG submission 133745) | Populus adjacent soil microbial communities from riparian zone of Yellowstone River, Montana, USA - 550 T | ecosystem: Environmental > Terrestrial > Soil > Riparian zone > Trees stand | place...
CACGCCGGCCGCCGGACCGGACAGAGCCGTACGGATCGGAAACTCACGTGCGTCCGCGAGCGGCATCAGACCGCCGGCGCTCTGGCTGACGAGCGGGGTCGCATCGATACCGGCTGTGATTGCTGCGCCACTCAAGCGCTCCAGGTAGGCGTTCATCACGGTGAGCAGCGCACCGTTGAGAACGGCAGTGGAAAAGCGCTCGTACTCCCGGAATTCGGGATGGACGGCCGAGGACGCGATCACCTGCGTCTTATTGCCAAGCGCTCCGCGCAGGAGGCCGACGGCCTTGTTCTCGTGCGCGGGGCTATGGTGGGAATGGAGGAAGCACACGACAACGCAGTCCACCATCGAGGTGGCAATCTTCGCGCCGACATCCGCCAGGCCGCTTTCGTCGAGCGGGCGCAGGACTTCTCCGGTGGCGAGATGACGTTCGACCACCTCATAGCGCAGCTCGCGCGGAACCAGAGGCGGAGGATTGTCGAGGTGGACGTCATAGATCCGCGGGCGAGTCTGGCGTCCGATCTCGAGAAGATCGCGGAAGCCGTCGGTCGTTACGACCGCAACGGTGCCGCAGCGGCGCTCGATCAGGGCGTTCGTGCCGACGGTGGTGCCGTGCGCGAGGCGCTCGATGTCGCGTGCGTCCAGCCCATGATGCCGCAACGCGTCGAGGAGTCCGTCCATGATCGCACGCGCGGGATCGCTTGGTTCGGACGGCCGTTTCCAAAGAAAGACCGCGGCGGGGTCTTCTCGCACGATGACGAAGTCGGTGAACGTACCGCCGACATCGACTCCGACGATCAGTCCGCTCACGCCTGCCCCCGATAATATATTCTACATATATTATTTGCGATCATGTGGGTCAATAAGGCTGCGGCGTCAACGGGCGCGAGCCGGGCCCATCACCAGATCGGGCAGCCAAAGCGAGACCTGCGGTACGAAGGTGATGACCAACAGCGCAAAGAGAAGCGGCACGAGATACGGAAGCGTCGCCTTGGTGACTGTCTCGACCGAGAGCTTGGTCACGGCGGAGACCGCGAACAGGCCAATCCCCATCGGCGGATGGATGATGCCAATGATCAGGTTGAGACAGATGATGATGCCGAAGTGCACCGGATCGACGCCGTAGCCAGTCACGACCGGCAGCAGGATCGGGCTTGCGATGAGCAGCGCCGGGGTCGTCTCAAGCACACAGCCGAGGATCAACAGGCCGACGTTGATGATCAGCAACGCCAGAATGCGGTTGCTGGTGACCTCGGCGATGGCCGCGCTCAACGACTGCGCGAGACCTTCCAGCGTGAGGATGTGGCCCATCACAGTGGATACTGCGATAATCCACAGGATGCTCGCCGACGTGACGACCGCATCGGTCATGGCCCATTGCAATCGCGGCGCGCTGAAGCCGCGATAAATGAGGCCGAGGAAGATCGCGTAGATGACAGCGAGAACGCCTGCCTCGGTCGCCGTAACGGCTCCGGTGCGCATCGCACCCAGGATGACGATTGGCGCAAGCAGCGCCGGGATCGCCGCGAACGTATTGCTGCCAAACTCGCGTAGCGTGACGCGCGGCGGCGGCGGACATGGCTCCCGCCCGGTGAGCGCCCTGAACGCGATGAAGGCCATCAGCACGGCCGCGATGAAAAGTCCGGCTGCCGCGCCCGCGAGAAACAACCGGCCGATCGAGGTATTGGTCGCCGCCGCGTAAATCACGAACATGATCGACGGCGGGATCATCGGACCGAGGACCGAGCCCGCCAGAATCGTCGCGGCTGCGAACGAGGGCCGGTAGCCCGCGCGGTTCATCGCGCGGCTCACGATCGTACCAAGGCCCGCAATATCCGCGAGCGCCGCGCCGGACATGCCGGAGAACACGACGTTCGACAGGATCGTCACCTGCCCCAATCCGCCAGGCACGCGTGCAACGAGCGTCTCGCAGAAGGAAAAGAGCCGCGCCGTCGCGCCGCTGATGTTAAACAGGTTGCCGGCGAGCACGAAAAACGGAATGGCGAGCAGAACGAACGAGTCGATCCCGCTCATCACGTAGCGCGGCAGATCGAGCAGCGAATAGTCGCCGACGAGGATCGCCAGCAGCGATGCGATCCCGATCGCCAGCGAAACCGGTACGCCAAGCAGGAACAGCAGCATGAAGCCGCCGATCAGGACTGCGAGGGTCATTCGGGCTCCACCGGCAGCGTGAGATACCGGCGCGAGGCCACAGCCTGGCGGTGCCGCAGCAGGTCGGCGCCGGTGTCGAGCGTGAACACGGCGCTCGTGACAAGCATGGACGCGGCCGCCCACACGAGAGGCACGGTGAACCAGAAGCGGCTGATATCGAGGATGAAGGTCGATGTCGTCGCCTGCAGCGGCCAAAGCGCGATCGCCTGCCACAGCAACGTCGCGAAGAACGCAGTGGCGGCGAGGTAGATCGCGAAGATAACAAATGACCGCGCGCGTACGGATAGCTTCTCCATCATAAACGTCACGGCGACATCCGCGTTCGCCTTCAGGATGACGGCCGCCCCGAGAAACACGAAGACATTCGTAGCAAGTATGGCGACTTCCTCGGACCAGACGATCGAGGAGTTGAACCCGTAGCGCAGAAGCGCATTGACGCTCACCACGATGCAGACGATGAGGAATGCGCCGGCCGCGACGACAAGCTCGGCGATTCCAAGATATCTCAACAACGGCCCCGCAACACTTTGCGGATGCGGGGCTTGGTCCGAGGCCGGCGTCATCGCCGCCTGGGCGTCACTTGATGGCCTGAATTTCGGCCAGCATGCCCTTCGGGATAATCCCTTCTTCCTCGAGCTTGGAGTGGATGGGACGCACCGCATCCTGCCAAGGCTTGAGAGGCGGGTAGATCATCGACACCCCGTGCTCGTCGCGCACTTTGATCTTGTAGGTTTCGGTCGCCTCCGCCGAGAGCCGCATGAACTCGGCGCCCGCCTCGCTCGCAGCCTGCTTGATCGCAGCGAGTTGCGCGGGCTTCAGCTTGTCGTGCGTGCGCTTGCTCATAACAGGCAGATAGGTCTGGTAATATTCCTCCGTGACCGTCATGAACTTCGCCACTTCAGTCTGCTTCATGCCGTAGTGCGCCTCCACGCGCGCGGTCACCGCCTCGATCGTGCCGGTCGCAAGCGCCGTGTAAGTCTCGCCCCAGGGAATGATGACCGTATTGGCGCCAAGCGTTTGCCAGGTCAGCACCGGAACGCGCGCCTGGAACATGCGTAGCTTCACGCCTTTCAGGTCATTCGGTGTGAATACGGGCTTGGTGGAGAGCAGCGTCCGGTCCGACCGGAACTGCCACTCGGTCGCGTCTCCGAAGAAGACGAGATTGCGGCTCGCGCCGAGCTCGTCGACCATCTTCTTGAATGACGGGCTCTTGAGGTAGCTCGCGAAGTGCGCACGGTCGCGGAACAGATAAGGGATGCCGAAGATGCCGAACCGCTTGTCGGAATTTCCCCAGAATTCGAGAAGCTCGACCATCATGTCGAGTGAGCCCGCCTGCATGCCCTCCATCATCACGTTGACGGCACCGAGTTGCGAGGCCGGGAAGATCTGCAACGTCACCTCGCCGTTCGTCAGCGCCTTGACACGGTCCGCCATGAAAACGAAGGCACGATGATCGGGCGAATCCTGCGGAAGGATGTGCCCGAGCTTGAGATTGACGGTTTGCGCGGAGGCGGCCGGCGGCGCGAACGAGACGATCAGCGCAGCCAGCGCGCCGAACAAGAGCGTACGGATGTATGCCATGGTGTTCCCCTATCTCGCTGGTTTGGTCGCGCGCGCTTTCGACCCGCCGGTTGCGTCGCCGTAAAGGTAGTCCGGCTTGCCGTTGAACTCCCTTAGCGTTTGGAAGTCCGTACGCGGCGGCTTGGTGAAGTATCCGGCGCGCGAGACAGCCGGCATCGCGCCCTTGCGGAAGAGTTCGGCGCGCATCTCGGCTAGCTTGAATCCGGCCGTCATGCCGTCAACGGACGGAATGCCGACCTCGCCATCGAACGCCTGGCGGCGATGCGACAGGAGCGAGCCGAACAATGTGCAGCCGGGGATCACCATCTCTGCGCCGTCGCGCTCGCGCGCAAGCTTGCCGGCGCTGATGACGCGCTCAAACACCGAGTCTTCCGACGTGCGCTCCGGATAGAGATCGTTCGCATCGATGTCGATCGGAATGATCGAGGCGAGATTCCGCTCCAGCCCGTACTGGCGCAGGAGGTCCCGCTGAATCTCGCCGTTCTGGCTGTCGACCGCGAGCAGCGTGAAGTGCTTGCCCATCGTGTAGGCGAATAGCGCGGCGGACTCGAGCGTCCCTGTCACCGGGATGTCCACCAAGGTGCGCGCCTCATACAGGCCGATGTCGAGTTGGCAGGAGATGAAGATGCCATCATAGCCCTCACGCTCCGCCCACATCACCTTTTCCAGCGTCGGCCCTGTACAGGCGTGCTTGAAATAGAGCCATTGATTATTGCGGAGCGGGTACTCCTCGGCGATGTTCACCATAGTGAAGTCAGTATCTGGACGCTTGATACGCTCCAGATTGTCGTGGCCGCGGAATTCCGTTCCGCCGAAAGGATTGATCACGAGAATGCGCATCTGCTGACCTCCGACCGAAGTATACGGCGAATATATGTGACTGCAAGCTGCGGCAATGCTGCTAGATTGCCGACTGTTGGGATTTCGCGAAAACAAGTTCGACCGCGACCGGGTAGCGCCATGAGCGATCCAAAGGACGGAAAAGGAGCGCCGAAGCGGCGGCCCGTGCCTCTGCCGCTCGCACTCTCGGCCACGAATACAATTCGTGATCGGATTCTGGATTTGACTCTATCCCCCGGGATGCAGCTCGATGAATCGATCCTGCGGGATCGTCTCGGAATCAGCCGCACGCCCGCACGCGAGGCGCTGAATCGTCTGGTTACGGAAGGCCTTGTCGAAACGCGCACAAACCGCGGTTTCTTCGTCCGGTCGCTCGACCTCGCGGACACCGCGAAGTTCTTCGACGCGTATGTCGTGTCCGAACGAAGCCTCGGCTATTTCTGCCGCCTGACACATCCCGGCCTTGTGATGGACCTGCGGGCGATCCAGACGAAACACGAGCGTGCGATCAGCCGGGACCGATTTCTCGATGTATCGCAACATAACGCTGCCTTTCACGGCCGGATCGCCGAGGCGACCGAGAACTCCTACCTGATCGATTTTTCCGAGCGCTTGCACAATCTCGCCCGCCGTCTTGCGTACTTCGTCTACGCGAACGAAGCCGATGAGCAGAGCGTGCTCGGTACGCAACAGCGGCACATCATGGATGAGCACCACCGGATCATCAGCGCGATCGAGAAGCGCGATCGCGCCAAGCTATTGTCCGAGTTGACAGCTCATGCAGAGCGCTTCCAACATCGTATCGGCCGTTTCGTCAGTCGGGGAGATCGGGAGGAACTAAGGTTCGGAGGGCGAGCGACCTGACTGTTGGCATCAGGCGACTTGTGGGTGCCATTAGCGGGTCACCGCCAACTGCCTCTTGGTGGCCAGACGCTTCTGATGGCCGCATCGGGCAGATCGCCGTCAGATCAAACGGTCCCTTAGCTTCAAGACCTGATCCAGTCTGCCAGCAACGGCAGCATCACCAATCAGAACACGGAATTTGATTGGCCCTTTCAGCAAATCGCGCAGCTTGAACGGGGATTTGTTGGCGACCGGCATCGTCCAAAGCGACCTACTACCCCACCGGTCCTCTAGGGCATGTACTCATCAAACACGCGTCTGCTTTTCACAGGATCGGACATTCGTGTGGCGGTCCGCATGTCCGCCACGGGCGGCCACAGACCAGCGTGCAGTTCTGTCCAACGCAAACCGATCCGGCCTGACCTCAGTGCGCCATGAAGACTGGCAGCATTGCATTGGCGAGGATGTGGCTGGTTGCTCCCCCGAAGATCAATTGACGCAGGCGGCTTTGAGTGTAGGCGCCCTTGATCAGCAGATCGCAACCCTGTGCTTCGGCTGTGGCCAGGATCGTCTCGCCTGTCGAACGGCCGCCGAGCTCAACGGTAAGCAGGGTTGCGGGGATGCCGTTGCGTTGCAGGGATCGGGTCACCTGTTCAGCCGATGGTCCGGGCACCGCCGCCCCGCCCGGGATTGTCAACACGGTCACACGCTCTCCCCGCTGCAGAAGCGGCATGGCAAACGCAATCGCCCGCGCTTGTTCGGTACTGCCATTCCACGCGATCAGCACGTTGGTCGCTATCTGCTTTGGCGGCGACGGCGGCGATAGCAGGATCGGCCGACCACTGTCGAACAGACCTGCTTCAAGTACGCGATGGTCATGGCCTGACGAATTAGCGTCGGGCCGGCTCAAGGCGATAAGGTCGAAGACCCGGCCGTAGCTACCGACGCTGCCCTCGCCCTCAGGAGCATCGTCCAGCCAGCCGAATGAAAGGCCGGATGTCGCCTGACCGGAAGGCGGAACGCCATGCTCCTGCATGAAGGACTCGAACATGGCCCGTGTTTTCTTCGCATCCTCGATGCTCTCCTGCGCGAACGAATCCATTGCGAAGCTGCCACCCACATCCACAGCGATGAACTCATTGAGTCTGGGTCGCAATGCAAAGCCCTCGATATAGCTGTCGAAACGCCGTGCTAGCATGAGTGCGGTCTGCAAGACCGCACTCATGCTCTTTCGCTGTTCGGTCGGAACCAGGATCGTCTTCATACCCATGACCGCCTCCCCATCAACTTCGATCCTCAGTCGACGCCGCTAAAGGATGAAAGTCGAAATGTTACGACGCGTCCGTCGCGAAACCTCTGCTTCAGGTCATCCCATGCAGCAAGTATTCTAACGCCTCGAATAGCGGCGCGCTCCTGAACCTCTCCCGAGGCGGTGGACAATGTCAGCGGTGGCCGCTGATTCGCTCATTGCAGGGCGAAACCATCCTAACGGGAGGTTTGAGCGAAGTCTGCCCTTGGGCGAGTCGACCTCTTACCGGCAGGAGGTCTAGTCAGATGTCGACCCAATGCGGGACTTTCGACTTCTCTAGAGTTGTACGGATCAAACACACCAGAACAGCAAGACGGGGACTCTTTGTGGTAATAGTATCGCTCACGTTATCCATGTGATGTATGCCATTGCGCCGCTTTGTTGTGCAGTCGGCGACTTGTCAGGATCCTGAGCCGTGAAAGATTTCTCCAATCTTGATCAGAACTATTTTCGACGGCCGGTTGGGCTTCGGCCGTTCGCCCGCGATCATCGTGGTCGACGTCATCCGAGCCTACACAACGCCCGGCGTGCCCCTTTATGCGCCCGCGGTCGTGGAGGCCGTAAAGGCGACCGCGCCGTTGCTGGTAGCCGGACGCCGGAAGGGTATTCCTGTCATCTACACGGGCGTGCTCTATCACCCGCGCGGATGTGATGGCGGCCTGTTCGTCCGCAAAGTTCCGGTGTTGCGCGGTTTTGTCGAGGGTGAGCCGCTCGCCGACATCGTACCCGAGCTCCCGGTTCACGCAGTACCGTCGTAATTAGTGAAAAGACAGCAATGGTCCCCATCCGTCGATCTTGTCGTTGATCCCGCTGGCGCGCAGCGCATGACGATAGATCGCCGTGTTGATGGCGATGACAGGTTTGCCGAGCCAGGTTTCCGCCTGCGGCGCTAACCGTGCCATCGCCAGGTTGGTGCCGACCTGCACGATTGCTTCGACATCCGGACCGTTAACCGCGAGGATTGCATCGCGCAGTTGCGTCTCGGTCACGTGCGCAATCGCGACCGGGCTTTCGCACTTGAGCCCGACCACTTTTGCGACCTTGAAACCGCCCTCCTCGAAAAACCGCACCACATTCTGGTCGCCGACCGGAAAATACGGCGTGATGACGCCGATGCGTTTGACCCCATACAGCGCGAGCGCGGCCTCGGCCGCGTCCGAACCCATCGACACATCAAGCTTGGTGTGGTCTTCGAGATCCGTCTTGAGTTTCTTCGCCGCCGAGTATCCATCCCAGAAAGACTCGGCGGAAATCCCGAGTACGAGGCGATCAGGCTCCATCGACATCGCGCTGTCGACCGCCTCCATCTGGGCCACGACGATCAGCTCGATCAGCCGCTTGAAGTCATCGTCACTCTTGAGCGCGATGTTGGGGATACGAATGCGGCTGATGTGATTGGTAACGCCGGGCGGCCGCATGTCGTCGAACTCGGGTTGCACCGAGGTGTTCGTCGAGGGCACCAGCACCGCGAACTTCTTGCGCCATCCCAATGCGTCAGGCATCGCAACTACTCCCCTATAACTCGACTGAAAATTACGCGGCCGCCTCCGGTCCGCGCGGCACGGCAGCGAGAAGCTTGCGCGTGTAGTCGTGCTGCGGACGGCGCAGCACCTCAGCGGGCGCGCCATACTCCACGATCCGGCCCGCTTGCATCACGGCGACGTCACTGCACAGATGATGAACCAGCGCGAGATCGTGGCTGATAAAGATCATGGTGAGGCCAAGCTTGCGTCGCAGTTCGATCAGCAGGCGCAGGATTTGTGCCTGCAGCGAGACATCAAGCGACGAGACCGGCTCGTCGGCCACAAGCAGCTCCGGCCGCATCGCAAGCGCGCGCGCAATGGCAACGCGCTGGCGCTGGCCGCCGGAGAGCTGGTGCGGATAGCGGCTTACAAAACTGCGATCGAGTCCGACCTGTTCCAGAAGCTCAGCGGTTGCGGTAGCACGGCCGGTCGCCGTTATTCCGGCGAGTTCGAGACTTTCACCGAGCACGCGACGCACGGTCTTGCGCGGATTGAGCGAGGCGGTGCTGTCCTGAAACACCATCTGCAGCCTGCGCCGGAACGGCTGCAGCGCCCTCCCCTCCAGCGCCGTGATGGCGGTCCCGTCGAAGCGCACCGTGCCGCTGGTCGCAGGCTCCAGCCGCATGATGATCTGCGCCAGAGTCGATTTGCCACAGCCGCTCTCGCCAACCAGTCCGAGCACGGCGCCGCGTTCGACCTGCAGACTTACGTCCTGTACCGCTGCAAGCGGTTTGCGCAGCCCGAGCAGCCGCGGAACAAGCCGGCGCTCAAGCTCGTAGGTCTTCGATACGCGGTCCAGCTCCAGAAGGGCCGTCATGCTTCGGCCCTCCAGCACGCGACGCGGCGCGAGACGCTCGCATGCTCGGGTGGACGAGCGTCGCACTGCTCGACCCGCAACGGACAGCGCGGCACAAACGGGCAGCCGGGTCCGAGGCGGCCGGCGACCGGTGGCGAACCGTCGATCGACGTGATCTGTCCGGGCGGATCGGACAGGCGCGGCACGCAGGCGAGTAGCGCGCGCGTGTAGGGCTGGCGCGGCGAGCCGAACAGCGCCGTGACCGGCGCTTCCTCCATCAGCATGCCGCCGTAAAGGACGATGGCGCGATCGCACACCTGCGACATCAGGTCGAGATTGTGCGTGATGAATAGCAACGCCAGGCCGAGCCGCTCACGCAGTTCCTTCAATAGGGCGACGATCTGAGCCTGCACGGTGACGTCGAGCGCGGTGGTCGGCTCATCGGCGATCAACAGGCGCGGACGGCAGGCAATCGCCATGGCGATCAGCACGCGCTGGCGCATGCCGCCGGAAAACTGGTGCGGGTACTGGCGCAGCCGCTGCTCGGGTTCGCGGATTCCGACCATCGAAAGCGCCTCGATCGCGATGGTTCGCGCCTCCGCGCGCCCTACCCGCCGGTGCGCCGCAATCACGTCCATCAGTTGCGTGCCGACCGTGAAGGCCGGATTCAGCCCCGAGAGCGCATCTTGAAACACCATCGAGATCGTGCTGCCGCGCAGATTGCGCATCGCCCGTTCGTCGGCCTTTGCGAGGTCCTGTCCGTCGAAGCGGACTGAGCCCTTGAGGATGCGCACCGGCGGACGCAGCAGGCGCAGGATCGCAAGCGCGGTCTGGCTCTTTCCCGACCCGGACTCGCCAACGAGCCCGACGGCATCGCCCGCCTCGATCGCAAGACTCAAGCCCCGCACGAGTTCGACCGTGCCGTTATCGGTCGGATAGCCGATGTGCAGGTTGTCGATCTCGAGAAGCGGCATCAGGCGACGACCGAGATGCCGGCCGCGCGGCGCGGATCGAGAATCTCGCGCAACGCATCGCCAAGCAGGTTGAATCCGATCACGCTGAGCGAGATCGCAAGGCCGGGGAACACATAGGTCCACCATTCGCCCGAGAAGATGTACTTGCGCGCGTCTGAGAGCATCCCGCCCCAACTGGGGTTCGGCGGCTCGACGCCAAGTCCGACAAAGCTCAGGCTTGCCTCGACGACGATACCGACCGCGACAAGCAGCGTTGCCTGCACGATGACCGGCGACAGGCAGTTCGGCAGAACATCGCCGAACATGATCGCCATGCGCCCTGCCCCCTGCATCCGCCGTGCACTCACGTAGTCGGCGCGACTCTCTGCAAGTGCGCCGCCGTAGGTCACGCGGGCGAGTGGTGGAATGTAGAGGAGACCGACCAGCAGGATGACTTTGCTCTCGTTCGGCAGGCTCCACGAGCCGATTGTCACCGGCCCCACCCCGACAATGCCGACAACCGCGATCGCCCAGATCAGCATCGGGATCGCCGCCAGGCCGTCCATGGCGCGCATCGATATCTGCTCCCATAGGCCGCGGGCATATCCGGCGGTCAGGCCGATGGCGATGCCGCCGAGCGCCCCGATCGTCACCGCGAGGATGCCGACGGTCAACGAGGGCCGCGCTCCCCAGACGATCCGGCTGAAGATGTCGCGCCCGGTCTGATCCGTGCCCATCCAATGCTCGGCGCTCGGCGACATGAGCTTTCGCGCCAGATCGACCGCGAGCGGATCGTAAGGTGCAATCCATGGCGCCAGCAACGCGGTGAGGACAGCGGAGAGGACGAGAACAAGTCCGAGGAGGGCTTCCGGGCGGCGCCACAAGGCTTTCATTTGGAAAGCCTCGGATCGAGCCAGTGATAAAGCAGGTCGGCCACCAGATTGGCGGCAAGAAACACCGCCGTAATCACGAGCACGACATTCTCGATCATCAGATAGTCGCGTCGGAAGATGGCGCTTAGCAGCGCGCGCGACATGCCGGCGATGTTGAAAACCTGCTCGATGATGAGCGCCCAGCCGAACATGTAGCCGAACGACATCGCCGCGACCGTGACCACGGGCGCCATCGCGTTCTTGAGCACATAGATCATGATCCGGCGCTGCGGGATGCCCATCGCGCGCGAGACCCGCACATGATCCGCCAGCAGGACGTCGGCAACCGACGAGCGGGTCATGCGGCTGATGATCGCCACATAATAAAGACCGAGCGCGATGGCCGGCAGCGCTAGCGAACGCAGATGCTCGAATGCACCGGCGCGCCACGGCACGTATCCTCCCGCCGGAAACCAGCCGAGCTTCACACCACCCCACGCGATCAGGATCAGGCCGAGCCAGAATCCCGGAATCGAGACGCCGACGACGGAAATGATACGTGCGAGGTGGTCGATTGCGCGTCCCTCGTGCAGCGCCGAGAGCACCCCAAGCGGGATTGCGACGACGAGCGCAAACAGGAAGGCGAGCAGAACGAGTTCGAACGTGACCGGGAACGTATCGGCAATCTGACGCGAGATCGCCGTGTCATCGATGATCGACTTGCCGAAATCGCCGCGCACCACACCGCCGATCCACTTGAGGTACTGCTCCCACAGTGGCCGGTCGAGCCCGTGGTCCCGGTCGAACTCGGCGATGTCGGCCTCGGAAGCATCGATCCCAAGCACGACGCGCGCGGGCGACACCGGAATCGTGTGCACCAGCACGAACAACACGATGCTCACGACCAGAAGGACCGCGACAGAGCCCGCGATCCGCCCGCCGATAGCCCACATTCAGGCGCCTTTCGTTCAGCCAAACTGGATGTCGCGTGTCCAGATCGTCAGGCCGGTATTCGGCTTGAAGTTCTTGATCTCCTGGCGCCAGGCGTTCGACACGCCCACGAACCCAAGCCACACGTTCGGACAATCCTCTGCGAGGATCGTCTGCATCTTCTTGTAGATCGGGTCGAGCCGCGCCGCGTCCTGATACTTGTAGCTCTCTTTGATGGCGTCATCGAGTGCCGCGCTGGTATAACCCGACGACTTCGACATGATCTGGTCGGCCGTGTAGCAGATCTGGATGATGAAGGTCGGGTCGCTCGGTCCCATCAGCGGCAACAGCGACGCGACCTGCGTGCCGGCGATGCAGCGTTGCAGAATCTGCGGCATTTCCATGCTGGTCAGCCGCATCCGGATGCCGACCGCGGCGAGCTGTGATTGCATCACGACGGTCGCATCGGCGGAATCGATCAGGTAGGCCGGTGAAGGCACCAGCAGTTCGAACTCCGGGTTCGCGGCATACTTCGATTTTGCGAGAAACTCCTTCGCCTTGGCCGGGTCGTAGCTCAGCGTCTTCTCGGCTTCGGCGTTGTGATACGACACGCCCGTCGGCGCCGGCACCGCAGTCGGATCCAGCAGACCATAGAACACGTCCTTGGCGATCTTCTGGCGGTCGATCGCGCACGACACCGCCTTGCGGAAATTAATGTCGTCAAACGGCGCACGCTTGGTGTTGGTCTGGATGAACCACATCCCGCCGATCGCAACCTTACTTCCGGTCGCGATGCCGGGCGCGGTCTTCAGCCGCTCGAACTCGCGCGGGGGCGGCGAACTGATGATCTGCGCCTGGTTGGTCATCAGGTATGCGACACGCGCCGCATCCTCGGTCACGACTTTCGCGACCATGCGGTCCCAGGCCGGAACACCCTTGCGCCAGTAGTTCGCGTGCTTCTTCAGCTCGAGATAGTCGTTCTGCTTCCACTCCACGAAAGCGCCTGGACCCGTACCGACGCCGACCGGTGCATTCTTGAACGCCTCGTCGCCGATCTTCTCGCGGCTACCCTTCGGGAAGATGCCCATGAACTTGGTCATGTACTGAAACCAGGGCCGGTACGGTGACTTCATCTTGAACACGACGCGTGTCGGGCTTTCGATGACGATTTCCTGGATCGGCGCGAACAGAGAGCGGCGCGCCGACTTGTTCTTCGGATCGAGCATGTACTCGTAGGAATACTTGACGTCTTCGGCGGTGAACTTCGATCCGTCGTGGAACACAACATCATCGCGTAGGTCGAACCGAAAGACGGTCTGGTCGTCCGACACCTCAGGCATGGCACGCGCAAGCGACGGGCCAACGTTTCCATCAAGATCGACCTCGAGAAGATTCTCGAATACCGCGTTGGTGACCGCCATCGCGTCGTGATTGGATATCTGGATCGGATCGAGCGTCGTGGGGTTGTTCGGCAACGCGATGGTCAGCGTCTTGCCTTGGCCCAGTGCGATGTTGGGATCGAACAGCGAGATTCCGGCGATTGCGCTGCTTCCAATGAATGTCCGGCGAGTCAGGCTCATGATGCTCTCCTCAATGGATGGTTTGGTTCAGACCGGCGACCGCTGGCGTGCAGCGCACGAGGCGTCCGTCGGGAGCGGGAAGGAGTTTTTGCGGCTGCTCGTGGCACGCCGGCAGCGCAACCGGGCAGCGGCTCGCGAGATAGCAGCCGCGAGGAAGATCGATTGGACTCGGGATTTCGCCGCTGAGTGTCTCGGGGTTTTCGCGATCGACGCGGCGGCGCAAGGGGTCGGCGACGAGGTGCGCCGCCAGCAGTGCCTTCGAATACGGGTGCAGTGGATTGCGGAACACCTGCTCGCGCGTGCCCAGCTCGACGATCTGGCCGAGATACATGACGGCGACGCGATGGCTCATGTGCTCCACCGTGTTCAGGTCGTGGGAAATGAACAGATACGAAACGCCAAGGCGTTCCTGCAGGCCGCGCAGCAGCCGAATGATGCCGATCCGCGCGAGGGGCGTCAGCGCGGAGGTCGGTTCGTCGAGCACGATCAGTTCCGGTTCGACAGCAATCGCACGGGCGATGTTGACGCGCTGCTGCGACCCGGCGCTGAGCGCACGCGGCTTTGCTCGCGCGACATCGGCGCCAAGCCCGACGAGCTGAAGCAGCTCCGCGATCCGCCCCTTGTCCGGTTTCGTCTCCATCGCTTCCGCAAGAATGTCCGCAACAGTCCAGCGCGGGTCGAGCGAGTCGAACGGGTCCTGGAATACGACCTGAAGCTTGCGGCGCAGCGCCCGCATCGCCACAGGACCCGCCTTAGCGACCGAGATATCGCCAAAAACGATATCTCCCGTGTCCGGCTCGATCAGACGAAGGATGCAGCGGCCGACAGTAGTCTTGCCCGAGCCGCTCTCGCCGACGAGTCCAAGTGTCTCGCCACGTCCAATCGTGAAGCTCACATCATCGACGGCCTGCACCCGCTTTGTCGTCCCGCGCAACGGGAAGGTCTTGGTCATTTCGCGAATGGTCAGAAGCGGAGCCGGCACGGGATCGGCCGGCGGGTCTTCCTTGCGCAGCGCCAGCACGGACCGGCTATAGCCGTCGCGCGGCGACGAATAGAATGATCGCGTGGGCGCATCCTCGACCTGGCGTCCGTTCTGGAGCACGATGACGCGATCGCAGTAGTTGGCAATGATGCCAAGGTCCTGCGTCATCAGCAGCGCCGCCGAACCGACCTTGCGTACATTGCGCCACATCTCGTCGAGGAACTGCGCCTGGATTGTCACGTCGAGGCCGCTGGTCGGCTCGTCCGCAACAAGAAGCCGTGGTCCCGAGCCCAGCGCCATCGCGATCAGCACGCGCTGCGCCATGCCACCGCTGATCTCATGCGGATAAGCGAGCGCGCGCCGTTCCGGATCGTTGAGCCCGAGCGTCCGCAGCATCGCGACGGCGCGCTCCGCGATTTCACTCCGGGAGCCCCGTTGATGCGAGGTGTAAACCGCACCGATCTGTTGGCCGATGCGATGCAGAGGACTAAGCGCGCCGCGCGGGTTCTGCACGATGAGGCTGATGTCGCGCCCGCGCTTCTCGCGCCGGCTCGCTTCGTCGATGGCGAGCAGGTCCGTGCCGTCGAGGGTTACGGAGCCGGTCTCGATGTGGCCAGGCCCGCGCGTCAACCCAAGCAGCGCCAACGCCAGGGTCGACTTGCCGCTTCCGGAGTCCCCCGTCAGCCCGACGATCTCCCCCGGCGCGATGGTCAGCACAAAATTCTCGACGGCGGGCCGGCTGTCATACAAGACGGTCAGGTCGCGGACCTCAAGCACCGGCGTGGCATTAGTGGCCATATTTGCGCTCCAGCCCATTGCCGAAGGCCGCATAGCCGAACACCGTGACCGAGATCGCGAGTCCGGGGAAAATCGAGGACCACCACTCGCCTTGAATCAGTTCGTTCGCGCTCGAGGCGATCATCAGGCCCCATTCTGGCGTCGGCGGGCGCACGCCTGCACCGACGAAGCTCAAGCCCGCCGTCATCAAGATCGCGAAGCCAATCGTGACCGACGCCTGGATGAGCGCGGGCGCCATGGCGTTAGGCAGCACATGGCGCAGCGCGATAAACGATTCCGACTTGCCGAGTGCGCGCGCCGCATCGACGAAACCACGGTGGCGCTGCGAGAGAACTTCCGAGCGCGTGAGCCGCACGTAGATCGGCGTGTACAGAAACGCAAGCGTCAGCACGATTGTCATGTTGCTGCGGCCCGCGAGCGTGACCAGGATCATGCCCGTGATGAAAACCGGGAACGCCTGGATCAGATCCGATATGCGCATGACGCTTCCGCCGATCCACGGCCGCGCGAAGCCGGCGAGCAGGCCGAGCAGGCTACCGACGATCAGCGAAGCGAGATTTGCGCCCACCGCGATCGCGACGTCCGTGCGCGGGGCCGCAATCACGCGCGAGAAGACGTCGAGGCCAGTGCTGTCCGTTCCGAACCAGTGGATCGGTTCGCGCGGCGCGCCGGTGATCACCTTCCACAAAAGGCCCGGAATATCCACAAGGGCCGGCGGTGGTTCACTGATCTCGAATGTCGGCCGATTGGGATCGTACGGGGCGATCCATGGACCGATGACCATTAGGACGAGCGAGAGCACCACCAGCGCCGCACCCAATCGGAACAGAAACGATGGCGCCGGTTTGGCGACGTATGTCGCGCCGGAATCCGCAAAGTCGAGAACCTCGCTCACGACGCCAGTCTCGGATCGATCCAGGCGTGGATCACATCGAGCGCCAGGTACACGAACAGCGAAATCGCCGCGATCACCAAGACGACCGCCTGAATTGCCGGGTAGTCGAAGGCGAGCACGGACCGCACGGCGTATTGCCCAATACCGCCGAGCGAGAATACGGTCTCGATCAGAACGGCGCCGCCGAGGATGTATCCGTAAAGAACACCTAGCAGCGTGAGCGCCGGAACCAGTGCGTTTTTCAGCGCCATGAGCGCGATGCGCCACGGCGGAAGGCCGCTTGCCCGGGCGTAGAGAATGTAGTCGGCGCCTAGAACGCGCACCATGTTCTGGCGGATCATCTTGATGATTGGCCCCGAGAGCACGAACACCTTGGTGGCGACCGGAAGCATCAGGTGATGCAGCCCGTCGCGAAATGCCGCCATGTTCCCGGCCAGCAGCGAGTCGATCGTTATGAAGCCCGTCATCGCGGGCGGCGGGGTCGACATCGGGTTGAGCCGGCCCAGCGGCGGCGGCGCCCACCCGAGCACCGCAAAGAAGATGTAAATGAAAAGCAGCCCCCACCAGAATTCTGGCTGCGAGCCGGCGAACAGGCTGTAGGTGAAAGTGGCGGAATCGGCGACACCTCCGGGCCGCAATGCGCACAACATGCCGAGCGGCACGGAGATCAGGAACGCCAGAATGAAGCTGATTGTTATCAGTTCGAGCGTGACTGGCAGGACGTTGCGGATGTCCTCCATCACCGGAGCGCCGCTCACCCAGGAGCGGCCGAAGTCACCCTTGGCAATGCCGACGATGTAGGTGCTCAACTGCTCCAGCACCGGTTTGTCGAGCCCAAGTGCTTGCTGCGACGAGAGGTAGACCTCGCGTGTGGAATTGAGACCGACGAGGCGAGCAACGGGATCGGCCGGCAACATGCGGATCGCGAAGAACACGACGAGCGCCAGCCCGACGAGTTGGAACATCGCGACCACAAGCCGCTTGCCGATGAAGTTGAGCAACTCCTCCGCTCCGGGTTACTGCATCGACAGGTCGATGAAGTGGATCGAGTTTTCCGGATGCCAGGTCACGCCCGAAAGCTTATCGGAGAAGGCCCACTCGGTCTTCGTCTCGACGAGCGGTATCCAGGCGAGATCTCTCTGCAGCGTCTCCTGAATTTCCTTGAGCAGCGCGAGGCGTTTGGTGCTATCCATCTCGACCTTCGCTTCAGCGAACAGCCGGTCGACCTCCGGGTTCGAATAGTTTGCGAGGTTGTTAACGCCGCCAGCGGCGGTCGACACGAAAAACAGCATCGTCGCGTAACCGACATCCGGGCCGACCGGCTTCTCCTGGTCAGAGAGCGCCATCGGCAGATCCTTCTTGACGATGCGCCGATCGCTCATTTGCGTCTGCGGAAGCGGATCCAGCTGCACCGGGATGCCGACGTCCTTCAGGCCGGACTGGATCACGGTCGCAATCGGACCGAGGAAGGACTCGCGCTCGGCGACGAAAGCGAGCTTGAACGCATCCGGAAACTTCTCGAAGCCCTTCCCGTCCGGATAGCCCGCCTCGGCGAGAAGCTGTTTCGCCTTCGGAATATCAGTCACATATTGAGTCGACGTCTTCGTGTAGCCGTTCAGCGAACGAGAGAAGTGTCCGTCCATGCGCTGCGCCGAGCCCGCGTAACCGACGGTCGCGATCTGTTGATACGGCATCGCGTACGCAACGGCCTGTCGCACTTTTGGATTGTCGAAGGGTGGCGTCTTGAAATTGAGGTTCATAATCAGAACCTCGTTTCCGTAGATGCCTGCGACCTTGACACCCTTCGCATTGCGCAAGCCATTGAACTCGCGCGTCGTCAGGCGTTGCGTCAGACCTGCATTGCCTCCGCGTAGCGCGAGCGTTCGGTTCGAGCTCTGCGGCACCTTCTTGATCACGATGCGCTCGACCGCCGGCTTGCCGCGGTAGTAGTTCGGGTTCGCCTTCATGACGAACTCGTCATCCTTTACCCAGCGCTCAAGACAGTAGGCGCCGAAGGCCGGGACATTCACGGTGTTGACGTAGTCGTGGGTCCACGGGTCCGCCGCGGTCGCGTGCTTCTTCATCTCCTTGCTGTCGTACGGATACGTTGCATAGATCGTCATCACCATCAGGAACATTCGGTTCGCCACCGACTGTTTGATTTTCACCGTATAGTCATCGACCTTTACGACGGCATTGCCGAGACTCTTGTCTGCTCCTGGCTTGAAGACATCGCGCGTGAATCCATCGATAGAGCCAACGTTGGACAGGAACCAGCCGATCGGGGCCTTGCCGCTCACCGACTTGGCACGCTCGAACGTGTAGATCACGTCGTCGGCAGTAAACTCGTTGCCAGCGCAGCTCTTCACGCCCTTGCGCAGATGGAACGTCCAGGTGAGCGAAGGCTCGTCGAACTCCCACCTCTCGACCAGCCGTCCTTCGTATTTCGAATAATCGAGCGTACGCACACCCTCGGCGTTCGTCGGACCGTAGGGATAGTAGATCAGCGGCTCGGAGAGATTGATGAAGCCGGTCTGCGAGGTGTTGGTCGACACCGAAGGTCCGTCATAGTCGAGTCCCGCCGGCACGTCTTCGGCGAGAAAGAGAAGCTGGCTTTGCGCCAGCGCCGAGCTTCCCGCGAGCAGCGCCGCGACGACACCTGCAAGAACAGTCCTCATTTCAACCTCCCCTGCCTCAACAATCAGTTCAAAAGCGGTTTCACCAGATCGCGTACGTCCTCGACCTCTTCGAGACGGTCGACCAAATCAATGAGCGTGTCGGCAGTGCTTTTGCGCAACGGCTCGGCGGCAAACTCAAGGCATCGCCTGAATTTCGTCAGGTGCTGCTCGCGCGTGAGGCGGCGTGCCGGATTGGCAAGCATGACGTCGCAACCCCAACGCAATTCCTCGCCGCCGTTCAGCGCGATGATAACCTGCTGCGGCACGAGTGCATTCGGGTCCGGATTGCGATCCGCCTCCATGGTGATGCGCTGCGCCAACTCATAGGTCCTGGAGTCGGTCAGCTCCGCATCTGTGTAGTGCGCGAGATCCAGCTTGCCGTGCAGCAGAACTTTCGCGCCAACGAATGGCATACACAGCCGCGCATAGTTTGGCGTGGGCGCCGAGACAGGCGGACGGCCGCACAGCCGTTTGATCAACGGCGGACCGATGACCCGAACGGATTTCACATCCTCCACCTTGAACGCGTGTTGCGCGCGCAACGCCATGATCCCTTCGATGCCGCCATGGGTAGCGCGACCGGCCGGATAGGGCTTGTGGCTCAGCTCGCTGATCATCCAGCGGGTCCCGAGTCCTCGCCAGGTGGGCTGAAAGTCCCAGCTGCCCTCAAATAGGCGCATGTATCCAAACGGTCCCTCGAACACGTCGCGCGGCCCGGTCAGGCCGGTTGCCGCGATATCGCAGGACTGGAGCGCAGCGCGGCCGTTAAAGCCGACCTGCATTGGCAGCACGATGCTGCCTTCGACATGCGACTGCATCGTGCCGCTCGCCTGGCCGTATTGAATGCCAAACGCATTGCACAGCCTGTCGACATCGAAACCTGCGAGCCGCCCGATCGCTGCTGTTGCGCCGAAGCCGCCTGACGTCGCGGGACGAAAGAACTTCAGCCCCTCACGCGCCGCGACACCCAAGTTCGCCGCCACATCAACGCCGACGGCCACCGCGACGATAAATGCACGCCCTGAGATGCCTCCCTTGCACTCCGCATAGGCAAATGCACCCGGCAACAGCGTCGCCATTGGATGCAACACGGCCTTCTCGTGCACGCAATCGAATTCCTGCGAGTGGATTTGAAACCCGTTGAGGAACGTCGCTGTCGGCGCCGGCGCACGCTTCCCTCGGCCCCACACGCAGACCTGCTTACCCGCCCCCCATGACGCCGTCGTTTGCAACAGCTCTTTGGCGCCGCTTGCACTTGAGCCCGCAACGCCCGCCCCGATCGTGTCGAGAATGAATGTCTTGACCTGTTGGACGGCGTCCGGGGGCAAGTCCTCGTAGCGAGTGCCGATGGCGTGTTTGGCGAAGCGTTCGGAGGCAAGCGCTGGCGTCACGAACAGCTCCCTGCCGACAGCCAGGTGTTCATCGCTTCCATGATCAAACGCACGCTCCAGTCCCGCGTCGTCCGCTCTTGCAAGACTGGTGCCGAGCGGGCCCCGAGACGCGGGATACTGTCAGACGCTTCTACGCGGGAGCGAGCCATGACATCGTGTCTGCCGGCTAACGAACGGCCGGCCGTGTGAATTGACGGAGCCTTCAACCAATGACTATTCTTTTGTCCGGACATTTTCAACCCTGCGGGTGACGGACACCGATGGCTTACAGGTTCACACTTCCTCAGGATCAACGGCTGGCGATGTCGTTCGTGGTGAATGTTGAGGAAGGCGCCGAGCAAAGTGTCGCATCCGGCGACAAGCATCCTGAGCCGGTGGACGAGCTTGGAGTCGCGCTAAAGATCCCGATCCGCAACTACGCCAACGAGACCAACTATCGCTATGGGATTACCGCTGGTGCTCCGCGAGTGATGCGCCTGCTGGAACAGCATGGTTTCAACTGCACGTTCACGGCCGCAGCGGTTGCACTTGAGCTGGCGCCTGATCTTGCGCGTCAGATTGCAGCGGCAGGCCATGAAGTGTGCAGCCACGGACACCGCTGGGTGCACCAGTTCTCCTACAAGGAAGATCGCGAGCGCGAATTTATCCGCATGGCCACGGAGAGCATTCGCAAGTCCGTCGGCGAGCGGCCGCTCGGGTGGCTGTCGCGCTACCTGTTCACGCCAAACACGCGACGCCTCCTCGTCGAGGAGGGTTACTTCTATCACATGGACGATTTCGGCGACGACGTGCCGCGGTGGGATTTCGTGGAGATCGAAAATGCGAAGCGCCCGATCGTGATCGTGCCATACGCGCTAGACACCAACGACATGAAATTCTGGATCGCCCCCTCGCTCACGCCGGCGCAATGGCTTGACTACGCGATCGCGACTTTCGATCAACTGTACAAAGAAGGCGCCACGCAACCAAAGATCATGTCATTCGGACTGCATTTGCGCATCATCGGGCGGCCGGGCCGCATCGGTGCTCTTGAAAAATTCATGCAGCATGTCGCCGCGCACAAGGACGTGTGGGTGACCTCGCGGCTTGCCATGGCGCGGCGTTTCGCCGAGCTGAACCCGGTCTAGACGGCGGTGCCGCGCGAACTCGGTCGCGCTGACCTCTCAGCGCTCGCTCGGCCCGGCGATACCGTGTTCGTCGCGGGCGGGACCGCGGAACCGACCGCGATCCTCGCCGGATGGCGCGGGGCGCGTTGCCTGAACGGCATCACACTCACCGGCCTCCAATTGCCCGGATTGAACGACCTTTCGCCATCGGATTTTGGTGATACCTGCCGTTACCGCGCAAACTTCCTTTCGCCGGGTCTGCGGCGTTCGCTCGCGAATGATGCCGTCGACCTGATGCCGATGCACCATGCGGCCTACTACGCGTGGTTGGCGAAGACTGCGCCGGTCAATCTTGCTGTGTTCCAGGTGGCGCCGCCCGACCGCGACGGTCTCTGCAACCTCGGTCCGTGCACAGACCTGCTCCCGGCGATCCTGTCACGGTCGGACGTGCAGCTCGTCGCGCAACTCAATCAACGCCTTCCTGCATGCCGCGACGGTGTCACGGTGCCCCTCGATCGTCTCGATGCCGTCTATCGCGCCGACACGGCGTTGCCGGAGTTCAGGATTGACGGAGGCGATCCCGCACCAGGTATTTCGGAGAATGCCGCACGGCTCGTTGACGATGGCACAACCGTGCAGATCGGAATCGGAAAGCTGCCGGATCAGGTGCTGAGCCGGCTCACCGAGCGGCGACGTCTGACACTTCACGGCGGCACCGTGACAGCAAGTGCGCTTGCGTTGCTTGAACAAGGCGCCGCCACCCGGATTGTCGCGGGCGTCGCACTCGGTGATGAAGCCTTCTATGCACGCGTTGCCGCCGTGCTCGGCATGGAGTTCAGGCCGGTCATGGTGACGCACGGAGTCACGGTGCTGAGCCGCATCGAGCAGTTCGTTGCGATCAATACGGCGCTCGAAGTCGACCTGTTCGGCCAAGCCAACTGCGAAGTCGCAGGCGGGAAGTTGCGCGCCGGTTTCGGTGGCATCAACGACTTCCTGCGCGCCGCGCAGAACTCATCGGGCGGCCGTTCTGTGCTGATGCTACCGGCATCACGCATCGTCGCGCGCATCGGCAACCCGGGGCTCGTGTCGATTCAGCGTGGCGACGTGGACACGGTCGTCACGGAGCACGGCATGGCCGACCTGCGCGGCCGCAGCATGCAAGAGCGTGCCGCGGCATTGATCGCCATCGCAGCGCCCGATCGTCGCACCGATTTGGAAACAGGCTGGAAGCAGTTGCGCGACAGGCTGGCGTGAGCCGGCTCTACACGCCTTCCTTGTCGACATAGAACGCGTTCGGCGGCGGGTAGTTCGCCGTAAGCCACGCCGGTCCGCCCTGCGCCACCCACGCCCCAGCGACGACGCGAGAGCAGGCAACGAGCACCGCCAGATCGTCATCGCGCATGGTGTGGCGCGCTTGCGCCGCCATCACGATCTGGCCGAGAAACTCGCCCTTCCAGATGATCGGGGCGAAAATCGTCGAACCCATCCGTGACGTCTTCAGGTACTGGCGGAAGGCCTGGTGGTCGTCCGTATTCTTCAGGATCAGCTTGCTACGATTGGCATAGACCCAGCCCGGGTGCCCACCATCGATCGGCACCATCAGGCGCTTCTGCTCCGCCGGAAAGCCGACGCTCCCGACAAGCATGTGGTAGCGCTTGTCGGGCGTGACGAAGAAGCCGCCAGAAATAAAATATTGCCTCTCGCCGGGCTTCAGCGCGTCCGGCTTGAGATGCGCCTCCCGGTCACCGAGCAGGTCGATATAGGCACGCGTGAGCGCGTTGATCGCCTCCTCCGGCCCCGCGGCATTCAAGGCTTCCTCACCCGCCGCATCGACCATCGCGAGCGCGCGCCTCAAATCGTCCGGATTCATGACTGTCCCCGATGCAATCGCCCGCCTTGCGGACCGTCAACAATATCGCGCGCTACATCTTCGCCTTGAGCTCTTCGATTTTCTTGACGAGAGCACGTCCATCCGTGCCGGACCGTTCGTTCAGCGCGTACCAGCTGTCGAACACCGCATCGACGTTCTGCTTGGCGAATACCTTCTCGAGCTCCGCCGGCGGAGCCGTGTACACCGTCATTCCGTTCTTGACGAAGTTGTCGAGGCTTTCCTTGTTGAACGGCGCATGTCTGGCGAAGTGCTCGTCCTCGATCTTGCGCAACTCCGCCTGCACGACGGCCTTCAGGTCGTCAGGAAGCTTGGCCCACACGTTCTCGTTTACGACAAACGACCAAGGCACAACCGTGCCGATCTTCCACAAGCTGATGTGCTTGGCGACGGTATGAAAGCCAAACCCGTTGGCGGTGCCGACCGACGTCATCACGATATCGACGATGCCGCGCTGAAGTGCCGGCACGATCTCGCCGAACGGCACGGGCGTGGGTGCCGCGCCAAGCTTGTTCATAAGCGCGGCCGCTTCGGTGTTGTGCACGCGCACCTTTTTGCCGGAAATATCCGCGACAGTATGGATCGGCACTCGGGAAACGAGGCACTGCTCTTCAAAAACACCGGTCATCAGCTGAACGGCCTTGTATCTCGACTTCCACACCTTCGCGGTTTCGTCGCGCAGCAGCGGGTCGAGCATCTTTTGATACTGACCTATGTCCGTGAGCAGCCCTGGCAGGTGGCCGAAGTTCATGTAAGGCGCCTCAGCGCTCAGCCACGGACTGACCGCGAACGAACCGTCTAGCCTGCCATCGCGTACCGCGGCCGGCTGCTCCGGGCCTGCAACGAGTGTGTCATACAGCTCGATCTTCAGCCGGCCTTTGGTGGCCGCTTCAATGCGTGCCGGGACGGTCTTGAGCGTTTCAACGTAGCTGCTACCAACAGCGTTGACGAACCCTGCTCTCCAAGTGATCTGTTGTGCTGTGGCGGGGATGGACACGAGGCCAGCGGCCAGAATGCCAAACGCGAAGTTCAAGAACCGCATCGCGCTCTCCCTTGATATTGTCCGGACAAAAGTCTATACGCGGGCCGGTATCTGTCAAGGCATCTCCCCGCGGCGCTTGGGAGCCGAATGAGCGAATTGCTACATGGAGAGCCCCCGCCCCCGGGGCCTGCATCGCACGATCTCGCGCCCGGACGTGCTGTCGCTGCACTAGCGAACGCCTTTGCTTTTCTTGCCGCACTTGGCATCGTCTTCATGACGCTCACGACGACCTATGATGTCTTCGTCAGATATTTTTTGAACGCGCCCACAATCTGGGCGACTGAGATCAGTACCTACGTCCTCATCTCCACAATCTTCTTCGGTGCCGCTTACACCCATTTGGTGGAAGGCAATGTCCGGGTGCGCGTGTTGCTGGACCGCCTGACACGGGAAGGGGCGCGCGACCTGGCGCTCGTC
>Ga0190275_10000825_pt1 | contig 24560 bp, 27 predicted proteins | sample Popmic550T_FD_133745 | JGI IMG/M metagenome (GOLD analysis project Ga0190275, IMG submission 133745) | Populus adjacent soil microbial communities from riparian zone of Yellowstone River, Montana, USA - 550 T | ecosystem: Environmental > Terrestrial > Soil > Riparian zone > Trees stand | place...
CGCTCCGCCTCTTCGCGCGTGAGCCCGCGGCTTTGCAGGTAGAAGATCTGCATGTCGTCCAGGCGGGCGACCGTCGCCGCGTGCGTGCAGCGCACGTCGTTGGCCTCGATCTCGAGCCCCGGAATGGCGTCCGCATGCGCCCCGTCGGTCAAGAGCAGGTTGCGGCTCTCCTGGAAGGCGTCGGTGCGCTGGGCGCCGGGGTCGACCTTGATCATGCCGCTCCAGACCGCTGTCGCGCGGTCGCGCAAAACGCCCCGGAAGGCCAGGTCCGAGACCGTGTGCGGCGCGGCGTGCTCCTGCGTCGTCTCGTAGTGGAGGTGCTGCTTGCCGTGGCCGGCGTAGGCGCCGGTCACGCGCGCACTCGCCCCCGCGCCGTTGATGTCCGTCTCCATGCGCAGCTTTCCGTGTCCCGACCCGAGCCCCAGCCCGACCCAGTGCAGGTTCGCGTTCGCCCCGACCTGGGCGCGCTGGCTGCCGAGGATCCATGCGCGCTCGGAGAGATCCTGCACGCACAGGTACTCGACGTTCGCGCCGTCGCCGACGATCAGCTCGGTGACCGGATTGAAGTAGCCCTCCAGGTCTTCGGCGCTCGACGCCCACTGCTCCGCGAGCGTCACTTCCGCCTCCTCCTCGACCACGATCAGGGAGCGCCAGTGCAGCGCCGAAGCCGAGTCGTGCAGGACCGACGTGACGATCGGCTGCTCTACGCGCACGCCCGCCGGCACGTGGACGAACAAGCCGCCACGCCACTCGGCGGTGTTCTGCGCCGTGAACCTGTCGCGGTCCGCCAGCAGGGAGCCCAGATACCGTTCCACGAGCTCAGGATGCTCGGCGACCGCATCCTCGAGCGTGGAGACGACGATGCCGTCCGGCGCCTCGCCGCGGCGCGTAAATGCACCGTCCACCTGCAGCACGCCGGGCCCGCCATTCGCGTCGACGACCGGCTCCCGCGCAGGCGAGGCCTCGAGGTTCCCGTCGTCCGACCAGCGCCATGCGTCGAGGTCCAGCTTCGACACGTCGGTGAACTCCCACCCCTTGTCCTTCTGGACCGGAGTGGGGAGGGACTGAAACGCCTCCTGTCCGCGCTTGCGAAGTGCCGATGTCCAATCAGGCGCGGCCGTACTAGCCAATCGAGCCCTCCATCTGGAGCTCGATCAGGCGGTTCATCTCGACCGCGTACTCCATCGGCAGCTCACGCGTGAAGGGCTCGATGAACCCACCCACGATCATGCCCGACGCTTCCTCCTCGGAGAGGCCGCGGCTCCTCAGGTAGAAGAGCTGCTCCTCGCCGATCTTGGAGACGGTGGCCTCGTGGCCGATGTCGACGTCGTCCTCGCCGATGCGGATCGTCGGGTACGTGTCAGAGCGCGAGTGCTCGTCGAGCAGCAGCGCGTCGCAGACGACCTTCGACCGGGCCTTGACCGCACCCGGCGCGACCTCGAGCAGGCCGCGGTAGCTCGCGCGCCCGCCGTCCTTGGAAATCGACTTCGACGTGATCGTCGAGGTGGTGTGGGGTGCGACGTGGACGCACTTGCCGCCCGCGTCCTGGTGCTGGCCCTTGCCGGCGAACGCGATCGAAAGGATCTCGCCGTGCGCCTCGGGACCCATCAGGTAGATCGACGGGTACTTCATCGTCAGCTTCGAGCCGAGGTTGCCGTCGATCCACTCCATCGTCGCGCCCTCGTGCGCCACGGCGCGCTTCGTGACGAGGTTGTAGACGTTGTGCGACCAGTTCTGGATCGTCGTGTAGCGCGTCCGCGAGCCGGGCTTGCAGACGATCTCCACGACCGCCGAGTGCAGGGAGTCGGTCGTGTAGGTGGGGGCCGTGCAGCCCTCGATGTAATGCACGAACGAGCCCTCGTCGGCGATGATCAGCGTGCGCTCGAACTGGCCCATGTTCTCCGTGTTGATGCGGAAGTAGGCCTGCAGCGGCATCTCGACGTGCACGCCAGGGGGGACGTACACGAACGAGCCGCCCGACCACACGGCCGAGTTCAGCGCCGCGAGCTTGTTGTCGTTCGGTGGAATCACCGTCGCCCAGTACTCGCGCACCAGGTCCTCGTGCTCGCGCAGGGCCGTGTCCATGTCCATGAAGATCACGCCCTGTTTCTCGAGGTCCTCGCGCACCTGGTGGTAGACGACTTCAGACTCATACTGCGCGCCCACACCAGCCAAATATTTTCTTTCGGCCTCGGGAATCCCGAGCTTGTCGAACGTGTTCTTGATGTCGTCGGGGACCTCGTCCCAGGTGCGGCCCTGCTTCTCCGAGGCGCGCACGAAGTAATGGATGTTCTGGAAGTCGATCTGGTCCATGTGCCCGCCGGCCCACTTCGGCATCGGACGGCTCTCGAAGTGCTCGAGTGCCTTCAGGCGGAACTCGCGCATCCAGGCGGGCTCGTTCTTGTGGTCGGAGATCTCCTCGACGACGCGCCGGTTGAGGCCCTTCTTGGCCTTGAAGATGTAGTCCTTCTCGGAGTCGTGGAAGCCGTACTCGTAGGAGTCCTTGATGCCCTCCAGGGAGCCGGGTGTGGCGGTGACTGTCTCGGGAGTGGCCATGTCAGGAAACCTCCAGTTTCACGGTCCCGTCCTCGATGCGGACATCAAAGGTATCGACGGGCATGTAGGCGGGCAGGGTACGGGGGCGGCCGGTGCGCAGGTCGAACAGCGACCCGTGGCGCGGGCATTCGACGGTGCAGGTGTCGGGATCGAACGGACCCTCGGCCAGCGGCCCGTCGTCGTGGGAGCAGCGATCTTCGATCGCGAGGAAGTCGCCGTCACAGTTGAACACGCCGATCTTGCGCCCGTCAACCTCGACGATGCGCGCAGCGCCCGCCGGAAACTCCGCGGCGGCGCCGATCTCGACTGTGGTGGTGGTTTCGGTCAAATCGCTATCCCGAGTGCTGTAGTCAGGATTCTAGACGACGTCCTAGATCTCATTCCGAAGTCGGGCGACGTCGGCCGCATCTGGATCCTCGTCCGGCGTGCCGCTGGGCCATTCATCCGTACCCAGCAGGGCTCCCTGGACCACCTTCAATGACAGCAGGCCGCACTTGAGGCGGGTTGGGGAGAGCTCGATGCCGATCTCCTCTGCGATGAACCTCCGGTCCAGGCCGGCCACCTCGGCGACGGTCTTTCCCTTCAGCTCATCCGAGATGATCGACGCCGTCGCCTGCGAGATCGCGCAGCCCTGGCCGTGGAAGCGCAGGTCGGCGATGCGGTCGCCCTCGAGCTTGATCTGGACGCCCATCTCGTCGCCGCACAGCGGATTGCGGTCCTCGAACTCCGCGTCGGGCTGCGACAAATCCCCGAAGTTCCGCGGGTTCTTGTAGTGGTCAAGGATGTATTCGCGGTAGAGAGGATCCAACTCAGGCTCCGAAGATCGACTTCGCGGTCTCGAGCGCGTCGACCAGGCGGTCGACCTCTTCGGTCGTGTTGTAGACGGCGAACGAAGCGCGGGCGGTGGCCGGTACGCCGAGCCGCCGCATCAGCGGTTGCGCGCAGTGGTGCCCGGCGCGGATCGCCACGCCCTCGCGGTTGGACAGCTCTGCGAGGTCGTGCGGGTGGATGCCCTCGACGGTGAAGCTCACGAGCGCGCCGCGCTCGGCAGCATCGGCGGGCCCGTAGACGGTCACGCCCGGCACTGCGGAGACGCGCTCGAGCGCGTACGCGGTCAGCTCACGCTCGTGCGCCCGCACAGCCTCTATCCCGAGGCCGGTCATGAAGTCGGCGGCCGCGCCCAGGCCGGCGGCCTCCGCGATCGCAGGGGTGCCCGCCTCGAACTTGGCAGGGACCGCAGCCCAGGTCGAGTGATCGTCCTCGACCTGCTTGATCATCGACCCGCCGCCGAGGAACGGAGGCATCTCGTCGAGCAGCTCACGTCTGCCCCACAGCACGCCGATCCCGGTCGGCCCGTACATCTTGTGGCCGGTGAACCCGTAGAAGTCGGCGCCCGTGGCCTCCACGTCGACGGGCATCTGCGGTACCGCCTGCGCACCATCGACGAGCAGGTGCGCGCCTGCGGCGTGTGCCCGCTCGGCGATCTCGGCGACCGGGTTGATCGTGCCCAGGACGTTCGAGACGTGCGTCAGCGCGACCAGCTTCACGCCTCGGGCGAGCCGCGCGTCGAGGTCGGACAGATCCAGCCGGCCCTGGCCGTCGACCTCGAGGTACTCGAGGCGCGCACCCTGCTCCGCGCACAGGAGCTGCCACGGCACGATGTTGGAGTGGTGCTCCATCGCGGTGATCAGCACCGTGCCGCCTGCTCCCACGTTCTCGCGCGCCCATGTGAAGCGCACGAGGTTGATCGCCTCGGTCACGTTGCGCACGAACACGATCTCGCCGGGACGGGCGCCCACCAGGTCGGCGATCTTGCGCCGGCCGCCCTCGTACAGCGCCTCGGCCTCGGCCGCCAGCACGTGCATGCTGCGGTGGACGTTGGCGTTCGAGTTCCGGTAGTAGGAATCGACCGCCTCGATCACCGCCGCCGGCTTTTGGGCGGTGGCGCCGTTATCGAGATATGCGAGCGGCCGCCCCGCGATCTCGCGAGCAAGGATCGGGAAGTCCGCCCGCACCTCTTCGACGGCGCGGGGCAAAGCGGCCTGTGCGGTCGCCGCCTCCAACTTAGGCCGGGACTTCCTCCGGGTGCAGCTCGCGCACCCACTCGTAGCCCTTCTGCTCCAGCTCGTTGGCCAGCTCGGGGCCGCCCTCCTCGACGATCCGCCCGTTCAGCATGATGTGGATGAAGTCCGGCCGGACGTAGCCGAGAATCCGCTGGTAGTGGGTGATGATCAGCACGCCCAGATCCGGGCCGCGCATCGCATTCACCGCGTTCGCGACGGTCCGCAGGGCGTCGATGTCGAGGCCCGAGTCGGTCTCGTCCATCACCGCCACGAGCGGCTTCAGGATCGCCATCTGGAGGATCTCGCAACGCTTCTTCTCGCCGCCTGAGAACCCCTCGTTCAGGTAGCGCCGGGTGAACTCGCGGTCCACGCCCAGCACCTCCATGTGAGACTCGAGCGTCTTGCGGAACTCCTTCAGGTTGATCGGGTCCTCGCCGCGTGCCTTGCGGTGCGCGTTGATCGCCGTGCGCAGGAAGTTCACGACCGACACGCCGGGGATCGCAGACGGGTACTGGAACGCCATGAAGAGACCGGCGCGGGCGCGCTCGTCGGGCTCGGACTCGGTCACGTCTTCGCCCTTGAAGAGGATGTTGCCCTCGGTGATCTCGTAGCTCGGGTGACCGAGGATCGTGTTCGCGAGCGTCGACTTGCCGGACCCGTTCGGGCCCATCAGCGCGTGCACCTCGCCGCGGGACACCGTGAGGTCGACCCCTTTCAGGATCTCCTTGCCCTCGACGTTCACGTGCAGGTTCTGAATCTCTAGGTCTGCCATCTATCGCTTTCCGGTTGGTTGAAGTTGGCGCGTGCCGCTCGTGCCGGAGCGACGTCGCGCCGGAGTGGCGCGCCGCCGTCCGGTCGCCGGCCCGTGCTCGGCGAACTGTGCCAGTTCTGCGAGCGTCGTCTGCTCGAGCGCCCGTGCGATGCCGCCCTGGACGCGGGTCCACAGCACCTTCGTGGCACAGTTCTCGAAACCGTCGTCGACGTGGTTGCACAGCACGCGGGTGCCGCCGAGCTCGTCGAAGCACTGCATCGGGATCAGGGACCCCTCGAGTGCCTGCACCACCTCCGCCATCGTGATTTCGGCCGGGTCGCGCGAAAGCTCATAGCCGCCGTGCGCGCCGCGCGTGGAGGAGACGAGGTCCGCCTTGCGGAGCCGCGACACCAGCTGCTCGAGGTAGGCCAGCGGCAGCGTCTCGGCCTCCGCGATGCCGGTCAGCGGGACCGGCCCGGAGCCGCGCCGGCGCGCGAGCTGGATCATCACGCGCACTCCGTACTCGGATCTGGTGGAAAACATCATCGCCAAACTCCCGGGTCGTTAATCCCTACCGCGCAGGTCAGGATAACAACTGAGCCGGAGCGGCCCGTGTGGGGCCGTCAGTCGGCGATGCAGCGCAGGTAGCCGTTCAGGTTCAGCGTCATGAAGAACTTCTCTCGCGAGCGGTCGATCTCGAACCGATCCTGCTCTGCGAGGAACTGGCGCACCGCCTCGTAGGGGCCGGGACGCGGATCCGGGCCATGCCGATGCCCGCGAGGGTTCAGGTTCAGGTTGGTGTCCTCCGCGATCAGATAGTGGCCCTTGCGCACCAAATCCTGGTACAGGTGCAGCTCCTTGATCACGTGGTCGCGGAGGTGCCTGGAGTCGAGCACCACCATCACGGACTCGCCCTCGTCGATCAGGTCGGTCACCTGGGAGAAGGTCTCCGGCGCGACCGAGTCTCCTGCGATGTAGGTCACCCGGGGGTGCTCCGGCGTCGCGTCCGCATCTATGTCGACCGTGATCACGCGGCCGTTCCCGGCCAGCTCGCACATGTCGCCCAGGAACCACGCCCCGCCGCCGTGGGCGGTGCCGGTCTCGATGATCACATCGGGCTGCGTCTCGAAGATGATCTCCTGGTAGATCCACAGGTCAAGAGGGCACTTGAGGGCCCGCACGCCACGCCAGAACGTGTTGTTCCACGTGCGGGCGGGGTTCCCGTAGTAGAGGTCGTGGAACCGCCGTACCACCGGCTCGTCGTCGGGCTCGGCCTGGAAGAGCGGAATCGTGGGTGCTACGCGTTCGCTCACGGCGCGGTGATGCTAGCGCGTCCCTTCAGCAGCAGCTGAATGTCGTGCGTGAGCGCCTCAGGGGTGAGGAACTGCACGGGGAAACCCACGCGCTGTAGGCCCGCCCCGTCGAGCAGCACCACGTATGAGTTGTGCTCCTGGACCTTCGTCTGCGGCGCAAAGCCGTACTTTCGCCACACGGGCTGCAGCTCGCGTGGGGTCCCGAGCAGATAGTCGAGGTAGCCCCGCACCCGGCGGGAGAGCAGGAACTCCTGTGCGCTGTCGGGCGTGTCGTTGGCCGGGTCCACGCTGAGCGCAAACGCCCGGACCTGTTCGCGCTCGCCGGGATCGAGGTCGTCGAGCGCTCCCCGCACCTGCTGCACGGCCACGGGGCACGACTCCTCGCAGGTCGTATACGTCGGCGTGATCACGACCACTTTGCCTCGTAGGTCGGCCAGTCGTACGAGCTCCCCGTCCTGGTTGCGCAGGGAGAAATTGCCTGACAGCGCCTTCGGTCGCACCGCTCCCTTGAACGGTGATTCGGGCCCCTCGACGACGGCTGCCGGCTCGCTTTCGTCCTGCGAGGCCGCGATCGCGGCGAGCACGGTGGCGCACAGGGCGATCAGCCCCACGACCGCCAGCACCAGGCGTGTGCGTGCAGTCACGGCTCGACGAGGCCTTGCCGGATCGCGTAGCGCACAAGCTCGACCCGGTCGCGCATGCCGAGCTTCTGAAGCACCCGGCCACGATGTGACTCCACCGTCTTCTCGGACAGATGGAGGATTTCGGCGATCTCCTTGTTCGTGTGCGCCTCCGCGATCAGCTTCACGACCTCCTGCTCGCGCGGCGTGAGATCGTCCCCAGGCTGCTCACCGCGCTCGATGAAGTCGCGGATCAGCGCCTGCTGCGCGGTGGAGGTCAGGAACGGTTCTCCGCGGCTCGCCGCGCGGACGGCGTCGACCAGGTCCTTGTCCGCCGCCCGCTTCAGGACGTAGCCGGCTGCGCCCGCCCGCAGCGCCTCGAACAGATAGCGCTCATCGTCGTGCATGGAGAGGATCAGGATCTGAGTGGCCGGTGACTGCCGCTTGATCTCGTGCGTTGCCTGCAGCCCGGTCATGCGCGGCATCGAGACGTCCAGCACGGCGACGTCCGGCCTGTGCTCGACCGCCTTCTCGAGGGCGTCGACGCCGTCCTCAGCTTCCGCGATCACCTCCATGTCGGGCTGGCGGTCCAGCAGCAGCCGCACGCCGGAGCGCACGATCCCGTGGTCGTCGGCGATCAGAATCCTCACGCGGCCTCCGTCGGTACCGGCGCGGCATCGCCACTTCGTTCAACCGGCGCTCCGGCCGGCACCTCGAGCCGGACGATCGTGCCCTTCCCCGGCCGGGAGTCGATCTCGAGCGCGCCGCCCACGAGCAGGGCCCGCTCGCGCATGCCATCGAGGCCCAGTCCCTTGCCCTCTTCGGCAAAGGCAAACCCGGATCCATTGTCAGCGACCTGGAGCCGGACGCGCGAGTCACAGGGCTCGAGGCTCACCTCTATGTGGGCAGCCCCCGAGTGGCGGGACGCGTTCATGAGCGCCTCCTGTGCGACCCGGTAGACCACGACCTGGGAGTCGGGGGAAAGGTCGCCGAGGCGGGGGTCCGCCCAGAAGCTGGCGCGGGCCGGGCCGCGCCGGTCGAAATCGCGCACATGAGTGCGCAGCGCTGCGACGAGGCCGTGGTCGTCGAGTGCGGTGGGGCGCAGCTGGCGGGCCAGATCCAGCAACTCGCCCATCGCCTGGTCGGCCAGCTCCTTCACCTGGGCGAGCTGGGCCTTCAGCTGTGCGGGGGCGTCCTGGGCGGCGGCCTCGATGCGTAGCAGCAGTGCGGTGAGCGACTGGTTGACCTCGTCGTGCAGGTCGCGCGCGATGCGCTTTCGCTCTTCCTCCTGCGCGCCGATGACCAGTTCTCCCGAGCGGCGCCGTTCGTTCTCGAGCCGCTCAAGCATGCGGTTGAAGCTGGCCGCGAGCCGCACGATGTCGGTCGACACGCCCGGCATGTCCGTGTCGATCTCGAGGCGCCTGCCGGGGCGGGACAGATCGACGCGCTCCATCATCGCCAACAGCCGTTCGAGCGGCTCGAAGCGGCGGCGCAGCAGCAGCGTGTTGAGCAGGAATGTCAGCACCAGTGCAAGCGCCAGGACGAGGAACTGCCAGCGCTGGTTCTCGCTCGAGAAGTCGAACCCCCCGGCGAGGATCGAGACCAGGATGCCCGCCGTCACCATCAACAGGTTGAGAGCGAGGATCTGGCTCAGCAGTGAGGGCCGTCGCATGGCTTCATGGAGCCGAGAAACCGGCAATTGGGGTGCTCGCGGAGCGGATTTCGGGTCCGGACCCCATACCGGTCACGACCTCCATGGACGATACTCGTACTCGGCATGGCAGCCGGAACCTTGGGCACACGACGCCCCGAGTCTGTGGTTGGAGATATGCAAAAAGCAACTCAAGCAAATTGGAAGGCGGGCCTGAGGACGACGATCCTCCTCGCCACCCTTACCGGCCTGCTGGTCGGCCTCGGCTACCTGATCGGTGGCCCGGGCACGGCGGGAATGTTCTTGTTCTTCGCGCTGGCGTTCAATCTGGTCATGTTCTGGTTCTCGGACAAGATCGCCCTGAGAATGAGCCGTGCCGAGCCGCTTTCCGAGGAGGAGGCTCCGCGCCTGCACCAGATGGTGCGCGAGCTGTCTCATTCGGCCGGCGTCCCGATGCCGCGTCTCTACATGATTCCCCAGGACCAGCCGAACGCGTTCGCGACCGGCCGCAGCCCGAAGCACTCGGCCGTGGCCGTCACGCGGGGCATCACGCAGCTGCTCAGCGAGAGTGAGCTCCGGGGCGTGATCGCACATGAGCTGGCCCACATCAAGAACCGCGACATCCTGACCACCACGATCGCGGCCGCCATCGGCGGCGCAATTACATACCTGGGCTACATGCTGCTGTTCATGGGCGGCGACAACGACAGCCCGCTCGGGCTCGTCGGAGCCCTGGCAATGGTGTTCCTGGCGCCGATCGCGGCGACGATCATCCAGCTCGGCATCTCCCGGCAGCGCGAGTACGCGGCAGACGCCACCGGCGCCCGCATCTCGGGTAGCGCAAACGCGCTTGCCGACGCGCTGGAGCGCCTGCAGGCAGGCGCGCAGGCGATGCCCATGAAGGTGAACCAGGCCGCCGAGCCGCTGTTCATCGTGAAGCCGTTCAGCGGCGGCGGGATGGCGGCGCTCTTCTCGACCCACCCCCCGATCGAGGAGCGGGTGCGCCGGCTGCGCGAGCTGGGCGTATAACTCAAGTACTTCTGTTCCGGGCTCGCTGCTGAGCTTCGGCAACATGAAGGGGGCTGTGGCGGCGGTGTCGAAAGGCACTGCCGCCCTTTTTTTGAGCCCGGATACCCGCTTGCCGATGCTATATTTCGTAAAGCCAGTCGGATTTAAGGTATTTCCGAGCGAGAGCGAGGACCTCGGGTGAGCACAGAGACACAGACACGTTCGGGCCAGCAGCTGATCAAGGACGCCCGTGCGCGGATCGAGGAGCTCGATCCCTCGCAGGTGAACGAGATCCTCGAGGCGGCGCGTAACAACGGCAGTGCGGACGACGCGCCCGTGATCCTCGACGTGCGTGAGCAGCAGGAGTTCGAGCAGGGGTACATCCCCGGCGCGGTACACGTTCCCCGCGGCCACCTCGAGACCCGCATCGAGCAGGCCGTCCCGGACCGCCACAGGCGCGTGATCGCCTACTGCTCGACGCAGAACCGCTCCGCGCTCGCGGCCCTGACGATGAAGGAGCTGCTCGGCTACGACGACGTCGCCGTGATGACCGGCGGCTTCACGCTCTGGAAGGACCGCGGGTACGCGTTCGAGCGCCCGCTGTCCCTGACCCCCGAGCAGCGCGAGCGCTATTCGCGGCATCTGCTGATCCCCGAGGTGGGGTTGAAGGGCCAGCAGAAGCTGCTCGAGGCCAAGGTCCTGCTGATCGGCGCGGGCGGGCTCGGCTCGCCGGCGGCCCTGTATCTGGCCGCAGCCGGCGTCGGCACGCTCGGGATCGTCGACAACGACGAGGTGGACCTCAGCAACCTCCAGCGTCAGGTGATCCACAACACCGAGCGGATCGGCGAGCTCAAGGTCGAGTCGGCCAAGCGCACGATCGAGTCGCTGAACCCGGACGTGAACGTGATCCCGCACGCGGTCCGGCTCGACTCCGACAACGTCCTCGACCTGATCCGTGACTACGACGTGATCGTCGACGGCGCCGACAACTTCCCGACCCGCTACCTGCTGAACGACGCGGCGGTGCGCGAGCGCAAGCCGGTCGTGCACGCGTCGATTCTCGGGTTCGACGGGCAGCTCACCACCTTCATCCCGTACGAGGGGCCGTGCTACCGGTGCCTGTACCCGCAGCCGCCGCCGGCCGAGCTGGCACCGTCGTGCGGCGCGAACGGCGTGCTGGGCGTGCTGCCCGGGATCATGGGCCTGCTCCAGGCCAACGAGGTGATCAAGCTGGTCATCGACGCGGGCGAGCCCCTGGTCGGCCGTCTGCTCCTGTTCGAGGCGCTTACAACGCAGTTCACACAGCTGCGGGTGCGCCGCGACGCGGAGGGTTGCCCGACCTGTGGCGACGGCGTCGATCTCGAGAACACCGAGTTCGAGGACTACGAAGCCCTCTGCGCCGCTGCGGGGTAGGGTTCCCGCCCCATGGCGACGGTCAAGATCCCCCCGGTGCTGCGCCCATCCGTGAGCGGGATGAGCGAGATCGAGGTGCAGGGCTCCACCGTCGGTGAGATCCTGAGCGGGCTCGCCGGGCAGCACCCCGACACGCGCGGTCAGCTGTTCGCCGAGGACGGCGAGCTGAACCGCTTCGTGAACGTGTATGTCAACGATGAGGACGTCCGTGTCCAGCAGGGCCTGGAGACAGGTGTGGGCGCCGGCGACACCGTCGTGATCCTGCCCGCGATGGCGGGCGGCTGCCTCGGCGCCTGACCACGGCCCGATCGCTGGTCGAACGGCGAGCCTGAAAAGAAGAGGAACCAGATCTCGAAGGCCACCACGGCGATCACGGCGACGATGATCAGGATGCGCTCGGAAGCCGTCACTTGCGCCCTCTCGCCGGGGTACACCGGCCGCTCGCCGCGCATGCTGCGCAGCCAGGGAGTGTGCGCGCGGACGGTGGGCCCGCTGCCGGTGCATTTGTCGTAGGCGCGCTGCAGCGCAGCGATCAGTCGCACGAGGCCGAGAATGACCGCCGCGAGCACGATCGTGACCACGAAGAAGGCGGTCATGGTGGGTGGGCCGTCTCCCTGCACGCGCGAACCAACCCACAGCGCGAAGGCCGGTCCGCCGGTCCAGATGTTCAGTGAGGCCAGCGCGATCAGGAAGGCCAGGGCCAGCCGCTTCATGCGGAACCGGCTGCCGGAAGGGAGCCTCGGATGCTCGTGCGCCTCCATCTCGGATACGCACTATACTCAGATACACGATGCATCTCAGTACCCGATGGTCGAAATGAGCGCGACACGCCGCAAGCGGCTCACGCGCGCCGAGCAGCAGGCCGAGACTCGCCGCCGACTCCTCGAAGCCGCGGAGGACGTGTTCCGCCGGCGGGGCTTCTCCCGCTCGAGCGTGGAGGAGATCGTGGCGACGGCCGGGTTCAGCCGCGGGGCGTTCTACTCGAACTTCGACAGCAAGGAGGCGCTTTTCATCGAGTTGCTCCATGCTCGCGTGTACGACGAGTTTCGCCGCATGCTCGAACAGGCCCCGCAGGCCGGGTCGGCGCGGGAGCAGATGCTCGCGAATGCGAGCGAGCTGGCCCAGCGCTATGAGCATGGTCAGCGGTGGCTGTTCGAGCTCTGGCTCGAGTGCCTGGCGCATGCCGCCCGCCACCCTGACTTCGCCTCCCTGCCGGCGACCTTCTGGCGTGGGAACAGGCGCCTGGTCGCCGATCGGATCCAGGGTCTCTACGACGAGGCGCATCAGCAGCCGCCGATCGAGCCCAAGCATCTGGCCAGCGCTCTGACGGCGCTCGACATCGGGCTCGCGGTGCAGAACCTGGTCGACCCGGACGAGGTGCCGCTCGATCTCTATCCGCAGCTGTACGGCCTGCTCTTCGGCCCCCTGATCCCCGACGGCGCCTGACGGCGTCCGGGCGCGGCTATCCTTCTCACCATGCTCGAAGCCCGGCCACTGAGGGAGCCGTGGAAGTGCTGTCCCGACGTGATCGGGGCGATTGGCAACACGCCGCTCGTGGAGCTGAAGCGCCTCAGCCCCAAGCCGGGCGTACGGCTGTTCGCCAAGCTCGAGTTCTACAGCCCGACGGGCTCCGTCAAGGACCGCGTCGCGAAGGCGATGATGGAACGCGCGGAGGCTGAGGGCGCGATCACGCCGGGCCAGCGGATCCTCGAGCCGACGTCGGGCAACACGGGCATCTCGCTGGCGATGATTTGCCGGCTGAAGGGTTATCCGTTCACAGCCGTGATGCCGGAGAACGTCACGGAGGAGCGCACCGCGTTGCTGACGATGCACGGCGCCGAGATCGTCTACTCCGAGGGGTCGAAGGGCTCCAACGGAGCGGTCGAGATGGCGCTCGAGATCGCGGAGAAGGACCCGAGCTTCTACATGCCCTACCAGTACGGCAACCCGGCGAACCCCGATGCGCACTACTACGGCACGGCGCAGGAGATCATCGATGACCTCGGGGAGGTCACCGCGTTCGTCGCGGGCCTCGGCACGGGCGGGACGCTGATGGGGAACGGGCGCCGCCTGAAGGAGCACGATCCCACCACGAAGATCGTGGCCGCCGAGCCGCTCCAGGGCGAGGAGGTGCAGGGGTTGCGTTCCCTCGACGACGGCTTCATCCCGCCGATCATCGACATCTCGGTCCTGGACCGGAAGATCCTGGTCTCGAACCGCGACGGGATCATCTGGACTCGCAAGCTGTTCGAGGAAGAGGGGATCTTCGCCGGCGTGTCGTCAGGCGCGATCGCCTCGGTGGCGGTGCGGATCGCGAACGAGCTCGATGAGGGCAACGTCGTGTTCCTCGTGGCCGACGACGGCAACAAGTACATGTCCGCGGGGCTGTGGACGAAGTCGATCGACGAGCTCGAGGGCGTCGACTCGACCGTGTGGTGGTAAGCCCGCTGCCGTGCGGATCAGCCGGGACCTCGTCGAAGAAATGGTCGCGCACGCCCGGGAGGACCTCCCGAACGAGTGCTGCGGGATCGTGTCCACCAGCGACGGCGCAGCGGTGCAGGTGTACCGTGCGACCAACGCCACGCCGAGCCCGTTGCGGTTCGAGATCGACTCACGCGACCTGATCAGGATCCACTCCGAGATCGAGAGCGCCGGGGTCGAGTTGGGCTCCATGTACCACTCGCACGTGAAGAGCCCGGCGTACCCGTCTCAGACCGACGTCAACTTTGCCCAGAACTGGCCCGGCGTGGTCTGGCTGATCGTCTCCCTTGCGAATCCCGACGCGGCGGATCTGCGCGGGTTCCACATCACGGGACCTGAGATACAAGAGGTCCCGCTGAGCATCGAGTAGGGGCGTAGGCTTGGCCCATGGCTGAGCCCGGATCCCAATCGCTCGCCTGTCCGCGTTGCGCGCTGCGCTACCCGCTGGACGAGCGCTTCTGTGCCAAGTGCGGCACGCCGCTCACCTATGCCGGCCGCGTCGACGCAGAACAGCCGGCGACCGAGCGCCACGAGCGGGCGCGCAAGATCAAGCCCATGTACTCGCGCGGCGAGCTGCGGCGAGTGGCGACGGCGCGCCAGCAGCCCGAGGCCGAGTTCATCCAGATGCTGCTGCTGGAAGAAGGGGTGCCGAGCACGCTGCGCCGCACCGCCGGGTTCGACGTGCCAGACATGCTGGCGGCGGGGCCGCGTGACGTGCTGGTGCCCGAATCCGGCCTCGAGGCCGCGCGCGAGGTGCTGCTGGAGGCGGACATCGCGGTCGCGGGCGTGGCGCCGGCGCAGTCGGCGACCGGTGAGCGGCGCTCGGCCGCGATGCTGCTGCTCGGCATCCTGCTCGGCGCCACCGCGCTCGGAATCCTCACCACGATCGTTGTGATCGTGCAGGGCAACTGATGCAGGCGGACGCGAAGGTCAGGCCCGAATACACGCACGGAGACCCGGTTACGGTGACGACCGTCGGCCACGTGGCCGAGGGCGAGATGCTCCGGGGCATGCTGCTGGAGGAGGGGATACCGAGCATGGTCCGGCCCGCGCAGGCCTTCGCCATCCCCCAGGCTCTGGGCACCGGGCCGCACGAGGTGCTGGTCCCCGAGTCGGCCTATGAGGCCGCGTACCAGCTCGTGCACGGCGAGCTGCCCCAGCGGCCGCACCCGGGTTCGCGCTCCCGGCCCGAGCCGGGGAACCTGCTCGCAGTCGTGCTGACCGTGTTGGGACTGCTGGCCTTCCTGGTCTGGCTCAGCGGCAACGTCTAGGCCAGGCGGCTGACCCGCGCGACGCCCGGTTCGGGAGTCGACAACCGCTCGAGATGCGCCCGCCAGGCGTGCGCCGTGCCGGCGACGGGCCGGTCGAAGGAGTCCTCCAGCGCGTCACGCGTGTTGCGGTATGGATGGGTCGCGAGTCGCACGCAGGCACGCTCGTCGCGCTCGCCGGCGAGCAGGTCGAAGACGCTGCCCGCCAGTAGCGGCGCATCCCGCGCACCTGGAGGGAAGGGCACGCGGCCCTGCCGGAGCCGCATCGCGACGGCTGCGCGCAGGAGAGGCACCTGCCCCGAGAAGTACTGCGACGCGCCCTGTGCAAGCCATGCGTGGCGCAGCAGCGTCCGGCGCACCGCCGCCGGGCGACCGGGAGGCGGCAGCAGCGGGTTGTTGATGCCCACGACCAGCGCCGTGAAGGCGCGCCGGGGGCTGAGCAGCATCGCGCGTTCGGAGTCAGCGCCGGCAGAGAGGGCGCGCAGCATCGGGCGTGAGAGGGAGTGCACCTCGTCCGCCCGGTACCAGGCCGCCACGTAGCGCCGCGCCGACCGGCTCGCCAGCATGCGCGAGACAAGCAGCAGCGGATGCGCCAGCCACAGCTGAAGTGGCGAATCGTGCAGGATGATCGTCACGTTGCCGGGGAGGCGCGGGAACAGCTGCTCCAGGTGGGTGCGATGCTCCTCGAGGTCCTCGAGCACGGCGATCGCGTCGTCGGCCTGGGTCGATTCGTGCCGGGCGGTGAAGGAGAGCGACGTGGTCTCGACCCAGGACACGACACGGACCCTACTGCGGGCTGCGCTCGCGCTCGTAGTCCAGCTCGGTGCGCACGCCGTCTGCCTTCAGCAGCTCGTGTGCGTGATCGAGGTCCCGCGCTTCCAGCACCATTCGGGCGAGTCGCCCAACCGTGCCCACCGCACGGTGGGCATCGAAGTAGACGGTCGTGGCGCCGAGGGGCGAGAGCGGCACGGTCCGGCGGCCGGCGCGGATGGTACCCACGCCCAGCTCACCTCGGGCGCAGCGCAGCGCCTGCGCGCTTGCCTCGGTGGGGACTTCGTGGACCGCCCGTTCGAGCTCGTCCGCCATCTCGGGGGTGATCGCGTCGACGCCCAGCAGCCCGCGGCCGGCGGCCAGCAGCGCGAGCTGGCCGAGCAGCTCCTCCGGCGTCAGCTCCCCGTCGCAGCATGGACCGAAGATCGCCCCCAGCACTCGCAGGCCACGTTGTTGCAGCAGCGCTGCCGCGGCGAGCATCACCGCGTCGCACAGCGGGCTGGCCAGACCTGGCTCCGTCCCCGTCCCGAGCACGTCGCCTCCGACATCGACGAACACCAGGAGGTCGACGGTCAGGGTTGCGGCAGCCCGCTCGAGCCCGTCCGCGACGGCGGAGGGCCCGAGTCCGACGTCCACCAGCACGGTGTCCTGGCCGAGCAGGCGCGCCATGTGGGACTCCGCGAACACGGCGCCGTCCACCGTCCGGGTCTCCGGGCCGGCGAGCATGATCCCCGGTGCGATGCTGCGTCCGTCGAGGATCTCGTCGGCCGACCGCGGCCCGGGGCGCGGGTCGATCGGCAGCCGTTCCCAGCTCACCCCGCCAAGGACTGGCTCCGCGCCGAGCTTGCGGCACAGGTGTGCCGGCGCAAGCGCTCCGGCCACATCGCCGCCGCCGCCGATGCCGAGCACCAGCGCGCGTTCCGACCCGCGGACGGCTTCTTCGAGCGTGCGGTGGGCCGCGGTCAGGCGACCGTCGCCGCGCCCGCCAGGACGCCGGCCTCGCGCACCAGGGCGTCGATGCCTGCTGCGGCGCGCTCGAACTCCTCGTCGGCGATCACGGGAGTTCCCTCGAACGGGAGGTCACGGTCGAGCTCGACCCACGACATGCAGCCCTCGTATTCAGGGCGCACCCGGACGGTCACGGGTCGCTGGATGCGATAGACGCGCAGAACGAGCACGTGCAGCGGGTGGCGCGGCTTCCAGCGCAGCCGCTTGAAGGCGTAGTCGGGGGTCCAGATGTGGAACGGCGACAGCGCGTCGACGATCCGCGGGTCAGCCACCTCGTAGTGCTCGTAGACCTCGGCCCAGGCCCGGATCCTGACGCGGTCGGGCTGCTCGATCCCGCCGTCCTGGATCAGCGCCTTGGGCGGCGGCTCGCCGTCGCCCCAGACCCCCTCCTCGAGCGCCCGGCGCAACTCGGGGTGGTGCGACTGGCGCACCAGGTTGTTGCGCTGGTGGTCGAAGGTGGGGTAGAGGAAGAACCGGTCGTGGTCGAGCTCGAAATTCCGGCTCTCCTCGCGGATGCCGCCTTTGCGGAGGGTCAGCAACTGTTCCCCCTCCGAGAGCGCCCGCACGGTGACGGCCCATTCTTTGAACGCGACTGGCATAAGTCTTGAGTCGGCGGCCTGCTTTCGGACGGGATCCCGTTTCCCGGCGGCCGAAGTCTGCTGTGGCCGGAAAGCCCCACTGTAGAGCGGGAAAAGCCGCTTGGTGCGGCCATTGTACGGGCTGTTCACCAAAGTTCCAAGTGGACATGCGTTGCTCAGCGGTCACTCATTCCCCGGGCGGCCGGCATCCCTGACGCTCCGTCGAGCGGCTGCGGGCGGGGCCCCGTGGCCGCCTCCGCCCGGCGTCTCGATCCGCAGCCGGTCGCCCGGGTGCAGAACCCCCTCGGCCTTGGACGCAAGCGCCACCGGCTCGGCGCCGCCGGGGGTGAGCAGATTCTTACCCGCCGCTCCCGGGGCCCCGCCGCGGGCGCCGGGAGGCGAATGGCGGCGGCGCTCGGTCAGCAGCGAGAACCGCATCTGGGCGAGCGCCTCCAGTTCGCGCACGACGCCGTCACCGCCCGGGTGGCGGCCGGCGCCTCCTGATCCGCGCCGCAGCGCGTACTCGATCGCCCGCAGCGGGAATTCGATCTCCAGCGCCTCGATCGGGGTATTGAGCGTGTTGCTCATGGCCACGTGCACGGCCGACGGCCCCGGTGCATCGGGGCACGCCCCCTGGCCCCCTCCGGTGGTCTCGTAGTAGGTGAAGTCCTCGTTGCCGAGCGTGACGTTGTTCATCGTGCCCTGCCCCAGGGCCGGCACGTCCATCGCCTCGCCCAGCGCGCTCATCACGACGTCGGCGATCCGGCTCGAGGTCTCGACGTTGCCGCCCGCCACCGCGGCCGGGGCGAGCGCGTTCACCAGCGAGCCCTGCGGAGCGGTGACGGTCACCGGGCGATAGGCGCCGGCGCAGGGCGGGATGTCGGGGTCCGTCAGCACCCGCACGACGAAGTACGCGGCAGACTTCGTGACCGACAGGGGACAGTTGAGATTGCCGTCGACCTGGGATGCGGTGCCGGTGAAGTCGACCTCGATCGCATCGCCCTCGACGGTCACCGAGCAGCGCACGAGTAGATCTCGAGACTTGTCCCGGCCGTCGTCCTCGAGCACGTCGGCGGCGCGGTACGTCCCGTCGGGGATCGTCGCGATTGCGCGCCGCGTGCGGCGCTCCGCGTAATCGAGCACCTCGTCCATCGCGTCTGCCAGCAGGGCCTCACCGTGGCGCTCGGCGAGCTGCTCCAGACGACTTCCGGCGAGCCTGTTGGCTGCCAGCTGTGCGCGCAGGTCCGCCTCACGCTGGCGCGGGCCGCGCATCGCGCCGATCAGGCTTCCGAGCAACGCGCGATCCATCTCCCAGCTCTGCGCGATCCGGGTCGGGGGGATCACCACGCCCTCCTGGTCTAGGCGTGTCGAGCGGGCCGGCATGCTGCCCGGCACCTCGCCGCCGACATCGGCGTGGTGGGCGCGGGCGGCCGCGAAGCCGGCCAGCCGGTCGCCGAGGAAGAGGGGGGACACGGCCGTGATGTCGGGCAGGTGCGTGCCGCCGCGGTAGGGGTCGTTCAGCACCCACACGTCGCCAGGCTGGTGCTCTTCTGCGAGCACCGCCGCGACCGCGTCGGGCATCGCGCCCAGGTGCACCGGGATGTGCTCGGCCTGCATCACCATCGCACCCTCGCTGTCGAACAATGCGGTGGAGGCGTCGCGCCGCTCCTTGATGTTCGCCGAGTGCGCGGAGCGCACGAGCACGGCACCCATCTCTTCGCACACCGCCCGCATGCCGCCCACGAGCACCTGCAGGGTGACCGGATCGAGACCGCGGCTCATGTGCGCTCGAGCGCCAGCGTGCCGTGCTCGTCGACCGTGCCGGCCCAGCCGGGCGGCACGACAGCCGTCGCCTCGGGGAGCTCCCACACCGCCGGACCCACGCATGTCTCGCCCGGTACGGCGGGGCCACGCACGGTGGCAGTCTCAAGCAGGGTGCCGTCGAACAGCGCCGTGCGCAGGCCGTGGTCCAACCGTCCCGCCGGGGCGGGCATGACCGCGGCGTGGACACGTTCCTCGATCGCGCTCACGCGAACATTCACGAGCTCCATCCTGCCCTGCGGGTCGCGGTACCCGTAGCGGTCCTCGTGCTCCCGCTCGAACAGCTCGCGCAGCTCGGCCGCGCCGGCGTCCGGGCCCCCGGTCACCTCCAGCTCGAAGGACTGGCCCCGGTAGCGCAGGTCGTAGTGGGTTTCGACCCGCGCGTCCGGCATGCCGGCACGGGCCGCGGCGGTGAGGTCCCGGATCGCGGCTGCGGTGCGTCCCTGTGCGATCTCTGCCTCGTCCAGGAGCACGCTGCGCCCCACGTCGCGGCGCCTGTCGGCCGTCGCGAGGCCGAGCGCAGACAGCAATCCAGCTGCGGGCGGGCAGAGCACGCGGCTCACGCCCAGCTGCTCGGCCAGCCGTGCGGCGTGCATCGGACCGGCGCCACCGAAGGCGACCAGTGCATAGCCGCGCGGGTCGACGCCGCGCTCCACCGTCGCGACGCGCAGCGCACGCAGCATCTCTTCATCTGCCACGCGCACGATCCCGGCCGCCGCTTGGTGGACGTCGAGGCCGAGCTTCCCGGCCAGCTTCCCGACCGCAGCGCGGGCGGCCTCCAGGTCGAGCCGGACATCCCCGGCGAGCGGCGCCTCGGCGCTGAGGTAGCCGAGCAGCAGGTTCGCGTCCGTGACGGTGGGCTCATGGCCGCCACGTCCGTAGGCCGCGGGGCCCGGTACCGCGCCCGCCGAACGCGGGCCGACGCGCAGCGCGCCGCCGGCGTCTCCCCAGGCGATGCTGCCTCCACCCGCCCCGACGGTGCGGATGTCGACCATCGGGAGCTGCAGCGCCCGTCCCCCGATCTCCTGCTCCGACGACTGGCGCACGATGCCGTCGTCGATCACGGCGACGTCGCACGAGGTGCCGCCCATGTCAAATGAGAGGACGCGGTCGCTTCCGGACAGACGGCCGGCGTGCGCGGCGCCGACTGCCCCGGCCGCCGGTCCGGACAGCACGGCCCAGGCGGCGTGCCGGCCCGCCTCCGCCGGGGATGCCAGTCCTCCGTTCGAGCGCATGATCTCCGGCGCCGGCAGGCCCGCGTCGGCTGCTCGGCTGCAGAGCCGGTCCAGGTATCCACCGAGTAGGGGAGACAGGTACGCGTCGATCACCGTGGTCGACGTGCGCTCGTACTCGCGGAACACGGCCAGCAGGTCATGCGAGGCGGAGACGTGCACAGCGGGCAGACGCTCCGCCACCGCCTGCGCGACACGGCGTTCGTGGTCCGGCCGGGCCCATGAGTGCAGCAGGCAGACGGCGACCGATTCCACCTCCTGGTCGGCGATTCGGTCCAGCGTGCGGCCCAGCGCCGCCTCATCGAGGGGCGAGATCACCTCGCGCGGCGAGTTGCGTTCGAGCGCCGCAAAGCGCAGCTCGGGGGGCACGAGCGGTGACGGGCGGGCCACGCACAGCCGGTACAGATGCGGCCGCGTCTGCCGCGCCAGCTCCAGCACGTCCGTGAACCCCTGCGTGGCGATCAGGGCGGTGCGCGCTCCGCGCTCCTCCAGGAGGGCGTTGGTAGCGACCGTCATCCCGTGCCCGAAGCTGGAAACGTCGTCCGGCGTGACACCGGCGCGCGCGAGCGCACGGGAGACGGCCGCCATCACCCCCTGCGACTGGTCGGCGGGTGTGCTCGGGACCTTTGCCGTGAACAGACCCGTGGGGGATGCCAGCACGGCGTCCGTGAACGTGCCGCCGACGTCCACGCCCAGCGCCCAGCCGTCAGTCCTGCGAGCCACGAACTGCGAATCTAATCAGCGCAGCCGGTGCAAGCCAAAAGCGAGCACCGGGACCAAGGGGAAGGGTTCCGGTCCCGGCGCCCTTTGCTCTTGCAGCGGAGCGAGCGAGAGGCGGCTAGGCCGCCAGCTCTACGAGCCCCAGGTCCTCGAAGGTCTCCGTCAGATGCTGATGCGAGGGGCAGTATTCGCTGGCCGCCAAGGGCTGGCGCTGGCAGGGCCGCCCCTTGCGGGTCATCGCCTGGCAGCGCCGCGGCACGCCCTGGGAGTCGAACGCGTAGTCGGGAACCATCGCCAGGAACCGCAACGCAGTCTGGACATGGCGGTCGATCGCCACGTACACACGGGGCAGGTCTGCGATGGCGAAGTAGGGCCGCACGTCGTTGAACAGCGTGCGGGACGGGCGCGCGAAGTAACGCCGGTCGGTCATCAGGCGCTCGATGGCGGACTCGCACTGGCGCAGCACGATGGAGCGGTTGCTCTCACGCTGCGCGGACGGCCGCTCCTCGAGCACATACGGCGCCAGGTCGCGGTAGATGGCGCGGCTAAAGTGATACATGGGCAGCTTCTTGGGGAATCACGTCAGCGAACCTCTCCTCAGGGGTCGGGCTGATGGGCACGCGGGCAGTCTTGCCAGGACGTATGAAGAAGCTGCGTACGCTTCGTTAAGCGTGGATTAAGCAGCTACGCACCCGCGACCGTGTGGACCCCGTCCAGTGCGGGGTCGACGGCGGGGTGGTCCGTGCGCAGATGACAGCCGCGGCTTTCGCGGCGACCAAGCGCGCTGCTCGCGATCAGCCGCGCGAGCGGATAGGGATCACCGGCCAGGCGCTCGAGCCCGGCCGCGTCTCTAACAGGCCCCGCGTCGCGCCAGAGGGCCGCACGAGTCCCCTCGTCCGGGCGGGCCGGCGGGTGGGCAGAGGGCGGTGGGCCGCTCGGGGCGGGCACCGGCTCCTCGACCGCGCACAGTGCCGCGCGCCTACCGAAGACGAAGCACTCCGAGAGCGAGTTCGAGGCGAGCCGGTTGGCTCCGTGCACCCCGGTGCATGTGCATTCGCCGACCGCGTACAGGCCGCGCAGCGTCGAGCGGCCGTGCTCGTCCGTCACGACACCGCCGATCATGTAGTGCGCTGCGGGCGCGACCGGCACGAGGTCCCGCTCGGGATCGATTCCGGCGCCCGCCAGGCGCTCGACGATGTTGGGAAATGCCCGCATATCGACCGGGCGCAGGTCTAGGAACGCGCGCCGTCCCGCGCTCATTAGGCTCTGCATGCCGAGCGTGACCTCGTCCCGGGGCGCCAGCTCGTCCACGAACCGGTCGCCCTCGTCGCTCACCAGCAGCGCGCCGTCGCCGCGAACAGCCTCGGTGACGAGGAAGCCGTCGAGCTCTCCGGGCACCGCGACAGCGGTCGGGTGGAACTGCATGAACTCCAGATCTGCGAGCGCAGCCCCGGCATCGTGGGCGAGCGTCAAGCCCGTGCCGATCGCTCCGCGTGGGTTCGTCGTCCGCTGCCACAGTGCCGCGGCGCCGCCGGTCGCGAGCACCGTCGCGGCGGCCGGGATTGCCGCCGACTCGGTAACGACGCCCGTACAGAGTCCGTCCTCGACCCACAGTGCGCGGGCAGATGTCCGCTCGTGCACCTCGATGCCGTCCTCGGCGGTCACCAGCTCCGACAGCCGCGCCGTCACGTGCCTGCCGGTCGCGCTGCCGCCTGCGTGGGCGACACGCCGACGCGTGTGACCTCCCTCCAGGGACAGCAGGAGCTCCCCGCCGGCCGAGCGGTCGAACGAGATCCCGAGCCGCTCCAGTTCGCGCACACGCTCGGGCGCCTCGGCGCAGAGGATCTCGGCCATGCGCCGGTTGGTGGCGCCGCGCCCCGCGGCCACCGTGTCGGCCAGATGCAGATCCACGCTGTCCTCAGGGTCCAGCGCCGCCGCGAGCCCACCCTGCGCCCAGTAGCTCGCCGACTGCGCCAGCGGCGAGCTCGACACGAGCACCACGCGAGCGCCGCCGCCAGCCGCGATCAGGGCGGTGTAGAGACCGGCCGCTCCGGCGCCCACCACGGCGACGTCGGCGGACTCGATGAGGGGCGGGATGCTCACCGGGCGGTACGGTATCCGCCGCGGGCGGCGCCCCCGGCCCGGCCGACACCATGACCCGCGGCGTCTACCTGCACCATCCCTCCTCGCTCGAGCACGACACGGGCGACCACCCCGAGCGCGCGGCCCGGATCCGCGCGATCGAACAGGAGCTCGATAAGCGCGGATGGCTCGGCCTCGAGCCGCAGCTCGCTCCGGCGGCCGACCGGGCAGCGCTGGAGGCGGTGCACCCGGCGGCGTACGTGGACCGGATCGCGGAGGTGAGCGCGCGGGGCGGCGGGATGCTCGACATGGACACGGTGGCGTCCGCGCAGTCCTTCGAGGCGGCGCTGCACGCGGCCGGCGGCGCTGTGAGCGCCGTGACGGCGCTGGTGGCGAGGGAAGCGGAGATCGTGTTTGGCGGCCTGCGCCCACCCGGACACCATGCCGAGGCGGCGCGGGCGATGGGCTTCTGCCTGTTCAACAACGTGGCCGTTGCGGCCCGGTATGCGCTCGATCGGCTGGACGCCCGGCGTGTGCTGGTGCTCGATTGGGACGTTCACCATGGCAACGGGACGAACGACATCTTCTACGGGTCCGCCGAGGTGCTCTACGTCAGCATCCATCAGTCCCCGCTTTATCCGGGTACGGGCGCGTTGACGGACAGCGGCGCCGGCGCGGGCGAGGGTTTTACGGTGAACCTGCCCGTGCCGCCTGGGGCAGGTCACGCGGAATGGCTCGGCCTCGTCGAGCACGTTGTGGCGCCCGTCGCGCGTGAATTCGCCCCGGACCTGCTGCTGGTGTCGGCCGGGTTCGACGCCCATCGCGACGATCCGCTGGCCAACTGCACGCTCACCGAGGAGTCCTACGCCGCGATGGCCGCCGCGATGCGCACGCTCTCGCGCGACCTTGACGCCCCCCTGGGCTTCGTGCTGGAAGGCGGTTACGACCTCGACGCGCTGGCGGCGTCGGTTGCAGCGACCATCGAGGGCGCGCTGGATGCGCGCGTCGGCGATCCGGTCGAGCCGGGGCCGCTCGTCGCGCGCGCCCGCGGCCACTACCAGCGGTGGTGGCCGGTTCTCGCTGATTGATCGGCGGGCAAAAGAAGGGCGCCGTGCAAGCACGGCGCCCTTGCCCCCCGCTAGCAAGGCTCCCCAGCGTCTAGCGCTGCCTCCCGGGAGCCTCGTATGTAACGGTCGCCGCAAGGGCGACCGTCGAGGCGCCGTC
>Ga0190275_10000826_pt1 | contig 24548 bp, 14 predicted proteins | sample Popmic550T_FD_133745 | JGI IMG/M metagenome (GOLD analysis project Ga0190275, IMG submission 133745) | Populus adjacent soil microbial communities from riparian zone of Yellowstone River, Montana, USA - 550 T | ecosystem: Environmental > Terrestrial > Soil > Riparian zone > Trees stand | place...
ACGACCGCCCGTCCGGTCACGCCTTCGAACTCGAGATGCATCCGAGGATCCGCGCTGACGCCGGCGCGCTCGAACACCGGCACAGCCAGCGGCGGAGCTTCCGGCAGCGGCAGCGTCACCTCGCCATACGCGCGCAGGCGGCGCTGTCCCTTGACGGCGCCGGTCCAGTGGATGCGGTCGGGCTCCTCGCCGATGCCCGTCCAGACGACCGCGCGCATCTTCGCCGCCGGCGTCTCGTCGTCGCCGAGGAGGACCGGCAGCAGGAGCCGTCCATCGGTGCTGACGAAGCCCCAGCCGGTGGCGGCGTTGTCGCCCATCGGCGCGAGGACGCCGTAGAGATCGGAGGTGAGCAGGTCGCCGGGGAGGCGGGGATCGTCGCCGCGGAAGTCCTCGAGGAACGTCAGTTGCCGAACTTCGAAGTACGCGCCGGGAGGAAGCTGGGGCGCGCCGGGATCGAGGACGGGATCGGGTGCGTAGAGCAGCCACCAGAGCCGGCGCGGCTCGTCCGGGTCCAGGCTTTCCACGACGCCGGGCAAGCGGTGGCCGATGACTTTGAGGCGGCTGAGGATCGCGCCCGCGTCGGGGAGATCTTTTTCCGGATCGACGCCGGGCTGGACGCGCGGCGCGGCCAGCATGACCCGCCGGCCGAGGAACGCACAGTCGGGCTCGAGCCAGGCGTGGTTCACGAGGATCTTCGCAAGAGCCTTCCGCTCCGGCTCCGGCTCGCCGATCGTGGCGGCGGGATCGAGGGCCGGGACGTCGTTGTCGGAGGCGTAGCTCTCGACCTTGTACGTCGCGCGGATGGCGCGATACCAGGCCCGGAACGCGTTGCGTCCGTCGATGAGCGGGACGACCTCATTGCCGTCTGTGTAGCGCTGCAGCGCGTCGCTGCCGAGTGTCTCGTTGAGCGGGTTCGGATTGCGGGGGAACCAGCGCGCGAAGTCGACGACCTGCAGGCGGAAGAAGGAGTAGGGGGAGAAGCTCGCCTTCGTCGTCCTGTCGAGCGTGCCGTGCGGAAGGAGGGTGAGGCGCTGGTGCTCGCCCTGCAGCGCGAGCTCCACGAATGCCGCTCCCTCGAGATCCGCATACGCGGGGGTGCCGTCGTTGAGGATCACCATGCCGTGGGCCGGGATCGGGATCTGGTGCGCTCCCGCGGAAAGCACTTGCTCCGGCGGGTCGGGCGCCGGATCGGTCGGTCCGACGAGCGCGTCGGGGTCGGGGCGCGATACGAACGGCGCGCCCGCGCCGTCGGTGAAGAGGAGCACGTGCCGCCGCGGCGGATTCCACGCCTCCATCGCCGGCGACTCGCGCCACTTGACGCAGAGCCGCTGGAAGTCGGAATCGTCCGCGAGCCGCTGGAAGGTGGCGAAGACGTAGTCGGGATCGAGGATCATCCCGTTCGCGTCGAACGCGCGGATCTCGAGCTCGTCGGTGCCATCGGGATCGGCGGGATCGAACGACGTCAGCAGGTCGCCGGCGGCGACGAAGAGCGGCGCGCGTCCGTCGAGAAAGTTCGCGATGTCGATGGAGAGGCCCGAGCCGGCGAACTGCGCGTTCGCGATCGTCTGCGCGGGCGTGACGATTCCCTCGCCGACGCCGCGGAACCAGAACCAGCGCGGCGCGGGCGCCTGCGGCACTTCCATCCCCAGGCCCGTCGGTACTTCGAGCGACGAGAAGACGTATTCGAGGCGGCGGAAGGCCGACGGCCACACCTCCAGCAGCAGGTCGTGCAGGTCGGGGACGAGCGGCGCGCCGTCGATCAGCTTCAGCACGGGCCAGCCGGTCGCCTCGTCGGGCGCGCGGCGGAGCAGGCCGTTGACCGGTGCGTGGAATTCGTCCGGATCCGAGAAGGTCAGCCGCAGCGAGTCCTGCAGAATCGCGCCCGCGGGATCGCCGAAGCGGTGCACGCGTGTGGGAGCCCATCCGAGCGGCAGGGCGAACTTCGGCACGCCCGGTCCGCTGCCGAGCCAGTTGTAGGCGATGTCGATCAGGCTCGAGCTCATGGCGCCTCCTCGGCGATGTTGCTCTCGGCAATCCGGCCCTGCAGATCCCGCACGCGCAGCCGGTAGAGGTACGTCTCCGCCGGGGCTGGCGGGGCGTCCTTGATGGACAGCTCATATCCGCCCGAGACCGGCGCCGACGCGGAGAAGTCGACCGGCGCCGCACTCCAGTCGAGCGTGCCGCGGGCGCGGCGGAGCAGCGTCGCCGGATAGTCGCGCCGGGCGATGACGCAGGTGACGACACGCTTGTCCGGATCCGTCGAGTCGCGCGCGACGGAGACGATCTCCGGCGCCGCGGGAGGGGAGTTGCTATAGGGCCTGGCCCGCAACGGCTCGGTCGGCGGCGACACCGCGCCGCCTTCGCCATGGGCGGTGACGCGGTACCAGTAGTCGACGTCGGCGTAGAGGTGGGAGTCGGCGAGCTGCAGCTCTTCCGTCCCCGCGGGGACGAGCAGCTCCGTCACCGGACGCATGCCGCGCACGTCGGCAAGCTCGGCGACGCGGCGGCTGCGATAGAGGCGAAGCCTCTGCGTGGCTCCGGTGAGGTCGCGCGCGACGCTGACGGTCACGCTGCGGTCGCCGGCGCGGATCTCGCGGACCAGCGGCGTGCGCGGCTGCGCGGAGGGGGAGATGCCGATGACGAGGAACGCGCCCGCATCGGCCGGCCACGGCGGGAGCACTTCGGCGGCGCTGATCGGCTGGAGCACGAAGACGGTCAGTCCGCGGTGCACGGCGTTGAATTGCGCGGTGTGCGAGCCGGCCGTGGCGGGATAACGCTGTTCGTGGTCGGGCGAGAACGCGTCCGGGTGGGCGAGGGCCAGCCCGCGCAGGAACGCGGCGCGGGCCGGCAACGCCAGCGCCTCGTAGGCCGCGGAGCCGCTTCCGCTCGCGCCGAGCAGCGCCGCCTCGGAGGCACGCAGGACGCGAACGCGTCCGCCGCCGCTGAGGTCCGGCCAGGAGAGGCGGTAAAACGCGCGCCCCTCGGCGTCGGGACGCGACGTCAACGCGATGTCGCCCGGCAGCGGCGGAATCACCGGCGGCGTGTCGTCGATCCGGCGCGCCACCGCGCGGCGTGCGAAGGCGCCGCGGTTCGCGAACGTGTCGACCGCGCGCACGGTCGCGCTGACTCTGGCGTCGCCGTTCGCGTCGAAGGCCGCCTGGATCGGTCCGACGCGGACCGTGATGCGCCCCTCGGCACGCTCCGCCGTGGCGATGAGCGGCGCCGGCAGTGCTCCGAGCGTGAGCGCCGGCCAGTGCACGACCAGCGGCGGCGTGGTGGCACCGACGGTGTGCTCGAAGCGTCCCCACGTCGACTCCAGCTCCGCATCGGCGGTGGCGACTTTCCCCTGGCGCAGGTGGACCTCGAAGCGGTCGAGGTCGGGGGCGAGCAGTTCCTGGGCGTCCGTCCAGTCGAACGCGAACGTGAGCGCGGACCACACCGGCGCCTCCGCGGTCGTTCCGTGCAGCGCTGCCTCGAGGCTCGCCGACGCCGGAGGCGGGATGACGTCGCGGACTTCGGAGGTCACGCTCGCCTCGGCGGTGAGGCGTCCCCAGAGATCCATTCCGGTGAGCCGCCACGTGTACGGTCCGTACTCAGGGACGGTGGTGTCTTCGATGCGGCGCCTCGGGTCGCCCGGCACGCGCGGCGTCGGATGGTGGGGCATGAGCAGTTTCGATTCGGGCTCGCGCTCGTGGACCAGCACCTTGCCGTCGTCCCCGACGCGCAGCAGCGAATAGAAGACGCGGGCGCGGTCGGGATTCTCGAATAGCGACGTGGCTTCGGCGTGCCAGCCGAGCTCCATGAATGCCTGCACGGGGGCGCGCGAAACGTCGGGCACCAGCCGCGCCTGCAGGTCGGACGGCGCATCCGGCGGCGGCAGCACCTGCTCCACGATCGCCGTAGCGAGCGACAGGCAGACCTGCCCGCGGCCGAAGTCCGACGGCCTGCGTTTCGGGAAGAGCGTGCGCTCGATCCAAGCGTCGGGGAATTCGGCCTGGACGAGATAGTCGAAGGTCAGGTCGGGCTCGAACGTATCCGTGGTCATCAGGCCGAGGAGCCGCGCCACGCGCGGATCGGCCGAGGCGCCGTAGACGAAATCGAAGGGATGCGTCACCGAATCGACCGCGTCTTCCTCGTCGCCGCCTTCGGTCGGTTCGAGCAGTTGCCGCACCTCGACCAGCGCCTGCGGGATGAAGTCGCGCAGCTCCCCGTCGAGGAAGATGCGCATCGCCTCGTCGACGCTGCCGAACGCGTCGTCGGCGTCGAGATAGCGGCGCTCCACGTCGCCGATCAGGTCGGACACGGTGAGCGGCGTCACAGGATCGTCCCACGGCACCTGCGCGATCGGCGCCGCCGTCCGGACGCCGAGGTGCAGCCGCTGCCGCGCGATCTCCCGCCCCGGATCCGACGACCAGGCCGGGTAGATCCCGGGGGCATCGGTGAGCGGAAGGAAGAAGCGGTCGACGTCCGTCCACCCCTTCTTCGCGGCGTAGTCGCGGACGGTGATCCACTCCACCTGCTGCACCGCCGCGTCGTGGCCCGTGACTTCGACATGTTCGAGCAGCCCGCCGTGCAGCAGCAGGGTCTCGGTCACCACGGGATCTTTGTTGCCGGACGAGCGCGCGAGCTTTCCCTGGCGCCGCAGCGCGTTGCGCCGGTCGTCGTCGCGGGCGTCGAGGGCCTTCGGGGTGAGCCGCGACTCGGCGCTCGAGCGCATCCGCATGCCGCCACGCGTCGCCACAGCGAGCTCCCGCAGCTCCGGCGCTAGCCATGCGACCGAGGCGGGACCGACTCCGGCGCGGTCGAGAAAGCGATAGCGTCCGTGCCCGTCGTAATAGCCGGTGGCGAGCACGTGCCCGGTGTTCTGGCGGCGGACGATCGTGAGCCGCACGAAGCCCGCCGGATTCGAGAGCTCCGGACCGGGTGGGAACGGGGGGGCCGCTCCCTCGGGGCCGAAATCGAGATTCACCGGATTGGCGTCGAGGCGCAGGATCCCGCCGTCGTACGAGAACCCTCCGGCATGACTGACCGTGAGGCCGCTCGGGAAACGGCGCGAGAAGCCGGTGCCGAGATCCGCCGCAGTGAGCCATTGCTGCCGGATGAGCGGGTCGGCGGGCGTCGCATCCCAGTTCGCGGTCGCGTAGCTGGGATGGCGGCGCAGCAGGAAACCGCTGCGCGGAAAGCCGAGGAGGCGGCCGAAGAACCAGCGGAGATGCCTGCCGTCGGGGACCTGCTCGTCGTCGCGCGTGCCGCGCCCGATCAGCTGCAGGAGATTGGGATCGATCCAGCTCATGGCGCGGGCTCCTCGTCGAGAAATGCAGGCCGCGGCGGCACCGGCAGCACGATCGTCGCGTTCTCTTCGACCTCGGTGCCGGTCGCGCCGGTGAACGGATCGGTAATCGTGAATCGGAGCTCGCTCCAGATCCCGCCGGCGCCCTGCGGGAGCACCAGCGAGCGGGTCGCCGATTCGCCGTCGATCAGCACGAAGGAAACAGCAGTTGCGAACGAATCACGGACCGACAGCGAGCCGGTGGCGCGGATGAACGCTTCCGGCCCGTCGAAGAGGACGGCGAGCAGCGCGACGTCTCCCGGCGCCGGACCGGCGCGCCGCCAGATGCGGACCAGCTCCGGCCGCGACGCCGGAGCCCGGGCGGGGAGATGCAGGTGCTGGTGCAGCACCGTTTCGAGCAATTGCGCGTCGGTCTGCCTTCCGGAGAGAGCCGCCAGCGCGGCAAAGTCGGGCGTCTCGTCGCAGACCTCGTCCAGCACGTTCGCCGCGTACGCATTCGCGTGCGCCAGCAGCGAGGGCCAGCGCGAGGTGCGGAAGCGGAAGCGGTACGCGACCGGATGCACGTCCCAGTCGTCCACGGCGGCGAGATCGGTCACGGTGTCGGGCAGCAGCACGAACGTCCCGTCGTACCAGCGGTCGGTGGAGAGGATGCTCGGGAAGTGCGCGGAGCCGATGACGAAGAGACTCTCGAGGTCGGGCGCGCAGGCGAGGCCGAGGAGGTGATCGCGCCAGGCGCGCTGGTACTCCGGCAGCTCGTGGGCGTGGCCGGCGAGGAACTCCAGCCGGTCGAAGAGATCGACGCCGTGCTCGTCGACGAGCCGCAGCACCAGCCGCTTCCCGAACTTTCCGTACACCGCCTCCGACCGCGCGTCGCGGAACTCCAGCCGGATCGGCCGCTCCGTATAGACGCCGGTCTGCTGGTGCGCGGGGACGGTGCGCACGTCCCAGTCGCCGGCCACGGCGGCGCCTTCGGGGCCGCGGAGATTCAGCGGCGGACGGTCCCGCGGCACGGTGACGAAGGAGAAGTTGTGCCGGATCGGCGCGGCCACCGGCGTCTCGACTCCCTCGGTGACGCGCGCCCAGCTCGACTCGATCTCGAGCGTGTAGCGCGTGGCCGGTTCGAGCAGCAGGGCGTCGGAGACGGCGGCGTTGGTATTGAGGAGATTCGACCAGAAGGTGCTGAACGCGTTCGCGTTCTCGACGGCGTCGAGGTGGTCGCGCACGTCCTCGCTGTAGGTCATGCAGACGCGCGACAGGTACGCCGGCGCGAGCAGCACCGCGTTCGGGTAGGAGGCGGTGATGTCGATCCGGTCGACCGGCCCCTTGCAGCGGTATCGCACGCGCTCGTATTTGCGCTCCGCCCAGCCGAGGTGCGTCCCGTCGTTGTGGGCGTCGAGCAGCTCGTTGCGGCGGAAGCATTGGATGGTGATGGTTCCTTCGGCCAGCCGCAGGAAGTCGAGCGTGACCTCCTCGGCGACGGCGAAGGCGAGGCGCAGGTTCGGCGCGGCGATGGCGTCCGGGTCGGCGACGCCGCGAGGCGCGGGAAGCTGGATGGCGCGGACGAAGCCGGAGTCCTGGATGCCCGGCTGCACGACCTCGGCGGGCACGGACGTGGCGCCGAAGAAGCGCAGCACGCTCTCGGCTCCTTCCGGCTCTTCGTCGGGTGCGACGCGGAGGATGCGCGCGTCGCCGGTCGTGCGGACGCGGCGCTCGTCGACGATCGGGCCGAGCTCCTCGGCCTCGAAGTCGTAGCAGACCGGTTTCGGCTCGTTGAGCGGCGGGCAGGGGTCCCATTCCGACGTCGCCCATTCGACGTAATCGGCGGAGGCGCCGATCATCCGCTCGCTCCCGCCGTCGTACGTGAAAAGCTCCAGCACGCGCCGCGACGGCTCGCCGCCGGCCGCGGGCAGCGGCTCCTGCCGCCACTGGGCCGGGATCTGGTTGCCGACCGGCACCGGACCGCCGGGCATGTGGGCGAGGAGACGGATCGACTTCACCTCGATCGCGTAGCCGCGGTCGCCGCCGGTGGCGTGCACCGTCGAGAGGTTCGCGCCGTCCGGCTGGAAGCTGCCGGCGATCGTGGCGGCGTTGCGCGTGGTGAACGCGAACGTCAGCGAGAGCACCGGGTCGATCGGCACGTCGGTGAGGTCGCCGGTCGCGGGAAACTCGGTCGCGGTGTTGCGGTCGCGCGGAATCAGCGCCAGACCTTCCACCGCGCGCGTCAGCTCCTCGGTCGGCCCGTCGTTTCCGCGCGAGACGTCGATCGTCAGCTTGAGGTTTGGGATCGGCCAGGGGAGGTCGAGGGTGATCTTGAGCTTCCCGGTGAGGAGATTCGGCGTGGGACGGATCCAGAGGAACTCGGCGCTCAGGTTCAGCTCGAAGCCGATGCCCCACGCTTTCGCGACCACGCCGCCGGTGAGGAAGGCGCGGATGAAGAAGAGCGAGGGATCGTTCCCGGAGAACGCCAGGTCGGCGCCGGCGCGCAGGACGAAGTAGAGCTTGAATCGCCCGCCTTTCTTGCCCCCTTCGTAATCGAAGCGGACGCCGAGGGCGATGGCGAAGCCGGCCACGTCGATGCCGGTATTCGCGAGGTTCGCGATCGTGGCGGTGTCGAACATCACGTAGCCGCTGATCTCGAACTTGTCGAGCAGCTTGGCCCGGATGTGCTTCGCCGGCGGCCAGTGCTCGCCGAAGTAGAGGTGGAAGCCCTGGTCGTTGACGAACAGCTCGATCGGGACGGACCAGGAGAGGATGTTCCCCGAGCCCTCGGGGATCTTCTTCTCGGCGCGGAAGCCGAGGGTGAGCTCCCGGCGGAGGAAATCGAGCACGGCCACGAACGTGAACGCGCCGCGGCTCGTGTTCTCCACTTTCTCCGCCGCCTTGAAGACGTTGACCGCGCCGTGCAGCGCGAGCACCGGTCCGGGCTTCAGGATGAGCAGGCCGGCCTTGATGTTCCACGGCCGCCCCTGGTCGACGGCCGAGCCGAGGACCACGCCGAAGCCGAAGCCCCACTCGCCCGGCGCCCCTTCCCACTTCTCGATGTTGTGCGCGACGTTCGGTGGGGCGGTGTTCATCAGCCAGTCGGCCGGACCGGCGGCGCCGAGAGCGGGGCGTGCATGGATGCCGACGATCCCCGAGGCGCCGTAGAGATTGGTGCCGGGGAAGATCCCGGTGGGGATGCCGCCGGCATGCTCGAACGACGCCGCGTAGATGGTCGACGAGACCTCCCTGCCGCTGGCGCGCTCGATCGTCTCCTGGCGGACGCCGACCGAAACGTCGAGCAGCCAGTTCTCCGGCTTCTCCGGCTCGAACGTCGCCGCCGAGCGGGTGGCGACGATCAGCGCGCGCGCGGAGACCCGGGTGACGTCGCCCACGTCCCACATCCCGCGGCAGAAGATGACCCCCGGAATGGAGAGCGAGAAGCCGACTCCCTTGATCGAGACGTGGTCGATGTCGCCGCCGGCCAGGAACCAGAAGCGGATCGACGCCGGGTTGACGGAGAAGGCCGTGTAGCCGCCCCCCTGGATCTTCACCGAGACGTCGAACCACATCCCCTGCTCCCACCGCCCCATGCCGAACTGGGTGATGAGCAGCGGCGACTCCCGCACCGGCGACTCGTTCCCCACTTCGAACGACACGCCGCTCTCCATGTCGAACGTGAACGCGAGCTCCTTGATCCCTGCGAGCTCCAGCTCCTCCTCGGTGAACTCGTCCGCGTTCGTCGCCCACGTCAACGTGAGGCCGCGAAACAGCGCGCCGATCGGCTGGTCCTCGTCGGTACGGATGTCAGGGAGGCCGAGCATCCCGACCGGCAGGTCGAGATGGATCTTCGCCTGCACGTCGAAGACAAAGTCGAGGATGCTGACCTCGCGGCCGCCGAGCGGCACGAACCGCTGGCGGATGCGCAGCGCGTCGAGCGTGATCGACTCGAAATCGACCCAGCGAAGCAGGATCGGGATCAGGATCGCCGCGAAGCCCAAAGGGACGGTGCCGGTGGCGAGCAGGGCGACCACCCCGGCGAAAAGCACCACGTCCGGTGCCGCCTTGCGGATCGTGAAGAGGCCGGAGTCGGCCGTCCCCGGCGTGCGCAGGACGAACTCGACGAGCGAGCCTCCCTCCGGATGGAAGCGCAGGTTGAAGCCGATCAGCAGGTCGCCCTCGGGACCGAGCGAGGCGAAGCTCTCCTCGTCGCCGAGGACCCGCCCGCCGTGCAGCGTCACCTCGCCGCCGCAGCGGATCAGGTTCCCGTGATCGAGCTCCACCTCGATCGCCAGCGAGTCGAGCGGGCCGCCGGTGTCGTTCAACGCGACCCGCAGCGAGCCGCTCACGCCGTCACTGCCGATCAGCCAGTGCGACAGCTCGACCACCAGGCCGTGTTGCACGTCCTCGTTGTCGGGGTCGATCATCTTCGGCACGGTCGGGAAGACCGAGTCGAGGCCGAAGACGACGAGCTTCTCGATGTACACGCCCATCCAGGTCTCGTCGTAGCCGGGCCGCGACAGCACCTCCCCGAATCCGGAGACGTCCGAGAAATCGACCTTGATCTTCTTCGCGAGAAAGCCGAGGTGGGTGTCGGGGATCATGAACGGCACCGGCGTGTGCAGGAGCTCGTCCTCGTCGAATTCGATGCTCCAGCCGCGCTCCGTGTCGGCCACGAACGTGACCGCGCCGAGGGTGATCTCGACCGGGCCCTCTTCCTCCGGCGGGACCGGGATGATGCGGAAGGGATGACCTTCCGCGTCGTTGACCACCTGTCCCTTCTTCACCGCCGACTCCGGGAGCTGCAGCGACCACTGGAGACCGCGCAGGGCGATGCGGAAGGAGAAGGGGAGGACGTCGGAGCGGAAGAAGAACTGGAGCTTCTCTTCCTCCTCCTCGGGGTTGCCGATTCCGGCCAGCTCCGCCCCCGCCGCGAGCATCAGCTGCATGAGCGACGACCGCGGGGCGGTCAGCTCGAACTCGAACTCCGTCGTCTCGCCGACCTGCTCTCCGAACGCGAACCCGAAGCCGCCGAGATTGAACGCGATCGGTCCGCTCAGCACCCCGGTTCCGAGGACGCTGGCATGAGTGTCGTTCCAGCTGTCGCGCCAGCTCCGCACGCCGATGTGGTGCTGCATCTCGCGGACGAACGGCTCGAGATAACCGAACAGCGGCACGTGCTGCAGTCCGAGGGTTCCGAGGATCGTGGAGAGGGGGATGTAGTAATCGGTCACTCGTTACGCTCCCAACTTCCTGGCCGGTGCCGGCATCGCGCTGTCGGAGGTGAAGAGGTCGTACTTCACCATCTTTCGATAGAGCGTCATGCGGGAGCAGCCGAGAAGGCGGGCGGCGTCGTTGCGGTTCCATTCCGAGGCCCGGAGGGCCCCGACGATCTGTTCTCGTTCCGAGTCGCGCTTCCGCTCTTCGCTGGCGAAGAGGGCGCGCAGGTAGGGAGGGAGATCGCGGCGGGTGACGCGGTTGGACGACCCGAAGACGATCGTCGACTCGACCACGTTGCGCAGCTCCCGGATGTTGCCCGGCCAGCCGTAGCGGAGCAGCGGCTCGATGAAGGTCGGGTCGACCGTGTCGATGCGCCGGTCGACCCGCGCCGCCAGCTCGCGCACCACCTCCCGGACCAGCTCCGGAATGTCGTCGGCATGCTCGCGCAGCGGCGGGAGATGCAGGCGGGCCACGTTGAGCCGAAAGAAAAGGTCCTGCCGGAACTTCTGCTGTGAGGTGAGCTGCTCGAGGTTCTGGTTCGTCGCCGCGATGATGCGGATGTTGACCGCGATGTCGCGATTCCCGCCGAGGCGCTGCAGCTTGCGGCTCTCGATCACCCGGAGGATCTTTGCCTGCGCGTAGAGGGTCATGTCGCCGACCTCGTCGAGGAACAACGTGCCGCCCTGGGCGTACTGCAGCTTTCCCTCGCGCGCCGCGTGGGCCCCGGTGAACGCGCCGCGCTCGTAGCCGAACAGCTCACTCTCCAGGAGCCCCTCGGGGATGGCCGCGCAGTTGATCGAGACGAACGGCCGGTCGCGCCGGCGGCTGTTCGCGTGGATCAGCTCCGCCGTCAGCTCTTTCCCCGTCCCGGTCTCGCCGGTGATCAGGACATTGCTGTCGCACGTGGCCACGCGCTGGATGGAGCGCCGGAGCTGTTCGATCGGCTTGCTGTGCCCGACCAGCCGGTTCCCGGCGATCAGCTCCGTCTGCGGCCGCGCCGCCGGCTCGTGATGGATCACGCGCCCGACCACGTCCGCGATCTCTTCGTCGGTGCTGGCGCACGTCAGGAGATCGTTCACCCCGGCCCGCATCGCCGCCAGCACGAAATCCGCCTCACACGCGGTGACGAGCAGGCAGAGCGTCACGTGCCGGTCGAGCTGGCGGACCCGCCGAGCCAGCGCAAGCGTCGCCGCGGGAGCCAGAGAAGTCTGGATCGCGATCAGGTCTACATCGCCATTCCCCGCAATGGCCAGCAACTCCAACTCATCGGCTGCCTCACTGATCTCCCAAGCCGCGTCTCCGAGGGCCGCAAGAACCGACGGAGCGGCGAACAAGCCGTCCGTGCTGAACACGAGCGCTCGCATCTACATCCTGCCTATCTCGAATGGGACGGAAAGTTTACTGCAATCAATCCGGTGAGGAGGAGTGGATTTTTTTCCCGACGTGGGAAGGGGGTGGCCGGGCGTTTCGCGCTCGTGGCAGCCTTCGCGCGAGTGCTGCCCACGCGACGTGGGCGGTCCGGCCCACGACGACGTGGGCGGTCCGGGGGGACCACCGGACCGCCGGCGTTCCCGCCGGCCGCGCATGGGATCCGGACGGGTGCCGATCGCGCTGCGATGGCCGGTTGCGCCATTCAGGTGGCATCCTCGCGCGCCTTGGTGCCTGTTGCTTCCACCCGCATGGCAGTCCGGCCCACCTGAGTGCCTCCTTCTGCCACAGCGATGGCTTGCAGTCGCGCTCCGGTGGGAAATTGGGCCACTCCGGTGCGTGGAACTCCCATTGGAGTGGCGTGGGTGCCCACTCGAATGGCGTGTGGTCCCACTCGAATGGCGAAAGTCGCCACTTCAGTGGCAACTCCTGCCACTCGAGTGGCAGCTCTTGCCACTGAAGTGCGCGATCGAGCCAATCAAGTGGCTGGTTGTCGCATTCAAGTGGCAATTTCTATCAACGGTGTGGGAGATCAGGCCAACGCAGTGGCTACTTCTCGCGATCGAGTGGCAACTCCTGCCACTGAAGCGGGACACCTGCGCCACTTGAGTGGCAAGTCCTGCCATCGAAGTGGCAGCTCTTGCCACCGTTGTCGTTCAGACAGCGCCTATTTGCTCCAGGTGTGACCTCGCGGAAGGACGTAATTTGCTCGTTTCTGACTGTTTTCACCACTATTGGTGATCTGCCGCCCATCGGCGTTGTTACAGACGACATCAGTCACAATAAGGTTGTTACGGGTGACAGCTACCCCGGGCGCGAGCTACGGGACCTGAATCGCAATCTGCGAAGAACGAAGCTCTGCCCCCAGGAACGCTCCCATCTCATCACATTCAGCGCGAGAGCGGCCCACGAGGACGTGGGCGGACCGGCCCACGGCGACGTGGGCGGTCCGGGGGCCGGCGCCTTCGGCGGCGGATAGAAGTCTTTCGCCGCTCCGCGGCGAAGCAACCGGACCGCCGACGTCACCGTCGGCCGGTCCGCCCGCGTCCTCGCGGGCACGCTCTCGCGCGGCACTCTCCCACTTGCCCTGGATTCCTCCGCACGAATGCGCGGCGGCGATGGACATCGCCGCCGCGCGTCTTCTCTACTGATACAGCTTGAGCACGAACGCGGCGCCGATGGCGCCGCCGGGGGCGGCGGGGCCGCCGGCCCACCAGACGTGTCGACGTCGCCTTCCGCCTCGATGAAGGCGGCCGGGCCGTAAGCGACCTTGCAGTCGAGGGCGTCCGCGCCTTACGGCGAGACGCCGTCCGCCGACGAGACGCCGCCGGGCCAGCCGACGCGACGTCGGCGCTCCGGCGCATGACCGCCGTCATCGCGAACCGGACATCCGTGTTTCGAAGCGACATAGATCCGTGTCATCACGGAACCGGTCGTCCGCGCGTGGAGCGCCCGCGTCCGCGCGGGCTGGCGCGGCGGCGTCCCGCCGGCGCACGGCGTCCCGCCGTAAGGGTGGTGGGCCTATCTGTGGCCCGGACTTTTAGTCCGGGCCACATGTGGCAGACCGGCCGGCGGCCCTACAACTTCTGCCCCAGCACGTCCTCCAGCCGGGCCCGGTACGACGGCCCGAGCGGCACGGTCTCCCCCGACGCCAGGACGATCGAGGGGGAGCCGTCGATGGCGGCGATGAGTTTGCGGATGCGGTCGATGTTGACGATGGCGGAGCGGTGGACGCGGATGAAGGTCGAGGCGTCGAGGCCGTCTTCGAGGCTCTGCATCGATTCGCGGAGCTGGTACGAGGCGGTGCCGCAGTGGAGGCGGGCGTAGTTGCCTTCGGCGGAGATCCAGTCGATCTGCGACGCCTTGATGAAGAGGATCTCCTCGCGGGCCCGGACGGCGATGCGCTCGCGGCGGGGACGTGTGCCGCGGCGCGGGGGGACGGAACGGAGCTCGCCCGTGACCAGGCGGCGGGCGCGCTCGACGGCGCGCGAGAGGCGGTCGAGGTCGAACGGCTTGACCAGGTAGTCGGCGGTGTTGAAGTTGAAGGCGCTCAGGGCGTATTCGACGTGGGCGGTGGTGAAGACGACCACCGGCTGGCTCGCCGCGGGGAAGGTGCGCAGGAGGTCGAGTCCCGTTTCTTCCGGCATCTCGACGTCGAGAAAGAGGAGGTTGGGATGGTGCTGGCCGATCAGCTCCAGCGCCTCGCTCACGCTGCCGGCTTCGGCGACGACGTCGACTTCCGGCTGCGAGGCGAGGAGGAGGCGCAGGCGCGTGCGTGCCGGCGGCTCGTCGTCGACGATCATGGCACGCAGGGTCACGGCATCGCCTCCGCCAGCCGGAGCGGCAGCTCCAGCGCGACGACGTCGGCGGAGCCTTCGCGGCGCCGGTCGAGCGAGAACTGGGCGGCGAGGAGCTGTTCGAGCCGGTCGCGCGTTTCGCCGAGGGGCGGAGCGCTCGCGGGCTCGGGATCGCCTTCGCGGCGGATCTCGATGCTCAGCCGGCCGTCGACGCCGCGCCCGCGGATCTCCAGGCTGCGCTCTCCCGGCGTCACGTCGCCCGCGAGGGCATGCTCGACGAGCGTGTGCAGGACGAGCGGCGGGACGCGCGCGGCGAGCAGCGCCTCTTCGACGTCGATGCGCGTAACCAGGCGTCCTTCCCACCTCGCCTTTTCGAGGTCGAGGTAGCGGTCGATGTGCTCGAGCTCCTCGGCCAGCGTGACGTCGCTGCGCCGGTCGAGGTCGAGGGTCCCGCGCAGCAGGTCGCTCAGGCCGACGATCATCCGTTCGGCGCGGACCGGGTCGTCTTCGACGCGGTCGGCGGTCGCGCGCAACGTGTCGAACATCACCCGGGGCAGCATCCGGGCCCGGAGCCGGGCCAGGGCGCTGTTGGTCACCGCCGCCTGCAGCGCGAACGCGTCGCGCTCCCGGATCACCGCCCGCCGGTAGGCGAGGAGGATGTTGGTGATGCCGATGATGACGACGATCAGGAAGACGTTGCGGTGGAAGCGGACCGCCACCGAGAGCTCGAGGAAGGCCAGGCTCGGCGTCTTCCCTTCCGCCAGCTCGCCCCACGCGCCCCCCACGACGGCGCGGATCACCGCCAGCAGCGGCGCGAGCGCGGCGAGGGCGAAGAGGTTGCGCCACCAGTCACGGCCGCGCACCGGCAGCCGTTCGGCGATGGCGGCGACGAACGGCGTGAAGACCGCCCAGATCATGCTCGAGGCGAGCTGGAAACGGATGATGTCTCCCCATTGCACGTCAGCCCCCATGGCCCGCGAGCGCCGATAGAACTCGCTGGCGTTGAAGAACGCGAAGATCACCCAGACGCCGATGATGAGCATGGCCATGCGAGCGAGCTCGGTCACCACGGGTCTGCCGCCGGGGGATGCGTTCATGTCAGGCCGTTCGCGATAGCTCGGCGGCATTCGGCCGCCTCAATGGGATACGGATCTCGGCGATGAATTCCTCGCCCTCTTCGCGATATACGAGCGATTGTTGCTGTCCGTACACAGATTCGAGCCGGGCCCGGACGTTGGGCACCCCAAGGCCTTCGCGGCGGAAGACCGCCTCCGGCGCGCAACCGGGCCCGTTGTCGCGCACCTCCAGTTGCAGCCACGGCCCCACGGCGGTGACGCGCACGGCCAGCCGGCCGCCGTCGCGGCGGTGGGCGATGCCGTGGACGATCGCGTTCTCGACGAGCGGCTGGAGCAGGAGCGGCGGGATGGCGGCGGCGCGCAGCGTTTCGTCGGCCACTTCGATCGTCGCCTCGAGACGGTCGCCGAAGCGCATCTTCAGCACGTCGAGGTAGCGCGACATCAGCTCCAGCTCGTTGCCGAGCGGAACTTCCGGCGCGTCCTGCGACGCGAGGGAGCGATGCAGCAGCTCGCTCAGTTGCTGCAGCATCTGCCGCGCGTCGTCGGGACGGGTGTGCACGACCGCGGCGACGGAGTTCAGGGCATTGAAGAGAAAGTGCGGATGGAGATCGGCGCGCAGACGCCAGAGGCGCGCCTGGGCCAGCTCCGCCTCCGCGCGCGCCTCGCTGCGCCGCCGGTCCGCTTCTTCGCGCTGCAGGCGCAGGTAGTTGCCGATGCCGATCAGCAGGATCGTGAACAGCAGATGGGTGTGGAAGAGGGAGAGGACCGAGCTCCGGTAATCGGTGAGGGTGATCGGCATCCCTTCGAGCATCATCGGGAGAAAACCGTCGATCGACGCGCGGCCGGCGGCCAGGAAGAAGCCCACCGGCACGAGCACGAGGATGGATCGCAGCCGGTGCGGCTTGCGCAGCGGAAAGAGATCGGCCAGATGGATCACCAGCGGCGTGAGGCACGCCCAGACCAGCATGGAGATGGTCATGGCGATGAGGCGCTCGGTGAGATCGTCCTCCATCCGGCGCGCCTCGATCATCAGCTTGTGCTGCGTGCCGAAGAAAATGCCGGCGATGATCCAGGAGGTCGTGATTCCCAGCGCGATCAGCGCGAGCCGCCGCAGGTCGGGGAGGGGAGAAGCCTGGGGATTCGTCACCGGAACCGTGCCCTTCGTCCGCCCGCTGCCGTGCTTCGTGTCATTGCAATGGCAGGAGCGGCGTTGCAAGCGTAGCGTTGCTTCGCGCGCAAAGATCATTACAAAAGACCAACGTTCTCCACGGAAGAAAGGCATTGCCGCAGGCCTGTTCGTCTGGCGCGGTTCCTGCGACGCGATCCCGCATGCCTGGCGTGGAAGCCCGCGTTCCGACACCGGCCGATTCGCTGCGCGAGTACGGCCGCGGCCTGGCCGGCGGACTGCTCTTCAGCCTCCCGCTGCTCTATACGATGGAGGTCTGGTGGGAGGGCTTCATCGCCCGGCCGGAGCGGATTCTCGGCTATCTCGGCTGCGTCTTCCTGCTCCTCCTCGGCTACAACCGCTATTCCGGCATCCGCCGCGACGCGTCGTGGGTGGAGGTGGTCATCGATTCCGTCGAGGAGCTCGGCCTGGGGATCGTCACCGCCGCCGGGACGCTCTTTCTCCTCGGCCGCATCGGTCCCGGGCAGTCGTCCGGCGAGGTGCTCGGCCAGATCCTCATCGAGGCGGGGATCGTCGCGATCGGCTTCTCCGTCGGAACGGCGCAGCTCGGGACCCAGGACGACGGCGATGAAGGCTTCACCGGCGACGACGACGAGAGGCCGAGCTTCGGCAAAGAGATCGTGATCGCGACCTGCGGCGCCGTGCTGTTCGCCGCCAACATCGCGCCGACCGAAGAGATCGTGGTGATCGCCATCGAGACGCCGCCGGGACGGTTGCTCGGCCTGGCCGTCGTCTCCGCCCTCGTGGGGATGCTCATCCTCTATTTCAGCAATTTCATCCAGGCCGGGCGCCTCGTCGCGCCGCAGTCCGGCGTCCAGATCGCGGCCGGCACGGTCGTGACCTATGCGATCGCGCTCGTCGTCTCCGCCGCCATCCTCTGGTTCTTCGGACGCTTCGACGGACTGGCCGCCGGCGTCCGCATTCGTCAGATCATTGTCCTTGGATTCCCGGCCGTGCTCGGGGCGTCCGCCGGCCGCCTCCTGATTCAGCGATGAACGTTCGAAAAAATCCGCTCGAGTGGACTGTCTTCGCCGCCGCGCTGGCGATCGTGGCCGGCTGCGTCGCCATGCTCGTGTCGATGATGCTCCGCACCGGCGACGCGCCGCCGGAGCTGGTGGTCACGGTGGGGCGGGCCGAACGCGTGTCCTCCGGATATCGCGTTCCCGTCCAGGTCCGGAACGACGGCGACGAAACCGCGGAGCAGGTGCGCGTCGATGTCACCCTCGAATCGGCGGGAGAAGAACAGGAACGGGCCGAGCTGACCCTCGCGTTCATCCCGCGCCGCTCCCAACGCCATGGCTTCGTCGTGTTCGGCCGAGACCCGCAATGCTGCGAGATCACCGCACGCGCGGTCGGATTCGAAACGCCGTGAGCTCTTTTCACAGGCTCCGGCGTCCGGCGTCTCTATTGGAGAGAGATGACTGAAGAGCGTGAGGCGCAGCAGGAGTGGCTGGAATCGCTGATCGCGCGGCTCGGCGCCTTCGCCGGCACCGTGCACGTCCAGCGCGGCGAGGATCTCTATCTCACGGCGGCGCACAACATCCCGCCCCACGTCGCCGGAATCGTGGCTCACGTCCCTCACGGCAAAGGAATGGCCGGCGTCGCCCAGGTCAGGAAAGTGCCGGTACAGACCTGCAACCTCCAGACGGACGCCACAGGCGACATCAAGCCGGGCGCGAAAGCCGTCAACGCCCAGGCAGCCATCGCCCTGCCCGTCCTCGACGCGAACGGCGCCGTCCGCGCCGTCGTCGGCCTGGCGTGGACGCAGGAGGGTGAGATCGACCCCGCCACGGAGCAGAGCATGATGACGCTGGCGGCGGCGTTGCCGGAGTAGGGGAAACCGGAGGCCGGGCACTTCGCGCAAGTGGCACGACCCCTCACCCCGCCGGGCACCTGGACTTCTTTCCAAAATTGACGGTAGGGATTCCGCGTGTTTGGACTCACCATAAGTGGATGCAAACGGAAGATCCGCGGACGCTCATCTGTGAGTTGGGGAGAGCGTTCTACGACCTCGGCTGGGTAAGTGGGACCGGTGGAGGGATCTGTATTCGCGAGGGGGACCATGTAGTCATCGCTCCGTCCGCGATCCAGAAGGAGCGGATGGACCCGGCGCAGATGTTCACGCTGTCGCTGGACGGCGAAGTTCTCACCCGGCCCGACGATCCGAAGCTGCGCCCTTCCGAGTGCAGCTCGCTCTTCCTGAAGGCGATCAACCTGCGGGGCGCGGGGGCGGTGATTCACAGCCACTCCATCCATGCCACGATGGCGACGCTCCTGTTTCACGCCGAATTCACGATTTCTCACCTCGAGATGATCAAAGGAATCCGCGGGATGGCGTACGATGATCGCCTGGTCGTCCCCATCATCGACAATACGGCGCGGGAGTGCGATCTTGCCGATTCGCTGGAGGCGGCCATCCGGGCCTATCCCCGGACGCAGGCGGTGCTGGTGCGGCGTCACGGGGTGTACATCTGGGGGAGCGACTGGGTCGATGCGAAGACGCAGGCGGAGTGTTACGACTACCTGTTCCGGGCCGCCGTGGAGATGCGGCGGATGGGAATCCCGACCTGCATGACCGAAGGAGGAATCGACGATGCGAGCCTATCCGCTCGAAGAGCCGTCATCCGCGATCGCGCCTGAGCAACTGGCCCGGCGCGGCATCCTTTCGTGGTCCGTTCCGCCGGAGGACGGGGCCCGGGCCGCGCTGATCGAGACGATCAAGCGCGAGCACGGCTACGTCGACGAGGACTTCGTGGAGCTCGGACCCGAGACGCCGAACCTCGACGCCATCTGTGCGAAGTTCGACCGGGAGCATTTTCACAGCGAGGACGAGGTGCGCTTCGTCGTCGCGGGGGCGGGCATCTTCGACGTACGCGACGAAGCCGACCGCTGGATCCGCATCGAGGTCTACGAGGGGGACTTGATCGTCATCCCCGCCAATACCCACCACCGTTTCTATCTCACCGATACCCGGCAGATCCGCTGTATGCGGCTCTTTGCCAACCATGACGGCTGGGCACCGCTGTATCGCGAGTCTCCAGCCGCAGGGTAGGGAAATCGGCGTTCGCGCAACACCTAGTTAACTGGTTTCTTTAAGGCAATTGGGTCCCCCATTCCCGTAGTCACAGGTTGAGGAGGGAGAGTCGCGCATGGCATTGGATGGCCGCGCTGGTGAACGGAGTTTGCTCGAAAAGGTGAGCCGCGGAGACGCAGACGCGTTCTGGAGTCTCTGGATGATGCATCGCCCCCACCTGCTCGCGGTCTGCTACCGGCAGATGCGGCGGGTCGGCGCCGATGCGGACGACGCGGTGAGCCGTTCCATGCTCGTGGCCCATGCGAAGCTGCCGGAGTACGCGGCGCAGATCATCGACGTCGAGGCGTGGCTGACCCGCCTGACCTGCAACGTCTGCCTCGACATCAAGAAAGAGCGCTGCCGCGGCTCGCGGAAGTCGGAGACGCTCGACGAGCGCGTGCTGGCGCGCCGCGAGGCCAGCTTGCCGGAAGCGCTGTCCCCCGAGGACGTCGTCCTGATCGCCCAGATCGGCAACGGCATCCGCAGCGCCATCGCCGAGCTCCCGCCGCCGCTGCGCACCGTCGCCGAATTCCGGTTCGTGCAGGAGATGGGGTACGACGTGATCGCCGAATGCCTCTCCATCACCGAGGCCAACGCCCGGAAGCGCGTGCAGCAGGCGAGGGAGATGCTGCGCCCCCGGCTGAGCCACTTCGCGGCGGCATCCCTGCGCGTGAAGGAGCAGGACCTGCGGGGAACCCGCCCGCAGACCGAGCCGCAGCGGGGCTGAGCGTCGAACAGCGCCGGCTCCGCCACCGCTCTCCGAACCGCCACGTTGTACCGCGAGGCCGCTGAGCTTGCGGGAGCCGCCGAAGGCGGCGAAAGATCTGTAGGCCCGGCCCTAAAGGCCCCAATGGCGTCAACTTAAGGCCTGTGGCACGACCCCTCACCCCGCCGGGCACCTGGTCTTCTGCCGTCATCCCCGTCAATTCGGCGGTCTTTCGAACCAGCCACGCGCAGGTGCCCAGCATCCCTCTCCCCTATACAGGGGCGAGGGGCAACACCCCTGTGGTTTGAACAAGTTACGCTTCATAGCCCTGTTTTGTTGCCCCTCTCCCCCCGCCGGGGAGAGGGATGTTCGCTCCCGTCGTAACGGCGTCCCATCCCAATCCCTAATGGAGCGTGCCGCGAGGGCGGCACGCTCCAGCGCCGTAGAGTGAGTGCGCACGAGCTCGACCGGCAATTGTCGGGCGGCGTGCACTCTCCGTTATCCGAAGCTCGCCGCGGTCACGGTTGCCAGTCGAACGTTCCGTTGCTTTCCACGATCTCCCAGATTCCGGCGGTGACACAGCGCAGCTTCGCGTTGGCCCCGACGCCGAGGAACCTCAGGGCCGGGAATCCGGCCGAACCGCCGCGAATCGCGTCGGTCCCCTGCGGGCGAACATAGAAGAAGTTCGTCGGATGGATGCGGGCGAATCCATACTCGAGCCCGGGCACGGCCGCCGGCAACGTGTAGGTGAGGTAGGTGCCGGCGTACTCGTTCGAGAGGACGTGGCCCTGCCAGCCGAGGGGGACGTTGATCGAGCCGGCGGCGTTGATCAGCTCGAGCGGCTGCGCGGTGTCGGGCGTGTAATACGCGTTCAGATTCGGAAACATCGAGTTGATCACGGTGAAGCGGCCGTTCTTCGGGAGGTTGTCGCTCTGGCCGGTGTAGGGCTCGGTGAGCTTGATCGCGCGATCGCTGACCACGTTCTGGATCAGGAACGGTCCCTTCAGGCCGGGAAGGATCCACTTCGACTGCTTGCTGTTCTCCAGGCGCAGGTCGGCCATGGTGATGTTGCGGAGATCGTCCGACGTGCTCCAGTAGTTGCGCGATTCATCGGTGCCGATGATCGGACCGAGCGTGTCGCCGATCGAAACGTTCGGCTGGCCGTAGACGTAACCGGAGATCCGAAGGTTGTCGAGCTTCGCCGGATTGGAGTCGTACTTCAGGAGCCGGAATGCCGGGCCGCCGGTCGTCGACTGCCCGTACGTGACGTTGAGACGGATGTCGATGTTGCGGATCGGCGCCGTCGCGCCGCTCCAGCCCAGGCGGACGCGCGCGTGCTCGCCGGAGCCCGGCGTGGTGACGGTGTACTCGGCCGGGCTGGTGTAGCGGACGCGGATGTTCTCCAGTCCGAGACCTTCGCCGGTCCCGAGGGCAACGTCGTCGGCCGCCGCCCCATAGCTGGTGATGTTCACGTCATGGTCGCGGACGCCGTACGCGGTGTACGAGCGGGTGACGTCCTTGACGATCAGCGAGTGGATCGTCAGTCCGTCGCAGCCCTTGGGGTCGGTCACCCCGTAGACGGAGTTGGAAACGTCGAGCGAGCCGACGACGATCCCTTCCGACTTCGGGACGGTCAGGTTGGCCCGGATGCAGGTCAGGCCCGAGTAGACGCCCTTGAGCTTGTTGTTCGGCATCGAAACGTTCCGGTTCCCCTCCGAAAGCAGAACGAAGTTCAGGCCATTGTGGACGCCGACCTGCGCGTTCGGGCCGGTGACCGTGAAGCCGTCGACGACGACGTTCGAGCAGTACGAGAAACCGAAGATGATCCCGGTCTCGCTCACGTCGAACTGCCGCATGATCTCCAGCGTCGCTCCCTCGGCGATCACCTTGATCCCGTTCAGGTTTGCGAACACCGCGAGGTTGTTGCTGGTGGGCGAGACGCCGGTGCTGAAGATGCGATAGCGGCCCGGTGGAAAGTAGAGCGTCGCGCCGAGGTTGTACGGCTCCGCCGCCTCCGCCGCCGTCTGCAGAGCCACCGCTGCGGCCCGGATCGCCAGCGTGTCATCGCTGTCGTCGTTCCCGTTTGCGCCATAGCTCACGACGTTGTAGATGGGAAACGGAAGGGGAGGCGGCGTCTGTGCCGCGGCTCCCATCGCCGCCAGGATGAGGATGATCGTTCCAAACGCTCGCATGAAAATCTCCTTCGTGGTCAAAAAAGTGCTGTTCATCACCTTCTTTGACGGAGAACATCGAGCGGTATTACCGACGCGTCATGCGGCCTTGCGGGAGCCGCCGAAGGCGGCGAAAGATCTACAGGCCCAACGGGTCTTCAGTGAAGCGGAGACCTTCCCCCTTCCGTCATCCTGAGCGGCGTGTGGGCGGGTGTGAGGGAGCGAAAGGATCGGTACGACGAAAAGTGATCCGATGAGCACTTGCTCCCGAGGGCAAGGTGGCACGAATCTCACTTTTCGTCGCCCAGATCCTTTCGCTCCCTCACACCCGCCCACACGCCGCTCAGGATGACGGAGGGAAGGTCTCCGCTTCACTACGAAAGGAGCGGCGCCGTACGTAGACGTACGGCGCCGCTCCGGCCGGACATCGGTTTAGTACACAGGCTGCTCGCAGAATCTGCAGATGAACCGGCACTCGCAAGTGCTCTCGTTCCAGAAGCCGCCGTTGATATCGCACTGCTGGCGCTCCCACTCCATCCCTTCGCATGGATCCGGCGGCTCGGGGATCTCGTCGAAGATGTAAGTTCCGCCGACCGGCAGGTTGTACTGGATGCCGTGATAGCTGAAGGAGCAGCACGGCGGATATTCGCCGCTCAGCGTGTAGTAGTAGCCGTAGCTCTGGCTGTACCAGTACTGGAGAGGCGTACCGCCGAAGCCGCTGGAGGGCAGCACGTAGCCGGCCACGCCCTGGAAGTGATAGTTACTGCCGTGGTTGGAGTAGTAGATGGAGTAGTAGTAGTAAATCCGCGGGCTCTGGATGACCTGCCAGCGGTAGAGAGGCACCAGCCCCTGTCCCGCGCGCGGGGCGTAACCCGGCACGACGGGGACGATGTCGGCCTGATAGGGGAAGGGCTGGTGGGCGTAGTTGTACGGACTGCCCGTTCCCTCGCTGAAGTTGGCGGTGAGGAAGTGGCCCAGGGTTGCGTTCTGGGTGATGAAGCGGTGCAAGGGCGTCGCCGGTACGTTGATGGTGGCTTGACCGAAGGCACTTGCGGAAACGACGAGAAGCAGAGCGAGGCAGAGGAGTCTGATCGACGAGTTGTTCTTCACCATGAAATACCTCCCAGGTATCTGAAGCGATGTTCAGTTCGGCGGCAGTCAGCACGAACCGGGATCTGCACGGCTGCGGCTGAATCGCCCTCGACAATTCACCTTCACGCCGATTCCCTCCTCTCCATGCCGCGGGGTCCATTCCATCTGGGTTTATTTGCGGATGGGGATCAGTGTAGATCCGCGTAGCAGCGCCGGAAATGGAAGGAAGTGGAAATCGGGTGTAGGAAATCTGGTAGTGACACGTTCCCGAAAAGGAAGACGGCCCGGGAGAGACTCCGGACCGTTCTCATGCGGAAGCCTGTATCTCCTTGAAACCAGTGCCCCGGCAGGGACGGGAGCGAGATGGAGCCGGCCACCTTCCTACAAGGAAGTTCCCTCGATCCTGACACCGCCTCGACCGAGGTGGCCGTAACATGGCCCTCGGAGTACAGCAATGATGATGGTCCGCCGCCTCGCCGTCGCCTGGGCCTGCCTGTTCTCGAGTGGCGCCGTCGCTGCCGGGGAGCTCCCCGCCTGGGTCTCGAAGTTGTCCGTGCATGGCTACGTTGCGCAGGCCTATGCGGTGAGCGAGTCCCGGCAGATCCTGGGCATTCCACCCGAGGGGACGACGGAGTACCGCGACGTGGCGCTGCAGTTCCGGTACGACGCGGACCGCAAAAACAGCGTCGTCGCCCAGTTGCGCCACCAGCGATACGGCGAGACGGAGAGGGCGGACAACGCTGTCGAACTGGACTGGGCGTTTTACCAGCGGAACTTCTCCGATCGTGTCTCCGTGAAAGCCGGACGGATCCCGCTGCCGCTGGGCATCTTCAACGAAGCCGGCGGCGCCGTGGCGACCTCGCCGTTCTTCCGGCCGCCGACCGAGTTCTACGAACGCCAATACACCAGCAAGACGCTGGAAGGCGTCCTCACCTCGGTCTCGTTCGGCGACCCGGCCGGGTGGAGCTTCGACGTGGACGCCTACGGCGGACGATGGGCGCTCGACCGGTGGGGCGGCGAGCGCGCGGAC
>Ga0190275_10000827_pt1 | contig 24517 bp, 13 predicted proteins | sample Popmic550T_FD_133745 | JGI IMG/M metagenome (GOLD analysis project Ga0190275, IMG submission 133745) | Populus adjacent soil microbial communities from riparian zone of Yellowstone River, Montana, USA - 550 T | ecosystem: Environmental > Terrestrial > Soil > Riparian zone > Trees stand | place...
CCGGCTCGCGGGCAGTGAGCCTGACCGGGGAGCCCGTCGCGGCCGCACGGGCGAGCCCCTCGAAGGTGGCCGGCACGCCCAGGTCGCGCAGCTTGGCGGACGGAGCGGACAGCACTACAGGGGACCAGGCCACCGAGGTTGCCCGGAGACCGGCGACCCACCGGGAGGAGTCGGGGATCCAGACGTCCGCAGGCGCTGCTCCGGCGGCGACCTGCCGCGCGACGGTGCTCGTGTCGCCTCCGGTGACCTCGACTTGAACACACCGTAGCGAGTCCGACACGGTCTCAACGGCGGGGACAAGCTCCTCCGCGGCCACGACGGACAGGGCCCGTCGGTGCACACAGCCTGAGGCGCTGCTGTCATCATCACGTGTCGAGGCGGTCGTGATCATGCCGGCGGCCGCAAGCAGGGCCAGGGACGACGCGACGATCACCGGGCGGCGCCTCGGCCGGCGATGACGCGCACGGACGTCTCCTGCGGGGTGTCGGTCGTTGAACGCCATGGGAGCTCCTGTCGAATGGTCGCGCTACGCAAGAAGGATTCGCCAGTGGCTGCCGCGATACAGCCGTTCCCATGGGAGCGGTGCCGGTCAGCCGACCAGCCGAGTCCAGGCCCTTTCCCTCCGCGTCACTGGGCGACCGTTGCGTGCCGTGACGTCACGCCACCCCGCGGACCAGGCGCGCCAGTGCTGGTCCCTGACTTCCGGCTCCACCTGTCGCCAGGCATCGACAGACCCGTGGTTCGGCGCCGGTGCCGGCGTGATCTTTGGCACTAGGGCCAGGGCCACGACGAGGGCAGCGACCTCTTCGAGCGTCGGGTTGCCGCGCACGATCCGCATGTCGTCTCCTCACACCGGCATGTTGCCGTGCTTGCGCCGCGGGCTGGCGCGGTGCTTCGACCGCAGCAGCTCCAGGGAACGGATCAGGATTTGGCGGGTCTCGCCCGGGTCGATGACGTCGTCGACCATGCCCCTCTCAGCGGCGTTGTAGGGGTTCATCAGCTGCTCGGCGTATTCCTGGAGCAGCTCCTGCCGGCGGGCTGCCGGGTCCGCGGCCTGGGCCAACTCCTTGCGGAAGATGATCCGGGCCGCACCCTCGGCCCCCATCACGGCAATCTCGTTGGAGGGCCACGCGAAGGCCAGGTCGGAGCCAAGCGACTTGGAGTCCATGACGATGTAGGCGCCGCCATATGCCTTGCGCAGCACGACCTGGATGCGAGGCACCGTTGCCTCGCAGTAGGCGTAGAGGAGTTTGGCCCCGCGTCTGATGATGCCGTCATGCTCCTGCTCTGTTCCCGGCAGGAAGCCGGGTACGTCGACGAGCGTGACCAGGGGGATGTTGAACGCATCGCAGGTGCGCACGAAGCGTGCGGCCTTCTCGGCGGCGTCGATGTCCAGCGCACCTGCCAGCACCATCGGTTGGTTGGCGACCACACCGACCACGTGGCCGTCGAGACGCGCGAGGCCGCAAACGACGTTGCGGGCCCAGTAGGGGTGCAACTCGATCAGCTCCCCGTCGTCCACGAGGACGTCCAGCACGTCCCGGACATCGTAGGCCCGGCTTGGCTCCGCGGGCACGATGTCGAGCAGCTCGTCGCATCGCCGCTCCGGGTCGTCGGTCGCAGGGATGTACGGCGGGTCCTCGTGGTTGTTCGACGGCAAGTAGGAGAGGAGCGCACGCACCTCCTCCAGGCAGCTGCGCTCGTCGTCGGCCAGGAAGGTGGCCACCCCGGTTCGGGTCGAGTGGGTGAGCGCCCCACCAAGCTCCTCACGACTCACCCTCTCCCCGGTGACGGCCTCCACCACGTCGGGCCCGGTGATGAAGAGGTTGGTCTGGTCGCGGACGGTGAAGACGAAGTCGGTGAGGGCGGGGGAGTACGCCGCACCTCCTGCGCACGGGCCCAGGATCACCGAGAGCTGCGGCACCACCCCGGAGAGTGCGACGTTGCGAGCGAAGATGCCGCCGAACCCGGCCAGTGCGGTGATGCCTTCCTGGATGCGTGCTCCGCCGCCGTCGTTGATGCCCACCACTGGCGCACCCGTGGCTTCGGCAAGGTCCAGCAGTTTGTGTACCTTCGTGGCGAACACCTCGCCGAGCGATCCTCCGAAGATGCGAAAGTCGTGACTGAAGACGAACACCTTCCGACCCTCCACGGAGCCCCATCCCGTGACCACGCCGTCGGTGTCAGGACGGTTGTGCTCGAGTCCGAAGCCACTGGCCCGGTGTTGGGCGAGCCCGTCGAGCTCTACGAAGGAGCCCTCGTCGAGCAGCAGGTCGATCCGCTCTCGCGCGGTCAGCTTGCCCAGGGCGCGCTGGCGGTCTGCCCCCGCCGGATCGGCGCCGGCCCTAGCTCGCAGCTTGCGTGCACGCAGTTCGGTGGTGGCCTCACGCAGCGACGGTGGTGGCGCAGGTCGCGCTGGTCTCGCGTCGGGCTGCGGAGCAGCCGCGACCACCAACCGGACCGGCGCCTGACGGGACTCAGCCACGGGGCTGTCCGTTCGCCGTGACAGGTTCCGCGCCGCTGTTGAGACCGGCAAGGACGAAGTCGGCGACCTTGCCCATCGTTGAGCACTCGCTGAGGCGGAAGTCGGCTGGTCGCTCGGGCAAGTGATAGCGGTCAGCGGCCCGCGCGAGCAGCTCGGTCTGCTTCACCGAGTCGACGCCGAGGTCCGCCTCGAGCTCGAGGTCCTCGGTGAAGACCTCGACCGGGTACTCGAGCGCCTCGGCATAGCTCTCGCACAGCTCGAGGAGCAGGGCGCTCCTGGACGGGGCCGGCAGCGACTGCGTCAGCGGCGGGACCGCGGGCGCCGCCGGAACAGCCTGGGCGACCCGGTCCTGGATGAACGGTTGGGCTGGCTGGGGAGCGGGCTGGGGAATTGGCTCCCCGGTCGGATCGGAGGCAGGGTCGAACTCCTTGCAGAGGCGACGGACGTGGCTCGCGACCGCGGCACCGTGGGCGGCCCAGAACGCCTGCCGTACGTGCACGGGCACGCCGGGGAGAAGCAACTCGGTCGGGTCCGGGACCGCCGCGGTGTTCACGACCCCGAGCTCCGTCAACCGTCCGCGACTCCGCTCGAAGGTGGCCAGAGGGTTTCCCCTGCCTACGACGCAGGCGACGGCTTCCGCGTCCGGTATCGAGGCATTGACCAGCTTGGTGAGCGTGTCCCCGATGCCCGCCTCGACGAAGAGGTCGGCCCCGGCGGCCCGAAGACTGGCAAGGGCGGCCGGGAACTGCACGGACTGGGTCAGGTGGGCCGCCAACGCGTCGGTCAGCCGGTCGCTGTCGGTGTAGTGGCGTCCCAGGATGGGTGAGTACACGGGCGTCGTGAGGCGCCGCTGCTCCAGGTCGCCGAGCTGTCCTGCTAGCTGACGGGACGCCTCTGCGAGCACCGGGCTGTGGAAGGGGAAGGGCGAGTGGAGTCGCACCACTGAGGTGCGCAACGCCCTGCAGACCGACTCGACCGCCTCCATAGCTGCGTCGGTGCCGGACACCACGGTCTGACGTGGTCCATTCACGACGGCGATGACTGCGTCGGGGTCACCGACGAGATCGAGCAGGTGCTGGACGCGGTCACGCGTCTCACCCACCGCGAGCATGGCGCCTCCTGGGTTGACCTCGCCGATCACGGCGGTCCGACGCAGCACGATCTGCGCCCCCTCGGCGAAGGTGAACGCGCCGCCGCAGACCAGGGCGGCTATCTCGCCCAGGCTGTGGCCGACAAGCGTTGTGGGAAGCAGCCCCTGGGCCGTCAGCGTGCGAGCCATGCCGACTGCGCTCGCGTAGAGCGTGAGCTGCAGGATGTGCGACGGCTCGTCGAGCAGGAGCCGGTCCAGCTCGGGGGGCGAGGAACCGGCGACGGTGTCGGAGACCGATACGAGCCCGGCCCCCGTGGCCACCTCGTCGACCTCGTCGAGGGCTCGCCGCAGCTCCGGTAGCTCTCGGCCGAGGTCATGAAGGGAGCCAGGGAGATAAGCACCTTGGCCGGGGAAGAGGAGCACCGTGTTGCGTGACATGTGACGGTCCTTTCGGCAGTGACGGTTGCCATACGGAGCCGGTCGCGCGTCGGTCGATACACGAAAGTGCGCTGACCGTTGACCGGACCCGCCACGCTCATGTGGACGTATCCCGCGAGGAGATCGCTCCTCCGTTCCCTGAACCCGCGTTCCGTCAGGCCCAGAACACCGCGACCATTCGAGGAGCCACGCATGTCGGTACTTGACCAGGATCTGCAGGGGCGCACGGCGCTCGTGACCGGAGGCGGCAAGGGCGTGGGGAAGGTGATCGCGCGAGACCTCGCACAGCGCGGCGCGCACGTCCTGATCAACTGCTTCCACTCCTTCGCGAAGGCTAAGGAGACCAAGGCTTCGCTTGAGGAACTCGGCGCCCGGGTCGACATCCTCCGTGCATCGGTCGCGAAGCGTGACCAGGTCGACAGGATGTTCGACGAGATCGCGGACCGCTTCGGCCGCCTCGACATCCTCGTAAACAACGCAGCCGATGGGTGGCTCGGGCCGGTCGCGGAGCTCAGTGAGGAGCACTTTGCCCGCGCCCTGGGCACCAATCTCCTGGGCAGCTTCTGGTGCGCCCGCAGGGCGGCCGAGCTCATGGCGCCGCAGGGCGGATGCATCGTGAACGTGTCGTCGAACGGCGCTGGCATGGTCCCTGGGAACTACCTGTCGGTCGGGACCTCGAAGGCTGCGTTGGAGGCGATGACACGACACCTTGCGGCCGAGCTCGCGCCCCTCCGGATCAGGGTGAACACCGCCTCCTGCAGCCTCATCGATGGTGATGTGGCCAACGTGTTCCCCCAGGCCGAGGAGATGAAGGCGGTGACCCGGGACAGCGCGCCACTGGGCCGGCTCGCCACCGCCGAGGACCTTGCCGGTGTCGTGGCCTTTCTGACCTCCGACCTATCCCGCTGGGTGACTGGCCAGGTCGTGCTGGCAGACGGCGGCCTCAGCCTCGGGCACGCGATGCTGTCGGCCCCGCGGCCCGCGCTGGACACGCAGGTGGGTCCCGTCACCGAGCCCGCGGGTGGGTCGGGAGCCGGCGAGGGCGGGAACGTCGCACGCGACCAACATGTAGTAGAGGATCACGTCGTCGACCTGGGCGGTGACCCTGTCGTCGTGGTGGGGATGGGAATGGCGACCCCTGGGGCCAACTCGCCGGAGGAGTACTGGCAGCTTGCCGCGCGCGGTCAGGAGGTCTTCGTTGACGTACCCGGTGACCGTTGGGACGGCTCTCGGTTTTACCACCCCGACAAGGCGATGCCCGACAAGAGCTACCAGACCGTGTCGGGGTTCCTGACCGGGTTCGTCCCGGACAACGATCTCGCGAAGGAGATCGCCGGCGGGGTGGTCCCGACGGACGAGACGACGCGCTGGCTCAGGCACGCGTTGATTCAGGCTCTGCGAGGCGTCGCGCGAAATGCCACGGACCGGGTCTCCTTCTGTGTCGGCTACACGGCTGACGGCAACCACCACCTCGAGGAGGCAACGGTCCTCTCCGGTGCGACGCATCGCCTCCGCGAGCACGGCCGCGAGCATGGGGTCCCGCTCGAGGTCCTCGACCGGACGACTGATGCCCTGGCGAAACACCTGTGGCGTGGTCGCCACGGTGCTGCGGACGTGCTGCCGCACCGGGTGGGGCAGGCGGCCATGAGCGGGCTTCTCCCCGAGAACACGGAGCTGCTGATGCTCGACACCGCATGCTCGTCGTCGCTGTACGCGATCGACATCGGGATGAAGGGGCTGCTGCTCGGCACCCTTGATGTCGCTGTCTGCGGCGGCGCGTTTGCACTCGGCCCCCGTGGCGCGGTGCTGTTCTCGAAGCTCCACGGGCTGTCTCCTAGTGGAGCGGTCCGGTCGCTGGACAAGGATGCGGACGGCGTTCTCTTCTCCGACGGGGCAGGGGTGGTGGTGCTCAAGCGGCTGAGCCGTGCCCTGGCCGACCGCGACACCGTACTCGGTGTCATCGCGGCAGTGGGCACTTCCTCGGACGGCAGGGGCAAGGCCATTTACGCACCTTCGTCGGCCGGCCAGGCCATCGCTGTGGAGCGCGCCCGCTCCGCTCCCGGTGCGGAGGGTCACACCGTCGACTGGGTCGTGGCCCATGCGACGGGGACGACCGCCGGCGACCTGGCCGAGATGACGAGCCTGAGGACCACGCTCGGGGCTTCGGCACCGGACGGACACACCATTCAGGTGACCTCCAACAAGTCGCTCGTCGGGCACACCGGCTGGTCGGCGGGGGTGGTCTCAGTGATCGAGGTGCTCCTCGGGCTGCGGCACGGGATCATCCCTCGGCAGCACCGCTTCGTGGAGGCGCCTGCCTCGTTCGAGCTCGAAGGCGGCGCCCTTAGGATCCCGACCCAGCCCGTCCCCTGGCCACCACGTGCCGAACGGCCGCGCTTCGCGGCGGTCTCGGGGTTCGGCTTCGGTGGGACGAATGCCCACCTCCTGGTTCGCGAGTACGACGGGCACGGCGGACGGGTTCAACAGGTCGAGCCGGACGAGCCCGTTGTGGTCGTGGGCTGGTCGGCGCGAGTCCCTGGCCTAGAGACGGCGGCGGAGGTGGAGGAGTGGCTGACCGTTCCAGGAGCCCGGGCCCCTGAGCCCTCGTTCGGCGAGACCTACCCGGCACCGCCACTGGGTCAGGTGCGAATCCCGCCGGGTACGGTGCGGACGATTGACCGCTGCCAGCTGATGCTGCTCGAGTCCGTGCTGCCGCTGCGCGATCAGCTCGGTCAGTTCTGGGAGCGGAGCAGGGACACCGCAGGCGTTCTGGTCGGACACTTGGGGACGACCCGCAACAGCACCCTCTACGCCCACCGCTGCCACCTCGACGACCTGCGGGACGTGGTCAGCGGCGCCGCGCCGGACGGTTGGTCCGAACAGGTCACGGCAGCCTTCGAGGGCTACGCAGAGGAGGTCCGTCGGCAGGTGCCAGAGTCCAACGAGAACTCGTTCCCGGGGATCATGCCGAATGTGATCCCGGCCAGGGTCGCCAACTATCTCGACCTGCACGGCGTCAACATGACGGTCGACACAGGTCTGTCATCGTCGCTGTCGGCGCTTGACGTCGCAGTGCGGTACCTGCGTGCAGGTGACCTCGACCTCGCTCTGGTGGCAGGCGTCAACGGCAACAGCACGCCCGAGGCAGCGGCAACCATGGAGCAGCTTCGTGTGGACCGCGGCATAGCGGGAGCGCCCCCGGCGGTGGCCGAGGGCGCCTTCACCCTGGCCCTGGTTCGCGAGTCCACTGCACGAGAGCAGGGTCTTCGGCCGCTCGCGCGGGTGGAGACCTCCGGCTCGAACGGAGTGGCCGCACCCCTGCCGACGGATCCCGAGCAGCCGACGTACCTCGGTGGCGACGGGCTTGTCGCCGTGCTGCGCGCCGTCCTGGGCGGTGCGAGCGCGCAGACGGGCGGTCCGGTGCGGGTGGAGCCCGTGGACGGTGTAGGGCCTGTCGTCGATGTCACCGTGGCGCAGGACGCTGCGATCACAGTTCACCGGCACGTCCCGGTGACACGGGAGTTCGCACTGGAGCAGATCCGGCCAGTGGTGCCGTTCGTCGAGCCAGGCACCGTCGTACTCACCGACAACCCAACATTGCTGGACGGGATCGTCCTCCCGGAAGGTGCCGTTGCGCTGTCGACCGTCGCCGCCCGGGCGGCCGTTGCGGGGCTCGTGCACGTGCCGATCCCCTCGCCAGAGGCGGTTGCCGAAGCACTCACCGGCCTGCGGCGACCGGCACGGCACCTGCGGCTGGTGACCGAGCTCGGCGACGACGACCTGACCGGGCACCTGCCCCTGCACGACCTGCTGTTCCTCGCCCTCCAGCAAGTGCACGACGGGTTGAGCCTTCCCGGCGCCACCCTCACTGTGGGGTTGATGGGCGGCTGGCGCCACGGCGCTCCGCATCCCTTCGCCGGGCTGTGGACCGGCTTGGTGAAGAGTACGTCCGTCGAGGTGCGCAGCCTGGTCGCCTGCACGATCCTCACCAGCACACGGACCCCCGCCACGGCGATCGAACAGATGACCCTCGAGACGAGTGCGCGCCATTTCCTGCCTGTCGTCGTCCACGACGATGGGGTCCGCAAGACCACGTTCCTCGAGCCGGCTGATCTGACGGCGCCCAGGGGGGACAAGATGGACTCGGAAGCGATTCCCACCGAGCTGGGACCCGACGCCGTGGTGCTGGCGGCCGGAGGTGCGCGCGGCATCGCTGCCGAGGTGCTGCGCGAGGTGGCGCGAAGGTTCCGACCGACGATCTACGTCCTCGGCCGCAGCGAGATCGCCAACGGCGGCGGAGAGGTGCCTGCGCGGGCCGACTATGTCCGTCAGCAGCTGAGGCTCGATCCAACCACGAGCATCGCCGTCCTCAATGCCTCCTACCAGGAGCTGGTCGACTCGGAGGCCGCTCGCGAGAACCTCGACCGGATGACCGAGTACTGCGGTCCTGGCCGGGTGCACTACCTCCGCTGCGATGTGACCGACCTTGCCCAGGTGCAGACCGCGGCGGACACGGTGCTTGCCGAGTCGGGTCGGGTGGACCTTCTGCTCAACGTGGCGGGCATAAATCGGGCTGCGGACATCCCGAGCAAGCGGTGGGAGGACTTCCGGGCCGTGCGAGACCTGAAGGTACTCGCCTACCGCAACCTTGTGCACGCCCTCGCCGGTCGGGTCGACGTCTGGTGCAACTTCGGGTCGATCGTAGGATTCACCGGCCAGGCGGGAGAGACCGACTACGCGGCCGGGAACGACCTCCTGACCAGCGCTGCACAGGCGTCTGCGGCGAAGGCCCGCCGTGAGCTCACGATCGGCTGGTGCCTCTGGCGTGACGCCGGCCTCGGTGCCGACCCGGTGAAACGGTCGTTCCTGGAGAAGAGCGGTATCTATACCGCCATGTCGTCGGGGGAAGGGGTTGGGCACTTCATCCGCGAGTTGCTCGGCGACAAGGCCGACCCTGCAGTGATGCTCCTGGGTGACTCGGAACGGGTCGCCCTCGAGGACTACCGGCCCGGCTACCTGACCGAGACGGCCACCGCTGAGCCCAGATCAGGCATTGGTTTCATGCTCGACCGTCGTGTGCGAGGTGACGAGGTCTCTGCGGAGTACGAGCGCACCTTCGACCTCGAGCGCGACGCCTACCTGGCCGAGCACGTCGTCCTCGGCCACCCCACGCTGCCTGGCACATTTGTTACCGAGATCGCCGCTGAGGTCGCCATGGAACTGGTACCAGGCCGCGTCCCGGTCGCGTTCGAGGACTTCGTGCTGTCCTCCTTCCTCCGCGTCTACGCGACCGGCCAGAAGATCCCCAAGCGTGTTGTCGCCAAGCGAATCCATCATGACGGTGTGGCAAGCGTGGTGCGGGTCCGGGTGCTCGGCAGTGTTGTGGCACCCACGGGCCAGGTACTGGTGCGGGACCGGGAGCACTTCCGGGTCGATGTCCGGCTCCAGGACGAGCCACCCAAGGCACCGTACTGGGAGCCATGGTCCGAGCGAGAGGACGGGAAGGCCGTTCCCGACCCGTACCACATGCCCAACCCGAGCGCGCTTCTCACCGGCAGGCTGGTGTCGACGCGGGCAACGAGGCAGCACGCACTCGGCCGACGGGCGCGGTACGACCTCAACATCGCGCCGGACGACCCGGTGTTCAGCCGGTTCCAACTGCCGGTCGTGCTCTTCGATGGGCTGCTTCGGGTCTCGGTGCTTGACCCCGTCCGGGACGGGCATCTCGTGCTGGCCGCCCCGTCGGCGATTCGACGGATCGACCTCTACACAACCGCGAACGATCTTCGTGTGGCAGCAGAGCACCCGATTGTCGAGCTCTACTCGTGTCCCCGGAGGCTGGACCTCGAGGGGCCGATGGTGTCGAACCGGTGCGTCGCCGCCACCCCGGCCGGCCAGATGATCGCCCAGATCCACGACACGACTACGGCGATCCTCGGATACGTCCACATTGAGAGCGGCCGGTTCTCCACGCGTGAGCAGCTCATGACACCGCAACTGGTGGACTGACCGTGACCATCCAGCAGCCGCTCGTCGACGCGACCACCGGCTCGGTCGGGCGCTACGTGTGGCACCCGGTCGAGATCGCGGAGCCGCTCGCCTCAGCGGACGTGCTGATGGATCGCGTGGTTTCTGTCCTCGGTGGTGAGGACGGCGACCGTTCGTGCGTCGCCGAGGCGCTGCGTGCGGCCGGAGCTCGGGTGCTGCTCATTGAAGGCGCGCAGCCAGAGGAGGACGTCTCGGTGGTTGCCGCAAGGACCGGCGCTGCCACGGTCGCGGGTCTCGCCGCCCAAGACGGTCTGACCTCGGCGCCCGTCGATCTGATCGTCGACCTCAACGGCTGTTCGGCCCCGGCGAGCCTCACCGGTTCGTGGCGGGGTGGCCTGGCACAAACCGTGGCGGCGGTGCAGGCGGTCTACGACGACTGGGGCGATGAGGGCGACGCCCGTCGTTGCGGCTATCTGGCCGTCACCAGGCTCGGCGGCCGGATGGGGTACGACGGGCAGGGCATCACCCACCCGCTCGGCGGGGTGTGGGCGGGGTTCGCGAAGAGCCTGCCCCACGAGTTGCCGGCGTGCCGGGTCAAGGTGCTCGATATCGGTGCCGTCGACGGCGCCGAGCTCGGCACCCTGCTCGTCCAAGAGCTGGGCGTCTTCGACTACTACGAGGTCGGCCGGCGGAGGGGGGAGCGGACGACCCTGGCGTGTGTCGAGGGTCCGGCACCCGTACCGCAGCTCGAGCTCGGGCCCGAGGACGTCGTACTGGTGTCCGGGGGGGCGCGCGGCATCGGCTTCACGTTCGCAGCCGCGTTGGCTGCCGAGCACCGCTGCCGCGTCGTCGTAACAGGTCGACACAGCCTGCCCGATCCGGGCGAGGCCTGGTTGGCGCTCGACGACGAAGGCTTTGCCGAGCTGCAGCGACAGCACCTCATCGCGGCCGCCGGTGGCGACGTTGCGGGAGCACGGCGTACCAACACCCTGCGCGCCGCAGCCAGGGAGAGCGCGGCCAACCTGGCAGACGCGCATCGCCTCGGTCTGTCGGTCCGCTACGAGCAGTGCGACGTGCAGTCGCGTGATCAGGTGCACGGGCTCGTCGACTCACTGGGCGACAGGCTGCGCGTGGTGGTACACAACGCCGGGGTCGCCGCTCCGACACGGCTGCGCGGCAAGAGACTCGAGGTCGTTCTCGACGTCGTCGGATGCAAGCTCGAGGGGTTCCTCAACCTCGCTGACGCCCTGCGCGGCCGCGAGCAAACCCTGGTGTGCAACGTGGGGTCCGCGTCCGGCCGGATGGGCGGCATGGTTGGCCAGGTCGACTACGCCGCTGCGAACGAGGCGCTGACCAGGCTGGGGTTCTGGGGTACAGCGGAGCGCGGGCTTCCCGTGACGACCATGGCCTGGACTACGTGGGACCGCGTCGGTCTGATCGCCAACTTCGACGCGGCCCTGCGATACGGGACCGCGCTGCCCGTCGACGAGGGGATCGCACTCTGGAGCGCCGAGCTGCTCGCGGCCACCCCAGGAGAGGTCATGTTCCTCGGCAGGGTCGGCACCGCGCTCGTCCCCACCCAGCTCGCCGGATTCCTGAAGTTCACCGACCATCCCGACTACCCGGCGCTGCACTCCCTCCACCATTTCCTGGGCGAGCTGATGGAGTACCGACCCTTCCAGTCGGTCCGGAGCCGCATCCAGGATCCCGTCGGCCAACCCCTGGCCGCTGAGGTCGTCTTTGCTGGGCGTCCCGTCCTCCCAGTCGGCATCGCCCTGGAGTACGCCGCAGCCGCAGGCGACTGGGTCTCGCCCCCCGGATGGCCGCCTCGCCACCTCGCTGAGGTCGTAGACCTCACGGTCGACCTGGCGGCGCTCGTGCTCGACACGGAGGTACAGGTCGACCGCGTCGCCCGCGGTGCCCGGGTCGAGGGTCGGTGGTGCGTGGATGTGGTGATGCACCGGGGTGATCGCGAGATGCTCCGCGCCCGGCTGGTCTACGACGAGGGCGTCGGCGTCCCGACCGGACCTTCCGCGCATGAGAGCCCGCCGTCGACAGCCCCGTGCTGCTACGCCACCTGTCCGAGGACGGGGACAGCGGGTTCCCTCCTCTGGCGTGGGCTGACCATCCCAGCGGTCGCGTGGGAGGAGGACCATGAGCGTCTGCGCGGGAGCATCCGGCCCACCCGGCCCGCGGACCTCTGGGCGCTGCCAACGACGCCAAACCACGCGCTACCGACGAATGCCCTGGAGGGCATCGTGGCCGCGCACGTGGACGCGGCGGAGGAGCCACCAGGCGTCCTCGAAGCGCGGACGATTCGACTGCTGTCGTCCGTGGAGGAGGCCCAGGTTGAGGGCAGCCCGGCCACCGGCATCTGGACGGTCCGGGACGTGGCGGGCATGCCGCTCCTGGCGCTTGACGGGGTGAGTGTCCGATGAGTCGCCAGAACCATGACGACGACCTCGCCGCCGTCGAGGTGCAGGTCCTCGTTGCGTCGCTCGACCAGCCCTCGTCGCTGGCGGCCGAACTGGTCAATCTATGCGACAGCACCGAGCGCGCGTCGGCAGGCAGGATGCGTCGGGAGTCACTGCGCCACGACCGCCTCCTCGCGCGGGGGCTTCTCCGGACGGCTCTGGGGCATCACCTGGGCGTGTCACCCCGGGCCTTGAGGCTGGAACGCCGGACCGGGTCCCCGCCACGGCTCGCGGCAGCGAGCGGGCCTGCCGACGTCGCGTTCTCGATGTCGCACTCGGGCCGCCTCGTCGCGGTCGCCATCGGCCGAGGTGCCGAGCTCGGGATTGACGTGGAACGTGTCGATCCCAGCCTTGACGTCGATGCAGTCGCCCGCCGTGCCTTCACCCCCGATGAGCAGCGGGAGCTGGACGGCGCGGGGCCAGCGGAGCGCTGCGCCGTCTTCTTCCGCATCTGGACGCGCAAGGAGGCCTATCTCAAGGCGCGCGGCACCGGATGGTCACTCACACCTGACCAGCACCCGGACCTGTCCTCGTCGCTCTCCCACGGCGGCGGCAGTGTGACCACGATTCCCGTGCCTCCCGGCCATGCAGCCGCGGTCGCCACCCTTCCCCACGCTGCTCGAGACGGCGTCCGCGCCGGCCACGCCACACCCATCCACCTCACGATGATCGGAGTCCCATGAACACGACCGCCCGCACCTTCATCCCTGTGCTGCCCGACCACCCGTCGTACGCCGGCCAGGCCACCTACACCTCGAGGTTCCTCAGGATCTACGACCCCTTCGTGGTTCGCTTCTCCGGACGGTTCGTCTACCGCTGCCCGAGTGGACTGATCCGCCGGCTCTACGACCGGAACGTCGGGGACCGGCACCTCGACCTCGGACCGGGGTCCGGGTACTTCCTCGACCGGTGCCGGTTCGCCGGTGAATGGCCCGACCTGACCTTGGTCGACCTCAACCCCGACGTGCTGAGGTACGCCGCTCACCGGCTGCGCAGGTACACGCCCAGGACGGTGCAGGCCGACGTCCTCCAGCCGCTGCCCCTGGAGCCCGGTGGCTTCGACTCGATCGGGATGAACTACCTGCTCCACTGTGTGCCCGGGACGATGGCCGAGAAGTCGGGGATCTTTCCCGGACTTGCGCGACTCCTCGCCCGTGGCGGCGTCCTCTTCGGAAGCACCGCCGTGAACGAAGGGGGAAGTCACGGCTGGCTGGCGCGTCGGCTGGTTCCGCTGTACAACCGCAACGGGATTCTCAGCAACGACGGCGATTCCGTGTCCGATCTCGAGACTGGGCTGCGCCGCACGTTCCGGACCGTCACCGTCGAGCGGCGCGGCAGCATCGCCCTTTTCGTCGCTCGCGACCCACGGTGACAACTCTCAGCGCCGAGCGGAGGCGAGCAGAGCGAAGCAAGTGGCCGGCCGACTGCGGGGCCGACCACTTACCTCGTGGAGCCGTCATCCGAGATGCCGTTGCAGGAACGGCACCACGGCGGACGCGACCCCCTCGGGGTTGTCCACGTGCGGCCAATGCCCGCTGTCCGGAAGCACGACCGTCTCGGCTGACGGGAGCGTCTCCCGCTGCCGGTCGGCCTGCTCGACCGGGATGTAGCGGTCCCGGGCACCCCACACCACGAGCGCAGGGATGTCCTGCTCCCGGAGCGCCCGGGAGAGATCATGGGAACGGGCGTTCCAGTCGAAGGCGGGGCGGTAGAGAGACAGGATCGCCCGGCGCGTGGCGTGGTCCATGTCGTCGTACATCCGGTCGAGAAACACGCGAGGCAGGGGACGCGGCTCGTCCTTGTCAAGGAGCATCCGGAAGATCCTGCGGCTAGGCGTCGCCATGAAGAACTCGCCGAGTACCGGGGTCCGCCAGATGCGGGCGAGATAGTGCCAGCGGTAGTCCAGCAGGACGCCGCCCGCGACGGTGACCGCGCTGGCCACCCGGCCTGGGCTCTGCTCTGCCCAGTCGAGCATCCACCGGGCGCCCAGATCGTTCCCGACGAGATGGGCGCGTCTGATCCCTAGGGCGTCGAGGACGCGGCCGAGGTGCCGCGCGTGTCCCGTGTAGGAGTGGTCGAATCGGGCGGGCTTGCTCGCTCGCCCAAACCCCGGCTGGTCGAAGGCGACGCAGCGGGCGAACCTGCCGACCACCGAGGCCAGGTGACGCCAGTCCTCGCAGGAGCCTGGGTTGCCATGCAGGAGCACCACCGCCTCGGAGCCTTCTGCCGGGCCTGAGCTCAGCATCGGGAAGCGGATCCCATCCACCGCACGCAAGGTGCGGCGGACCTCGACCGTCTCGCGGGTCGCGTTCGAGGTCATGTTGGGATCTCCGCAACCGTGACCGCGTTGGTCGTACTACGACGCTGCCGGACGAGCCGGCCGAGGTGCTGCCGCAGAAGCCGCTCGTACATGGCGTGCTCGACCTCGAGCCGGTGCCGCGGTGAGGCCACATAGGAGTGCGGGGACATCCGCGGAGACGGCCCTGCCTTCCTGATGCAGAGCTCGCGGGCGGACCCGTGACCTCCCTGCTGAGCTGCAACGAACGCGGCCATCAACCGGGCCTGCTGGTCGGCAAGGCGCCAGATCCCCACGTCGGGCTGGACGAGTCCGACGAAGAACAGGTCGTCACGTTCGGGGTGGAAGAGGTTCAGGTAGAGCTCCGGCACCCCCTCCTTCCAGGAGAGCCCCGCTCCCTCGAGGAAGTCGAAGGCCGGCTCGAAACCTGTGGCGTAGACGATCACGTCGATCTCGGCCTCGGTGCCGTCGGTGAACAGCACCCTGTCCCCCCGCAGCTCAGCCACGTCGGGCCGCACCTGCAGGTCGCCGTGTCGGAGGTGGTAGAGCAGCCTCGAGTTGATGACTAGGTGACTCTCGAACACGCGGTGGTCCGGAGTCGGGAGTCCGTAGTCCTCCAGGCGTCCGACAAAGGCGCGGAGCAGCAGCCGTGCCGAGACCCGCCGGAGCGGGAGCGGGAGGCGCAGCCGATGGGTCAGCTCGTGGAGCTCGTCGATCGGGCGTCCCAGCACGAACTTCGGCCAGAAATGGTAGCCGCGGCGCATGCTCAGCAGTGTCCGATCGGCAAAGGGGATCAGGTCGACCGCGAGGTCACAGCCGGAGTTGCCCCCGCCCACGACAAGCACCCGCTTGCCGGTGAACCGGTCGGCGCGGCGGTAGTCAGCGGAGTGGACCTCGTTCCCGCGGAAGCTGCCCGCGTACTGGGGGAGACGTGGCCGGTGGTGGTGCCCATTGGCCACGACGACCCCGCGATAGTGACGTGTCTCCCCGCCGTCGAGGGTGGCCGTCCAACCCCCTTCGGTTCGTGGTCGCACGTCGACGATGCGGCGACCGAGCTCGATGTGCTGGTGCAGCCCGAAGTGACGGGCGTAGTCGTGCAGATAGGCGAGGACCTGGGCGTGCCCGGGGTAGTCCGGGTAGTCGGCCGGCATTGGGAAGTCGAGGAAGCCGGCGAACGCCTTGGAGGAGATCAGGTGTGCCGAGCTGTAGACGCTGCTGCTCGGAGACCCGTAGTACCAGTTGCCCCCGATGTCGTCCTCACGCTCGATGACGTCCACGGGAACCCCAACGTCCAGGAGATTCTTGGCGGCGGAAAGCCCGGACGTTCCGGCGCCGATCACGCAGTAGCGGTCTGACCGGTCCGAGTGGGGTCCCTCCTCGCGCGTCATGCCCCGACCAGCTCGCGCTCGTGGGCGGTCAGGAGCACTCCGGGCATCGGCGCCTGCTGCGGACGCAGGGAAACCCGGGCTCGGTAGGTCACCGGCTGTCCGGGCACGGGATGCAGATGCACCGAACGGGCCACCGTAGCTACCGCGATCTGCAGCTGCAGCAGGGCGAGGTGCTTCCCGATGCACTGACGTTGGCCGAAGCCGAACGGCATGTAGGCGTGCCGAGGCCGGCCCGCTGACCGCTCCACGGTGAAGCGCTCAGGATCGAACGCCTCCGGGTTCTCCCACAGGTCCGGGTGCCGGTGGGTCGCGTACGGCGACATGAACACCGAGGAACCGGCGGGGAGCCGATATCCGCCGATGACGTCGTCCTCTACCACGTCGCGCGGGTAGAGCCAGATCGGCGGGTACAGCCGCAAGGACTCCTGTACGACCATGCGCGTGTACTCGAGCCGCGGCAGATCGGCCACGGTGGCTGGCCGGTCGCCGAGAACAGCGTCCACCTCGTCCTCGAGCCGACGCCGTACGACAGGGTTCATTGCGAGCGTGTACAGCGTCCACGCCAGCGACGTGCCGGTGGTCTCGTGGCCCGCGAGGAAGGTCGTCATCAGCCCGTCTCGCGCCTCGTGGCGAGTGAGGCCACGACGCGGGTCCGAGCGGTTGCCCGCCAGACCGAGGTGGTGGGAGACGAGGTCGCCGTCCGGCGTGCGGCCGAGGCGAAGGTGGTCGTCGATTACCTCGTCGAGGATCCTGTCGAGCACCGACCTCGACGCAGTCAGTCGACGGTTGTGACGCGTCGGCACCCAGGTCGGCAGCAGGCGCTGTGCCGGGTTCATCCGCTGCATGATGAGTCCAAGCCCGGTCTGCACGGCGGGGGTGACCTCGGACGCATGGGCACCGAGATCGGCGCTGAACAGGGATCGGCCGAGCACGGCGATCGTGTACCGCATTGACTCGGCGACCAGATCGAAGGGCTCGTGGCGAACGGTGCGCTTCCACATCCGGTCCCGGAGCTCAGTCGCCGCGTCGGTCATCGAGGCCCCGAGCTCCTCGATGCGGGAGGGGTGGAAGACCGGCTGGGAGACGGCGCGATGGCGGCGCCACTCCTCGTCGTCGGTGGTGAGCAGACCGCGGCCGAAATAGGCGGAGAATCCCTCGTAGAACCGACCTCGTCGGTAGTTGTGTGGATTGTCCAGCAGGACGTGGCGAATCAACTCGGGGTGGGTGATCTGGTGCACGAGGAAGGGACCGATCCGCATCCGGACGATGTCGCCGTACTCGCGCTGCAGTCGCACCGCCATCCTGGGATGGTCTCGCTGATAGCCAGCAAAGCAGTTACCGCGTGGGCCGGGGGCGCGGGGTCCGGTGACGTGTGGCATGAGGGCTCCTCGGGAGGGTGGCCGGTGGCGAGGGCTCGTCACCGGCAGTCCTTCTCTTGCAGAGCGTTGTGGCTGAGATCAGATACCGCGAGATCCGCGTTGGTCCGGGCCCGCCAGCGCCAGGGTCACCGCGAGGTCGGCCATGAGGTCGTCGAAGAGCGGGTCGAGGTCGTCGACCGCCCACGCCAACTGGCCGAAGACCTCCATGGCGATCGCGCCGTACAGCCGTGCCCAGCAGCAGAGGAAGACATAACTAGGCCCTGGCGGCAGGGGGTCGGCGACGGGTCCCGGCCGGGTGGTGAACCTACCAGCGACAACCTCGGGATCGGGGACGGGGAAACCGTCCTGTGCCCAAAGTGTCGCGAAGAGCGTCACGAACACCGCGCCGAAGCGCTGCCCCGCCGCCTCAACCAGGTCGCTGAGGTCGTCGTGCCGCTCTCCGGTGACCGGGTTCGCGAACACGAGCCCGAACTCCTGCGGATGCTCCGTGGACCAGCCCCGGAAGGCGTGGCACACGGCGATCAGCTGGTCGCCCGTAGACGAAGCCTGAAGCTGGTCTCTTGCCTGCTCGAGGGTTGCCGTCAGCTCGTCGTACAAGTCGGCGACCAGCCCGCGCACCAATGCCTCGTGACTCGCGAAGTAGCGGTAGAGCGCCGGCGCCGACATGCCCATCTCGCCGGCGATGCCGCGAAGCGTGACCGCGTGTACGCCGCTCTCGACTAAGAGCCTGCGGGCCACCTCCTTGATCTCGCGCAGCGTGTCGCGACGTCGCCGGACCCGTCGGCTCGGTGCGGTATCCACAACCATCGGACGCGCTCCTATCTGCAAGACAGCATTCGGGACGAGCTTAACAGCGTAAGCATAGTGAACAGTGTTCACTCCAGCCGGTCCATAGGGAGCCGCCCGTGTTCACGCGATGGGGATACCTGATCTACCGCCGCCGTTGGGCAACGATCGTGCTGGGTGGCCTGTTCGGAGTCATTGCTGCGGGTTGGGGCGTCGGCGTGTTCGGGGCCCTCTCGGCTGGTGGCTTCAGTGACCCGGACAGTGAGTCGGCCCGGGCCACCGCACTCGTGGAGCAGGCGTCGGGTCGCACCACCCCCGATGTCGTCGTGCTCTACCGCAGCGACGACGCGACTGTGGACAACCCGTCGTACGAACGGTCCGTCACCGCATCCCTGGCGGCTCTGCCCGACGACCATGTGCGCTCCGCTACCAGCTACTGGTCGGCGAGAGATGAACAACTGGTCTCGACAGACCGTCACTCGACCTACGCCACCCTGGTGCTGCGGGGTGCCAGCGACACCGCGCGCGCTACCGACTACGAGGCGGTCCGCAAGCAGCTCGACGTGCCCGGTCTCCAGGTGCAGCGGGGCGGTGCCGAGGCGGTTTTCGCCGACGTCAGCGAGCAGGTTGCCCAGGACGTGAAGCACGCTGAGATGCTCTCGATGCCGCTGGTGCTTGTGCTCTGCATCGTGATCTACGGCAGCGTCGTGGCCGCGTCCCTGCCCTTGCTGGTGGGCGGGATGGCGGTCCTCGGCGCATTCGCCGCCGTCCGCGGCATCACCCTGGTCAGTGATGTCTCGATATTCTCGATCAACATCATCACCTTGCTCGGACTCGGTCTGGCCATCGACTACGCGCTGTTTGTCGTCACGCGATTCCGCGAGGAACTGGCACGAAGTGACGATGTCGAGTCGGCGATCGTCGCCACTGTGCGCACGGCGGGGAGGACCATCGTCTGGTCCGGGCTGACCGTAGCGCTATCGCTCGCCTCGCTGCTGATGTTCCCGCAGACCTTCCTGCGCTCGATGGGTGTGGGCGGCGTCGCCGCCGTGCTTGTGGCCATGGCGGCGGCGCTCACCGTGCTGCCGGCCGTTCTGGCCGTGCTGGGGCATCGGGTCGACTCGCTGCGGCTCTTCCGCGGTGGTGCCGGTCGGCGCTCGGCGCCCGCGGCCGACGAAGGTGCCTGGGCGAGACTCGCCCATGGCATCATGAGGCGCCCGGTGCTGTTTGCGGTGGCCGGGTTCGCCATCCTGGCGGCGCTCGGCACCCCCTTCGTCAGCGCGACCTTTGGCGGCGTGGACGAGCGTTCCCTGCCTGCGTCCACCGAGAGTCGTCAGGTGAGCGAGGCCATCGCAGACGACTTTCCGGGTGGCGACGCCGCGGTTGCCGAGGTCGTCACGACCGGGCTGGACCGCGTCCAGGTCGACTCGCTCGGGACGCTGGCGCGTGAGGTCCCGGGGGTGAGGCAGGTGGCCACCGAGCAGCTCGCGGGAGGGACGGCCAAGGTGCGCGTCGTCTACGACGCCGAGGCACAGTCGGCAGAGGCGCGCGGCATCGTCGACGAGCTTCGCCACCTACCCGTTCCCGATGGTGGGACGGCGATGGTTCGCGGCGAGTCAGCGGAGCTTGTCGACCTGCTCGGCTCCCTGGGTTCGACGTTGCCGTGGATGGCGCTGGCGGTGGCGGCCACCACCTTCGTGCTGCTGTTCCTCGCCTTCGGTTCAGTCGTTGTGCCACTCAAGGCCATCGCGATGGCGGCCATCTCGCTAGGTGCGTCGTTCGGCGTCGTCGTCTGGATCTTCCAGGACGGCCACGGAGCCGACCTCCTGGGGTTCACTCCCACTGGTTACGTTGACGCGACCCAGCCGATCCTAATGCTCGCGGTCCTCTTCGGGCTCTCGATGGACTACGAGCTGTTCCTGCTCTCCCGCGTCCGGGAGGAGTGGGATCGCAGCCACAACAACACGCACGCGATCGCGATCGGACTCCAACGCACTGGACGCATCATTTCGAGTGCAGCCCTGCTGCTTGTTGTCGTCGTGGCAGGCTTCTCCACGTCGGGCATCACCTTCATCAAGATGATGGGGGTCGGCATGATTGTGGCGCTGGTGGTGGACGCGACGCTCGTGCGGGCCGTGCTCGTGCCTGCGATGATGCGGCTGCTCGGCGACTCCAACTGGTACGCCCCGGCTGCCCTCGCACGATGGTGGGCAGCATCGGGCCTGAGGGAGCACGACACCGCCCACCCCAACCCCGGAACGAGCCCCCCCTTGCGGAACGGTGGTCGCCGGCGCTACGAACCGCGGCACCGCGCCGAACGGGTGCCACGAGGGCACCCGCTCGTCCCCTCGCCCAACGTCCTCCGCGACGCATCCCGCGTCGTTGCGACGCGAGAGATGAACGACACCGTATCTCAGGTATCGCTTGTCGATCTCTCCAGGTAACGATCGATGAGAAGGGAGCCAGGGCGATTAGCTACGAGTACTACGCAACCCATGATTACGACGACAACTGACGCTCGTGAGCCACTTTGTAGCCACTGATGAAGTTGCTCTAGGGGACCGGCCAGGGGAGGCCAACCAAGGGCGGCTCCGGCGGTTTCCGCCGGGCCTCGCCTAGGATGTCGACCCAGGCTCGGCGAGCGGAGACGTTCCCTGGGACAGTCCTCGCGGCGATGTATCCACTGACGAGCGCTGCCGAGAACGAGGTGCCGCTCCACGACGCCCACCCGCGGAACGGTTGTAGGTTCGGTGCCTTGTCCTCATCGTCTGCAACGTTGACGGAGGCGGTGACGAAGGTGCTGACGACCTCTTCCCCTGGGGCCATCGCGTCGATCCATTGCGCGTCTGGCGGCGTGAAGGGTGCCAGCCCGCCGGCCCTCGTGGCGGCTCCGACCGCCACCACGCCGTCGAGCGCCGCCGGCCAGGCTGGCTTTCGACGGTCGTCCTTGTCCCACTCATCCCCGAGTGTGAGGTCGCCATGGTTTCCTGCCGCGGCGACTACGACCGTGGCCGAGTCGAGCCGGTCGATCGCCGTCGCGAGTGCCAGCGGTGCCTGGCCGTCCTCGGTGTAACAAGCGAATGACAGGTTCAGGACATCCGGGTGGGTCTTGCCGACCTGGACGATCGCGTTTGCGGCATCCCACGACGTCGCCTGGCCGAAGTCGTCGGAAAGCACGCTGCGAGCATCGACCACGCAGGCTGGCGCCTGGCTCAGCACGAGCCCTGCGACGAACGTCGCGTGTCCGGCTGCGACCGCTTGCGCCTCCCGCACCGGCAACACGCCGCCTGGGGGGGTGACCCACCCTCCGGCCAACCAATCGTGGGAGGAGATCGAGGTGTCAAGCATTCCAACGCGGACGCCCTTCCCGAGGTCCGCCTCGTCTCGCTTGGACCTTTCGAGAAATCGCGTGTCCGTCGCCGAGGGCATGTCGCCACCGCCATGCGAGATCTTGCCCACCCCGCCGATGACGTCCCCCACGAGCCGGTTCTTGCCGAGGGTCGGGGCCCACCCGGCAGAGCGTACGGCAAACAGTTCCCGGAGCCCGAGCATGAACCGGTCCAGGTCAGGCTGGGATGGGTCCGGGTCGAGAGCTGTCGTTGCTCGGCTGGACTCGTCCTTCTCCTGCACCAGCACCCGGCCGATGCGGTCGGCTGCCTCCTTGTCATCGGGCAGTTCGATGAGAGCCAGGCCGAGGTCGGGGCTGCGTTTGACACCACCGAACGGAACTCGACACTCCTTGAGTGTCTGCTCGACTCGTTCAACGTGCTTGAGTGCCACGACGAACTCGGCGTTGTAATAGCTGCTTCGCCGGCCCCTCCGCGCATGCTTCCGAAGGTCCTCTGCCATCGCGCACTCTCCTTGACCATCGCCCTTCTCCAGTATCTCGGCGCATTCTGGGGACCGCAACAGTCGCGGCCAGCGGGAGTCAGGGGCGCCGTACTCCACTTGACACCCCGATGCACGGAGAACAGGTTGACTGCATGAGCGACCTCCTGGCGACGGCCGAGATGGCGCTCCAGTCCGCCGCACTCGATCCAGCAGGGGCGCGCATCCTGAGCGGGTCCGTACTCGAGGCCGCTGTCCCGCAACGGGCATGGGAGGCGGTGTCCACTGCTGAACGCGCACTCGGCGTCGCGGCCATGACTCTCAGCGAGATAGACGAGGCAATCGGCCACCTACGTGCTGCCGTGATCGCCGGGCGCCGAGCTGGCAACAGCCGTCGGGTCGGAGAGGCGCGGATGAGCCTGGCCTCGGCACTGGTGCTCCGGGGGCTGCCGGGGAGAGCGGCTCGCGAGATCGAGGCGGCGACCTGCGACCTGAGCGGCGTCGAGGCGGCGCGTGCTCATGTCCAGCGCGCAGCCATCCTGCAGGAGCTGGGCAAGGATGATGACGCGCTCCTCGAGCTGCGCCGGGTTCTGCCGACACTTCGGCGCGCGGGTGACGCCGAGTGGGCTGCTCGCGCACTGTCGAACCGGAGCCTGATCCACGTCCGCAGACGAGCGTTCGGAGCTGCCGAAGCCGACCTGCTCGAGGCGCGCCGTCTTTGCGTCGAGCACAACCTCGTGCTCCCAGCGGGTTACGCCGAGCAGAATCTCGGATTCGTGATGGCGCAACGCGGCGATGTCCCCGCTTCCCTGCGGCTCCTCGACGCAGCCGCGGAGCGGTACCACCGGTTCGGGCTGGTCGAGGCTTCGCTGCTCCTGGACCGTGCCCGTGTGCTGCTGTCGGTTCGACTTGTCGAGGAGGCAAGGGCGGCTGCCGACGCTGCCGTCGACGCCTGTGTGGAGCAGGGACGTGATGTACACGTCCCAGAGGCGCAGCTCATGCTGTCTACGGTGGCCCTGTTACAGGGTGACACTGCGACCGCGACCTCGAGCGCGCGTGACGCCGTCACTCGATTCCGGCGCCTCGGGCACGCGCACTCGGTTGCGCTGGCCAAGTACTCCGCGATGCAGGCGCAGGTGCTGGCCGACCCCAGGAGCGTGAGCCACGTCCGGTTGGCGCGGGTAGCCGATGAGCTCGAGTCGGCGGGCTGGAAGGTTCCGGCGCTCGAGGCCCGGGTACTCGCGGGTCGCCTCGCACTGGATCGTGGTTATCGCGCAGCTGCGCGCCATCACCTGTCCGTGGCGAGCAAGGCGCGCAGGGTGGGTCCCGCAGACGCGCGGGCGCGCGCCTGGCTGGCCGAGGCGATGTTGCGTCGTGCGGACGGACGACGTACGGCGGCGCTGTCTGCTCTCCGGGCCGGACTACGGATCGTCGAGGACCATCAAGCGACCTTGGGGGACGTTGAGCTTCGTGCCCACGTGAGTGCTCACCGCGGAGCGCTGGCGAGGTTCGGGCTGCGGATTGAGATAGAGGAGGGTGACGCCCGACGTGCCATGTGGTGGGCGGAGCGGGGGCGAGCCACTGCCTTGATCCGCCGGCGAGCGGTACCACCGAGCGATCCTGAGCTGGCCAGGAAGCTCGCGGATCTCCGATCGACCATGGCCGAGCTGGATGAGGCTCGGCGGGAGGGCATCGACGACGGACCGCTGATCCGTCGTCAGGTTCTTCTGGAGCGGCGCATCCGCGACCGGAGCCGAAGCCTTGAGGGGGACAACCATGCGACGAGCGGGCGGACCCGGGAGTCGGTGGACGAACTGGTTGCGCACGTCGGCGACTCGGCACTGGTCGAGTTCATCGAGCTCGAGGGCAGTGTCCACGCTGTCAGCGTGGCCTCCGGACGAGTGCGGCTCCACACCCTCGGCGAGATGGGAAGCATCCGGGAAGCATTGGCCTGGGTCCCGTTCGCGCTGCGGCGGCTCGCGAGGGCAAGAGGCAGGACCGCGGGGGTCGAGGCCGCTTCCCAAATGCTGCAGCGCGCAGCGTCGAGGTTCCAGGATCTCCTCCTGGAGCCGCTGGCTTCCGAACTGGAAGACCGGCCACTGGTCGTCATACCGACGGGTGCGCTCCAGTCGATCCCCTGGTCGATCCTGCCCTCATGCGTGGGGCGACCCGTGACCGTGAGCCCCTCGGGCGCGCTGTGGCACAAGGCGGCCATCAGGCCAGGGCCAAGGAAAGACGCGAAGGTCGTGGTGGTGGCTGGACCGGGGCTCCCCGGCGCGCTGGCCGAAGCCACCACCGTCGCGGAGATGTACGTCGACTCCATGCTGCTGGTGGGGGGCGACGCGACGTCGTCCGTACTCACGGC
>Ga0190275_10000828_pt1 | contig 24509 bp, 23 predicted proteins | sample Popmic550T_FD_133745 | JGI IMG/M metagenome (GOLD analysis project Ga0190275, IMG submission 133745) | Populus adjacent soil microbial communities from riparian zone of Yellowstone River, Montana, USA - 550 T | ecosystem: Environmental > Terrestrial > Soil > Riparian zone > Trees stand | place...
CATCGTCCTACACGCCGGTCGTCATCGCGCCGCCGCCGGCTTGGCTTGAAGCCGGCGAACCGATGCCGGCCGGAACCGACGCCGTCCTGCCGGTCGATGCTGTCCGGACCACCGACGCAAGCGTCCGCGCCGGAGGGTCGGAAGCGCAGGCGAGTGTCACCGTCGGCGATGGCGTGCTCGACACCGGAGCCGACGCGATGCCCGAACGTCCGTTGCGCCACACGGGCGAGCAACTGCGCGCCGCCGACATCGCGCTTCTGCGCGCCGCGGGCCTGTCGCATGTTGATGTGCGCACCCCGCGCTTGCTCATCGCCAAACGCGATGACCGTCCCGACAACGTTGCACAGATGATCGATCGGGCTCTCGCGGCGCGCGGCCTGCGGGCTCAGTTCATCAACACCATGCGCGCTTTTGAGAGCGCGGACGGCGACGCGGTAATCTCGATCGGAGGGACCGGCGAAGGTAAGCACGACGAGACAGCGCTAGCGCTCGCCATAGCGGGCGAGATCGAATGTCACGGCATCGGGATTTCGCCCGGGCGGACGGCCGGTCTCGGACGCGCGCAGGGTCGGCCGGTGCTGTTGCTGCCCGGCCGAGTCGATGATGCGCTGGCCGCGTTTCTCATCATCGGCGATGCATTCCTGCGGCGTCTCACAGGCGCGCGGCCGCTCGCTCCCGGTATGCCGGTGACACTCGTGCGCAAGATCGTCTCGACCGTCGGATTGGCCGAAGTCGTGCCCGTGCGCCGCGTGGATGGTGGCGCCGAGCCGCTCGCCTCGGGGCATTGGCCGATGCAAGCGATTGCGCGCGCCGATGGCTGGGTCATGGTGCCGCCCGAGAGCGAAGGCTTTGCGGCGGGCACACAGCTCAAGATGCGAGCGTTCCCATGAATGAATCCGTGAACGCCACCGTCGTCTTGCTCGACGCGGTGCGCGCCGCGGCGCGGCAGGAGCAGTTCCTCGAAGTCGTCTCGGCCGAAGAGGCGAAGGCGCGGTTCGAGAAGCAGCTCGATCTTGCGCCGCTGGCCGCCGAAACCGTTTCGCTCGCCGATGCCCTTGGCCGCGTGCTGGCGCACGACGTGGCGGCGCCGATCGACGTGCCGCCCTTCGACCGCTCCAATGTGGACGGTTTCGCGTTACGCGCCGCCGACACGGTTGGCGCAACTGACGCAACACCACGCCGCCTTTCGCTCAACGCAGAGGTCCTTGCCTGCGGCCATGCGCCCAGGCTCACGGTCGCGCCCGGCACCGCCACTGCGATTGCCACGGGCGGCATGATCCCGCGCGGCGCGGACGCCGTGGTGATGATCGAGCAGACCGAGTTGATCGATGCGGCAGCGCCGGCGATCGATCTGCGCCGCGCAGCGTCACCCGGAGCATTCGTGTCCTATGCGGGCTCCGACATCGCGCGCGGCGAAACGCTGCTGCGCCGCGGCACGACGATCTCCTCGCGCGAGATCGGCATGCTTGCGGCGTGCGGCTTCGAGAAGGTCGATGTGGTACGGCGGCCGAAGATTGCGGTGCTGTCGACCGGCGACGAACTGGCGGCGCTCGGTGCGCCGCTGCGGCCGGGCGCGGTCTATGACTCGAACGGCGCGATCATCGCCGCGGCGGCGCGCGAAGCAGGCGGCGAGCCGATCGCGTTCGGCGCGTTTCCGGACGACGAGGTGGCGCTCGAGACAGCGGTGCGCGCCGCGCTGAAGCAATGCGACATTGTTGTTCTCTCGGGCGGTACCTCGAAGGGCGCAGGCGATCTCTCGCACCGCATCGTCTCGCGCCTCGGGGCGCCCGGCGTGATCGTGCACGGTGTGGCGCTCAAGCCCGGCAAGCCGCTGTGTCTTGGCGTGGCCGACGGAAAACCCATCGTCGTGCTGCCGGGTTTCCCGACCTCGGCGATCTTCACCTTCCATGCTTTCGTTGCGCCGGTGATCCGTGCCAAGGCCGGCCTGCCACCGGAAGCGGCGGTGACAGTGGACGCGACGGTGCCGGTGCGCATCCCGTCTGAAATGGGGCGCAAGGAATTCGTGCTGGTGGCGCTGGTCGCGCGCAAGGACGGCAAGGTCGCATTTCCGATCGGCAAAGGCTCCGGCTCGGTCACGACGTTTTCGCAAGCCGATGGCTTTCTCGAAGTCGACGCGCTGCGCACGTCCGTCGATCCCGGGACGCCCGTGAGAGTGACGCTGATCGGGCAGGCGCGCGCGCCCGATCTCACCATCGCGGGCAGTCATTGCGTCGCGCTCGACGCGGTGCTGTCGGTTCTTTCGGCGCAGGGCATTACAGCACGCACCATCGCGATCGGCAGCATGGGAGGCGTTACCGCGGCGCGGCGTGGCGAATGCGACCTCGCACCGATCCACCTGATGGATCCGGCGACCGGCATCTATAATGAACAGTACGCCAAGGACGGGCTTGCGCTGGTGCGTGGATGGCAGCGGATGCAGGGGCTGGTGTTCGCTAAGGGCGATGCGCGCTTCGAGGGTAAATCCGCCCAGGAGGCGCTCAAGTTCGCACTCGCCGATCCCGACGGCATCATGGTGAACCGCAATGCCGGCGCGGGCACGCGCATCCTGATCGATCAGCTGCTGGGACAACTGCGGCCACCGGGTTATGGCAACCAGCCGCGTTCGCACAATGCGGTCGCGGCCGCCGTCGCGCAGGGCCGCGCCGACTGGGGTGTGGCGATCCAGTCCGTCGCCGCGATGTATGGATTGGGATTCCTTCCGCTCTCGCCCGAGAACTACGACTTCTTGGCTGTCGAGAGCCGGCGCGAAAGGCCTGCCGTCAAGGCATTCCTCAGCGCGCTCGCCAGTCCGGCGGTGCGCGCCGATATCGCCGCGCTCGGCATGGTGCCGGCCTGAGCTATAATACCGCCATGAAAGTGATCGGAATCGCCGGCTGGAGCGGCGCGGGGAAAACCACGCTGCTGACGCGCGTGATCCCGCGCCTCACCGCACGGGGCCTGCGCGTGTCGACCATCAAGCACGCGCATCATGCCTTTGACATCGATCAGCCGGGCAAGGACTCGCACACCCATCGCATGGCCGGCGCGACCGAGGTGCTGATCTCATCGGCCAACCGCTTCGCGCTGATGCACGAGCTGCGCGGCGCGCCGGAGCTTTCGCTCGGCGCGCTGCTCGCAAAGCTCTCAGCCGTCGATCTCGTGCTGGTGGAGGGCTTCAAGCGCGAGGCGCATCCCAAGCTCGAGGTCTATCGCGCCTCGGTCGGCAAGCCGCTGCTCGCGCCCGACGATCCGAACATCGTGGCGATCGCGAGCGACGGGCCGGTGGCGGCGCGGGTGCCGGTCGTGTCGCTCGACGATGTCGACGCGGTCGCGGACATTCTGGTGGCGAAGGCGAGGCCGCTCGATGCGGTGCTCGAAGAGGTGAGCTGATGGCCCAGCTCACCGACGACTGCTTCGCATTCGGCGGCCCGCTGCTCGCGATCCAGGATGTGGAGCGGCTGATCAACGAGCGCGTGACGCCGGTTGCCGAAACCGAGATGGTGGCGCTCAAGCACGCGCGCGGGCGCGTGCTCGCCGCCGATGTCATCGCGCCGATCGACCTGCCGCCGTTCGACAATTCGGCGGTGGATGGTTATGCGGTGCGGCACGCCGATGTGGGCAGTGCGGAGACGACGCTCAAGATTATCGATCGCTTGACCGCCGGGCGCGCTACGGAGCACGCCATTGCGCAGGGTGAGGCGATCCGCATTTTCACCGGCGCGCCGATGCCGGCGGGTGCCGACACGGTGTTCATGCAGGAGGACGTGCGCACGGAGGGCGGCGCCGTCATCGTTCCGCCGGGCTTGAAGCGCGGCGCCAACATGCGCGACGCGGGCGAGGACGTGCCGAAAGGCGCAATTGCGTTGCGCGCAGGCCGCCGTCTGCAGCCGCAGGACCTGAGCATGGCGGCGGCGCTGGGCTTGCGCGAGTTGCGGGTGCGCAGGCGCGTGCGTGTCGCGATCTTCTCGACCGGCGACGAGATTGTCGAGCCGGGCGCGCCGTTGCCGGCCGCCGGTCTGTACGACGCCAACCGCGAACTGCTGCGGGGGCTGTTGTCGCGGCTCGATGCCGAGATCAGCGACCTCGGCATTCTGCGCGACGACCGCGAGAAACTTGTCGCGCGCCTCGCCGAGGCTGCGCAGGGGCAGGATCTCGTGCTCACTTCCGGCGGCGTCTCGACCGGCGAAGCCGACTACGTCAAGGATGCGATCGGGGCGGCAGGCTCGCTGGTCTTCTGGCGCGTCGCCATCAAGCCCGGCCGCCCGGTCGCGATGGGCGTGCTGCGCGGGACAGCGTTCGTCGGGCTGCCTGGCAACCCGGTCGCGGTGTTCGTGACCTTCGCGCGCGTGGTGCGGCCGCTGCTGCTGCGGCTCGCCGGTGCTACCCCTGAGCCGCTCATCGCGCTGCCGGTGAAGGCCGGCTTTCCGTACCGGAAGAAGAAGGGGCGGCGTGAATATGTGCGCGTGTCGCTGACGCGTCTCGCCGACGGCAGCTACGAGGCGCAAAAGCATCCGCAGGATGGGGCGGGCGTCATTTCCTCGCTGACGGCGACGGACGGTCTTGCCGAACTTGATGACGACGTGACGGAGATTGCCAAGGGCGCGATGATCGGTTTCCTGCCGTATTCGGTGCTGGCGGGCTAGGCGCGCTCTTGTGCGGCGAGCGCGGTCGCTTTCGCCACATCCTCCGGCGTATTCACATTGAAGAACGGATCGACCGGCTCGACCGGCCAATTCGCCAGCGCCACGCCATGACGCGCGGTCCATACCTCGATCTTGCGCAGGTCTTCCACCGTGATGGCGCGGCGCAGGTCTTCGCGCAGCGCGACTTGCCACAAGCCCACCACCGGATGACGCCAGTCGCCGGAATGTGCGCAGGCGAGAGCCTTGCCCTCGCGCGTTCGTGCCTCATGCAGCTTTGCCACCAGATCGCGCGGCAGGAACGGGCAATCGCCCGGCACGCTGACGACCCACTCGGTGCTCGGCTTGTTCGCCGCGACCCAGTCGAGCCCGGCGAGAATGCCAGCGAGCGGTCCGGCGAAGTCGGGCACGCTGTCGGCCACGACCGGCAATCCGAACGAGGAGAAGCGCGCGGGGTCGCCGTTCGCGTTGAGCACGATGTCGCTGACCTGCGGCTTCAGCCGATCGAGCGCGCGCTGCAGGATCGTCTCGTTACCGATTTTGATCAGCGCCTTGTCGCCGCCGCCCATGCGGCGGGCGAGCCCGCCCGCGAGGACGAGGCCGAACGTCTCAATCGTCATGCACCGCCGCCTTGCGCCGGTGCTTGCCGCTCTCGTCCTCGACGTGAGCAAGGTCCTGGTCGAACACGATGCGGTCTTCGCCCGCGAGCGCGACGAAGCGTTTGCCGCGCGCGCGGCCGATCAGCGTCAGCCCCGCCTTGCGCGCAAGTTCCACGCCCCAGGCGGTGAAGCCCGAACGCGAGACCAGAATGGGAATGCCCATGCGCACGGTCTTGATCACCATCTCGGAGGTGAGGCGGCCGGTGGTGTAGAAAATCTTGTCGTGCGCGCTCACGCGGTTCTGGAACATCCAGCCGGCGATCTTGTCGACCGCGTTGTGGCGGCCGACGTCCTCCATGTAGACGAGCGGGCGATCTTCCTGCGCGAGGATCGAGCCGTGAATCGCGCCGGCCTCGAGATAGAGCGACGGCGTCGTGTTGATCTTGTGCGTCAGCGCATAGAGCCACGAGGTGCGCAAGGTCGCAGTGGGGAGCTTCGCGCCCTCGATCACCTCCATCAGATCGCCGAAAATCGTTCCCTGCGCGCAGCCCGAAGTCTGCGTGCGCTTCTGCAGCTTGTCCTCGTAGTCGGTCTCGCGCTCGGTGCGCACGATCGCAACGGCGAGGTCCTCGTCGTAGTCGACGCCGGTGACGACGTCGTCCGGCCGCAGCATGTTCTGATTGAGCAGGTAGCCGATCGCCAGATAGTCCGGGTAATCGCCGATCGTCATCGCGGTGACGATCTCCTGCCGGTTCAGATAGATGGTCAGCGCCCGCTCGACCGTGACGGACGTGGTCACCGGCGCGCCGGTCTGGTCGACGCCCGAGACGCGCTCGGTCAGCCGCGGGTCCGCCGGGTTGGGGCGGAGGAGGTAATCGTCGGTTTTCGCGCGTTGCTCTCCGAACGCGACTGCAGAGATCTTCTCCGAAGGGCGGGACATGTTATCTGCTCAGACCTTTACGACACGCGCACGCAACCATTCGGCCAATTTGTCTTCCGTCAGTTCGCCAGCAGCGAGATCAAGCCATAACTGAATTCGTTCCGCTTCGTCGGCTTGAATGTCCAAACCGTTGATCCTTAGGAAGACAAGGGTTGTCACATAAGAGGTGCGCTTGTTGCCGTCCAGGAACGGGTGGTTCTTTGCCAGACCGAACGCGTATGAGGCCGCCAACGCGACAATGTCGGCCTGTCCGTATGCCGCTAGGTTTTGCGGACGGGCCAAGGCCGATTCAAGAAGGCCAATGTCGCGAATGCCTTGCGTTCCGCCGTGCTCGGCGATCTGCTCCTCATGGATCGCGAAAACCACAGAGCGGGTGACCCATTTGGTCACTTCGCCAACGCGCGCAAGATATTGCGATCGCGTTTCATGATCTCGCGCGCAACTCTCATCTGCTCGTCGAACTCCGGATCATAGGGAGTGATCCGAAAGCCGTCGGGCGCTCTTGTCAGATAGACAGTGTCGCCTTCACCCACGTTGAGAGCGGTCAAGGCTTCCTGCGGGATGAGTGCGCCAACCGAATTACCGATCTTACGGAGCTTCAGCGCGACCATAGTGGCCTCCTGTCATAACGAAAGTTATAACCGCAGGAGGGTCGGATTTCAAGACTTTGGAAGCTACGCCGCGATCTTCACCGCGCCGCCCAGATCAGGCTCGGCGCTCACCCGCGGCTGACCGTGCTTGGCGTGCCACTTCGGGCCGGGGCCGCGCATGTAGTGCTGCTCGGGGTGATAGCTGTCGAAGAGATCGGTGGTGACGGTGCGCCAGAGGTCAGCGACGGCCTTGCCGATGGTTGGGTTTTTTCTGTTCTTGGCCATGACACATTCCCGATCTCCAGGCGGGTCCCTTCAGGGTCCGCTTTTTGGTCGCGGCGCATGTCCACCTGGTTCAGGGGACATGATGCGGCCGAATTGGTTAAAATTCGTTACAACTTTGGAGTCTTTCTCCACCTCATTTCGGATCATCGTTTCCGAAGTCTTGCCGGTACCGCAGACACATACGCGCTCATGGCGAGCTCCGCTGTGACGGGGATCACGTTGTGGCTGAAAAGGTCTGCTCGCGCTGACGTGAGCGCTTGTGAGCGCGTGCGATACATCATTCCGGGGCGCGCGATACAATGTACCGGCCGCCCAAGGAGCGCCGCCGCGCGCGGCTAGCGGCGAACCAGAATGACGCCGGCAACGAGCAAGGCCGCGCCGAGGAGGCGCGGCAGGTCGGCCGAGCGTTGCGCCAGCCCGAATAGCCCGAAGTGGTCGAAGGCCATCGCGGTGATCATCTGCCCGGTCACCAGCAGGGCGATGAAGGTCGCGGCCCCGAGATGCGGGATCAGTACGATGCCGAGGATGATGAAGATCGCGCCGAAGACGCCGCCGCTCCACGCGAGCGCGGGGACGCGGCCGATCACGCTCAATGAGGGAAACGGGTCGCGGACCGCCAGCGCAAGTGCGATCATGCAGGCGAGGCCGGTCGCATAGCTGACGACGCCGGCCCAGGCTGCCGAATCCAAAGCGGTCCGCAGGTTGGCGTTGAGGGCCTGTTGCGTCACCACGCAGGCTCCCGCCGCCAGCGTCAGCAGCGCATAGATCGCCAGTTCCAGCATGTCCTTTGCTCCCCAGATCGATCCGCTTGCCCTTGGCGCGCGCGATGGCTACATCAGCGCCGGATTTCCCGACATTTCAGGAAGGGCAGGGCAGAATGGCCCGTCAGTTCATCTATCACATGCAGGGTCTGTCCAAGACCTATCCGCCGAACCGGAAGGTGCTGGATAACATCCACCTGTCCTTCTACCCGGACGCCAAGATCGGCGTGCTCGGCGTCAACGGCTCCGGCAAGTCGACCTTGCTGCGCATCATGGCGGGCATCGACAAGGATTACGTCGGCGAGGGCTGGGTCGCGGAGGGCGCGCGCGTCGGATACCTCGAACAGGAGCCGCACCTCGATGAAGGCAAGACCGTGCGCGAGAACGTCATGGAGGGCGTCGCCGCCAAGAAGGCGCTGATCGACCGTTATAACGAGATCGCCGCGAACTACTCGGACGAAACCGCCGACGAGATGGCGAAGCTGCAGGACGAGATCGACTCGAAGAACCTCTGGGATCTCGACAGTCAGGTCGATCTGGCGATGGATGCGCTGCGCTGCCCGCCCGACGATGCCGATGTGGAGAAGCTCTCGGGCGGCGAGCGGCGCCGCGTCGCGCTGTGCAAATTGCTGCTCGACCAGCCCGACCTGCTGCTGCTCGACGAGCCGACCAACCATCTCGATGCCGAGAGCGTCGCCTGGCTCGAAGGCCACCTGCGCAATTATCCGGGCGCGATCCTGATCGTCACCCACGACCGCTACTTCCTCGACAACGTGACGAGCTGGATCCTCGAGCTCGATCGCGGCCGCGGCATTCCCTACGAGGGCAACTACTCATCCTGGCTCGTGCAGAAGCAGAAGCGCCTCGCGCAGGAAGGTCGCGAGGAGGAAGCGCGCCAGCGCACCCTCGCACGCGAGTCCGAATGGATCGCGGCTTCGCCACGAGCGCGGCAGGCGAAATCCAAGGCGCGCTATCAGCGCTACGAGGACCTGCTCAAGCAGGCGGCCGACAAGCAGACCACCACCGCGCAGATCGTCATTCCTGTGGCCGAGCGGCTCGGTCAGAACGTCGTCGACTTCGAGGGCCTCAAGAAAGGCTTCGGCGACAACCTGCTAATCGATGATCTCACCTTCAAGCTCCCGCCCGGCGGCATCGTCGGCGTAATCGGTCCGAACGGCGCCGGCAAGACCACGCTGTTCCGCATGATCACCGGGCAGGACAAGCCGGACGCAGGCGAGATCAAGATCGGCGAGTCGGTGCAACTCGGCTATGTCGACCAGAGCCGCGACTCCCTCGATGGTTCGAAGAATGTCTGGGAAGAGATTTCGGGCGGGAACGATCAGCTCATGCTCGGCAAGCGCGAGGTGAATTCGCGCGGCTATGTTTCCGCTTTCAATTTCAAGGGCGCCGATCAGCAGAAGAAAGTCGGCGCGCTCTCGGGCGGCGAGCGCAACCGCGTGCATCTCGCGAAGATGCTCAAGTCCGGCGCCAACGTGCTCCTCCTCGACGAGCCGACCAACGATCTCGACGTCGACACGCTGCGCGCGCTCGAGGAGGCGCTGGAGGATTTCGCCGGCTGCGCCGTCATCATCAGCCATGACCGCTGGTTCCTCGACCGCATCGCGACCCACATGCTCGCCTTCGAGGGCGAGAGCCACGTCGAGTGGTTCGAGGGCAACTTCCAGGACTACGAGGCCGACAAGACGCGGCGCCTCGGCGTCGATGCCGGCGTGCCGCACCGGATCAAGTATAAGAAGTTCGCGCGATAGGTTGGGTTATTGCGCGTGTTGATTGAATATGGTCCAACTCTTCCTCAGGGAACTGGGGATGGGCGATGCCGGAAGCCAGTCGCGCTCTTGGCGGTGCAGAGCAGGTAGCCGAAGGGCTGGTCGACAGCGATGGACGCAAAAGCGTCGAAAGCCTTGTTGATACTCTAAACTCAGTGTCACAACGGCTTCAGGCGCTTTGGTTCAGTTTTGTCTCGTTTGCGGCCTACGTGACAATAACGGTGCTCGGCACCACGCACCGAATGCTGTTTCTCGAAGAGCCCGTCAAACTCCCAGTTTTCAACATCGATCTCCCGCTGACCAGCTTCTACGTGCTAGCTCCGCTATTCTTGCTCATTTTTCATTTCTATCTCCTGCTTCAACTCTTGTTGCTGGCGCGCACGGCATCGATCTTCGAGGAAGCTCTGAACCATCCGGATATTCCGGTCGATCAGCATGACTCGATTCGAACATGCCTCGACAATTCGGTGTTTTTGCAGATGGTGGCTGGGGCTGAACTCGAGCGGCGCGGCCGGAATGTCTGGCTTATCAGCCCGATTGCTTGGCTGACCGTGATTGTTTTTCCGGTTGGCGTGTTCCTGCTCATTCAGCTTCAGTTTCTGCCCTATCACGACGACACCGTTACGACTATTCAGAGGTGGATACTGACCATCGATGTTGCCCTCATCTGCCTGCTATGGCCGGCCTATTCGCACGGCAAAGGAGTTATAACGTCTAGCCTTTATTTTTCTTCAGTTGGCGCATATCTGGTTTCGCCGCGCGCCAGGTCCGCAGCTCTCGTTGCGTCTGCCGTCGTCGTCGTACTTTTCTCGTGTCTCATCGCGGTCTTCCCGACGGAGCGCCACTACGCAAACTGGCTGACAAGGCTGCCTGGCACGACTGCGGCAGCGCTGGCGAAAAAATGGCCTCGAGTGTCCAAGAGGATTTTGTCCTTCAGAAGTCAACTGTCGAAGACCTCTGAAGCGGAAGAAGATAACCGGGAGGCCGAGACCTTTTCCTTTACAGAAATGTTGCTTGAGCCGCCAATTGACTATGTGATGGGCCAGCCCCGCGGCTTCTTCTCGAATACGATCGTTTTGCCGGATAAGCGGTTTGTCAACGACGAGGCGGTTCGAGAGCTCGATAAAAGCGAGATTGAGACGAAGCCCGGCGAACATAAGATAATACGGTCGCTGCGCGGGCGCGACCTTGCGCGCGCAGTGCTGTCACGAGCTGATCTGCGCCGCACGGATTTTACCGGCGCTAATCTTGATGGAGCCAAGCTGGATGGTGCCTGGCTGCAGCGCAGCCGGTTCAATTGCGCGGACCGTGGGCGGATCGAGACGACCGAGGAGAAGAAGCCCATCACAGAGAGCGATGCTGAACCATCGAAAAGATCCCGCGACCTGGAGGCGCGGCGCTCCTCGCAAGCCCGGGCCTCTTCGAGTGAGGAGCTTTCACCCGACAATTGCGCCCGGCTTCGAGGGGCGAGTTTGCAGGGAGCCAAACTGCATGCAGCCGACTTACAGTCGGTACAGTTGCAGGATGCTGATCTGTCGTCCGCCGAACTGCACGACGCCTCTTTCGTAAGCGCCCAGCTTCAGAGAACACAGCTCGACAACGCAAAGCTACACGGAGCCCGGCTGTCCGATCCGGAACTCCAAGAAGCGTCGCTCTCCGGAGCCGAGTTCCACGGCGCTACCTTGCGGAATGCGAAGCTACAGGGTGCGACTCTAGACCTCGCTCAGTTTCACGGGGCTACTCTTTCGAGCGTCAACATGAACGGCGTATCGCTTGAGTACGTCGAATTCCACGGCTCTATGCTGAGTCGGGTGGAGATGGTCGGCACGTCGCTCGAATCAGTGGAATTCCGCGGTTCTCAGTTGACCGGCGTGCGATTTCAGGGAGCTGAGCTGGACTTCGTGGAGTTCGAACATGTGAACGTGCTCCGCACGGAATTTCAGGGCGCGTCCTTTAAGGATGTTACATTCCAGAACACGCTTATCGACAATTCCTACATCTGGCGAACCGTGCTGAAGGAATCACCACTTGACGGCGTCATACTCCGAAGGCCGAACGAAGCCGCAAGAATTGCCCCAGGAAGAGGTGCTGCACCCACTACCACGGCGGAATTTGTAAAGACGAGAGACGACTTGCTGGCGAACATATCAGATGCAGAAGTGCGTGCTTCCATCGTTGGCCGACTGGCGCGTCTCGATCCAACTGTGCCTGACTCACAAGAATGGGTTGACGCGAAGGCGGCGTGGGCGAAGGCACCGAAGGATGTTTCGCCGGAGAGACAGCAGCTGGTCGCGAATTGGCTTATCGAATTCATCTGCCAGGCGGAGTCGGCGCCTTACCTCGCTCGCGGAGTCATCAGGAACGGCACCATTCAAATGGCCGGTAACAAGCTTTCTTTGATCGCGGAGCGACTTCGCAACGAGAAGGGATGCGCTGGTGCGAAAGGCTTGACCAGCGATGACTTGACGTTCTTGGCAAATCTTGAAAAGCGATATGTACGCCCGCCTGTTTCGGTCAGCCAGGCTGAAGCGCGCTAGCGAGCCGACGCCTGTCTCTTGCGGCAGGCCTATCGACGCCGACGCGGAGCGCGCACTCACCCCTTCGCCAGCGCGTCGATGTCCTTCTCCGCCGGAAACCGGCCGGTCGCTTCTTGGAGAATTTGAGCTGGCCGTCGATCGCGGTCTCGACACGCCGCCGCTCGAGCGGACGAGCTCGACATCGGTTTGACCCTGCTGTGACAGGCGGGCCCTCGCACCGAGGGCTTTGGGCTCGTAGCCTCAAAGCCGCAGGAGTGGATGACGATTTTCATCGCGGGGCGCTCGTATCCGCGAAAGGTCGCAATCCGTTACGGCAATCGACACCACAGCAGTTCCAGCGGCTTTCTGCCTCAGCGAAAGTAGACGCGGCGCGCCTTTCAACGGCTGCCGGCGAATCAAATATAACGCGCAGGCCGGGCTCGCGCCGCGGCAGGGAGACTATTCCATGTCCATGGCCGCCGATGACCCCGTGATCCCGCCGAAGGCGCGAGGCGGTCTGCGCCCGCTGCCTCAATTCATCTTCGCGTCGCGCTGGCTCCAGGTTCCGCTCTATCTCGGGCTGATCGTGGCGCAGTGCGTCTATGTGGTGCTGTTCCTCAAGGAACTGGTGCACCTCGTCTCGCACACGATGAGCTTCACCGAGCAGGAGATCATGCTGGTCGTGCTCGGCTTGATCGACGTGGTGATGATCTCGAACCTGCTGATCATGGTGATCGTCGGCGGCTACGAGACGTTCGTGTCGCGAATGGAGCTGCAGAAGCATCCTGACCAGCCGGAATGGCTCTCCCACGTCAACGCCAGCGTGCTCAAGATCAAGCTTGCGATGGCGATCATCGGCATTTCTTCGATCCACCTGCTGCGCGTCTTCATCTTCGCCGGCCAGCTCGGCAAGGAGACCTCGCAATACACGGTCGAGGGCGTGAAGTGGCAGGCCATCATCCACGTCATCTTCATTCTGTCCGCGATCGGCATCGCCTACGTGGAGAAGATCAGCCAGGATACCTATGCAGCCGCCAAGAAGGCGCACTAGCGGCGCGATCGTGCGTGCGTTGGCCGGAGTTCTGCTCGCGGCCTGCGTTTCCATTCAATCGAGTCCGGCCTTTGCCGATGCGGCGTTCGACCGGTTCGTCCAGTCGCTATGGCCCGATGCGCAGAAGCGCGGTGTGTCGCGTGCGACATTCGACGCGGCGGCGCGCGGCCTTGAGCCGGATCTTTCGCTGCCCGATCTCGTGATTCCCGGCCGACCGGACCGTCAGCCCGCGCAGGCCGAATTCGTGCAAACGCCCGCCGAGTACCTGAAAGAGTCGGCGTTCGACCGGCTCGCCACGCAAGGCCGCGTACTTGCCGAAAAGCATCGCGCGACGTTTGCGCAAATCGAGCAGCGCTTCGGCGTGCCGGGTTCGGTCGTGCTGGCGATCTGGGCGCGCGAGACCAACTACGGCGCGGCGAAGCTGTCGCACAGTGCGGTGCGCGCGCTTGCGACGCAGGCGTATCTCGGGCGCCGCAAGGAGCAATTCCGCGAGGAGCTGCTGCTCGCGCTCAAGATGCTGGAAGAACGGCACGTCACCCTCGCCAACATGCGCTCGTCGTGGGCCGGCGCGATGGGCCAGCCGCAGCTTCTGCCCTCGGGCTTCTACAAATACGCCATCGACTTCGACGGCGACGGCAGGCGCGATGTCTGGACCTCGGTGCCGGACGTGCTCGGCACCATCGCCAATCATCTGGTCGAGCTCGGATGGCAGCGCGGCATGCGTTGGGCTTACGAAGTGAAGGCGCCGCGCGGCATCGACTGCACCATCGCGCAGCCCGAGATGAAGGCGGCGATCGGCGAATGGCTCAAGCGCTCCTATCAGCCGGCACGCGGCGCGCGCCTCACTGCGGCAGAGCAAGCGCAGCAAGCCTCGCTGCTGATGCCCGCCGGCCCCTACGGTCCGGCGTTCCTGACGACCAAGAACTACTTCGCGCTGAAGGACTACAACTATTCGGATCTCTATGTGCTGTTCGTCGGCCATCTCGCCGACCGCATCGCGGGCGCGCCACCCTTCGAGCAGCCGTGGGGCAAGGTCGCGCAGCTTGCCACCGCCGCGCTCGAGCGCATGCAGCGCGAACTGACGCGCCGCGGCTTCTATGCCGACAAGATCGACGGCAAGGCCGGCATGCTGACGCGCGCGGCGCTTGGCGCGTACCAGAAGGCGAACGGCCTGCCGCTCGACTGCTGGCCCTCGCAATCCGTGCTCGATCACATGCAGGCGAAGTAGAAACAAAAACCCGGCCGCGCGGGCCGGGTTCTCGTCTCGCGGAATACGCTTGCTCGATTACGGGCAGAAGTAGCGCGGCTTGCCGCGCCAGCCGATCACGTTGCCGTATCCGTCAACCACCGGCACGCGCGCCCAGTAGCCGCCCGGGCAGCCGACCGGCGGACCGCCGTAATAGGCTGGATACGGCGCATAGCCCGGCTGCACGACGTAGCCCGGCCCATACGAATTCGCGATCGCGCTGCCGACGATGGCGCCGGCGGCAACGCCGCCCAGGATGCCGAGGCCGATGGCGGGTCCACCCCAGCCGCGGCGCCACTGTGCACTGGCGTCGGTCGGCGCAGCCAGGAGCGCTGCCGCAACGGTCGCGGCGGCGGTAAAGGTCGTGAGGGTCTTCGTCATGGAGTCTGGAACCTCTCTGGGGCGTCCGGCCATCCCTCCGGAACGCGGTGAAGCGCTAATGATCCGCAGCGCTGCGGGTACCATAATAAGCGCGCGCAATTTTGTCCGAAATTTGGAGCCGCATTGCGAAAAACATGAATGGACAGACAGGTTTAGCCGGATTCTGCTGTTCCGGATGAAGGCTGGGGCGGAGAAAACGCCGCAAGGTAAACCATTGGCGAATCAGGGGTGGTCCTGCCCACCCTCCGCTCATTTCCCGCGAAAGCGGGAATCCAGAGTAATAAGAGCTGGGTCCCCGCTTGCGCGGGACGAGCGGAGAAAAGGGGAGAACCGCGTGCTCAATCGACGACAGTTCACCGCCGCCGGTCTCGCGGCCTTGGCCGCCACGCCAGCCCGCGCCCAGACCTGGCCGGACCGGCCGATCCGCATCCTCGCCGGCTACCCGGCGGGCGGCGGCATCGATCTAGTGGCGCGGCTCTTCGCCGAGCAGATGAAGACCGCGTTCAACCAGACCGTCATCGTCGAGAACCGCCCCGGCGCGAGCGCGATGATCGCCTCGAACGCGGTGGCGAAGGCCGCGCCCGACGGCCTCACGCTGCTGATGGCCGCCTCGGGCGAGGTCGCGATCAACCAGCACATTCACAAGGACAGGATGACCTACGATCCGGCGCGCGAGCTCAGCCCGGTCGCGCTGGTCGGCATCGTGCCGTGCGTCGTGGTGGTCGCGGCCGCAACGCCGGTGAAGGACGGGCGTGAGCTGATCGCCTACGCGCGCGCCAACAAGGGCAAGCTCTCGTTCTCCTCCTCCGGTATCGGCAATCCGCAGCAGCTCGCCGGCGAACTGATGAACCACATGGCCGGCACCGACGTGCTGCATGTGCCCTATCGCGGCGGCGGCGCGCTGGTGCCGGATCTGCTCTCGGGCAGCATCACCGGCGCGATGACGGAAGTCTCGACCGCGCTGCCGCACCTCGGCGGCAAGGTGCGCATCCTGGCGGTCGCGTCCGCCAAGCGCGCGCCCAAGGCGCCGGATTCACCGACCATGATCGAGCAGGGCGTGAAGGACTTCACCGCCGCCAGTTACGTCGGCATCCTCGCCCCCACCGGCACCCCGGCCGAGGTCGTGAAGGCGCTCGAAGCCGCGCTGATCAAGGCGCTGAACGACAAGGGCACGCAGGAGAAATTCCTCGCCACCGGCGCCGAGCTGGTACCGGACGAGCTGATGACCTCGAAAGGCTTCGGCGACTACATCAGACGCGAATACGAACTGGCGCGCGAAGCCGCCAAGCTCGCCGGGCTGACGCCGGCGTAAGCGCCGGAGCCGTAGCCCGCATGAAGCCAACGGGTCCGGCCCGAAGTGGCCGGCCCGATGACAGGCTCAGCGAAATGCGGGGCCAACGATGGACAATCATCATGGTCCCCCGGATTACGCTTCGCTCCATCCGGGCTACATGGGCACAGCAAAGCTGACCAAGTGTCGCATCTTGCCATCGCGACGAGCGGTGGCGAGAATAGCCGGCTTCAAAACGCAAACTAACTCTAGGGGGATGAAACATGATCAGAACGCTTGTGATTGCCACCATGATGGTCGCGGCCGGACCGGCTCTTGCCCAGATGGCAGCAGCGCCGGCCAAGCCGCCGAAGCCTCCCAAGGAGGTGACGGTCCGTGGCTGCACCGGGGCGGGATTTGCCGGCTGCAGCACGCTGCAAGTCGGCAAGGAAAGCCTGATGCTGATCGGCAAGGCCGGCGTGGCGCTGCCGGCTCCCAAGACGTACATCGTCGCGAAGGGAGTGGTCGGTCCCGCCGGGCCGAATGTCTGCAGAGCCACGAAGAAGATGCTCGCGAGCAAGATCATCGAGACCCGGCGCGCGTGCAAGTAGGGAGCTAGGACATGACGGGAGACATGGGGATCGTCCGGCGCACGTTTGTCAAAGGTGCTCTTGCATCAACGGCGGCGCTGCTCGCGCCGCATGTCTCCCGCGCACAGGACTGGCCGAACCGGCCGGTGCGCTTCATCGTGCATCTCGCGGCCGGCGGCGGGCTCGACTTCATCGCGCGGCTGGTCGGCGAGCATCTCTCGCGCACGCTCGGCCAGCAGGTGTTCATCGAGAACCGCACCGGCGGCGCCGGCGGCACGATCGGAATCGACGCCGGCATCAAGTCGCCGCCGGACGGCTACAATTTCCTGATCGCGAACGACAACATCGCGAGCGCGCCGCACGTGCTGCGGCTCGGCGTCGACTACCTCAAGGACGTGATGCCGGTGAGCCTGCTCGGCAAGCAGCCGCAGGTGATCGTCGTGCACCCTTCGTTCGAGGTGAACTCGCTCGCCGAAATGGTCGCGGCGGTGAAGAAGCAGCCGGGCATGGGGTGCGCGACGTCGGGCGTCGGCTCGAACCAGCATGTGCTGTTGGAGTGGTTCAACAAGGTCGCGGGCATCAAGCTCGATCACGTGCCCTATCGCGGCGCCGGTCAGGCGATCAACGATCTGGTCGCGGGGCATGTGAAGATTGGCTTCCTCGGGCCGACCGCGCCGCTGCCGCACGTGCGCGCCGGCAAGCTCAAGCTGCTGGCGCAATCCGGTGAAGGGCGCTCGCCGAGCATGACGGAGACCGCCACGCTGCAGGAGAGCGGGTATCAGAACGTCTCGCTCGAATCCTGGTTCGCGGTGTTTGCGCCGCTCGGCACGCCCCCCGCCGTCATCGCGCAGCTCAACGCCGCGTGCGACAAGGCGCTTGCCGATCAGGTCGTGAAAGACAGGCTGTTCCAGGCTGCAACCGAGCCGGTCGGGGGCGACAGCGAGCGGCTCGCCAAGCTCACGCGCGCGGACTCGGAGAAGTACGCGCGCATCGTGCGCGAGGTGAACATCAAGACGGAGTGACCCAGAAGCAGGTGACGAAGCCGCGGCGCTCCCGTACGGGGAGGACCGCGGCCTGAATGTCGTCAAGCCTCAAGAAGCCGGCGTAAACGCGTAGCCGTTGCCGTCCTTGGCGATGGTGCCGACGTTCGGCAGACCCCAGTGATAGCCGGCGACCATCGCCTTGTCGGCGATCGCCCGGTCGAACAGCTTCTTGCGTGTTTCCACCGCCAGGTCCGGCACGTGATCGAACGCTACCGCCCAGTCCGGATTCTTGACGAACAGGGTGTACAGGTTGGTGGCATCACCGGTGACCAGCAATTGCTTGCCGCCGGAGCTGATCAGAAAGGCCGTGTGACCCTGGGTATGGCCGAACGCCGGGATCGCGCGAATTCCGGGCGCCACATCCGCTTCGCCGTCGACCTGTTTGACATTCTTCCATGTCCCCAGCGTCGTCGTAACGAGTTGCGCGTTGCCGCGGCGCGGCTGCGGGATCGAGTCGGCCGGCTGCGTCCACCACTTGTATTCAGCCGCCGGCACGATGATTTCGGCGTCGGGGAAGACCTGCGCGGTGCCGTCCTTTTGCTTCAGGCCGAAGATATGGTCGCCATGGAAATGGGAGATGACGATCGTCTTCACCGACTTGGGGTCGATGCCGGCCGCCGCCATGCTCTGCATCGCGAGGCCGGCTTTCGGCCCGCCGGTCTGTCCGCCGGTGCCCGTATCGATCAGCACGACACCGCTCGGCGTCTTGACCGCCATGATGGTGAACGGGACCGTGACGAACGCGTCGGCCAGGCCGCCCGCCTTCAGCGCGGCCTTGGTCTGCGCGACATTGACGCCCTTGATGAAGTTCTCGTCGTGCGCCTTTTCCCACACGCCGTCATAAAGCGAGATCACTTCGATATCGCCGACCTTGTACGACTTGAAGCCAGGGCCGGCTGGCGTGGTTTGCGCCTGCGCGGCGCCGATGAATGCCAGCGGCTTGTCGAGCCCGAACGCCGCAGAGGCGCCGGCCGCGCCGATGATCAGGTCACGGCGTGAAACTTCAAACATTGGAATCCTCCCCGCTACCAGCACGCTGTTTGCGAGCGCGTGCCCTCAGAAGCGGCGGGAGCCTATGTCCGGAGGCGCCTGGCAGACAACGTGGCGGCTTGTCACTTTTCCGTGGGCAAGCATGTTTGGTTGAGGCGCTATTCGGAATAGTTCGCAACAGGATTTATTTCGGGCGCGGCTCTTTCAGGCCGGTGCCGGCTGTTACCAGCCGACCCTCGCGCTTGGCGGTGACCGCCTCCATCAAGGTGCGCGCCGCATTGCGCACCTCCTCCTGAAACGCCTGATCGCGATCGAGCGCCTCATGGCTCGTCGCATAGGGCTCGTAGTAGCCGACATAACGATCGAGCTCCGCCGGGGTCCCCGCCGGGATCAGGTGCATGTCGGCTGCCCAATCCACCAGGATGCGTCGAAGATTCTCCGCACCGGCGGAGTCGGCATGCACGACTGTCGCAAACAGGCGCCCCGCGAGATGGCGCGGAAACGGCCAGCCGGACAGTTCCAGCGCCTTGGCTTCCTCGGCGTTCTTGCCGTGCGTCGAGGTCGGGTCCGGATTGCCGCCATCGGCGCAGACAAGGCGATCGATCATCTGCTTCAGCGGGCCGGGCGCCTGATACCAGTTGACCGGCGTGACGATCATGATGCCGTGTGCCGCGACCCACAGGGGATAGATGTCGTTCATCCAGTCATGCGTCTGGCCGAGCGCATAGTTGGGATAGCAACTGCACGGCCAGTGACAGAGCGCCATCGAGGTCGAGACGCACGACTTGCATGGGTGGATGGTCTTGCCGAACTCGGATGTGGTGCGGCTCAGATCGAGAATATCGGTGCGAAAGCCGCCGGTCTCGATGGTTTGCTGCGCCAGCTCGACCAGCCGCCAGGTCTTCGACATCTCGCCGGGACAGGTGTGCTCGGAGCGCGCCGAGCCATTGACGAGCAGGATGCGCGACGGCTCGGCGGGATCGTCGTGGTGTCGCTGTGCCTCCGCGATCGCGTCGCGCGCGGCGAGCCAGTCGACGGAGAGATCGTAGTCAGGATCGGCAAAGCCCGGTCCGGCCTTGCGCGTATGCGGCGCCTTGCGGCTGTCGGCATACGCATCCCAAGCAGCGTCGGTGATAGCCTGCAGCTCTTTCTCGAGCGGATCAAAGGCAGGATCGACGAAAGATGATTTGAAGCGGCGCTCGAACTCCTCCCGGGAAAGCTCTACCGAGGGCATGCCCTTGCGGATGTCGGGGGATGGCACGTGCGGCGCTCCGGTCGGTTCTGACAACGCCGCGAGCCGCCGGACCGTTCCGCAACGCCCTCCGCGTCAGGCATCGTACCGATAGTGCCGCACGGCATCCTCGTTCCATTCGATGCCGGCGCCCGGCCGGTTCGGCACGGTGAGCGTGCTGTCGGCGAGCGCGAACGGTTCGGCGATGATCGGGTCGGCCCAGTCCTGCCATTCGAGCCAGTGCGCCGTTTCGGTCGCGCGCATCAGGTGTGCGGCGAATTCCGGATAGAGGTGCGTCGACATTTCGATGCCGGCCGCGCCGGCAATCGCCGCGCTGCGCAACCATCCCGTCACGCCGCCGATCCGCATCAGGTCGGGCATCACGTAGTCGCCGCACCTCATCGCCAGCGCCTGATAGAGCGCACGCGGCCCGTAGAAGTTTTCGCCAAGCTGGATCGGAGTCTTGAGCTCGCGCGCGAGCTGCGCAAAGCCCGCAAGGTTGCTGTAGGCGATCGGCTCCTCCAGCCAGTAGAGGCCCTGATCGTCCAGTGCGTGGCAGCGGTGCAGCGCGTCGCCGAGGCTGAGCCCCTGATTGAAATCGACCATGAGCTTGATGTCCGCTCCCGCCGCGCCGCGGACGGCGTCGATTGCGGCCAAATCGTCCGCAAGTCTCTCGCGCCCGAGCCGCAGCTTGAGGCCCTTGAAGCCCCCTTCGGCGACGAGCTCGCTCGCTTCGTCGGCAAGCGTTGCCACGTCGGCGAGCCACAGGCCGTTGCTGTTGTAGGCCGGCACCGCGCCGAGCGTTCCGCCGAGAAACACCGCGAGCGGCATTTTGGCGGCCTTGGCAAGCGCATCCCACGCTGCCATGTCCAGCCCCGACACCGCGATCATCGCAATGCCTTCGTTGCCGACGAGGTTCAGTGACTTCAAACCTTTTTGGAAATCCTCCAGCGGTCGGATCGGCTGCCCGGTTCGCGAGGCGGCGAGATCGTGGATGGTGGACGCAATCGCGCGCGCGGATGCCTTCAGGTACGGCTCCAGATAGCTGCGGCCGACGATTCCTTCTTCGGTCTCGACATCGATCAGGATGATCGGCCACTGATCGAACAGGCCGACTTTCGAAACCACCGGACGGCGTAGCGGCATGATCACCGGCCGCACGTTCACCGAGCGAAACGTCAGGCGCTCGAACATCGTGGTCCTCTCCCGCGCTATGGCGACGCATTCCATTGCGCGGGGCGCGCGATGTAAATTCACTAGGCGGTATACATACGAAGGGGGGCTGCGGTGCCGCGTTCAGGCGAAAAAACAAAAGCGCGCATTCTCGACGTTGCGTATGCGCAGTTTCGCCGCCGCGGTTACACGCGGGTGAGCATGGACGAGATCGCCGCGGCAGCGTCGGTGACGAAACGCACGCTTTACTATCATTTCGAGAGCAAGGATCAGTTGCTCGCCGCCGTGCTCGAAACGCAGCACCATCTGGCGCTCGCCGCCTTTCGCACATTTGGCGACCGGCTCGGCGGTTCGCCGGAGCAGATCGTCGAGACGTTATTCCGCGACCTTGCAGTGTGGTCGGACAAGCCGCGCTGGGCCGGCTCCGGGTTCACGCGCCTTGTCATCGAGTTGGCCGATCTGCCGGGACATCCGGCCCGCGCCATCGCCCGCCGTCACAAGGCGCTGTTGGAAGAGCACTTCGCCGAATTGCTGGCCCGGGCAAACATCGCGCAGCCGCGCGAGACGGCGCGCGAGATCTGGCTCCTGTCTGAGGGCGCGATTTCGTTGATTCTGGTCCATCGCGACCGCAGCTACGCGGCGGCCGCCGCTGAGGCCGCAAAGAAGCTCCTGCGCCTCGCAAGGCCAAAAAGGCCAGCAGCCGGAACCAAGTAGCGCCATTGCGGATTGCGCATTGGTGCTGCGCGGCATAGTAACTTGCATGATGCAAGCGACTATGCCTAAGACTCGCTCATGCGCCGCAAGAGCCTGGAAAAAGCCAACTGTCCGATCGCCCGCTCATTGGAGCGTGTCGGTGAGTGGTGGAGTATCCTGATCCTGCGCGACGCGCTGCACGGCTACACGCGCTTCGAGGATTTCCGCGAAAGCCTCGGCGTCGCACCCAACATTCTGACCACGCGCCTTGCACGGCTCGTTGACGATGGCTTCCTCGAAAGGCGCCAGTATTCGGCGCATCCGCCGCGCTACGAGTATGTGCCGACGCAGCGCGGGCGCGATTTCCGCCCGGTGCTGCTCAGCCTGATAGCGTTCGGCAACAAACACTTCGCGCCCGAAGGCGCGATGGTCGAGGTGGTCAACACCAAGACCGGGAGGCCCGCGGATATTGGAATATTCGATCGCACGACCGGCCAGCCGATCGCGGCGCCAGACTACCGCATGGTGCCGGGCCCTGCGGCGAACGCGCGCGTGAAGAAGCGGTATGCGCGCCGCAAGGTCGAGGCGGGGGCCGCATGAACATCCGTCCTGACACACCTGTCGCCGCGGAGCCGGTCGCCGCGCCGAAGCCGATGGACCCGCGCACGCGCTTGCTGCTGCAAGGGCCGATCGTCCCGACGCTGCTGCGTATGGCGTGGCCGAACGTGCTGGTGATGGGCGCGCAGGCCGCGACCGGCCTGATCGAGACCTACTGGGTCGGCAAGCTCGGCACCGACGCGCTTGCCGGCATGGCGCTGGTGTTTCCCGGCGTGATGCTGATGCAGATGTTCTCCGCCGGCGCGATGGGCGGAGGCATCTCGTCGGCTATCGCGCGTGCGCTCGGCGCCGGCAAGCGCGACCAGGCCGACGCGCTGGTGCTGCATGCACTCGTCATCAATCTCGCCATCGGCGCGGCGTTTACGGCCGCGATGCTGATGTGGGGCCGCCCGCTCTACCGCCTGCTCGGCGGCGAGAGTGCCTCGCTCGAGGCCGCGCTCATTTATTCCGACATCGTGTTCGGCGGCATCGTGCTGCTCTGGGTCATGAATGCGCTCGCTAGCGTGATCCGCGGCACGGGCAACATGCTGGTCCCGGCGCTCGTCATCTGCGCGGGCGCAGTGCTGCTCGTGCCTCTTTCGCCGCTGTTGATCTTCGGCTTCGGTCCGATCCCCGCACTCGGCATCGCAGGTGGGGGCGTTGCGCTCCTGCTCTACTATGCGGGCGTCGCGCTCGTGCTCGGCTGGTATCTCCTCTCCGGCCGCAACCTTGCGCGCTTCCGGCTCGTGCCGCTGCGCTGGCCGATGGCGCGCGAGATCCTGCGTGTCGGCGCAGTCGCGGGCGTCAGCACGGTGCAGACCAATGTCACCATTGCATCCGTCACTGCGCTGGTCGGCCTCGCGGCCGGACCCGCCGCTGTTGCGGGTTTCGGCACGGCGTCGCGCCTCGAATATCTGCTGGTGCCGCTGGTGTTCGGTATTGGCGGGCCGCTGGTGGCGCTGGTCGGCACCAATATCGGAGCGGGCAATCGCGAGCGGGCACTGCGGGTCGCCTGGACCGGCGCAGCGATTGCTTTCGTGCTCTGCGAGACGATCGGCCTCGCGGCGGCTCTCTACCCCACCGCATGGCTGTCGCTGTTCGATTCCGATCCGCGCATGATCGAGGCCGGCGGCGCTTATCTGCGCGCGGTCGGCCCGTTTTACGGTTTCTTCGGCTTCGGGCTTGCGCTCTATTTCGCCTCCCAGGGAGCCGGCCGGCTGCTCTGGCCGCTGATCTTCGGCTTTGCCCGCATGGCGATCGCGATCGGAGGAGGCTGGCTGGTGCTGAAGCTCACCGGCTCACTCCCCGCGATGTTCCTCGCGGTCGGGATCGCGCTCGCGGTCTACGGTGCAGGTGTCGCGCTGGCGGTGCGGCTCGGCGCGTGGTTCAGGCCCAGTCGTTACGCATGATCTTGTCCGAAAACCGGTTCCCGCTTTTCGGGATCATGCATCAATTCACCTGCCGGATGATCTTGCCGACCTTGTCGAAGATCTCGCCGATCTCGTTCTCCGAGATGATCAGCGGGGGCGAGAGTGCGATCGTGTCGCCGGTAATGCGGAACAAGAGCCCATGCTCATGGAAGCCTTTCTCCATCGCCTCATAGGCGCGCCTGCCGACCGCGTCGGGTTTTGAAGCCATATCGACCGCCGCGACCAAGCCGAGCGTGCGGATGTCGAGCACGCCGGGCGTCCCCTTCAAGGACATCGCCGCATCGGCCCACTTGTCCTCCAGCGCGGCCGCGCGCTCGAACAGCTTCTCGTCGCGATAGACGTCGAGCGTCGCAATGCCGGCCGCGCAGGCGAGCGGATGCGCCGAGTAGGTGTAGCCGTGGAACAGCTCGATTACGTGCTCGGGGCCGCGCATGAATGTGTCGTAGATGCCCTTGCGCATGATGACGCCGGCCATCGGAACGGTACCGGAGGTGACGCCCTTCGCGAAGGTGATCATGTCGGGGATGACGCCATAGCGCTCGGCCGCGAACGCAGTACCGAGGCGGCCGAACCCGGTGATCACTTCGTCGAAGATGAGCAGGATGCCGTGCTTGGCCGTCACCGCGCGCAGCCGCTCGAGGTAGCCCTTGGGCGGGATCAGCACCCCGGTCGACCCCGCCACCGGCTCGACGATGA
>Ga0190275_10000829_pt1 | contig 24503 bp, 10 predicted proteins | sample Popmic550T_FD_133745 | JGI IMG/M metagenome (GOLD analysis project Ga0190275, IMG submission 133745) | Populus adjacent soil microbial communities from riparian zone of Yellowstone River, Montana, USA - 550 T | ecosystem: Environmental > Terrestrial > Soil > Riparian zone > Trees stand | place...
CCAGGCCCGCGTGCGCGAGCTGGGCGCGGAGATCACCCGCGACTACCAGGGCAAGGATCTGACGCTGGTGTGCGTGCTGAAGGGCTCCACCGTGTTCGCCATGGATCTGGCCCGGGCGGTGGATTTGCCACTGACGATGGAGTTCCTGGGCGTGTCCTCGTACCAGGGGGGCACGGAGACGACGGGCGAGGTGCGCATCACCACGGACGTGAGCAAGCCCATGGCGGGCAAGCACCTGCTGGTGATCGAGGACATCATCGACACGGGGCTCACCATGAGCTTCCTGCTGGAGAACCTGCGGGCGCGGCACCCAGCGTCGCTGAAGGTGGCCGCGCTGCTGGAGAAGCCGTCGCGGGCCCGGGCGAAGGTCCACATCGACTACAAGGGCTTCGTCATCGACGACGTATTCGTGGTGGGCTACGGGCTGGACTATGCGGAGAAGTACCGGAACCTCCCCTTCATCGGCATGATGAAGGGGAAGTAGGGAGATCAGGAGGAGGGCTCAAAACGAGGGCTCGAGGTGGCCCATGCGGCCCTCCCGGTCGTGTCAGAACGCGGCGTCGAGCACCACGTCGGTGGCCGCGCCCACACCCACCGCCACCTGGTAGGCGCTCACGCGCCGCTCGAAGAAGTTCGTGAGCTCCTGTACGTCCTGCAGGTCCATGAACCGCAGCGGGTTCTTCACCCGGAACATCGGTGCCATCCCCAGCATCATCATCCGCTGGTCCGCCACATACTCCAGGTACTGCCGCATCTCCTGCACCGACAGCCCGGCCACGCCCCCGCTCAGCAGGTCCTGCGCGAACAGCGTCTCGCACTCCACCGCCTCGCGCATCATCTCCATCACGTCCGCCTGCATCTTCGCGTCGAAGAGATCCGGCTCCTCCTGCCGCGCGACTTTGATGGTCTCGTACGCGAACGTCATGTGCGCGCTCTCGTCGCGGAACACCCAGTTCGTCCCCGCCGCCAGCCCGTTCAACAGCCCCTTGCTGCGCAGGAAGTACACGTACGCGAACGCCGCGAAGAAGAAGAGCCCCTCGATGCACCCCGCGAAGCAGATCAGGTTCAGCAGGAACCGCCGCCGGTCATCCTTCGTCTTCAGCGTCGCCAGATCGTTGATCGAGTCCATCCACCGCAGGCAGAACCGCGCTTTGCGCTGAATCGAGGGGATGTTGTCGACCGCCGCGAACGCCTTCGCCCGATCCGCTGGATCCGGTACGTACGTGTCCAGCAGCGTCAGGTAGAACTGGACGTGCAGCGCCTCCTCGAAGAGCTGGCGCGACAGGTACATCCGTGCCTCCGGCGCGTTGATGTGCTTGTAGAGGTTCAACACCAGGTTGTTCCCGACGATCGAGTCGCCCGTCGCGAAGAACGCCACCAGCCGGTGGATCAGGTGCCGCTCCGCCTCCGTCATCTTGCTGCGCAGGTCCACCAGGTCCGTGGAGAAGTCCACCTCCTCCACCGTCCACGTGTTCTTGATCGCGTTCCGGTACATCTCGAAGAAGACCGGATGCGCCATCGGGCGCAGCGTGAGGTTCATCCCGGGGTCCAGCAGCATCGGTGGCATCCTCTGAAGAGAAGGGGGTTGGGTTCGATTCATCGGGCGATGAGGCGCGACGCCCCGCCCGCCCCTCTCCAAAGGGAGAGGGGATTCCTGGGTCGTGACTGAGAGGAGGGGAGGGGAGGGGAGGACCTGCTACTGACAGGCCTCGCATACCTCAGGGTTCTCCAGCGAGCACGCTACCGCCTCAGCCTCCGTGTACGCAGGCGTCGCGATCGCCGCCATGACCACGGGAGCCGGAGCCGGAGCCTGGGCTGGAGCCGCGCTGGCCGTGGGCATGTTGGGTGTGGAGGTGATGGCGCCCCCGTCCAGCGTGCCCACCGTGGCCTTCGCGATGCGCGTCGCCGGACGCGAGCGCATGTAATACGTCGTCTTCAGCCCCTTCTGCCACGCGTAGAAGTACATCGAGGACAGCTTCCCGATGTTCGGCGCCTCCACGAAGAGGTTGAGCGACTGGCTCTGGTCGATGAAGGCGCCCCGGTCCGCCGCCATGTCGATCAGCGAGCGCATGGGGAGCTCCCACGCCGTCCGGTAGACGGCCTTCAGGTCCGCCGGCAGCTCCGTGAGCTCCTGCACGCTGCCCTCGGACATCTTCAGCCGCGAGCGCATTGAATCGTTCCACAGCCCCAGCGCCTGCAGCTCCCGCACCAGGTACTTGTTCACCTGCAGGAAGTCCCCCGACAGCGTCTCGCGCTTGAAGAGGTTGGACACCTGCGGCTCGATGCACTCGTAGCAGCCTGCTATCGACGCGATCGTCGCCGTGGGCGCGATCGCGATCATCAGCGAGTTGCGCAGCCCGACCTTCTGGATCCGCGCGCGCAGCAGGTCCCAGCGCTCCTTGTCCTCGGGCACCACGCCCCACGCGTCGAACTGCAGCTCGCCCCGCGCCGCGCGGGTGTCCTGGAACGCCGTGTGCGGCCCGTACTGCTCCGCCAGATCGCACGAGGCGTTCAGCGCCGCGTAGTAGATCTCCTCCGAGATCTTCTTCGAAAGCGCGCGGGCCTCGGGCGCGTCGAACGGCAGCCGGAGCTGGAAGAACACGTCCTGCAGCCCCATCAGCCCCAGGCCCACCGGCCGCCACTTGCGGTTCGAGTCCGCCGCCGTCGAGATGGGGTAGTAGTTGAGATCGATCACCCGGTCGAGCTGGCGCATGGCCAGGCTCACGTTCGCCCGCAGCCGATCGAAGTCGAACTTCCCCTCCACCATCATCCGGCCCAGGTTCAGCGAGCCCAGGTTGCACACCGCCGTCTCCGAGGTGCTCGTCACCTCGAGGATCTCCGTGCACAGGTTGGACAGGTGGATGACGTTCTCGGGCTTCGCCGTCTGGTTGCTCTTGCGGTTGCTGATGTCCTTGAACGTCATCCAGCCGTTGCCCGTCTGCGCCAGCGTCTTCATCATCCGTGCGTAGAGGTCGCGCGCCTTCACCTTGCGCATCGCGAGCCCCTTCGCCTCGGCCTCGGTGTACGCCTTCTCGAAGGCCTCGCCGTACAGGTCCGTCAGGTGCGGGACGAGCTTCGGATCGAACAGCGACCACTCGCCGTCCTGCTCCACCCGGCGCATGAACAGATCCGGCACCCAGTTGGAGAGGTTCAGGTTGTGCGTGCGCCGGGCCTCGTCACCCGTGTTCTCCCGCAGCTCGAGGAAGTCCTCGACGTCCGCATGCCACGACTCCAGGTACACGCAGCACGCGCCCTTGCGCTTGCCGCCCTGGTTCACCGCCGCCACCGAGGCGTCCAGCGTCTTCAGCCACGGGACGATGCCGTTCGAGTGTCCATTGGTGGAGCGGATCAGCGAGCCGCGCGCCCGCACCCGGTGGTACGCCACGCCGATGCCCCCCGAGAACTTCGAGAGCATCGCCACGTCCGTGTACTTCTTGTAGATGGACTCCAGGTCATCCGTCGGCGAGTCCAGCAGGAAGCAGCTGCTGAGCTGCTCGTGGCGCGTGCCCGCGTTGAACAGCGTGGGCGAGCCGGGCAGGTACTCCAGTGAGCTGAACAGCCGGTACAGCTCGATGGCATCCTTCGCCGTGTCCGCCAGCGCGCACGCCACGCGGAGGAAGAAGTCCTGCGGCGTCTCGATGACCTGGCGCGTCTGCGGGTTCTTCAGCAGATACCGGTCATAGACCGTCCGCAGCCCGAAGTACTCGAACAGATCATTGCGCGACGGATCGATGGCCGCGTTCAGCTTGCGCGCGTTGGTCTGCACGAACTGCAGCAGCCGCTCGCCGATCAGCCCGTGCCGGTGCCCCGCCGCCACCGACTGCGAGAAGGAGTGGATCTCCTGGTTGCTGACCTCCTTCTGGATATACGTGGCCAGCAGCCGCGCCGACAACCGCGCGTACTCGGGCTCCTCGACGATCAGCGCCGCGGCCGTCTGGATGGACAGGCTGTCCAGCTCCTTCGTCGTGGCCCCGTCATACAGCCCGCTGATGGTCTTCGTGGCCACCCGCAGCGCGTCCACCCGCGTCAGCCCCACACAGCAACGGCTCACCGCCCGGACGATCTTGTTCAGGTCCACCGGCTCCGCACTGCCGTTGCGCTTGCGCACCCGCATCATCGTCGGCGCCAGCTCGCTGGCCAGCGTTTGTTGCGGTGCGTCATCCGGCATCTGCGGGGGCACGGCAGGGGCAGCGGGCTTCGCGGGGGTCTCGACGTTCACGAGCAGTTCACTCCACGTGAAGTCACGGCAAAGACAGACCCCTCCCGTTCGGTGCCCGAGGGGGGTCCCGCCGCACTTCTGAAGGCAGTTTTTAGGGTTCCCCCGATGACCCTCGTGGGCCGTGGGTCATCGGCAGGGGGGCACAAGGTATTGGGGGCGTCAGGGCATGTCAACGCGAGATATTGGGTGTGCCTGGGCGCGGAGCTTGCAATCTATGATCACTAGAAAACGCCTCTTTGGGCACGCTGCTGCAACGCGCCAGACCCTCAGCAAGAGGCGGGCCGATCCCACCTGTTGGGGCGTCTCCGAGCGGCATTCCAGGAATATTGGATTCCATGGATTCCTGGTGAAGAGCGGGGCTGATCCCGTGTGTCGGGTTCCGACCATTTCGGACCGAGGAAGGGGCCTCCCGCAGGGTCCGGTTCGGGTGATCCCGATGAAGGGGGGGAGTCGCTCCTACCTGTGGCTCGGGGATGGCGGAGGCTCAGGGGTGCCGCTGCTCCCGGTGCTTCCCCGCGGGTCGAGGCTTGGGGGCGGGGGCTGGGCTTCGCTGCCCGGAGCGGGGGGGCCTGGCGTGGTGGGGGCGGGGGGGCGGACCTCCTGTGAGGGCGGCCCGCTCAACGTGTGGACGGCGCTGCGCAAGGCCTGCTCCAGCGCGACGGTGGCGGGCTCCACCGCGGTGAGCATCTGGTTCGCGCTGCGCGAGTGCCGGTTCTCTTCCTCGGAGGCCAGCCGGAGCTGGGAGAGCGCCTCGGCGATGAGCTTGCGCGCGTCCTCCATCTTCTGCCGAGCCTGGTAGTAGGCCACCTCCGCCAGCATGTGCTTGAGCGAGGTGCGCTGCTCCTCGCCCAGCCCCGTCAGCCGCTCCGCGCGGCGCAGGTAGTAGACGCCGCGCTCCACCCGCCGCGGCTCGTCCGAGGCGATGCGCGGCCGGGCAAGCGCCTCCAACTGGGAGAAGAGGGTCCGGTCCAGCTCGTCCCGCTCGGTGTAGCGCTGCGTGAGGAGGCTGGGAGGGACTTCATGCCCCTCCAGGGGAATGGGGGCGTAGGTGTCCGCGAGCCCCAGATCGCCCGGCCGGTAGGGGGTGGCACCCCACGGCAGCATCCGACCCCTCATCACCACGAGGTGCCCGCTCTCCACCTCCAGGGTGAAGGTGCGTGCATTGAGTTGCGAGAGGAGGAAGGCCACCGTGCCGGCCAGCGCCAGCAGCAGCAGCGTCACCACCAGCCGCGTGAGGGCCCGCATCGCCCGGGAGCCAAAGCCCTGCTGAGAGGTATCGTTCATCTCGCCTGCCCTCCAATCGTCCGATCATGTGGCTGCGTTCCCGGGCCCGTCGCTTTCCTTGGGACCTGGGTTCCGGAGGCTATACTCCCACCCCCCGAGACACCCATGCATCCCACATTCCGTCGCATGGGGCCCAGTGAACTGCTGCCCCGCTACATCTTCGTGGAGAGCCTCATCGCCCGCCGGCGGGTGCTCGAGGTGGACTCGGTAGCCTCTACAGGCGGCGAGAGCGCTCGATTCCTGCTGGAGCGCGGCGCCCGGGTGGTGGTGGCCTGTGACTCGGACCTGACGGCAGTGGAGGCCGCGCAGAAGGCCCACGGTGGCCCCACGCTGCGCTACCGCGCCAACGTCTATGAGGATCTGGAGCCGGGCAGCTTCGACACTGTGCTGGTGGCGGACCTGGCGCCCTACGTGCGCGCCCCGGCACTGCTGGTGGAGCTGGCGCGGCTCGTTGCGAAGCAGGGCTACCTCATTGGAGGGTTGCGCAGCGCGGGCGGCCTGGCCTTGTCGCAGCTCATGGAGGTGGAGGAGGGCGTGCCGCCCACGTATGGGCAGCTGCTGGATGTGCTCTCGTCCCACTTCCCCCATGTGGAGGTGGCCACGCAGACCCCGCTGCTGGGCTATCAGCTTGCATTCGAGCGGGGCGAGGGCCTCCAGGTGGATGGCTCGCTCATCCGCGGCGGAGAGGCGGCCTATTTCGTCGTGATGGCCGGCCACGAGCCAGCGCGGATCGTGGACCCCACGTGGGTGCAGCTCCCGCCCGAGCCGCTCGCCTTCACCCGTGGGCGCCTGGAGGAGGTGGCCCAGCGCGCCAAGGCCTGGGAGGAGCGCACCGGGAAGCAGAAGGAGGCCGCCTCCAAGCTGCGCGCGGAGCTGTCCGATCGCGAGGCTGAGGTGGCGGCGCTCCAGCCAAAGTTGGAGCTGGCACGCGAGGAGGTGGCTCGGGTGACCGCGCAGCTGGAGCAGGCTCGGGGATCCACGGAGCAGGCCCGCGAGCGGGATGAGCTGGTCGCGAAGCTGCGCCGCCGGGAGCTGGAGCTGCAGGTGGCCCAGGAGCGCCTCACGGACGCCGAGCGGCGCATGACACAGCAGCGCCTGGAGCTGGAGGGCGTGCAGCGCATCCAGGCCGAGGCCAGCGTGAAGGTGCTGGCCGCCCACGAGGCGCAGCGGCTGGAGCGCGCCCGCCGCGAGGAGGTGGCCGCTGCGCTGGAGGAGACGCGCGAGCGGTTGACCCAGGCGTACTCCGAAGTGGGAACGCTGCAGGACCAGCTGTCGAACCTGCGAATTGATCGGGAGAAGGATCGGCTCGCGGCGGACCGGGCCCAGGAGCAGGTGGAGGATCGGCGGCGACAGGCGGAGGCGGCGCGGGAGCGGGAGCTGCGCATCGCCGAGCAATACTCGCAGGCGCTCGCCGCCGTGGAGCACCTCAAGGTCGAGCTGACGCAGGTGAAGGAGGCCTCGAAGGCGTCCGGCGACGCGCTCCTCGTCAAGGAGGCGGAGCTGGCGCGGGTGGCGCGCGGGCTCGAGGAAGGCCGGCAGCGTGTCACGGCAGCCGAGGCCGGGCACCAGGAGGCCGAGCAGCGTCTGGCGGAGCGCGAGGCGGAGCTGCGAGGGGTGGAGACGGAGCTGGAGGCTGCGCGCGGGGCCTCGGCTCGGCTGACGGCGGAAGTAGAGGCGCTGAAGCGCGCCGAGGCGGAGGCGCGGGAGACCGCGGCGAAGTTCGAGGAGGAGTTCCAAGAGGCCCGCGGCCGCATGGCGGACCTGAAGGAGGACCGCGAGAAGGCCGCGGCGGTGTTCGCGCAGTCGCTCGAATCGGAGCGGGAGCTCGGGGAGCAGCGGCTCACCCAGGCAGTCACGGAGGAGCGGGCGAAGACGGAGGCGCTCGCCGTGGAGCTCGCGCGGGAGACGGCGGCGCGCGAGGCGCTGGAGCAGCAGGTCGAACAGCTCCGGGCTCAGGGGCACAAGGAGTCGGGGGCTCGGGCTGAGACGGCGTTGGCGCTGGCCGAGGCTGAGCAGAAGGTCCAGGAACTGGAGGCGGCGCGCAAGGAGCTGTGGGGGCAGGTGGCCGAGGCCGAGGCGGCGCTCCAGACCGCGCGAGGCGAGTTCGAGGCGGAGCAGCGGCGCCGGAGCGAGCTGGAGCGGGAGCTGACCGGACTGCGGGCCGAGCTCGAGGCAGAGCAGCAGCGTCGAGGCGAGCTGGAGCGGGAGCTGACCGGGCTGCGGACCGAGTCCGAGGCGGAGCAGCGGCGGAGGGGGGCCCTGGAGCAAGACCTGGCCGGGCTGCGAGCCGAGTCCCAGGTGGAGCAGCGGCGCCGCGGTGAGCTGGAGCAGGAGCTGACCGGGCTTCGGGGCGAGCTCGCCGATGGGGTGCGGAAGCGCGACGGGCTGGATCAGGAGCTGACCGCACTGCGATCGGAGTTCGAGCGCGAGCGCGAGGCGCGAACCGCGGCCGAAGCACAGGCGGCCCAGAGGGGTGAGGCGCTCGAGACGCAGCGGCAGGAGCGCGCCCGGCTCGACACGGAGCTGGCGGAGGCCCAGTCGGTCCTGGAGACCGAGCGTGGGGAGCGGTCTCGCTCGGGGGAGGTGCTGGCCCAGGTGCGCACGGAGCTCGACGAGGAGCGGCAACAGCGTGCCCGGTCGGAGGCGACGCTGGAGCAGACCCGGGCGGCGCTCGAGGCAGAGCAGGCTCGGCGCGCTCAGGTCGACACGATGCTGGAGCAGCTCCGCACCGCGCTCTCCGAGGAGCAGGGACAGCGCGCCCGGCTCGATGAGTCCTTCGCGAGGACGCGCGAGGAGCTCGCCACCGAGCGTCAGGAGCGTGCTCGGCTGGAGGAGGCGCTCGCGGAGACGCGGACCCGGCTCGACTCGGAGCAGAGCGGGCGCTCCCAGGAGGTGGAGGCGCTGTCGGCTGCCCAGGCGGCGCTCAGCGCGGAGCGGCAGCGGCGCCTTGAGGCGGACGAGCTGCTGGCCCGGCTGCGCTCGGAGTTCGCGGCGGAGCAGGAGCAGCGCTCTCAGGCAGAGGCGTCCCTGGCCCAGGCTCAGAAGGAGTTCGCGGCGGAGCAGGAGCAGCGCTCCCAGGCAGAGGCGTCCCTGGCCCAGGCTCGGAGCGAGCTCGAGGCGGGAGGGCAGGAGCAGCGGCGGCTGGGCACCGTGCTCGAAGAGCTTCGCGCCGAGCTGGGGACGGAGCGCGGTGCCCACGCTCGGCTCGACGAGGAACTGTCGGGAGCCCGGGCCGAGCTCGCCGCGGAGCGCCAGGGACGCTCCGCGGGTGAGGCGGGGATCGCGGAGCTGCGAGCGGCATTCGCGGCTGAGCGGAAGGATCGCGAGGCTGCCGAGACCTCGCTGGCTCAGGTGCAGGAGACGCTAGACACCGAGCAGCGGGAGCGCGAGCAGATCGCGGCCCTGCTCTCGGAGGCCCGGAATGGTTGGGACTCCGAGCGCGAGGCGGCCGCCCGGCTGCGCGCCGAGCTGGAGGCGCTCAACGAGCGGCTGGCGGACCAACAGCGTTCGTTGGAGGAGCTGAAGGCCCTCGTGGAGCGAGAGCGGGGAGCGAGCACGGAGAGCCTCGCGGCCGCGGAGCTCCGGGAGAAGGAGCTCCGGGCGTCGCTGGAGCGCGTAGATGCCGAGCGGACCTCCGTAGAAGGCACGTCGCGGGAGCAGCGCGCCGCTCTGGAGGAGCAGCGTGCGCGGGTGGCCTCGCTGGAGCAGGCGCTCACGGAGGCGGAGGAGCGCGCCCGGCAGCTCACCGCGCGGGGGCAGGAGAGCGGCGAGGCGCGGGAGCAGGAACAGGCGCAGGCTCGCGAGCGCGAGGCCGCGTGGGAGACCGAGCGTCAGAACCTGTTGGCCGGCGTGGCCCAGTTCGAGGCCGCCCGAGCCGAGATCATGCGGCTGGGCATGGAGTTGCAGCGCATGAGCCAGGCGCTGCAGCAGCGGGACTACCATCTCGCCCAGCTGGAGGCCGAGCTTCATGACACCCAGGCTCGCCTCACCGCGGAGCACGAGCAGGTGGAACTGCTCGGGGTGCAGCTCGAGTCCGCGCGGCGGTTCGCTGGCCGTGCGTCCGTGGCGGAGGCCTCGCTGGAGGCCGAGCGCTCCGCACTGGAGTCCGCTCGCTCCGAGCTGACCAAGGTCAACGAGACGCTGCGAGAGGAGCAGGAGCGGAGCGGCCTCCTTGAGAAGGAGGGCGCAGCCGTCCTGGAGGCGATACGCGGAGAGCTCGCCCAGGCCAACGAGGCGCTGCGAGCAGGGCAGGAGCGCATCGGTCGCCTCGAAGCGGACCTGGCCGCGCTGGAGTCCGCCCGCGCCGAGCTGGCCAAGGTCAACGAAACGCTTCGAGCTGAGCAAGAGCGCCTCAGCCGCGTCGAGGCTGAGCGTACGACCTTGAACGCCGAGCGGGAGCGTCTCCAGTCGGATCTGACGGTAGCGAAGGCTGCGCGTGCGCGGCTGGAGGGAAAGGTGACGTCGCTGGAGAGCGCGGCGGCGGAGACGGCGCGGCTCCTCGAGGCCGAGCGGGCTGAGCGCTCACGCCACGGGCAGGCGGCGGAAGGGGCCCAGGAAGCGGCCCGGAGGCGCGAGCAGGAGGCCGCTGAGGCGCTGCAGGCGGCTCAGCGGCGCGAGAAGGAGGCCCAGGACGCGGCGCAGGCGGCCCGGCAGCGTGAGAAGGAGGCCCAGGAGCGCCTCGCCACGCTCCAGGCGGAGCTGCCCATGCTGCGCGAGCAGGCGGAGAGCCTGGGCGCGGAGAAGCAGATCCTTCTGGAGGACCAGACAGCGCTCGAGACCCGGATCCGGCAGCTCACCTCGCGGGTAGAGGAGGCCGAGGCAGGAAAGACGCCGACGGTCGATCCCGCCATGGCCGAGGAGCTGGAGCGGCTCAAGAGCGAGCGCGAGAAGCTCGAGGCAGAGCTGACGGAGCTGCGAGAGAGCGTCGCCCGAGCGAAGGCCCAGGAGGACGATCTCCGCGCCACCCTGGCCGAGCGCGAGGACAAGCTCGAAGAGACCCAGCAGCGCCTGGTGACGTATGACCAGGAGCTGGCGACCCTCCGGCGCGCGGTGGCGGCGGCCCGTACCAGCGCCAGTCCGGCACAGCCCGCCTCCACAGGTCCCACCCCTCTCCCGGTGGCCGGCAGCCCCACACCGCCCGCCAGTCGCCCCACGCCTGGCCCGGGAGCCGGCAAGCCAGAGCCGGCCCGACGTCCTGCGACCCTGCCTCCCATTCCAAGCAGTCCTGCGGCTCGGCCCGCTGGGGCGGGGACGGCACCGGCTGCTCCCGTCCTCAGGCCGGGCCCTGGAGCCTTGGCGGCCGCAGCCGCACGCGCGCCTGCTTCTGCGGCTCCCGCCAGGCCGCCGACCCTCGCTCCCACGCCTGGGACCGCGGGAGGGCCTCCCGTCTTGACTCCGGTCGTGCCAGGTCGGCCTGCCACCCTCCCCAACAGGCCGAGCAGCTCGGTTCCTACGGTGGGCGGCCCAGGAGGCCCTCCGAAGGGAGACGGGCAGGAATGACGCTCCGCCGCTAGGATGGAGCCGTGGCGGAACGCGAACGCATCTTCAAGTACCACGGGCTCGGCAACGACTTCGTCGTGCTCGATCGGCGCCAGACGGGCGTGGACATCGACGCCGAGACATCGCGGTGGCTGTGCGACCGGCGGCGGGGCATCGGCGCGGATGGAGTGCTCTCGCTCCTTCCCTCGACGGCGGGAGTGGCGCGGATGGTGGTGCACAACGCGGATGGCAGCATCGCGGAGATGTGCGGCAACGGCCTGCGCTGTGCGGTGAAGTACCTCGTGGATCACGCGGACAGCCGTCCCGAGCGCATCCACGTGGAGACTGGCGCGGGAGTCCTCTCGTGCGTCCCAGGATACGGGGAGGCCGGCGTCACCGAGGTAGACATCTCCATGGGACCCGCCCGGTTGGTAGCGCCCAACCTGCCCTCGGGGGTCACGGGCCAGCCTTTCCTCGATGCTCCGATCCCTGGACACTCCGGGCTGCGCGGCTGGGCGGTGAGCATGGGCAATCCGCACCTCGTGCTGCTCGATTGTCCGCTGGACGAGGCCGAGCGCCTGGGGCCCACGCTGGAGCGCCACCCCTCCTTCCAGGATCGGACCAACGTCGAGTTCGTCCGGGTGGACTCGGACGGCCTCACGGTCGTCGTGTGGGAGCGGGGCTGCGGCTTGACTCAGGCGTGTGGGACGGGAGCGTGCGCGTCCGCCACGGCGGCGGTGCTGGCGAAGCGGCTCCCGGCAGACGCCTGGATGCGTGTCACCCTGCCGGGCGGGGACCTGCGCATCCGCGTGCCGTCCGACCTGTCCGACATTCGCCTCCGAGGCCCCGTCGCGTTCGTCTTTGAAGGCGTTGTGGGGCCTGCACCGGGCCGGTAACCTTCCATTCTTCCTCGTTCCCGAGGACTCCCTGCTGTGGCCGGCACCATCCTCCTCGTCGACGACGATCGTTTCTTCCTCGAGCTCACCAGCGACATGCTCGCGCGCCGAGGGTACCGCGTCGTCATGGCGGAGAACGCCCTGAAGGCGCTGGAGGAAGCGGCCCTCACACGGTTCGATCTCGTCATCACCGACGTGATGATGCCGGGGACGGATGGCTTCGAGCTCACAGCGAAGCTGCGCGAGCGGGATCCGGATCAGGAGGTCATCCTCATCAGCGCGCGGCCGGACGTGAAGGGCTCGGAGATGGCGCTGAGGGCCGGGGCGGCCGACTGCCTCACCAAGCCCGTGGACGAGGACGATCTCTTCCTCGTGGTGGATCGAGTGCTTCAGCGGGTGGCGCTGCGTCACGAGCGCGCCCTGCTTCGGGACGAGAACCTCGAGTTCGCGCGCTACCAGAACCTCCACCGGCGCTGCCTGGAGTTCCTGTCGTACCCGGATCTGGAGGGGCTGCAGGAGCGCGTCACCGCGGATCTGGCGGCGGTGTGCGACGCGCAGAGCGCGGCGCTGTGGGTGGGGGACGATCGCGGGGAGCTGGTGCTGCGCGCGTACCGAGGGCTGCTGGATCGGCAGTTCCTGGTGGAGCGGATGAGGCCCGAGGGCCCGCTGGCCGGGCGGCTGCGCGAGGCGGCGCCGTGGATGGCGCGGGAGGAGCGCTCGCCGGTGCTGTACGTGCCGCTGGTGGCGGCGGGGGAGCTGATGGGGCTGGCGCAGCTCTCGGATCCCATTGGCGGGGAGTTCCTGCCGGAGCACGTGCGGCAGGCGCGGGTGATCGGGGACTTCGCGGCGGTGGGGGTGAAGAACGGCCGGAGGATGCTGGCGCTGCAGCGGCTGGGACTGAGGGATCGGGACACGGCGGCGTACAACCTCAGCTACTTCACGGACTACGCCTCGAAGGAGATCTACAAGGCGCGGCGCTACGGGCGGACATTCTCGTTGCTGACGTTCTCGATCGACAACCTGCCGCTGGTGCGGGTGCGGCTGGGGGCGGCGGACGCGAAGAAGGCGGTGCGGGGCATCATCCGGGCGCTGTCGAAGATCATCCGGGACTCGGACGTGATCGCGAAGGCGAGCGATCAGGAGTTCTACATGCTTCTGCCGGAGACGGACTTCTTCGGGGCGCTGATGTTCGTGCGGCGGGCGGTGGCGGCGCTGCGGGACGAGCCGGATGTGCAGGAGGTGGAGGGGAAGCTGCCGCTGGCGCTGGTGGGCGGGGCAAGCACCTTCCCCAAGGACGGCGAGGACTTTGACGAGCTGGTGCACCGCTGCCGGCGGCGCATGGACGAGCGGCGGGCGTCGCTGCAGCGGCGGCTGCTGTTGGATGGGCTGCCGTTCTGGGACGAGGTGGAGCTGCTGCTGGGGAGCCCGAACAGCCCGAAGCTGCCAGCGGACGAGCGGGCGGAGCCCTCGAGGCGGGGGAAGGTGTCGGACGTGCTCTTTGACGAGCTGCAGGCGGAGATCGCGCGGGAGCTGTTGAGGGATCCGGGCTCGCGTGGGCTGCTGTACGTGGGGGGGCCGGAGGTGAGGGCGGATCTGCCGATCGCGGCGGGGCTGGAGGCGGCGCCACCGGAGCTGGCCTCGCGCGTCTACCTGCTGGGTCGGCGGGTGGACCTGGAGTCGCACCCGGCGGTGACGCCGGTGTTTCTGGAGGGGGACGAGCGGGTGTCGCGGCACGAGTTCCTGTTCTGGCTCTCGGAGCACGCCTCCTACGCGCTGATCCAGCGGCGTGGGAGGGGAGCGACGTGGGGCTTCCATTCCTCGGACACCTCAGTGGTGGACGGGCTCATCTCGAAGCTGCAGGCGGAGTACGATCTGCAGCCGTACTAGCGAGCGCGCACGGTGGCCCAGGTCCGGAAGATCCTGATCGCAGATCCCGACATCGACTCGGTGCGGATGCTGACGCGCGCGCTGAGGGCGAGGGGCTACCAGGTGCACTACGCGCCGGACGGCTCGCGGGCGCTGGAGATCTGCGTGCTGCGGCACCCGGATCTGGTGTTGTTCGACGAGGCGTGCAAGCTGCTGGAGGCGCGGACGTTCATCCAGATCTTGCGGACGAACCCGCGGACGGAGGAAGTGCCGGTGGTTTTGACGACCACCAACCTGGACGTGGATCGGCTGCGAGGGCTGCGGCTGGCGGCGCACCTGAAGAAGCCGTTCAACCTGGACGAGGTGCTGAGCCGGCTCGAGCACATCTTCCGGCGCAACGAGGCGGCGAAGGATCTCAAGAGCGACGCGCAGGAGATCGAGGGTTCGCTGAGCCAGCTGGGCATTCCGGATCTGTTGCAGATCCTGGGGATGAACAAGCGCAGCGGGAAGCTGAGCCTGGAGCGTGGGAACGAGCGAGGGGAGATCCTCGTGACGGACGGCCGGGCGGTGAACGCGCGGCTGGGGAGGGTGGAGGCGGAGAAGGCGCTGTTCCGGCTGTTGTCGTGGACGGAGGGGACCTTCACGTTCGCGCCGGGGACGAACCCGGGGAAGGCGCGCATCGACCGAGCGATGGACGACGCGCTGCTGGAAGGGATGAGGCAGGCGGACGAGGTGAACCGGCTGATGCCATCGTTGCCGCCTCGCACGACGCGGCTGGTGCTGGCGCCGGACGCGGATCTGTCACAGGAGCAGCACCCGGTGACGGCGCAGGTGGTGGATCTGCTGCGTCAGCCGCGGGCGCTGGGCGAGGTGCTGGATCTGGCACCGGCACCGGACCTGGAGGTGCTGAGCGTCCTCATCACGCTGATGCAGAAGGGCGTGGCGCGGGTGGCGGAGGGCGAGGAGGAGGGGAGCGGGCCATTGCTGGGGCCGGCGGAGCTGCACGCGCTGCGCAGCCGGGTGCTGCGCGGCAAGTCGCCCCTCAAGGTGGTGACGGCAAAGGTGTTCATCTGCGGCAACGGCCCGTCGGCGGCACGGCGGTTGTTTGCGCAGCTGCCGGGGGTGGCGGCGGTGTCAGCACAGCCCACAGCGGTGAAGAGCGGCTTCGGGACGCTGGGGCGGCTGGATCTGAGTGAGGTGCTGCACCTGGACTTCTGCGTGCTGCCGCCAGCGGAGGCCGCAAGGCCGCTGTGGCGGCCATTCAGCGCGGGGGCAGTGGGGGCGCTGCTGATGGACAGCTCAGAGGCAGCGGTGCGGCTGGCCAGCTACCTGGCGTGGGAGATCCGAGTGCCAGTAGCCGTACTGGGCAGCACCGTGCCGGAGAAGCTGCTCGGCGCTCCAGCAGGAGCGATAGCGCTGGGAGACGACCTGACCGAAGCCTTGCGAGGCCTGCTCATCCAAAGCCTCCACCCAGCGCCTGCGACATCTGGAGCGCAGCAGGAACAGCGCGTCGTATCCTCAGCGTGAGCGCACTCAAACAACGCAACGGCTGAGGAGCAACTGAGAGCAGGTTCTTGGAGGGCGAGTTGCTAACTCCAGAAGCCAGACGTGTAGTGGAGACTCGTTGAAGATGGGGTGTGGATGTCCTTGTGCTTCTGAGGTTCCATCTGGAATCCTAGAATAGGCAGGTGAGCGATAACCTGCACTCGTCCATCGGGGTTAACCTCAAGTCGGTCAATAATGATAGTAGCCATCTCGCACACGGAGGTCCCTCTTGCTGCCATTTTCCGAAGGTCGCGGACCAGTTCAGTGTCAATCATCTTGAAGCCTCCTCAAATAGTGCCATGACATCTTTGTAGGAACTCCTGTAGTGCCATGACGTCTTTGTAGGCTCTTGGCGTTCCTTGGTTCATCATTCACCGCCCTTGGGTTTCTTGAGACCGCCGTGCGGCTCTTCCTCTTTGGTAACACCCTCTAGTATGCCCCTGTTGACGCTAGGTTGAAGATTACCATCACGTGGTTTGGATCTGTGCGGCAGTAGATCCCAGGGTGGACCCGGCATTGATTCGCGCTTTCTACATCCTCTGCGATGATGAGTTCTACACCACATTTGGGGCAGATAACGCGGGAACCGGCGGCTTTGCTGCTAGCGTACGCCGAGTGTTCCCATCGTAGGCAATATCGATCATGGCTCGTCTCCCTTGAGAGCCGATCGCTCTTTTCAACTGACCAGGTAGTACTAGATGCGAAGCTTCAAAACTGATCGTAATCACCGCGGCGCTCAATGGTGTCGACGGCCTCGGCATAGCTCAGTCCCTCAACGGCGCGGATAGCCTTGACCACTGGAATCAGCCCATACTTTTTCATTTTCATCTCATCCAAAGCTCTTTCGAGTGGCACTCCTTGTTCGCGAAGTTTCCTGAGCATGTCGATAGCCTCTTGCTGGATGTCCATATTGCTCTCCACTGACAAGTTCAAGTTGAACTGCCGCAGAATGGCATCATTCCGCCGGCTTCTTGGATATGAGAATGCCTGTGACGGGGTTGTACGAATGCTCCGTGAAACCAAGCTGCGAGAGAGCTCGCGCTCTTGGTGTCTTCCTGAAGTCCCCGGTCTTCTGAATGGCGTTGGCATTGTCGAATGCCATTTTTCCTGTGATGGACTCGACGTTGTTGGCCGATTCAATCAGTTTACGATACAGTTCAATGCTTAAGCCTTGTCTTTTGTGTTTGTCGACAACATTGATGATGTGGACATAGAGGTCTCCGCTCTGAGGGTTGAACTCGCCAATAATGCCTCCAGCATTCTCCGAGAGTTGGATCTCAATTTCATTGCCATTCCTAATCGGCTCGCCCAGTCGTGGAAGCGCTTGGTGGCCTCCCATTGCTCGCGCTTCTGGCTTACCTGCGGGATGGTCTTCCGTTGCAATCAATGGTGCTGGTGATTGGATCTCTGGATCCACTATCGGTGCACTAGGCTGATAGGGCTCTTCCTGTTTCACTTCCCCAGTTGTCTTTTCGCGCACCTCCTGTTCCTTAGCCGGCAGCTTATCAATCATCGCCGGTTGGCGAGCGCCGGGCAGTATGAGCGACTCAGCTGGGTGGAAACTGCTACCTCGATTATATCGTTGTTCAGGTGGCAGCGACCCACAACCCGTCGAGCAATCCTGGCTGGGCGAGTACAGCAGCACTGAAAGAAAGAGCGTACCAGGATTGAACCACCATGGTATTGAGATCCTAGGTGGTCTCGCCGTTGGCTGACGCGTGTGCGGTGTTGGGTCATACTTAGTCCACTGCTCCCAAGGGACGTAGGGACGTCCCGCTGCACTAGGGGGCATCGGTGGTCGCACTGGAGTGGGCCTAGGAACCTCGACAGTCTGATGCCCGTCGGGGTCCGTGTACCTTAGCGGATTGCCGTGGGCGTACGCGTACCGGTGCAGACTTGGCGCGTCGTTCAGCTTCCCCTCGTACGAGTCACGGCTGACGAATCGTCCCAAGTCGGAATCGTAATACCGGGCACGGGCGTAGGTCAGTCCCGTCTCCACATCGAGTTGGTGCCCGGTGAAGCCGAGTTTGAAGCGGTCAGCCGACGGTGCCGTACCGCTCCGGTGATTGCCCCACGTGTCGTACTTCCGCGCAGCCATCACCTCGCCCATGGTGGAGGTTGCGTCGGACACACTGCCCAGCGCGTCGTTGCTGAGGAAGCGTGTGGCGGTATTGGTGCTCGAACTGTCGCTGACGGCTAGAGGGTTCTGGGCGTAATGGTAGCGGCGCTTCGTCTGGTGGGTTGCGTCGCTCTCCTGAAGGACGAAGTCGTCGTCCAACACGTACGCCACATCCTCTGAAGCAGTGCGGCGCCAGGTACGCTGAAGGCTCGCATCATAGTCGTAGCTTCCCACCTCTTGGCTGTTGTCGCTTACGGTTGTCAGCGTGTTGCGGATGTCCCACGACAGGGATCGTGAGCGCGCAGAGGAAAGGAGAGAGGAGAGATTCCCGTTGGCATCGTAGGCGAGTTGGCGGTCGCGCGAGGTGTCGAGCGGGTCAGCGAGGGCCAGCAGCCAGTCAGCACGATTGAAGGTGGCAGAGGTGTCGCGCGAGAGCTGATGAGATGGCAGCGAGTGGAAGACCTCAGGTCCTAGCTCCCCAGGGGGAAGAGGGAGGGCGGAGGTCGGTGCCTCGCGCTCGCCGATGCGGTTACCGACAGCATTCAAACGGTAGAGGACGGCGCGGCCGTCTGCATAGGCCACACCCGTCAGCCTGTCGAGTGCGTCGTAGCCGTAGGTCGTCGTCTCGGGCTGAGCCAGCGCACCCGTATCGGGTTGGGTCCGTGTCTCCGTCTGGCGCAGGCGGTTCCCGTTGGCGTCATAGACATGGGCGAAGCGGCTGAGCAGGGTGCCCTCAGGCGTGCAGTCTTCGGCAACGGAGCCTCGGACCAGCACAATCTGGCTGAGCTGATTCGCGTCGTCGTAGCAGCGCCGCTCAGTTACCCCGTTAGGTAGGGCGGTGGCTTTGGGCAGCGAGTCTGGCCAGTAGGTGAATGAAGTCGTTCCTTCAGGGATGGTGGTCGTGGAGAGCCGACTGAGCGCGTCGTACTCGTAGAGCGTCGAGATGTTGTCCGAGTCAGTGATGCGCTTGCGCTGTCCTGCCGCGTCGTAGGCGAAGGAGAGAAGCTTGTTCGAAGGCAGCAGGGTGCTCTCGAGCCTGTCGAGTCTGTCGTAAGTGCGGACCGTGGTCTGTTGGACCAGTCCCGTCTCCGTGAGCTTGGTCTCGACCGTGTGCGTGAGGTTGCCGTTCTCGTCGTAGGTGAAGGCTTGAGCCTCAATCGACGGCAGAGCTCTCGGCAGGGCGTGGTTGGAGAAGGTGCGTGTTCCCAGCTGGTTCAGCAGCCCGTAAACGGAGGTCGTAAGCTGACCCTTGGCGTCCGTGAAGGTGTGGGGGTTGCCATTGTCGTCGTAGGTGGAGCGCCAGGTGAGAGTGCCCACCTCGGAAAGGGACTCCGCGCCCGGCTCGAAGAGGGGCACGGCGTTCCTGTCTGCGGACGTCAGGCGTGGGTGTTCGTCGAGATGGACGTGTTCAGCGGTACGGCGGCCGAGTTCGTCGTACTCGAACGTGCTGAGGTGACCGTTGGCGTCCTGCTTCGCCACGAGGTTCCTCGTAGCGTCATAGACGAAGGTGTAGCGGCCATCGAGCGCATCAATGACGCCGGTGAGCTTGCCCACCTCGTCATAGTTGTACTGGGTGGAGTGAGTTCCCGTGCAAGCCAGGGCCTCAATTTGGGACACGGAGAGGTTGGTGGCTTGGCCGTGACCCAGAGCCGGCTGCCCCAGCGGGCGCTTCACGCACCTCAGGTTGCCCGAGGCGTCGTAGGCGTTCAGCGTGGCATGGCCCAATGCATTCTCGGAGCGCACTTGCCTGTTCAGGTCGTCGTATGTCCAGCGGGCGGTGTAGGGCGCGCCTATAGCGCGCGGACCCAGAGTGGAGATGCGGTTGCCAACGGCGTCGTAGGTGTGCGTTGTGCGCGCTTCGACTGCTGTGCCGGCACCTCGCGTCTCCTCCTGCAGGCGTCCCGCGGCGTCATGGAGGAAGCGGCTGGTGTGGCTGTTGGGGTCGATGCTCGCCACTGTCTGGCCCGCAGTGTTGTAGCTCGTGAATGTGGTGCGGACCGTCGAACCATCACCGCGTGTCTCGCTGCGCAGACGGCCGAGCCCGTTATGGAGGCGCACGCTGGGGATGCCGCGCCGGTCGATCAGGGTGTGGCGTCGCGCGGCGTCGTCGTACGTCGACGACTGGGAATACCGCACCGTGGATTGGCCCACGTCGAAGTCATGCTGAGCCTTCTGTCTTCCCGCGGCGTCGTACTCGAGCCGAGAAATATGGCCCTTGGCGTCACGCGAGACGCGCAGGGACAAGGCATCGAAGCGGGACTCGCGAATATGGTCCAGCGGGTCCTCTCCGCGCACCTCGCGGTGCAGGCCGTCCAGCACGCTCACGGTCTGGGAGTCGCGTGCGTCCCGCTCCACGACGCGCACCAGGCCCTCGGCATCAGGCGTGTCCAGGTGCATGCGCTCGAGCGCGGTGAGCACCGTGCCGCCAGCAGAGAGGCTCTCCACCAGTTGCTCGAGCACCGGACGGCCAGCGACGTCATAGCCCGTGGCCCGGACGATGCCCCGGCCATCGGTGTGCTGAATGGCGTGGCCCTCGCCGTCGTAGAGGAAGGACTCCATGACGCCCATGGGCCGCCGCCGCTCGACCAACCGCCCCAGTGCGTCGTGCGTCTCTTCCGTGCGCCGCCCCAGTGCGTCAAACTGGACTGCAAGGTTGCCATGCCCGTCGTACTGGAGGCGGGTCGTCAGCCCCAGCGCAGCGGTCAGCCTCGGGTCATCAGGCTGGCGGCTCAGCAGGGAGCTGGGATCCGTCGCCGCGTCCACCGTCTGCTGGTAGGGACGATCCAGGTCGTCCTTGTGCACCACCGTCAAGAACCCGCGTGCATCCTTCGTCGTGACAATGTTGTTCGCGTCGTCGTAGGCCGTCCGCGTGACGTAGGTGAGTGTCGCGCCATTGAGATCCTGGAAGGTCTCCTCAACGAAGCGCGGACGGTTCAGCCCGTCGTATTGGGCGGTTCGACGACGCTGCTCGACGCCCCCTGCCAGCCAGCGCTCCTGCTTGGGGTTGCCGTTCTTGTCGTACTCCCGCTCCTCCACCCGGCCCATCGAATCCTGCGTGCGCACGAGGCGGTTGGCGAAGTCGTACTCCATGGACGTCTCGTGGCTGTTGCCATCCACGCTGCGCGTCTTGTTCCCCACCAGGTCGAAGCGGGCGAGCGTCTCGTAGTGCAGCGGCTGCGCATCCAGGCCTGGACCGGGCACGTCTGGGCTTCGTACTCGCACCACCCTGTACAGCGAGTCGAGCCCGTAGTCCGTTCGGTGCCCGTGGATGTCCGTCTCGAACACCCGGTTGCCCGCCGCGTCATAGCCATACGTGGCCACCACGCCCGCCTGCCCCACCACCCCCTCCACTCCGTTCTGCGCCAGGAAGGTACCTCCCGGCGCCGGAGCCACGCGGACGCGCACCGCCCGGTCTCCGAAGTCGTACTCTGTCTGCGTCTTTACCCCTCGTCGGTCGATGACGGCCACGCGGTTGCCGGCTTCGTCGTACCGGTGCTCGGTCACCAGCGGGCTCAGCAGCCCACCACCCGACTCGGTGATTCGGCTCACGCGGTTGAGCTCGTCCAGGAGGTATTGGCGCTGGAAGCCCGTCGCAGGGTGGTACTCCCGCCTCAGCTGGCCCCCGGGGTAGTACTCCCGGAGTTGCACCACGGACGGGGAGCTGCCCTTGTGGTTCTCTCGCACCATTGTCGTTGGGCGGTCCAGCCCGTCGTACTCCTGGGACGTCTTGTGCCCGAAGGTGTCCGTCTCGTGCCGCAAGCGGCCTCGGGCGTCGTAAGTCCGTGTCGTGGTCACCGTTCGTCCGCCCTCCACGGTTGCGGTCTGCTCACGCACGTTCCCGTATGCGTCATACCCAGCCACCACCGAGCGGTTGCCGTTGCCATCCACCGTGGCCGAGCGATCGCCCGTGACAGCTCCCACGGGACAGGCTCCGCCGAACACGTTGCAGTACTCGCGGTGCGTCACGATGTCCGCGGCCAGCCGAGGCAGCCCACTCGCCAGCTCTTCACACGAGGCGTCACTCTTCGCCTGCGGGCGTGACACTCTCGTCGAGAGCCGCCGCGTCTCCAGCACGAGCCCCGTCCCCTCGGGGAGCCGAGTGCTCGGGTCCCGCCCATCCGTGTCGATTGTGTGGACGGTGATTCGGCCCTCCGCGTCCATCTGGCACACGGGTGTGCCGAAGGAGACGTCGAAGCTCCACTTCTCCACCGCCTCGTCGAGCACCGCACCGTCGGCATCTCGCACAGGCTCAGTGGGTCCTCCCTCTCCCGAGGCCGCGAGCACGGGCAGCTCGGTGCGCCGCTCCACCAGCCTGCCCCAGGTGTCGTACTTCATCCGCGTGCGCCGGCCTCGTGCGTCCTGCTCGGCTTCCCGGCGTATGTGCACGGAGTTCCACGTGGTGGACGTCCGCGCGCTCACCCCCGGCGAGAGCGGACTCTCCACGTCCACCATGCCGCCATACGGGTCCATCCGGTAGAGCGTGGGGGGCACCTCCGGCCGAGGCCCTCGCACCTCCGTCTCGAAAGTCTGCACCACCTGGCCGAACACGGGCAGCGCTCGGGGAACGAGCCGATACGTGAACTCCGTCACCCCCTCCAGCGGCTCGATGACGCGGCGCACGCGCTCCTGCTTGTCCCCGAAGCGCAGGTAGTCCGCCTCGCCCGGCAGCGACTCATTGCGCTGGTAGTACTCGTACCGCGTGGTGTTTCCGTTGGCGTCCCTCCAGCTGACAAGGTTTGCCTGCAGCTCGTCATCCGCGCTTCCTACATAGCCATAGCGCTCCTCCCGCAGCGGAGCCGTGCTGTCTCCCTCCATGCACGCACCGTCGTATCTCGCTGCGCTCTCCAGCTCCCCGAGCGTGTTGTAGAGGTAGCCGACGCACACGCCCAGCGGAGCGCCCTGCTCCTCCACCGGGAGACGCGTGGGCGCTTCCAGGTTCTCGTAGAGCTCCACCCGCGTGAGCTGAAGCCGAGGCGCCCCCGACGGGCGAGAGTATGAGAGCTGCAGGAAGCGCCGGTTCCCAGGCTCCCAGACGCGCGTCAGCTCGAAGTCCATCGTCTGGCCGCCGTACTCGAGCACCATCTCGTGCCCCGCAGGGCTGCGGATGGCCACCAGCGGATGGCGCACCCCCTCCTCGGTGGAGCGCGCGGGCCCATAGCGATACTCCGTCCCATCCTGGGCTCGGAACATCAGCTCCCGATGGGACGTCTCGCCTGACCCCACCGTCTCGCCTCGGAAGGTGCCGTGGAAGCCTCGCTGCGCCCTGCATGCCGTCTGCTCAGCACCGCACTCAAACACTTGCCCCGCGCCTTCACCTCCCACCACCACGTACCGGAAGACGTTCAGCTCCGCGTCCTGCGAGGCCAGCACATAGCCGCTGTAGCCATGGCCCCAACCCCGCCCGAGTGTGCCTCCGTCAGTGCCTCGGTTCGTGTAGCTCCGGGTGAACTGGAGCGCCGGTCGGCGACCGGGCACCTCCAGATCCACCGTCTGCCGGACCAGGTGCCCGTCCACCGTGCTCACGTCCTTTACGAACGTATGGCCCACGGGCAGTGCGCTCGTATCGCTGATGCGTGTGCGCAGCTCGAGCCTCTGGACCTGCGGCGGCTCCGTGGGCACTGACGAGCGCACGAACTCGATGCGCACCTCTTGGCCCGCGGGATCCCCCGGCGGCACATCCACCGCCAGGACTCCTGGCGAAGGCTGGTGGGGAATGGGTGTCTCTTCCGTGACCGGGCTCACTTCCAACAGCGGCCCCTGGCCCGCCGTCACATCCGCAGCTGCCAGGAGGGCCTGTCCCGAGTACACCTGCACCCTTCCGCTCTCCGAGGGGCAGAACTGCAGCGGTGCGGGGATGGGGATGGGCTTGACGGTGGCCCCAGGTGCCACCACGTCCTCTGGGTTCTCTGGTGTCGCCGCGGACTCGAAGTTGCGCACCGCGAGGATCAGCTTCGCCAGGAGGGGACGCTCGGAGACCGTGAGACCCGGCGTGCCAAAGCCGAGCACGGCCGTGAGCTCTCCGACCTTCGTCCGGTGCTGGGTGGACATCCGGAAATCGGGCGCCAGCAGCTCCAGCCGTACCCGTCCCCCTGCAGTGCCTCCGCGGATCTTGAGGGGCAGGCGGGTGATGTGATTCTCCAGCATCAGCACCGAGGCGCCGTCGACAGGGTCACGTGGGTACTCGCCCGGCGCGTCCTCGACCAGCACCTCGCCCGCGACGATGGATTCCTGCACGATGCGCGCATAGAGAGGGTAGCCCGCGGGGTTGTTGACGGTGAACCTCAACCACCCGTCTGCCACGGAGAAGCCGTTGCAGCCGTTCGCCTCGGTCGCGCTCTGGTCCGCGTGGAGTCGCTCCACGGCAAGCGTTGGCTTCCGCGAGTCGAAGTTCGCGTAGTACTTCTCGTCGCAGCAGACACTGCCCCCCTCGGGATCTACCTCCTCAATCTCCGCGCTGAACTCCGCCTGCTGCCGTCCATTCTGGACGAGGTAGCGAGGCCAGAAGACGACGTTGTCCGCCAGGTCGAGCGGGGCCATGAGGCCCGTGCCCAGCTGGTGCGGGCTCGCGGTCTCGTGGCTCAGCACAGTGTTGGTGGCGAGGTCCTTGATGGACATGTGAACCCGAGCGAACCGGAGGCCCGGTTCTTCTCCCGTCAGCCGAACCCAACCCCCCGTGCCATCGCTGTTCGCTCGCGCCAGCAGCTCCACGAAGAAGGGCGCCGGAGTGAACGAGCCCACCACTCCAGCGATGCTTGCTTGATCCGGGGCGGTGAATCGCATGGCGTACCGTCTCGCGCGCATGGCGAAGACTTGGAGCTCCGTCGACACGTTCCCCGAGCTGGCAGTGATCGTGTAGGTCCCCGACTCCAGGCCCGGGATGAAGCCGACCGCGCTCCAGCCCAGCAGGGTCGTACGGCAGAGCCTCAGATGTCATGGCCCCATCGTGCCGAGGTTCCCGGTTCGCTGCGAAATACGTCGCGGATCCGCAGCATCTTTTGCAGCGCGAGGGGGTGGTGGCCCCGGCGGCGGCGGCGAGGACAGCCGCCGCCGGGGAACCCTTATGTCAGGCCGGGCGGCGAGCGGGACGCTCGCTGCG
>Ga0190275_10000830_pt1 | contig 24478 bp, 20 predicted proteins | sample Popmic550T_FD_133745 | JGI IMG/M metagenome (GOLD analysis project Ga0190275, IMG submission 133745) | Populus adjacent soil microbial communities from riparian zone of Yellowstone River, Montana, USA - 550 T | ecosystem: Environmental > Terrestrial > Soil > Riparian zone > Trees stand | place...
ACCATGCCCTTCTTGTCGATTCGTGGCGTACAGCTCTATTACGAGGATACTGGCGGGCCCGGCGAGCCGATCGTTTTCAGCCACGGGCTGCTCTGGAACTCGCACCTCTACTCCCAGCAGATCGAAGCCCTCAGGGGGCGCTATCGCTGCATTGCCTATGACCATCGCGGCCAGGGGCGCAGCGCGGCTCCCCCTGGCAAGGCGATTGATCTGCGCACGGTCTACGAGGACGCCGTGGCCTTCATCCAGGCCCTGGGGCTGGCGCCCTGTCACTTCGTGGGCCTGTCCCAGGGGGGCTTCGTGGGGCTGCGCGTCGCGGCACGTCACCCGGAGCTGCTGCGCTCACTCACGCTCCTGGACACGTGCGCGAGCTCCGAGTCGCTGTGGAACCTCTCGCGCTACTGGCTCCTGACGGCGACGACGCACTGGCTGGGGCTGCGGCCGGTGGTGGACCGGCTCATGTCCATCTACTTCGGGCCGACCTTCATGAAGGATCCGGCGCGGGCGGCCGAGCGCGAGGAGCTGCGGCGCCAGCTCTTGCAGAACCCGCGGGATGTGTGGCGCGCCATGCAGGGAGTGATCACCCGGCGCGGCGTCACCGAGGAGCTCTCCCGCATCACCACGCCGACGCTCATCCTGGTGGGCGAGGAGGACGTGGTGACACGGCCGGAGACGGCGGAGACGTTGCACACGCGCATCCAAGGCTCACGGCTGGTGCGACTGCCACACGTGGGCCACATGTCCAACCTGGAGCAGCCGGAGCTGGTGAACCGCGCCATCCACCGGTTCCTCTCCGGGCTCACACCCTCTCGCCACGAAGCGCTCGCGCTCGACACCCGGGTTGCCGTCTCCGCACCTTAGCAGTCTCTCCAGATCGCGTCTTCAGGCATGACGCGGGCCGCCGTGTCCACTGGCTGGCAAGGGAGCGCCCTCGCAACGCGATGCATCCTCGGAATGGCGGGAGGGGGGCTCTCGCGTTGTGGATGTTGATGCACAATCCATTTCCTCTCGTACTCAAGACGCCTGACCTCGTTCGTGGACTGGAGCGCAACGCACTGCTCGCACCCGTGTCAGACTGGGCGAGCCAGAGCGAGATGCTCGGTCAAGCGACCTCCTGGCTGGATGGCATCTACCGGCAGCTGGCCAACGGAGGAGATGTACAGGCGGGGATGATGACCCTGCACCATGGGCTCTTTCATCTCCGCCGCCACTGGAGCCGCAAGGACTGGCGGCGTTTCTGTCTCGAGGTCGCGCGGATCCACCCCCTTCGGGAGCTGCTCCACCAGTGCCCCTTCACGCGCCACGGCTACGAGCGTCCGCGCGGCTATGCAGGGGATGCGGCGCTCATTGACTACCTTTACGCAGAACGTCTGGAAGGGGAGCAGCACCTCCACCCTGGTGCCTACATCTACCGCTTCATGTACCAGCAGCCCAGCCCCCGGAGCGTCCGGGAGCGGCGTGTGCTGCTGGCCAAGGAGATTGACACGGTGGCCTCCCAGGTCCACCGGCCGAGGATTCTCTCGGTGGCCTGCGGGCACCTGCGCGAGGCCGAGCTGTCCTACTCCGTGAAGGAGCACCGCGTGGGCGAGTTCATCGCCTTCGATCAGGATCCCATGAGCCTGGCGGAGGTGGCGCGCCAGCACCCGGAGACGGCCATCCGGCCGGTGTGCGGCTCCGTGCGCGCCCTGCTCACGGGCCGCACCGTGTTCGGACACCTGGATCTGGCCTACTCCGCGGGCCTGTACGACTACCTCTCCGACAACACGGCCCGTCGCCTGACGCAGCTGCTCTTCAACATGCTGAACCCGGGCGGGCGCCTGCTGGTGGCCAACTTCGCCACCTGCCCCGAGGCCGGGTACCTCGAGGCCTTCATGGACTGGTGGCTCATCTACCGCGATGAGGATCAGATGCAGGCCCTCACCCTCGACGTCGATCCGATGCAGCTCGCCGGCACGCGCATGTTCCGCGACAGCGAGCAGAACGTCATCTACCTGGAGCTGACTCGGCGCTGAGGGGCCTGGCCCTCGCAGCGCGCTACTCCGGGCCGCGCAGGGGGAGGGTGACGGTGAAGGTGGCGCCCTGGCCTGGGGCGCTCTCGACCTGCACCGTCCCCCTGAGCGCCTGGACGATCTCCCGCACCAGCCACAGCCCGATGCCGAACCCGCCGTAGTGCCGCACGGACACGGCGCGCTCGAAGCGCTCGAAGATGCGCTGGGCATCCTCCGGGGCGATGCCGATGCCCTCGTCCTGGACCTTGAGCCGGGCGTGGGTGCCGTCGCTCTCGATCGTCACCTGGATGCGCTTGCCCGCGCCGTACTTCATCGCGTTGGTGAGCAGGTTGCCCACCACCTGCTCCAGCCTCATGGTGTCCCACCGCCCTACCACGCTGCCGCTGGCATACAGCTCGATAGGGCACTCCGCGCGCGCCAGCGCCTCGCGCGAGCGCTCGATGACGCCGCGCACCAGCGTCACCAGCTCCACGTCCTCGAGCTTCCCGAGCAGCTGCCCCTGCGCCACGCGCGAGATGTCCAGCAGCTCGTTGACGAGCTTGCCCAGGCGCTGCGTCTGCAGGTTGGCTGACTCCAGCTTGTTGGCCACGCGCTCGGGCGGGACGCTCTGTGTGGCCTGCCGCACCTGGGACATGAGGCCCTGGAGGTGCAGCTGGAGCGAGGTGAGCGGCGTCTTCAGCTCATGGGCGGCGATGGAGAGGAAGTCATCCCGGCGGCGCACCGCCTCCTGCTCCTCGAGGTAGAGCCGGCCCCGCTCCTCGGAGAGGGCGGCCATGCGCTCGAAGCCCTCCGCGTTCTCCAACGCCACGCTGGCCAGGGTGGTGATGAAGCCGGTGAGCCTCTCCTCATCCTCGCCGAACAGCTCGCCCACCTGGCCGTGGCTGGCGCAGACGCACGCCACCGTCTTGCCGCGCACCTGCAGCGGTGCGCACAGCAGCGAGCGGACACCGATCATCTCCATGCTGTCGCTCACGCCGCCAGGCATGCCCTGGCCCAGGATGGCCGGCCGCCCCGTCTCCAGGGCCCGGTTGATGGCGGTGCGGCTCACGCCCTCGGCTGCCCGGAGGTCCTCGGGCAGCACGTCCGCCGGATCCAGCACCACGCAGTGCTCGGCGCGCAGCAGCTCCAGCATGGACTGGCGCACGGCCTCGAAGACCGCCTCTCGGGTGAGGGCAGAGGCGATGCGCCGGCCCGCCTCGAGCACCCGGGGGAAGCGATCCGCCAGGGACAAGGTCTCCAGACGCTCAGGGGTGGCCCCGGGCGCGAGCGACTCCTCGCCCAGCCCCTGCTCCATCTCCTGCAGCTCCCGCGAGGCCGTCTTGAGATCGTCCGCGGCCTCGGGCCAGCCGAGCTCCTTGCCCACCTGTCCGCGCGCCAGCAGCGTCTGGGCGCGCTCGTGGCGCATCTTCAGCTCCTCGGCCACGCGCAGGCTCTGGTCCAGCCAGCGGCGGGCCTTGCGGCTGTGCCCGGCCATGGCCGCCAGCAGGCCTCGCTCGCGCAGGGCGTGGGGGAGGCTGTTGCGGTAGGTGCGTGCCATCTTGTGGGCGCGCCGCGCGGCGCTCTCGGCCTCCTCCAGCAGCTCCGCGCGCCGGGCGGGTGCGAACGAGGAGATGCCCTCCAGGCGCCGGCGCAGCGCGGTGGTGAGCCAGGCGGGCACGGGCGTCACGTACTCCGAGCGCAGGTGGGCGTGCTCCACCAGGCGCTCGGCCTGCTCCAGGGTCGTGACGGCGCCCTCCGCGTCGCCCTCGTGGAGCTGGCGGAGGGCCTCGGACATGAGGACGCCAGCGCGCGACTGGGGGTCCGCGCTGGGGTTGGCCAGCTCCGTCTCCAGCAGGCCCAGGGGAATGCGGCCTCCCGCGGACTTGCCCCACACCTCCAGGGCGAGCCGCACCGCGTAGCGATCCCCGATGGCCAGCGCCGCCTGGTGCAGCAGCTGGGCGGAGCTGAGGGCCTCCTTCAGCCGCCCGAGCCGGTAGAGGGCCATGGCCACCTGGAAGTGGGCGTTGTTCACCTCCCACCGGTCTCCCGTCCGCTCCAACAGGCGGATGGACTCGCGGCACCGCTCGATGCACTCCTCGAAGCGGCCGGTGCAGTACATGGCCAGTCCGTAGAAGTGGAGCGACTGCCCCTGGCCCCAGACGTCGCCCATCTGCCGGCGCATCGCCAGGGACTTGTTCACGTAGTCAATGGCGCGCGCATACCACGGCAGCACCGTGGCCACGGGCGAGTGCTCGGAGTAGGCCTGGGCCAGCTCGGGGGTGGGAGGGTAGCGCTCGGCGATGTTCATCCCGCGCAGGTGCGTCCAGAGCACGGCCATTCGGCCCCGCTCGTACCAGTAGCCATAGGCCAGCCGGCTATAGAGGTGGACGGCGAGCAGATCCTCTTCGCTCTCGCTGTCCCCGAGGGGACGGCGAGCCAGCCACACCTGGGGCAGCAGGGTATGGCCGGCCTGCACGGCGAGCTCCCACAGGGCGCCGACAGCCCGAAGGGAGTTGCTGTCCGGGACCCAGCGCCCGAGCAGCTTCAGCCCCTTCTCGAGGGCCGCGTTGGTCTCCACCACGTTGCCGCGCTTGAAGGCCAGCTCCCCCAGCTTGGCCCAGATGCGCGCCTGCTCCACGCGATCGCTGGCGAGGCTCTGGGCGAGCTCGAGCTGCGGCTGGGCCTCCTCGTACCGGCCGCGCAGCATGAGCACGTCTCCCAGTCCGGCGGTGATGCGGTAGCGGGTGCTCGCGTCCGCGCCCGCCACGCCGCGCTCGGCGATGCGGTAGTTGAGCTCGGCCGTCGCCAGGGCGAACTGCTGGCGGGCCCGCTCCGCCGCCACCAGCGCGTAGGGCAGGGCCTGGGTGTACTCACCCGCGGCGTCAAAGTGGTAGGCCAGCTCGAAGGGATCCGCCTGCGGGCTGCTGGCGATGGTGGCCGCCGTCAGCCGGTGCAGCTCCTTGCGCTCCTCGGGCCGCAGGAGCCCCAGCAGGGCCTCGCGCAGCTTGTCGTGGACGAAGGTGTAGCGCGCCCGGCTGTCCTCCCACAGCATGTGGCGCCGGCGAGGCTCGGCCAGGGCCGCGGACACCCGCTCGCTGTGCGTGCCCGAGAGCGCCGCCACGCGCTCCAGATCGAAGACCTTGCCCAGCACCGCGCCCACCGAGAGCAAGCGCAGCGCCTCCGCGGGCAGCCGCTTCAGCCGGCGCACCAGGAAGGAGGCCGCCTGCCGCGAGGAGCGCACGTGGGCCATGGCGTCCGGATCCACCTGCCACCCGTCCGGGCCAGGCACCAGGGCTCCGTCCTCCACCAGCCCGTGGAGCACCGCCGAGGCCATGAAGGGGTTGCCCTCGGAGAGGCGGGCCACCAACTCGGTGGCCTCGGGCGGCAGGGCGCCCGCCATGGACTCCGCCATGCGCGTCACATCAGCGGCGCCGAACGTGGCCAGGCGCAGGTGGGCGCTGGGCTTCAGGCGCCGCAGCATGTGCCCGGCCCCCGCCTCCTCGCTGCGGAAGGACACCACGAGCATGGCATGCCCGCCGGTGCGCGAGGACGTCTGCTGCCAGGCCTCGATGGCCCGCAGCGTCAGCTCGTCCGCCCACTGGCAGTCATCCAGCAGCACCACCGCCGGCTCTGCCTCCGTGCCCAGCGCCCCCAGCAGCGAGGTGAGGGCGCGGATACCGCGGCTCTCTCCGAAGGACTCCGGGCCCAGGTTCTGCTGTGGGGCGGGGCGCATCACGGGCTCCAGCTGGGGCAGCACGGTGGCCAGCGCCGCCTCCTGGCCCACCAACCGCTGGCGGAGCACCTCCACCAGCGCGGGCCGCTCCCGAGCCGCCGCGGCGATGCCGGCGGCCACGCCCGTGAAGAGCTGGAAGGGGCGCTGCGCGGCCTGATCCATGGCCTGGCCCTGGAGCACCCAGGCCCGGTAGTGCACGGCGCGCGCGGAGAACTCCTCCAGCAGCCGGCTCTTGCCGCCGCCGGACTCGGCCTCCACCACCACCAGCCGCACCGGTTCCGAGCGGGTGCGCTCCAGCTCGCGCTCCAGCACTGCCAGCTCCTCGTGGCGGCCCACGAAGGAGGGCTCGGTGAGGCTGCGGCGCTGATCATGCGCGCCGGTGACGAGCTCAGGCTCCGCCTCGCCGTGCGAGAGCGCCTCGTCCAAGGCGCGCAGGTCGGCCAGCGCGGACTCCGCGGACTGGTAGCGGTCCGTCGGGTCCGTCTGCAGCAGCCGGCCCACCAGCTCCTCCAGGGCGCGGGGGATCTCCACACCGCCGCTGCGCAGCTTGGGACGCACGGCCAGGTGCTGGCGCAGCACCTCGCCCACGGAGTTTCCATCGAAGGCCGGGCGGCCGGAGAGCGCCTCGAAGAGGACGATGCCCACCGAGTACAGATCCGAGGTCGCCTCCACCGAGCGGTTGAGCAGCCCCGCCTGCTCCGGCGAGAGGTAGCGGGCGGTGCCCACGGGCAGATCCCTCAGCGAGGGATCCAACCTTTCGCTGCGGGACAGCCCGAAGTCCACCAGCGTGGCACGCTCCAGCGGCTGACCGTCAACGATGATGTTGGCGGGCTTCACATCCCGGTGGAGCACACCGTGGCGGTGGCCCTCTGCCAGGGCGGCCAGCACGCACTGCCCCAGGGTGAGGACCTCTGACAGGGTGAGACTGCCGCGGGTGAGCCGCTCCTGCAGCGTCTCTCCGGGGATGTAGGGCATCACCAGATAGAGCAGCTCGCCCGACACACCCAGGTGGAGGATGGATGCCAGGAAGCTGCTCTGCAGCTCGGAGAGCACTGCGGCCTCATGCTCCAGCCGCTGGCGTGCGGTGGGAGCCATGGAGCTGGTGGAGGTCACCTTGATGACGACCCGGCCTCCGGTACGCAGGTCGCTCCCCAGCCAGGTCGAGATTCCTCGGCCAGCCTTCATGCGCTGGAGAACCTCGAAGCGGTTGCCCAACCGCCGTCCGGGAAGGGGTTCTCCAGGAACGGCGCCGGCCTGTGGAAAGCCCTCTGCCATGAAGTGCCCTCGCCCTCCCAGCGCATTGCGGCGGCAATGCGGCCGGCTGCGCGTCGTCCCTGCGACAACCTTGGTGCCGGACCGGTCGATGCCAAGGGGTCGGTCGTGACCAACGCAGGGCCGCAGTCCTGGCGGTCAACAAACTCCAGGGGATTCCATCCCTCCTACCTCCAAAGGCCCCCCCGACAGCTCGGGGGGTAGCCAGGCAGGCGGCGTCATGACGCACTGCGCACTGGCTTGAGAGACAGCTAACGGGATCACAGCAGGCCTGCCACTGGGGGCCAGGCTTCTGGCAGCGACAATACGGACACCGGGTACGCCACGCCGCTGTGGCTTGACACCCTGGGGCCCGCAGCCCAAAAGCCCAGCCCAAGGCGGCGGCCTGCCACTTCCTTTCTCGGCCGCCCAGGAGCCCGGCATTGAAGCTCGCCACCCTGAAGGATGGGACTCGCGACGGACGGCTGATCGTCGTCAAGCGCGACAGCTCGGCGTATGCGCTGGCCACCTCCGTGGCCCTCACGCTGCAGGACGCCCTGGATGACTGGGCGCGGACGGAGCCACTGCTGCGCGCCGTGGCCGAGCAGCTCGAGGCCGGCACCGTGCAGAGCCGCCCGCTGGAGGTGGGTGCGCTGCTGGCTCCGCTGCCCCGCGCCTACGAGTGGATCGACGGCAGTTCCTTCCTCAACCACGTCATCCTGGTGCGCAAGGCGCGCGGCGCCGAGCCGCCTCCCACGCTGAAGACGGATCCGCTCGTCTACCAGGGCGGCTCAGGCGAGTTCCTCGCGCCCACGGCGGACATCCCCCTGGGCGACGAGGCGTGGGGCCTGGACTTCGAGAGCGAGGTCTGCGTCATCCTCGGCGACACGCCACAGGGCACGAAGGCGGCCGAGGCGGGCAAGCACATCCAGCTGCTGATGCTCTGCAACGATGTGTCCCTGCGCAACCTCATCCCGGACGAGCTGGCCAAGGGCTTCGGCTTCTTCCAGAGCAAGCCCGCCACCGCGTTCAGCCCCTTTGCGATCACCCCGGACGAGCTGGGCCCGGCGTGGAAGGAGGGCCGGCTGCACCTGCGCGTGCGCTCCACGCTCAATGGCCAGCTCGTGGGCGACACGGAGGCGGGGGAGATGCACTTCTCCTTCCCTGAGCTCATCCAGCACATCTGCAAGACGCGCGGCTTCACCGCGGGCACCATCCTGGGCAGCGGCACCGTCTCCAACGAGGACAGGGCCCGGGGCATCTCCTGTCTCGCTGAGCGCCGGACGATCGAGACGCTCGAGGAGGGCAAGCCGAAGACGCCCTTCATGAAGCCCGGAGACACCATCCAGATCGAAGTGCTGGACGCCGCGGGCCAGAGCCCCTTCGGCCGCATCTCCCAGAAGGTGGTGGGGCGATGAAGCTCTACAGCTACTGGCGCTCCTCCTGCTCGTGGCGGGTGCGCATCGCCCTGAACCTCAAGGGCCTGGCGTACACCTACGAGGCCGTGCACTTGCTGAAGGACGGCGGCCAGCAGAACACGGAGGCCTACCGGGCTGTCAGCCCCATGCGCACCGTGCCCACCCTCGAGCTCGAGGAGGGTGGGGTGGTGCGGCGGCTCTCCCAGTCGCTCGCCATCCTGGAGTACCTGGAGGAGCGCTACCGCACGCCCGCTCTGCTTCCGGCCGATCCACTGCTGCGCGCCCGGGCCCGGATGTTGTCGGAGATGGTGAACTCGGGCATCCAGCCGCTGCAGAACCTCTCCGTGCTGCAGCTCGTGAAGAGCGAGCTGAAGGGCGACGACAAGGCCTTCGCGGCGCACTGGAACATGCGCGGGCTGGCGGGGCTGGAGGCCGCGGTGAAGGAGACGGCCGGCACCTACTGTCTGGGAGAGACAGTGTCTTTCGCAGACATCCTCCTGGTGCCCCAGCTCTACTCGGCCCGGCGTTTTGGGGTAGACCTCACGCCCTATCCCACGCTGACGCGCATCGAAGCGGCGTGCGAGCAGCTTCCCGCCTTCCAGGCGGCTTATCCCGACCGGCAACCCGACGCGGTGCCGATCTGACACGCTGACGCGCTTGAAGGAGTCGACCATGGGCAAGATCGAGTCGCTGGGCATCAAGACCATCGAGAGCATTCACTGGTACGTGCATGACCTGGAGCGCAGCCGCAGCTTCTACACGCAGGGAATGGACTTCGCGGAGCTGGGCGTGTCCTCGCCGGAGCTGGAGAAGTCCGGCAAGCAGAAGTCGGCCGTCTTCCAGGCGGGAGACATCGTCCTCATCGTCAGCCAGCCGGTGGGCGAGGGAGGGCGGGCGTGGCGCTTCCTGCGCAAGCACCCGGATGGGGTGGGCACCATCAACTTCGAGGTGCATGACATCGAGAAGACGTTCCGGCTGCTGGAGCAGCGCGGCGGCACCCTCATCAATGACATTCAGCGCTACACCGACGAGCGGGGCGGCCGGCTGGCCATGTTCTCCATCACCACGCCGTTCGGAGACACCACGTTCCGCTTCCTCCAGCGGGATGGCTACCGCGCGCTGTTCCCGGGCTTCCAGCCGCACGAGACGCCCAAGGGCGGCAAGAACCGCTACGGCTTCGGCCGGGTGGACCACATCACCTCCAACTTCCAGACGATGAAGCCCATGCTCCTGTGGATGGAGCACGTGATGGGCTTCGAGGAGTTCTGGGGCATCCAGTTCCACACCGAGGACGTGTCGGTCCGGCAGAAGCGGGATCACGGCTCGGGCCTGCGCTCCACGGTGATGTGGGATCCGGCGAGCGGCGCGAAGTTCGCCAACAACGAGCCGCTGCGGCCCTTCTTCAAGGCCTCGCAGATCAACCTCTTCAACGAGGATCACCGCGGCGACGGTGTGCAGCACCTGGCGTTCACGGTGAAGGACATCCTCACCACCGTGAAGGACATGCGCCAGAACGCGGGCATCCAGTTCATGCCCACGCCGGGCACCTACTACGACGCGCTGCCGGAGCGCATCCAGAAGCTGGGCATCCGGAAGATCGACGAGGAGGTGAAGGTGCTGAGGGACTTGGAGATCCTCGTGGACGGCGACAAGGAGCACAGCTACCTGCTGCAGATCTTCATGAAGGACGCGGCCAGCCTCTACAAGGATCCGGAGGCTGGCCCGTTCTTCTACGAAGTGATTCAGCGCAAGGGGGACCAGGGCTTCGGCGGCGGCAACTTCCGAGCGCTCTTCGAGAGCATCGAGCGGCAGCAGAAGGCCGAGGGACGGATCTAGGCCATGTTCGAGCGGCGCGTCGTGGGCAAGGTGCCCCGCAAGCACCACATCCAGCTGCGGGATGAGAGCGGCACCCTCATGTTCGAGGAGTGCCTCACCCGGGACGGGTTCGAGGGGCCGTACACGATCGCCTACCACCAGCGGGCTCCGCACACGCAGAGCCTCTCGGAGGCGGCGCACGGGTGGAAGGCGCCGGAGGCCATCACCGGCAGGGCCCTGGCCAAGCGGCACTACCGGACGCAGCAGCTCGAGCGTGTGGGGGGGGCCCCCCTCGACGCGCGGGTGCCGCTGCTCTTCAACGCGGATGTGACGCTCGGGGTGCTGCACCCCACGCAGCCGGATCCCGTCTACTTCAGCAACGCGGACGGGGACGATCTCTTCTACATCCACGAGGGCAGCGGGGTGCTGCGCACGCCGCTGGGGGACCTGCGCTTCGAGCCGCTGGACTACGTCTTCATCCCCCGCGGGATGGTGCACCGCCTCATTCCAGACAAGGACGTGGCGCAGTACTGGCTGTCCATGGAGTGCAAGGGCGGGCTGCACCTGCCTCGGCAGTGGCGCAACGACGTGGGGCAGCTTCGCATGGACGCGCCCTACAGCCACCGGGACTTCCGGGTGGTGGAGTTCACCGGGCCTCAGGACGAGGGCCTGCGCGAGCTGGTGGTGAAGCGCGGGGACCAGTTCCACGGGTTCCGCTACCAGCACTCGCCGCTGGACGTGGTGGGGTGGGACGGGACGGTGTACCCCTGGGCGTTCCCGATCTTGAACTTCCAGCCGCGTGCGGGGCTGGTGCACCTGCCTCCCACGTGGCATGGCACCTTCGCGACGCGGGGGGCGCTGATCTGCTCGTTCGTGCCGCGCGTGGTGGACTTCCACCCGGAGGCCATTCCGTGCCCGTACCCGCACAGCTCGGTGGACTGTGACGAGTTCCTCTTCTACGCCCGGGGGAACTTCGTCAGCCGGCGGGGCGTGGGGGAGGGCAGCGTGAGCCACCACCCCATGGGCGTGACGCACGGGCCGCACCCGGGGGCGTACGAGGGCAGCATCGGCCACAAGAGGACGGATGAGCTGGCGGTGATGCTGGACACGACGCTGCCGCTGCACCCCACGGCGGCGGCGCTCTCCATCGAGGATGCGAACTACCAGCAGAGCTTCATCCCCTAGCTCCCACGCCCTGGGCGCGGGCTGCGCCACAGTGCGTCAGGCGAAGGGCAGGGGGGCGACTTTGACGGTGGGGCCCTCGGCCAGGGTCAGCTCGGTGCCCGGCTCCAGGTGGTCGCGGTGCACGTAGCCCAGCGCCACGCGCTGTCCCTGGGCAGGAGAGCGCACCACGCTGGTGAGCCAGCCCACCTTCTTCTCGCCCTTGCGCAGCTCCGTGCCGGGCGCTGCGTCCACCTCTCCCAGCAGCAGGCCCGCCAGCTTGCGGTTCATGTGGCCGCGGAAGGTGGCTCGGGCGATCACCTCTTGCCCGATGTAGCAGCCCTTGTTGTACGAGATGGCGTGCGTGAGGTTGGCCTCGAGCGGAATGGTGGTGTCCACCATGTCCTGCCCATACCGAGGCACCCCTGCCTCCACCCGGAGCAGCTCCAGCGCCTGGAACCCCAGCGGCTTCAGCCCGTGCGCCCCACCCGCCTGCCCGAGCGCCTTCCACACCGCCTCCAGCGCCCCCCGCGGTACCAGCAGGTCCACCTCGTGCTTGTCGAAGCTCGGGTGGCCCACGAGCACCACCTGCGCCCCGGCCAGGCTCACCTCTCGCGAGGTGTTGGGGGCCAGGGGCTCGAAGGAGGGGGCTCCCAGCGCCGCGGCGAGCACCTCGGGCGCCCGAGGGCCGAGCAGGCGGAGGAGCCCCCACTCGCCGGTGGCCTCCTGAAGCTCCGCCTCCTCTGAAATCAGGTACTTCTCCAGGAACTCCCGCACCTTGGCGAGCAGCCCCGGCTCCAGATCCAGCAGAAGCTCCTTCTCGCGCTTGAGGAGGCGGGCGTCCGCCACCATGGCCCCCTTGACGGTGATGAGGGCCGTGTAGGCTGCCGCGCCGGGGGGCAGGCCGTTGACGTCCTGGGTCACCATGCCATGCAGGAAGCTGGCCCGGTCCTCCCCCGTTATCCGGAGCGTCTCCCGGTAGGAGGCGTCATGGAGGGCCACAGCCTCACGTGCCGCTCGATACTCGGCCTCCAAGTCTCCATAATCGGCCGCCGCTTCCCGTCCACCCAGCGCCGTGAAGCGGGCGCCTGCCTGCTCGTGAAGAAAATGAAGCGTCAGCAGTTCCATGCCCGTCGCTATATAGACGCCCAGGAGTGAATGCCACGATGGATGTGAAGCACCTGTCCGCCTTCCAAGGCTTCTCCGCGGAGAAGCTCCAGAAGCACAACGTGTTCCAGTCCGGGCGCTTCTTCCTGGACGTGTACTGCCTGGCGCCCGGCCAGGCCCAGAAGCCTCACCGGCACCCCATGTCCGACAAGGTATACGTCGTCCTCGAGGGCCGCTGCCGCTTCCGCATCGGTGCGGAGGAGGAGGCGCACGGCCCGGGCGCCTCCGTGCTCGCTCCGGCTGGGGTGGAGCACGGCGTGAGCAATGAGGGGCCGGACAACGCCCGGCTCCTCGTCCTGATGACCCCGCCTCCGGAGCATGCATGAGCAAGAAGGACAAGAAGGACAAGAAGAAGGAGAAGCGGGACGCGGCACCTCCTGCTGTGCCCTCGCGCGGTGCCGTGGCGCTGCTGGTGCTGGGCCTGGCGGAGAGCGCGCTCTCCCTCTTCCAGTGGTCCGAGCTCCTCACGCTGCGCGCCGGCGGCGCCACCGTGTGCGGCATCAACGAGACCCTCAACTGTGAGACCGTCTGGAACACCCCGTTTGCCAGCCGCGTGCATGAGCTGCTCGGCATCCCCGTGGCGGGCCTGGGCCTGCTCTGGGGCCTGGTGGCCACGGCGCTCGCGGGCCTCTACCTGGCGTGGCGCAGCGGAGGCAGTCCCGTGCGGCCCGCCGTCAACGGCTTGCGGCTGACGGCGGGCGTGGGCGTTCTGGCCACCGTCCTGTTCGCCAGCGTGAGCGCCTCGGCGGGCGCGCTGTGCCTCACGTGCCTGGGCACCTATGCGCTGGTGCTCGGCTTCGCGGGGGTGGCCTGGCGTGGGCTGCCCGGCGCCCTCATGCCTCAGGCCGGTGAGTGGAGGCGTGCGCTGCAGTGGGCGGGCGGCTTCGCGGTGGCGGGCTTCATTGCCCTGAGCATTCCCGGCCGGGCCACCCCGAAGGCCTCCGCTGGCGAGGACGGGCGGATCCCCCAGGTCGCCGCCGAGCCGGGCTCAATCGAGGCGTACCTGCGGGGCCTGTCTCGAGCCGAGCAGCAGTTCGCGGCCAACGCGCTCGATCAGTACCGCCGTGACACGCCGCTGCCGGCCAAGGCACCCGCGCGCCGCCGCTACGGGGCGGTGGACGCGCCGGTGAGGATCATCGAGTGGACGGACAGCAAGTGTCCCCACTGCAAGACACTGGTGGAGTCCCTTGCCGGGCTGAAGAAGCGCGTGCCCGAGGGGAAGCTGTCCCTGGAGGCCCGCCAGTACCCGCTGGATGGTGCGTGCAACCCCTCCATCGCGCCGCAGTACACGGACGGAGGGCTCCGGTGCCTGGCCGCCAAGGCGCAGATCTGCCTGGAGGGCGCCACGGACTTCTGGGAGCTGCGGGAGAAGCTCTTCGCGGCCCAGGCCGCGCTCACCCCGGAGGTGGTGATGCGGATCGCCACCTCGGGCACGGTGCCCCGCTCACAGCTCGAGGCGTGTGTGAACAACCCCGAGACGAACAAGCGCCTCCAGGAGGACGTCGCCTACGCGCAGCAGCATGACATCCACGGCACGCCGCTCGTCGTGGTGAACGGCCGCGAGGTGCCGCCCAGCGTGCCGTTCCTCTACGCCCTGACGATGGCCGGGGGCGATGCGAACTCGCCCGCGTTCCGAGGGCTGCCGCCGCCTCAGCCCCCGGTGGCTCACTCGCACTGAAGCGTCCGCGCTCATGTCCATCAAGTATCGCCTCAAGGAGCTGTGGGCCCGCGGTTTCCTCGAGGGCGGCAGACAGCTCGGAGTGCTGGAGGATCCGCGGTTCTTCCCGTTCTTCGAGCAGCGCGGCTACCACATCACTCCCAACCACTTCTACCAGCCCATCCCCGACACGGGCTCCCTGCCGGCCTCGCTCTGGGAGAAGCCCTCGGAGCTGGTCGGGGTGGAGCTGCGCGAGGCGGAGCAGCTCGCGCTGCTGGAGCGCTTCGCCGAGAAGTACCGCGCCGAGTACGAGGCGCTGCCGCGGGGGCCCACCTCTGTCCCGCACGCCTTCTACCTGCGCAATGACGCGTTCGGCTCGGTGGACGCGGAGATCCTCTACTGCATGGTGCGGGAGTACGCGCCCCGGCGGGTGTTCGAGATCGGCTCGGGCTTCTCGACACGGCTCTCGGCGCAGGCGTGCCGGGTGAATGCGGAGCGACTCGGCGTGGCGTGTGAGCTGGTGGCGTTCGAGCCCTACCCGAGCGAGGTGCTGCGGGCCGGCTTCCCCGGGCTGACGCGGCTCGAGCCGGTGAAGGCGCAGGACATTCCGCTCACGGAGTTCTCGCGGCTCGAAGCGAACGACATCCTCTTCATCGACTCGAGCCACGTCCTCAAGGTGGGCAGTGACGTCCAGGTGGAGATCCTGGAGATCCTCCCCAGGCTGAAGCCGGGAGTGGTGGTCCACTTCCACGACATCTTCCTGCCAGCGGAGTACCCCAAGCCGTGGATCCTGGAGCACCGCCGGTTCTGGACAGAGCAATACGCGCTGCAGGCCTTCCTGACGTTCAATGATCGCTTCGAGGTCCTCTGGGGGGGCAGCTTCATGCACCTGAAGCACGCGGGCCGGCTGCGTGAGGCCTTCACGTCCTACCAGGAGTTGGAGGGCTGGCCGGGGAGCTTCTGGATCCGAAGGGTGCGGTGAGCCAGGCCATGGGAAAGAAAGACAAGAAGCCTGAGCCTGCAGCGCCCGCGTCGCCGTTCAACAACCCCTTCATGGCGCTCACCGGCAAGCGGGAGGAGCTGCCCTCGAAGCCCGCGCCCGCGGCGGCTCCGGAGAAGGAGCGCAAGGGGCCGGCGCGCGCGGTGGTGCGGATGGAGCGCAAGGGCCGCGGCGGGAAGGAAGTGACGGTGGTGGAGCAGCTGGGGCTGCCACCCAAGGAGCGCGAGGTGTGGCTCAAGGCGCTGAAGGGCGCGCTGGGGTGTGGCGGGGTGGTGGAGGAGGAGTCGTTGGTGCTGCAGGGAGATCAACGCGACCGGCTGCCCGCGCTGCTGGAGGCGCGAGGGGTGCGGCGCGTCACCGTGGGCTGATCTGCTCCCGCTGGCTCGTGACGCTCCGCGGTCTCCTGGACTCAGGGCTGCTGTTGAGCCCCCTGGAAGCCCTTGATCGGCCGGCGCGGCAGATCGGGTGGCCGCTCACTTGGGGGGATGCGATGGTACTGCTCTATCTGCTCCTTGGCTCTGTCTGGCTCGCCTTGCTGCAGGAGCACGTTCGCGTATTGCATCCGGCACTCGCCGTGGTGGGGGTCGATCTCGAGGCAGCGGAGGAGCGCCTCTTTGGCCTCACCGAAGCTTCCCTCCGCCATGAGGGCGCGCGCGGTGTAGAACAGCTGCCACGCGGCCCTCGGGTCGGGCTGTGGGGGCTTCTGCGGCGGAGCGGGCACGTCCTTCGGTGGACGGGAGACGGTGGGCTCTGGAGCGGGTGCAATCGTGGGCAGAGGGGAGACGACCCGCTGCGGCGGTAGGGGCGTGGCGCTCCCACTCGTTCCGGACGGAGTCCCGGGCGAAGGCACCGAGCCCGAGGACGAGGGGTTTGCGGTATGGACCGGGACTGGGGGCTCAGGGTTTTGAGTCTTGGGCGGGCGGGTGAAGCGGGACTGTGCCCAGGCCCAGGCAGGGGCGAGCGGGCCCGGGCCCAGCTTGATCGCGGCTGCAGCCAGCCCGGCGGCGGCCACCCCCACCGAGAGCAGCACCCACAGCTTGCGTGAGCGGCGCCGGCCGGCCTTCACCCGGGTAGGAATGAAGGAGTCCAGCGCTGGGGACAGCGGCGAAGTTTCTCCGGTGGAGGACGGCTCCGTCACCGGCCGCGGCGCAGCGAATGACGGCAGGGGGACCGCTGGCCTCGGCGCCGAGGGAGAGGTCGACGGTATGCGCCAGCCGGCCATCTCCTCAGCGAAGGAGGCGGGGACCTGAACCGCGCGGCCATCCTTCGTCAGGTCCTCGCGGAACAGATCCTGGACGAAGTGCGAGAGCGACAGCGCCGAGAAGCGCGGCGTCGTGGAGTAGAGGTAGCCGGTGAGCGCGTCCCCGAAGGCGTTGCTGGACTCGAAGCGCTCCCCCTTCTTCACCGCCAGCGCCTTCATGACCAGGGCGTCCAGCTCGGCGGGCAGCTCGGGGCGCAGCAGGCTGGGGTGAGGGAACGTCCCATGCATGAGCTTGGGAAGCGCGACGTACTCCGGCCCCTCCACAGGGAGCCGGCCACACAGCATCTCGTAGAGCACGATGCCGGTGGCCCACACGTCCGTGCGCCCATCCACCTCTTCCCCGCGCGCCTGCTCGGGAGAGAAGAAGAGGTACTTGCCCTTCACCACGCCCGGCTCGGTGTTGAAGTTGCGCTGCATGCGGGCCTTGGCGATGCCAAAGTCCACCAGCTTGACCTGGCCCTCGTAGCTGACGAGCACGTTGTCCGGGGAGATGTCCCGGTGGACGATGCTCAGGGACTTGCCGCTGTCATCCGTCCGGGTGTGGGCGTAGTGCAGGCCTCGGCACATCTCCAGGGCAATGAAGGTGGCCAGCGGGACGGGCAGCGCGGCGAGCTCGGACTGCCGCGCGCGCTTGAGGATGCGGTGGAGCGGCTGGCCGTCCACGTACTCCATGGCCAGGAAGTACTCGCCGTCCAGCTCTCCGAAGTCATGGACCTGGGCGATGTTGCCATGGGAGAGCGTGGCGGTGATGCGCGCCTCGCTGATGAACATGGAGATGAAGGCGTCGTCGGTGCCGTACTCGGGGAGGATGCGCTTGATGAGGACGGGCTTGGTGATGCCCGCGGCTGCCAGGAGCCGGGCCCGCCAGGTCTCGGCCATGCCACCATGGCCGAGCCGGGACACCAGCTCGTAGCGGCCGAAGCGATCTCCTGGTCGAAGCCCCATTCGGCGCCCATCCTACCCGTCACCGCACGCGACTTCCCAGCCGCTCGGTGCTCCGGGGCTCTCCTTCAGGGAGCCCGGGCCCTCATGAGGCGTTGGGTACGGAGATGTGGAGCTGGACGCGGCGGTTGGCGGAGCGCCCGTCCGGAGTGCTGTTCGAGGCCACCGGCTGCTCCTCCCCCATGCCCAGCACGAGGACCTGCCCGGGCTTGACGCCGCGCGAGCTGAGCACCCGCGCGACGGCCTCGGCGCGGCGCAGGGAGAGCTCCTCGTTGTAGGGCACCGTGCCTCGGCTGTCGGTGTGGCCCTCGATGCGGATCCGGTCCTCCGGGTACTTCACCAGGATGTCGCCGATGCGGGACACCCGGGCGATGGCGTCCTCGGTGAGCACGGCGCTGTCGGTCTCGAAGAGCAGCTCGCTGCGCAGGTTCAGCAACAGGCCCTCCTCGGTCCTCCGGGTGTCCGCGACCTGCTCCAGCTCGCGCGCCTGCTTGTCGAGGTAGTTGCCCACCGCCCCACCGGCCGCCGCCCCCACGCCCGCGCCGATGGCCGCACCCTCGAAGTCCTCTCCAATGATGGCTCCCGCGCCAGCGCCTACGATGGCCCCCGCCGCGGCGCCGGTGGCCGTCCGCTTGCCAGGAGTCGCACAGCCCGCTGCGCCCAGGAGCAGCGCCACGACGAGCACTCCACCCATCTTCTTTGCGTTCACGTGAAGCCTCCTTGTAGTCACCCCTTTCGAAGGGGACTCAGCGGCAGTCATTCACACGGGTCCCCTCCCGGCTCGGCCGCCTGCCCGTTGAGCTGGGGCCCATCCCCCGCGTGAGCCAGCCAGCGCTCTGCGTCGAGGGTTCGTCCGGTGGGCGACGTTGCGAGGCGATCGGGGGGAGGCCCGATTCGACTTTGGCACGGCTCCTGGAGTATAGGCCCGATCTTCGCTGAACCAGCGACCGGCGAGCGACCCAATGCTTGCCTGAAATGGAAAGAAGTCAGTCATGGCAAGCGGGACTGTGAAGTGGTTCAACGATGCAAAGGGCTTTGGCTTCATCACGCAGGACGACGGCGGTCCTGATGTGTTCTGTCACCACTCGGCGATCCAGAGCGATGGGTTCCGCAGCCTCGCCGAGGGCCAGAAGGTGGAGTTCGACGTGAAGAAGGGCCCCAAGGGCCTCCAGGCCGAGAACGTTCGCCCGGTCAGCTGAGTACACCGGTAGGCTCGAACCCCGCAGGTCGAAGGATGGACCCCATTCCACCGAAAATCAGTCCTGAGCTTCAGCGACGCATCAAGGAAGCGAAGGAGCATCTCACTGTCGCGGAGCGGGAGCTGGAAGCGGCCCTCAACGACCTCAAGGTCGAGGAGCGCGCAGACAAGAGGATGATCAGCCAGCGGCTCGAGATTGCATTCGACAAGCTTGCCGCGGGCAGGCGCAACCTGGATTCCATTCTGGTGGAAGACAGCTGAGGCTGATGCTCACCGCACCGGGAGGATGCGCGGCAGCATGAAGATCTGGGTCGACGCCGATGCGTGCCCGGGGCCGGTGCGGGACATCCTCCTGCGCGCCGCTCAGCGACTGCGGATCCCCACCGTCTTCGTGGCCAACAAGCGGCTCACGCTGCCCCGCTCGGAGCTCGTCTCCACGGTGCAGGTGGGCGCGGGGCTGGATGTGGCGGACAGCCACATCGCCTCCTCGGCGCAGGCGGGGGATCTGGCCGTCACGCAGGACATCCCGCTCGCGGCGCTGCTCATGCCCAAGGGGGTGGTGGTGCTCGACCCTCGTGGGGAGCTCTTCAGCGAGGAGAACATCGCCGAGCGGCTCTCCGTGCGGAACTTCATGCAGGAGCTGCGCGACAGCGGCGTGATGACGGGAGGCCCGGGCAGCTTCTCCGCGCCGGATCGCCAGCAGTTCGCCGCCACGCTGGACCGCGAGCTCACGCGGCTGCTCAAGGCCCGCTGACTTCCGTCCAGGGAGTTGCTGGTCGACGTTGCGAAGGGAAGCGGCTCGAGAATCGCGACAGAGGAGGGGGCTGGCGTGCAGTAGAATTCGGGAAGGAGACAGTGGCTCCCTTCACCTCGGCGAGGCACAGCATGCAGAGAGAGCACGGGCCCGCTGTACAGCCGGCGCTGCTTCCGGTGGGGACGGTGGTGGGACTCTGGCGTGTGGTGGACTGGGCAGGGTGCGGTGTCTACGGCGCTGTCTTCCGGGCCGTGCACACCGGGGAGGAGCAGGCCCGTCCCGTCGCGCTCAAGCTGGCGTTGCTCCCCGGAGATCCGCGTTTCCCGCGCGAGGTGAAGCTGCTCGCGCGCCTGGACCACCCCAGCATCCCGCGCTTGCTGGGCCATGGAGAATGGCAACATCCCTCAGGCACGCTGCATCCATACATTGCCATGGAATGGGTGGACGGCGTGCCGCTGTATGACTGGGCGCGGGAACAGAAACCCGCCTTGCCGGAGGTGCTGCGGCTTCTGGCCCAACTGGCCGGGGCCCTCCAGGCCGTGCACGCCGAGGGAGGAGTCCACCGAGACGTGAAGGGAGCCAACGTGTTGGTGCGGCGCGCCGACCACCACGCGTGGCTCCTCGACTTCGGCACGGGAACCTTCCAGGGTGCCTATACCCTCACGCCCCCCATGGGGTTCCCAGGAACTCCGGCGTACCGCTCCCCGGAGTCGTGGCTGTTCGAGCTTCAGTTCAGCAGAAGCTCCACGGCCCGCTATGCCGCCGGGCCCGCCGATGACCTCTACGCGCTGGGAGTGACTGCGTGCCGGCTCGTCACCGGCGAATACCCGGAGCTTGGCGAGCCCACGAAGGATGAGAACGGGCTCTGGCACCTGGAGAAGGTGATTCCTCCTGCCGCGCTTCAGCTCCTCGAGCGTGTGGAGCCGCAGCTTCGAGCGCTCATCCTGCGAATGCTCTCGGTGCGCCCCGAGGAGCGTGGGAGCGCGGCGGAGCTGGCCGAGGCGCTGGAGCTGGCTGCGCAGAGCCTGGCTGTGGAGAGCGCTCAAACGAGCTCAGCCGAGGAAGAGCAGGGTCCCCCGGCGATAGCTCATGAGAAAGTGGCCGCGGCCGAGACGGGTGCCCCCCGGCGGGAGGTGGCCGAAGTGTACGCGGCCGAGCCGCTGGAGGACTCCGCGAGGACTGAGGTGGAGGTGCAGGTTCTCGGGTCGCCTGCGCCCGCGGGTGGCTTGGCCAAGGCCATGAGGCTCCAAAAGCATGTATGGCTCGAGAGGCACAGGCTCGTGGCAGCGGCCGTGGTGCTGGGGGTGTTGGCGTGGTGGGTCATGCCTGAAACGTCCGAGGAAAGGCCCTCCGTCGCACGCAAGGAGGTGGCAGAGGCCGGCAAGGCGGACGCGGGTCCGGTGGGGCTGGGCGAGGTCGCGGCATCCCTGCCGACGGTGGCCTCTCCCGAGGCTCACGTCCCAGAGGGACTCACGGAGGACACTCTTCCCGAGCCGTTACCAGGGCAGACGCGTCCGAATGCCAAAGGCCGGTGTCCTCACAAGCGGCAGATCGCTCTCAATGGAGGCTGTTGGGTTGTGGAAGTAGAGCGTGAGAAGTGTGAGGCACTCAGCGGTCGAACATTCGAGAGCATGTGCTACGTGCCCGTCATCCCGCCCGGACATCCACCCACCTCGGGCGGTTCAAGTAAATAACCCCCGAGGTACGGGTGGCTGCTTGCCCAGATCCGTGCCCCGGCGCTGCGAGGGGAACTCGTCGCGGCGGTGACGACGCGGGTCCTCGATGATCCGTCGCTGCTCAATTTTCCCTGCACGCCAATACGCATCTGCATGCCAACGACAGGCAGGGACTGAAGCGGCTATGCCGCTACGGGGCGCGCGGCGCACTGGCGCTGGAGCGCTTGTCGCGAACGGAGGACGGTCGTGCTGCTGGGCTCGGCCTGTCGCGACGAGGCGTACGTCCCGGATGGCGACCGCTTCGACATGGACTGGCCGGATCCGCTCAGAGAGGGAGGGGCTGGGCCTATTTCAACTTCATCACCTGCTCGGTCCCCTCTGGGGTCAGAGTTAGAGCATGACGCTCCAGGACTCGGGTAGCTCCTTGGGGCCTCCCGCGCTCGTGCCCAGGGCCTTCACCCATGGCTCGCCCAGCATCTGCTCCAGCGTCGCGCGTGGCACTTCATTCCACTCGAGCCAGGCATACTCAGGCCAATCGAAGGGATCGTAGAACATCCAGCACGCGTGCTCTCGCGTCACCCGCTCCTTGAGCTCGTGCGAGACGAGCCGCTTGCCGGACTGAGCGGCCTCTGCCACGTAGACCTCGGCGACTTCGCCCTTCGCTCCGAATACGGCGAGGAAGCCGTCACCCCCGCGAAAATCCGCTGCCCAGGCGAAGAGCCCATGTTCGAAGGCGTAGCGGGCGGTCGAGCGTGGCATGGCGGGATTCTACAGGCACCGCTGCCCGGGAGCCTGAAGTTAGCCTGCCAGCCGAGAGTGTTCGCTGGACACCTGCGAGCCTGTGCCTATGCTCGCGGAATGGTCAAGCTGCAGTGGCTCCAGATCAACAAGTTCCGCTCGGTGAAGCCGGGGACGCGGCTGACCTTCAACCCGGGCTACAACGTGCTGCTCGGGCAGAACGGCACGGGGAAGACCACGCTGCTCAAGCTCGTGGCGGCGGTCGTCCGGTCAAACTTCGAAGAACTTCGGGATACCGATTTCGACCTCCAGTACGCGCTCTCCTCAGACACGAGCAGCGCCACGATCGCCGTCCGCCATCAACAGGAGCCTCGGGTCCATCCGAATGCACCTGAGCACCTACGGCCCCACGTGGAGCGCCCGTTCTCCATGGCGCTCGAAACCGGGCGGACAGCGCCCGTATTCTCCGCCAAGATGACCTTCGAATCCAAGACGGTGGGAACCGCGATCATTGAGATTCAGGGACCCACAGGAACCTTGCAGATCACGAGCGGGGACAAGTCGCACCCTCTGATCAACTTCGTCCTCTCGAGCAGCACCCACGAACTGTGGGTAATGATCTTCGAGGCTATGACGGCTGGGCCTGACTTCCGTGTTGTGCTCCGGGAGATGGTGCCACTCTTTGCCGAAAGCGATGCGGTTCGTTTCGACGAGTCGCTCGAGTACCTCACGCAGTTCCACAAGCTTGAGGCCCAGTTCGTCACCGTTGGGGGCGACGACTCCTATCTCCAGCCCACGGGCCCCATGCCCGAGAGCTTGAGGAACAGGCTTCTCGTGCTTGCACGACAGGAATGGGGCAAGGCCCTCTATAGCATTGGCCATGATCAGCTGCCCTTTCTGCAGGAGACCGTGAGGCTGCTGGACTTCGAGTCCGCCGAGGCCACCATCGAGTTGCAGTCCTCCGAGCAGGGAGTCGCTGACATCATGGAGCTGGGCAACCTCCGCTTCCTCTTCACGCATCGCGGAGGCTGGAGGATCTCCGAGAAGTACCTGAGCTATGGCCAGAAGCGCATGCTGGCATTCCTGTACTACCTCGCCACGGTCCCGTCCGTGGCCGTCGTCGATGAGCTCGTCAATGGGCTCCACCACCGTTGGATCCGCGCCTGCATCGAGGCCCTCGGACAGCGGCAGGTGTTCCTGACCAGCCAGAACCCACTGCTGCTGGACTGCCTCCCCTTCGACAGCTCGGAGCAGGTACGGTCCACCTTCATCCTCTGCCGCTGGGACGGAGAGGGCGCTCAGGCGCGGATGGCCTGGGAGAACATGTCCCAGGAGGCCGCCGAGGACTTCTTCGACTCCTACAAGGTGGGCTTCCAGCAGGTGGGAGAGCTCCTCCAGGCGAAAGGGCTGTGGTGAACGGGCGCTCGAAAGTCCTCTCGGTCATGGTGCTCACCGAGGATAGCGGCAGCGACGCCTACATGACTGTTCGGGCGCTCGCGAAAGAAATGCTCAAGCTGCTCGTGCCGGGCACTCAAACCGATCGTATCGGCTTCACTCCCCTGGAGGACGCCAGCGCACAGCGGGCCATGCACGGCAACACCTGGAAGAGCACGGCTTCCGCGGACGTGCACGTCATTCGGCTGTTGATCCGCACCATCGTCAACGAGATGCTCAAACCCAACGGCTTCGTCCTGTACCACATCGATGGAGACAGGAGCTGGGCTGAGCAGTCCTCCAGTGAGAATGTCCGTAAGTTCCGCGAGCGCATGCTGCCCCCCATCCAGGCGGCGCTGCGGCAGGAACTCACGAAGCGGCACGTCCCTGAGAACCTCCACGCAGAGCACATGAAGCGGCTGCGCCTGCTCGTGCCGTTCTACAGCATCGAGGCATGGCTCTACCAAAACACCCGTGAAGCCATTCGCCTGTGCGCGGAAGAGGGGTGCAAGCGGTGTCGGCCGAAGCTCGAGCAATGGATGCAGTCCCGAGCCAGCCTCGACGAGGTTCCTCAACCCAAGGAAGAGCTCTGTCTGCGGGATAAGTACAACGCGCAGCTGGCCTCGACGAGCTTTCCTGCCCGTGAGGTCGAAGCGGCCGGTGCTTCGTTTGCCCATGCAGTGGAAGGGTTGCTCGACTGCGACGAGCTCACGTCTGCACTGGAACGGACCTACTCGTCCAGTCCTCCGTGAAGGCTGGGGCCTTTGGCCACCGCGCGAGAGTGGCCGCGCCCGAACTCACGAATCGCGGCAGAGGAGGGGGCTGGCGTGCAGTAGAGTTCGGGCAAGAGGGAGTGGCTCCCTTCACCTCGGTGAGGCACAGCATGCAGAGAGAGCACGGGCCCGCTGTGCAGTCGGCGCTGCTTCCGGTGGGGACGGTGGTGGGGCTCTGGCGCGTGGTGGGCTGGGCAGGTGGCGGTGTCTACGGCGCTGTCTTCCGGGCCGTGCACATCGGGGAAGAGCCGCCCCATCCCGTCGCGCTCAAGGTGGCGTTGCTCCCCGGGGATCCGCGCTTCCCGCGGGAGGTGAAGCTGCTCGCGCGCCTGGACCACCCGAGCGTGCCGCACTTGCTGGACCATGGAGAGTGGCAGCATCCCGCGGGTACGCTCCATCCGTACATCGCCATGGAATGGGTGGAGGGCGTGCCGCTGTACGATTGGGCACGGGAACAGCAGCCTGCCTCTGCGGAGGTGCTCCGGGTGCTGGCCCAGCTGGCGCGGGCCCTC
>Ga0190275_10000831_pt1 | contig 24469 bp, 22 predicted proteins | sample Popmic550T_FD_133745 | JGI IMG/M metagenome (GOLD analysis project Ga0190275, IMG submission 133745) | Populus adjacent soil microbial communities from riparian zone of Yellowstone River, Montana, USA - 550 T | ecosystem: Environmental > Terrestrial > Soil > Riparian zone > Trees stand | place...
AAGCGTCGATCCGCCATTCGTTCATCAAAAAGCCGACCGTGCCGCGGTTCATCCCGAACACCGGGCAGACCTTGCCCCGCGCGAGCATCTCGTGGAGCGTATGCAGCATGAACCCGTCGCCCCCCAGAGCGACGACCAATTCGGCCTCGGACGGCTCGACGAACGCATAGCGGGCGCGCAGCATCCCATCGGCCGCCTGCGCCGCTTCCGCGTTGGAGGCCACCAGCGCCATCTTCGTCTCGCCTGGGCTCGCCATGGACCTAGCTAGGGGGCCGCGGAGGGTCCCGTCAACGTCCCAAGCCGGGATGCCGTAGCCGGAAGCGATTGGCGCAAGCCCAGCGCACCGCTAGAGCAGGGGCCCATGGGGGCCCCTCTCTTCATTCTTTCCTTCCGCCATCGCGACGAGCTCAGCCGGCTTGTCGAGGGTGCCGGCTGGCAGCCGATCGCGGCGCGGCGGGCCGACAATGCCGAGGCGCGATTCGTCGCGTCGGGCGCCAGCGTGGCGGTGGTCGACGCGCGCGGCGCGCTCGAAGAGGGACAGGAGGCGGTGCGGGCGATCGCCGACGCGGTCGAGGCCAATGCCTCGGCTTTGCTGGTGCTCTTGTCGCGGGGCGACGCGGCGGCGCTCGATACCGTCCACCGGCATGGCGCGACCCATTTCCTGGTCAGCCCGTTCAGCGAAGCCCAGTTCACCCACGCGCTGCAATTCGCCCGCCGCCATGCCGAGCGGGTCGGCGGCGATCTGCGCACCAGCCGGCGCGCCGGCGAGGATTCGGACTCCGCCTCGTGGCGCTGGCAGCCGGGCTCGCGCACGGTCGAATTGAGCCCGGCGCTCGCGCGGCAGGCGGGCCTTGGCGAGGAAGAGGGGCGTCGGATCAGCCTGATGGACCTCTTCCGCAAGCTCGATCCGCAGGGACGCCGCGCCGCCCGCGACGCGATCGACCGGCTGCTGGCGACAGGGGAGGCGACCGCCTTCGCCCATGGCACCGCCGGCGGGCGCATCGCCCACCATGTCCGGCGCAGCGCCGGCGACGTGGTCGGCCGCGCCGAGCCGATCCGCGGCGGCAGCGGCGAAGGGCGGGACCCGCTGACCGGCCTTCGCGACGGGCGCGCCGCGCGGGCCTGGATCGCGGAGCGGCTAACGGGGACCGTTACGAACAACTGTCCCCTCCTCGTGGTGATCCTGGTCTCGGTCAGCCGCTACGATGCGATCAACGCCGCCTTCGGCCGCGCGACCGGCGACGCCGTGCTCCAGGCGGTGGCGCGGCGGATCGAGCGCCAGTTCGGCGCCGAAGGGCGGCCGCGGCTGGTGGCGCGGATGGCGGGGGCGGAGTTCGCGATCCTGTTGGGGGCGCCGGCGACCCTGGGCGATGCCCGCTTCCTCGCCGGCGAGCTGATCGAGGCGATCGGACGGCCGTTCGCGTCGGGCGACCATGTCATCACGATCGGCAGCCGCGCCGGGGTAGCGGCTTCCGAAGCCGGCGACGATCCGGCGCGCCTGCTGCGTCGCGCCAGCGTCGCGCTCGCCGAAGCCGGCGGCGACGGCTCGCCGGTCCGGGTGCTCGAGGAGGGCGCCGAAAGCGCGACCGCACGCGGCGACCGGCTCGAAGTCGATTTGAGGCGCGCGCTCGACCAGGACGAGATCGAGATCCGCTTCCAGCCCCAGGTCTCGGTGACCAGCGGGGCGATCGTCGGGGTCGAGGCGCTGGCGCGCTGGAACCACCCGCAATATGGCGAATTGGGCGCGCTCACTTTGTTCGGGGTCGCCGAGGGGTCGGACTATCTCGCCGTCTTGTCCGACCATGTGCAGCGCAAGGCGATCGGCGCCGCCGCCGCCTGGCCCGAGCGGCTCGGCCATTTGCGCCTTTCGGTCAACATCACCGCCGCCGACATCGTCCGCCCGGGCTTCGCGGCGCAGTTCCTGGCTTTGGTCCAAGAGAGCGGCTTCGCGCCCGAGCGGCTGACCGTCGAGGTCACCGAGAGCGGCCTGATCGAGGATCTCGGCGCCGCCGCCGATCTGCTCGCCGAGCTTCGCCGGGGCGGGCTTCGGGTCGCGATCGACGATTTCGGGACGGGCTATTCGAGCCTCGCTTATCTGAAGGCGCTGCCGCTCGATTACCTCAAGATCGACAAGCGCCTGTGCCAGGACATCGCCGGATCGACCCGCGACCGGATCGTGGTCAGGAGCGTGATCGACATGGCCCGCTCCCTGGGGCTCGACGTGATCGCCGAGGGGGTCGAGACGGAAGAGCAATTGAGCCTGCTCGCGCAGGAGGGCTGCACGCTCTACCAGGGTTTCTTGTGCGCGCCGCCGGTGGGGGTGGAGGAGCTGGCGGCTTTGGTGGGGGCTCGAGCCGCCCCGTAGCAATGCCTGCTTCCGAGCCGTCGCCGGCATGCACGATCCCGGGGAATAGTCGCCCGCGGCTGCTGAACCCAGGCTGTCGGCCTGCCTCACGCGCCGTTCACCGGCATTGGCGCTGTAGGTCCCGCGAGCGGGGGCTCAGGAGAGACGATATGTACAAGCGAAAATCCCCGCCCGGCCGCGCGATCGCGATGGCCGCCGCGCTCACGGCGCTGGCCACCCCCGCTTTCGCCCAGGACCGCTTCGATTGGGGCGGCGGAAGATCCGGCGAGCGCGATTACGGCCTAGTCGGCGCCGGCGTTCCCAGGCTGTTGCCGGAATTGAGGCGCACCAATCGCGGCCGCGCGTTCGTCATGCGCAATTTCGACGACAATGACGATGGCCGCATCAGCCCGCGAGAGGCGGACGCCGCCAATCGCGCGTTCCTCAGGCTTGCCGGCGGCCGGCGCGACCGCTTCGACTGGGAAAGCCGCGACGCCGGACGTCCCATCGCGCGGGAACGCGACTGGGACCGTCGCGGAATGCGCGGCTACAACATGCGGCAAACCCGGCATGGCGCGACGTTCGACCTCCAGGATGTGCTGTTCGAGACCGCAAGCGCGGCGCTTCGGCCCGCCGCGCTCGAGCGCCTGCGGCCGCTTGCCGGCTATCTGGACGCCAATCCCCAGGTTCAGGTGCGGATCGACGGCCACACGGATTCGGTGGGAAGCGACGCGGCCAACCAGCTCCTTTCGGAGCGGCGCGCGGAATCCGTCCGCGCCGCGCTGCGGGAGATGGGCCTGGACCGGGACCGCTTCCTGGTCGAAGGCCATGGCGAGACCAATCCTGTCGCGAGCAACGACAATCCGAGCGGGCGCCAGCTCAACCGCCGGGTCGAGGTCACGCTCGTCGGCCAGCAGGCGCGAGACTTTTCCCAATAGCAGCGACGAGGCCATGGCTGAAGGGCGCCGCCGGAGGCGGGCGGCGCCCTCCTTGCTCCGCTCAGTGGAGCAGGCGCCAGAGCACCACCAGCAGCGGCACGAGCACCAGCAGGCCCAGGGGCAACCATGCCTTCAGGCCATGGGGGAAATGCTCCGGATGGTCCCTCTGGAAGGCGATCAGGCGCGGTTCCAGGCCGATCACATAGGTGGCCTGCACGATCTCTTCCTGCGCGCCATGTTTTAGGAACTGGATCAGCTGCCGGCGTTCCTCCTCGCTGATGTCCGGATAGCGGCGCAGGGCGTCGCTCATCCGCGGCACGGAGATGGGGGCGGCATGGGTTGCGGGCGGGATGTTCCCGTCCAGCGGGCCGGCGTCACGCACCGACACGACGTTCGCGGTCTTCATGGATTCGCTCCTTGGCAGCCGGCGCGCGGAGGCCCGCCGGCAGTCCTCTGATTGGGAAGATGGGCGCCCGCTCAGGGGCGCCGGATCACAGGGAAGGGGGAGCGCGGGCGCGGTAGGTTGCGCAGCGGCGCGCCGGGCAGGCGAGCGCGCCGTGCCGCGCGATCTGGCCGGGAGGCGACGCAATCGGCCGTCCCGAAGCGGAGAGGATGGCCGAATCGTCGCCGTCCGACGGATCGCCGCCGCCGGGCTCGGCCAGGCTCTCAGCCGGTGGCAAATTGTCGAGAATCGCGGCGGGCGCCTCGATCGGAGAGGTCGCGGCGGGCCAGCCGGCCCGATGCTCTGCCGCCCCGGCCGCGGCGGAAATGACGGCGAAGACGGCCAGCAGCAGCGCCAGCAATGCCGGCATCCCCCTGACCTTCAGCGCCGTCCCATCCACCTTCGCACCTCGCCGCCCCGAACAGGGCTGGCGTCACTTAGGGAGGGTCAGCGCCGGAAACAATGCGCCTCCAACGATCAGCCAAGAATCCTGGCAAGCCCTTTCGACAGCTGCAGCGCGCCGTTGAGGCGGGCATCGGCGTCGGCCCAGTTGCGGGTGATGACCAGCTTGCTGTCCGGGCGCAGCCGCGCCGTGCCTTTGAGGCGCTCGACATAGGCGATGAGGCCGGGCAGGTCCGGGAAGCTGTCATTGTGGAAATGGACGAGCGCGCCCTTCGCGCCGACGTCGAGCTTCGCCACCTGCGCGGCACGGCAGTTCATCTTGATCTCGATCACCTTGAGCAGATTGTGCGTTTCCGGCGGCAATTTGCCGAAGCGGTCGATCATCTCGGCGGCGAAACCTTCGATTTCGTCGGCCGATTCGAATTCGTTCATGCGCCGGTAGAGGCCCATTCTGAGGTCGAGATCGGGGACGTAATGCTCGGGCAGCAGGATCGGCGCGTCGACCGTGATCTGCGGCGAGAATTTCTCGGCCCGCGTCTCGATGCCGGCCGCTTTGGCCTCGAGAATCGCCTCTTCCAGCATCGACTGGTAGAGCTCGAAGCCGACCTCTCTGATATGGCCCGATTGCTCGTCGCCGAGCAGGTTGCCCGCGCCCCTGATGTCGAGATCGTGGGTGGCGAGCTGGAAGCCGGCGCCGAGGCTGTCCAATGCCGCCAGCACCTGCAGGCGTTTGTCGGCGGTCTCGCTCGTCAGCCGGTCTGCGGGCGTGGTGAAATAGGAATAAGCGCGGATCTTCGCCCGGCCGACCCGGCCACGCAACTGGTAGAGTTGGGCGAGGCCGAACCGGTCGGCGCGGTGGACGATCAAAGTGTTGGCCGAAGGGATGTCGAGACCGCTTTCGACGATCGTGGTCGAGACCAGAACCTCGTAGCGCCGGTCGTAAAAGGCGCTCATTCGTTCCTCGACCTGGGTCGGCGCCATCTGGCCGTGGGCGACGACGTAGCGCACCTCGGGCACGTCCTCGCGCAGGAATTGCTCGATGTCGGGAAGATCGGCGATCCGCGGCACGACGAAGAAGCTCTGCCCGCCGCGATAATGTTCGCGCAGCAAGGCCTCGCGGACCACGACTGGATCCCAGGGCATGACGTAGGTCCGGACCGCGAGCCGGTCGACCGGCGGAGTCTGGATCACCGAGAGCTCGCGCAGGCCCGACATCGCCATTTGCAGCGTGCGCGGGATCGGCGTCGCCGTCAGCGTGAGGACGTGGACGTCGGCGCGCAGGGCCTTCAATTTCTCCTTGTGGGTGACTCCGAAGCGCTGCTCCTCGTCGACGATGACGAGGCCGAGATTGCGGAATTCGACGCTCTTCGAAAGCGTCGCGTGGGTTCCGATGACGATGTCGACCTGGCCCGCCTTGAGCCGCTCCCTGGTCTCCTTCGCCTCCCTTGCCGGGACCAGCCGGGAGAGCCGGCCGATCTCGATCGGGAAGCCCTGGAAGCGCTCCTGGAAGGTGTTGAAATGCTGGCGCGCGAGCAAGGTGGTCGGCGCGATCAGCGCCACCTGCAGGCCCGCCATGGCGGCGATGAACGAGGCGCGCAAAGCGACCTCGGTCTTGCCGAAGCCGACGTCGCCGCAGATCAGCCGGTCCATCGGTTTGCCCGAGCCCAGATCGGCGACGACGTCGGCGATCGCGCGGTCCTGGTCCTCGGTTTCCTCATAAGGGAAGCGATCGGCGAAGGCGGCGTAGCCGGTGTCGGGCTCGGCGATCGCGCCGGGCCTGAGCGCGCGTTCGGCCGCGACCTTGATCAGGTCGCCGGCGATCGCCCGAATCCGGTCCTTCATCCGCGACTTGCGCCGTTGCCAGGCCTCGCCGCCCAGCCGGTCGAGCGCCACCCCTTCGCTGTCGCTGCCGTAGCGCGAGAGGATGTCGATATTCTCGACCGGCACGTAGAGCTTGTCGCCGCCGGCATAACCGAGCGCCACGCAATCGTGGGGCGCGCGCTGAACCGGGATCTGGGTCAGCCCCTCATAGCGGCCGATGCCGTGATCGGCGTGGACGACGAGGTCGCCGGGCGTGAGCGTGGCGAGCTCGGAGAGGAAGGCGTCGGTGCTCTTCCTGCGCTTGCGGCGGCGCACCAGGCGGTCGCCGAGCATGTCCTGCTCGGTCAGCAATGCGAGATCCCGCCCGGTGAAACCGTGATCGAGCTGGATCACCGCGAGCGCGACCGCGGAAGCCCCCAGCGCTTGTTGCCAGGATTCGGCTTCGATTACCTTGGTCAGGCCATGGTCGGCGAGCAGGCCCTTGAGGCGCTCGCGCGCGCCCGCCGAATAGCTCGCCAGCACGACCTTGCGCTTCGAGCGGCGAAGTTCGGCGACATGGGCGACCACCGCCTCGTAGACGTTCGCGCCTTGCGTGCGCTCCGGCGCGAAATCGCGCGGCGCCGCCATTTCGAAGTCGATGACCGAGGCGGCGTCCGGCTCGTGGAACGGGGTCAGCTGGTGGAGCGGCCTTGTAGCGACCAGGTCGTCCCATTCCTCACGCGTAAGATAGAGCGTTTCGGGCGCCAGTGGCCGGTAGCTGCCGGGTTCCCTGGTCTGGGCGCGCTGCCGGTTCTCGTGATAATCGGCGATCGCCTCGAACCGCGCCTCGCGCGCGCCGGCATCGCCGGTATCGCGCAAGACCAGATCCTCGTCGGAAAGATGGTCGAACAGAGTCGCCAGCCGCTCCTCGAACAAAGGCAGCCAATGGTCGATCCCGGCGATCCGCCGCCCGTCCGACACCGCCTGGTAAAGCGGATCGCCGGTCGCCGCGGCGCCGAACAATTCGCGCCAGGCCGAGCGGAAGCGCTTGACGCTGTCCTCGTCTAACAGGGTTTCGGAGGCGGGCAGGAGGGTGAAGCCGGCGATCCGGTCGATGCTGCGCTGGGTGACGGGATCGAACCGCCGCACGCTCTCGATCTCGTCGCCGAAGAAATCCAGGCGGAGCGCCTGCTCCTCGCCCGCGGGGAACAGATCGACGATGCCGCCGCGGACCGCGAACTCGCCCGGATCGAGCACGGTCTCGGTGCGGCCGTAACCATTGGCCGAGAGCAAGGCCGTCAGCCGGTCGAGATCGATCCGCTCGCCGGGCGTGAGCCGCGCCACCAATTGGCGGATTCGGAACGGCGTCAGCGTGCGCTGGGTCGCGGCGTTGACCGTGGTGACCAGGAGCTGGGGCTTGGCGCTGGCCCGCTGGAGCGCGTGGAGCGTCGCCAGCCGCTCGGAAGTCGAGCGCAGCGAGGGGGAGCTGCGGTCGTAGGGCAGGCAATCCCAGGCCGGGAAGGCCAGAATCTCGATCTCGGGCGCGAAATATTGGGCGGCGTCCGCCAGCGCCCGCATCGCCGCTTCGTCGGGGGCGATGAACACGGCGCGGCCCTTGGCGGCGCGGGCCAGATCGGCGGCCAGCCAGGGCATGAACCCGCCCGGCACGCCCGCGAGCGTGATCGGCGCCCTGGCCGCCAGGATTTTCCGGAGGTCGGCGCTCATATCAGGGGAGCTTGATGTAATCGAGGGCCTGGAGGCGGGTCATCATCTCGCTTTGCCAGCGCGCGGGAACGGCGGCGGTTCCGATCGCCCAGGCGAGGATGTCGACGTCCTGCTCTTCGAGGAAGGCTTCGAACCAGTCGATTTCTGCCGCGTTCCACGCGCCATGCCACCGGTCGAAATAACCGCCGACCAGCATGTCGGCCTCGCGCGTGCCGCGGTGCCACGCGCGAAAGCGGAGACGTTTGAGGCGGTCGTCCTGGTCCATATTCCCCATGCGCAAATGGCCGGCGGGCTTTGCGAAGCCAGTCGGCATTGAGTACGAGCGGTGCTGATAGTCATGCGCCCCGATATTCTCAATCCGCTGTTCGCCGAGGTGGAGGTGCTCAAGGGCATCGGGCCGGCGCTCGCCAGGCCGCTGCACAAGCTGGCGCTCAACCGGGTCGTCGACATCCTCTTCCATCTGCCGGTCAGCTGGATCGACCGCAAGAAGGTGGAGGCGCTCGACGAGGCCGATGTCGGCCGGACGGTCACGGTCACGCTCATTGCGCGCGACTACCGCCAGAGCGGCGGGCGCGGGCCGTTCCGGATCTTCGCCGAGGACCAGGCCGGCAATTATGTGACGCTCACCTACTTCAACAATCCGGGCTGGGGGAAGAAGCAGCTGCCCCTGGGCGAGGCCCGGATCGTCTCGGGACGGCTCGATCGCTACGGGCAGGAACTGCAGATGGTCCACCCGGACTATGTGCTGAAGCCGGCCGAAGCCGCCCATATCCCGGCGCGCGAGCCGGTCTATCCCTTGTCGGAAGGCCTCACCAACCACCGGCTAGGGGACCTCGCGGGGCAGGCGCTGGCGCGGCGGCCGGAGCTTCACGAATGGATCGAGCCGAGCCTCAAGGCGCAGCAGGACTGGCCCGATTGGGCCGAGGCGCTGGAGACCGCGCATCGCGACCCCGAAACCGCCAAGGCGCGCGCGCGGCTCGCTTATGACGAAGTGTTCGCCAACCAATTGGCGCTGATGCTGGTCCGCGCTTCGTCGCGCCGGCGAAAGGGCGTGCCGCTGATGGGCGACGGCAGCCTGCGCGATAAGCTCCAGCTCCCCTACACGCCGACCGCCGCCCAGCGCGGCGCGGTCGCCGAGATCGAGGGCGACCTTCAGCAGGATGTGCCGATGCTGCGCCTGCTCCAGGGCGATGTCGGCTCGGGCAAGACTTTGGTCGCCCTGATGGCGATGCTGACCGCGGTCGAAGCGGGCGCGCAGGCGGCATTGCTGGCGCCGACCGAGCTCCTCGCCCGCCAGCATTACGACACGCTCTCGCGGCTGCTCGCGGGCCTTCCGGTCAACGTCGCGATCCTCACCGGCCGCGAGAAGGGCAAGGCGCGCGAATCCTGCCTGATGGGCCTCGCCGACGGCTCGATCCACATCCTGGTCGGGACTCACGCGATCTTCCAGCAGGCGGTCGGCTACAAGAAGCTCGGCCTCGCCGTGGTCGACGAGCAGCACCGCTTCGGAGTCGCGCAGCGGATGATGCTCGCGCAAAAGGCCGAGCGGCCGCCGCATCTGCTGGTGATGACCGCGACTCCGATCCCGCGCACGCTGACGCTGACCCATTATGGCGAGATGGACGTCAGCCGTCTCGACGAGATGCCGCCCGGGCGGCTGCCGGTCGAGACTCGCGTGATCAGCGAGGACAAATTGGGCGAGGTGATCGATGCGCTCGGCCGCCACCTCGCGGCGGGCAAGCAGGCTTACTGGGTCTGCCCCCTGGTCGAGGAAAGCGAAACCAGCGACCTCGCCGCCGCCGAGGATCGCGCCCAGGTGCTTCGCCTGCGCTTCGGCGACAAGGTCGGCGTCGTCCACGGCCGGATGAAGGGGCCGGACAAGGATGCCGTGATGGACGCGTTCCAGCGCGGCCGGATCGGCGTTTTGGTCGCGACCACGGTGATCGAGGTCGGAGTCGACGTCGCCAACGCGTCGCTGATGATCGTCGAGCATGCCGACCGCTTCGGCCTGGCCCAGCTCCACCAATTGCGCGGGCGGGTCGGCCGTGGGGAAGCGCACAGCATCTGCCTGTTGCTGCGCGGCAATGCGCTCGGCGAAACGGCGCGCGCGCGCCTTACCCTGATGCGCGAAACCAATGACGGCTTCCGAATCGCCGAGGAGGATTTGCGGCTGCGCGGCGCTGGCGAGATATTGGGCACCCGCCAGTCGGGCGAGGCCCAGTTCCGCCTCGCCAGCCCCGAGCAGATCGCCGATCTGGCGCCGATCGCAATGGACGACGCCCGCCTGCTGGTCGACCGCGACGGCGGGCTGGAGGGCGAGCGGGGCAGGGCGGCGCGGGTGCTGCTCTATCTGATGGAGCGGGATGCGGCAGTCGGATTGTTGAGGGGAGGTTAGATGCAGACAGCGGTCAACATTGCGGGCGTGATTGGGGGATTTGGAACCCTCATCGTTGCTTGGCTAGTCTACCAATTTGGACGCCAGCAGGCCGCCCAAAATGATGCAAGAGCCGAACGACAACTCTTCCTGGATCAACAAAGCCTCAGGCTGAGCATGCTCGACCGCCGGATGAAGGTGTTATCGGATGTCCAAGAGGTGTGGACCGATTATATGATGCACGCCCGTCCACAGCCCGCGATGGTGTCAAGGCTAATTAACGCGGTGCAGGAGGCAAGACTCATCTACGACGATGATTTGCTCGGCGACCTGGATGCCGTGACCAATAAACTGATGTTACTTGCCCGTAATTCCGCTCGTCAGGATCAGGCTCGGTCGGACGAGAAGGAGTATGGTAAGCTTCTTGAAAAGCAGTTCGGGCTTGAGGACGAGCTTTGGCCGGTGCTGACGCCCTTGGTAGATAGGATGCGAGCTGCCACGCGAGTACGAGAGAGAGTGTAACTCTAGGCCGGGGTTGGAGAGCGAGCGCGATCTAGCTTGGTAGATGGCGTCAACACCCCGTGCATTTTGGAGCCTTTCGATACCTTGCATGGGAAGGCGTCCAACCGGACGTAATGAAACTCATTGGTAATCTTGACCCCGCCAAGCTTTACGGCGCCCTGTAGAATCTGTCTGCGGCCCTCCTTGATCGACTCGACAAATCCGAGCTTGAATAGAGCCTCTGCCAATTTCATACCTTCTGGCGGGATCACGAGAGTGGGTAAATCATCCCCAACAGCTCCAAGTTCGAAAGTCCATCGGGCTGTGTCTTGGGCCGAATCTGCCGCCTCCTCGCCGTGCAGCATCGCGGTCGCAGCATCGGCGAGGGCTTTTTTGGCGTCGTTGATCTCGGCGCCCTCGAGCGCCTCCAGCCGGGCGATCTCCTCAACCGGGATATCGGTGAACAGGCGCAGGAATTTGCCGACGTCGCCGTCTTGGGTGTTCCGCCAGAATTGCCAATAATCGTACGGGCTGAGCTGGTCGGCGTTGAGCCAGACCGCCCCCTGTTCCGTCTTGCCCATCTTGCCGCCGTCGGCGGTGGTGATCAGCGGCGTGGTCAGCCCGAATAGCTGGGTCCCGTCGATCCGCCGCCCCAATTCCATCCCGTTGACGATATTGCCCCATTGGTCCGAGCCGCCGAGCTGGAGCCGGCATTTGGCGCGCCGCGACAGTTCGAGGAAATCATAGGCCTGGAGGATCATATAGTTGAATTCGAGGAAGGTCAGCGGCTGCTCGCGGTCGAGCCGGAGGCGGACGGAGTCGAAGGTCAGCATCCGGTTGATCGTGAAATGCGGGCCGATGTCGCGCAGGAACGGGATGTAATCGAGCGCGTCGAGCCAGTCGGCATTGTCGGCCATGACAGCGTCGGTGGGCCCGTCGCCGAACGTCAGAAAGCGCTCGAAGACGCGGCGGATCGAGGCGATGTTGGAAGCGATCAGCTCGTTGGTCAGCAGCTTGCGGCTCTCGTCCTTGCCCGAGGGGTCGCCGATCTTGGTCGTGCCGCCGCCCATCAGGACGATCGGCTTGTGGCCGGTCTGCTGAAGGCGTCGCAGCATCATGATCTGGACGAGGCTGCCGACATGGAGCGAGGGCCCGGTCGCGTCGAAGCCGATATAGCCGGGGATCACCTGCGCCTGCGCGAGCGAGTCGAGCCCCTCCGCGTCGGTCACCTGATGGATATAGCCGCGCGACGAGAGCAGGCGTAGAAGTTCGGACTTGTATTCGGTCATGGCGCGGCGCGCCTAACATGGGGGGGCGCGGTTGGGAACGATATTGGTGGACCATCGGTCGCTGGTCGCGCATCCGGACACGCCCGCGACGGCCGTTCAGGGTGTGAGCTACTCGATAGTCTGGCAGGATGCCGGGCATTGGCGCATCGACTTCATGGTGCAGGCGAAGGCTGAGGCGCTGCGGCTTCCGGCGCCCGCGGAACCCGGGCGCGCAGAGGCGCTTTGGAAGCACACCTGCTTCGAGGTTTTTCTGCGCGATGTAGAAGGCGAGGCCTATGTTGAGCTCAACTTCGCGCCTTCGGGGCAATGGGCCGCGTACCGGTTCGACGGCTATCGCGTCGGCGGGCGCGACCTCGATATCGCGCCACCGCAAATCTTCACGACCGATCCCGCACAGTTCGTGTCCTGGGCGCAGCGCCAATTCCCGCAGCTCAATCTCGACGCGGAGTCGCTGAGGGAAGGCCTGGACGAGATCGGTCCTGCCGGCCAGTACGCGCTTTCGGCCGGCATCGAGGATCTGGGCCTTGCCTCGGGAGCCGGCTCGGCCATTGGAGTGAGCGCGGTGATCGAGGAAGCGGACGGCACAACATCCTATTGGGCGATTGCACACCCGCCGGGCCGGCCCGATTTCCATCACGCGGATTGCTTTGCGGCCGAACTGACTCCAGTGGAAATCGAATGAAATTCGGAATCGACCGCCTGCTCGCAGACCCGGCCCTGCGCTTGCCGCTGGAGGGAAAGCGCGTCGCTTTGCTCGCCCATCCCGCGTCGGTCACCGAAGACCTCACCCATAGCCTCGACGCGCTCGCCGGGTGCGGTCTCAACCTCACCGCCGCTTTCGGCCCGCAACACGGCCTGAGGGGCGACAAGCAGGACAATATGGTCGAATCGCCGGACTTCACCGATCCGGTCCACGACATTCCGGTGTTCAGCCTTTATGGCGAAGTCCGCCGCCCGAGCGGCCAGTCGATGGGGACGTTCGACACGATCCTTGTCGATCTGCAGGACCTCGGCTGCCGCATCTACACCTTCATCACCACCTTGCGCTACGTGCTCGAAGCCGCGGCCGCGCACGGCAAATCGGTCTGGGTGCTCGACCGGCCCAATCCGGCCGGCCGCCCGATCGAGGGCCTGACCTTACGGCCGGGCTGGGAGAGCTTCGTCGGCGCCGGGGAGCTTCCGATGCGGCACGGGCTGACGCTCGGCGAGCTCGGGCAATGGTTCGTCGCGACGCTGGGGCTCGACGTCGATTATCGGGTGATCGAGATGGAGGGCTGGCGGCCCGATCAAGCGCCCGGCTTCGGCTGGCCGTCGGGCGAGCGGGTCTGGATCAATCCGAGCCCGAACGCGCCCAATCTCAACATGGCGCGCGCTTATGCCGGAACGGTGATGCTCGAAGGCACGACGCTGTCGGAAGGGCGGGGGACGACCCGGCCGCTCGAATTGTTCGGCGCGCCCGATATAGACGGCCCAGCCGTGATCGCGGAGATGCGCTCGCTGGCGCCCGCCTGGCTCGCGGGCTGCCGCCTCAGGGCCATTTCGTTCGAGCCGACCTTCCACAAGCATGTCCACGCTTTGTGCGGCGGAGTCCATATTCACGCCGAGGGCGGATTCTACGATCACGCGGCGTTCAGGCCCTGGCGGCTTCAGGCGCTCGCCTTCAAGGCGATCCGTCGGCTTTACGCCGACTATCCCCTCTGGCGCGATTTCGCTTACGAATATGAGGAGGGCAAGCTTGCCATCGACGTGATCAACGGCGGCCCGGCCTTGCGCGAATGGGTCGACGACAAGGCGGCCGGGCCGGGCGATCTCGACGCGCTGACGGTTCCGGACGAGGAAGCGTGGGTGGAGGCGCGTCGCACTTGCCTGCTTTACTGAGCCCGGCTCCGGGGGGAGGGCGATGACGGCGCAGTTCACGCCGCTCGATTGGGCCGTCGTCGGGGGCTATATCGTCCTGCTCGCGATCGCCGGAATCGCCTCGACGCGCCGGCAGCGCGACGCGGACGATTATTTCCTCGCTGGCCACCGGGTCCCGATCTGGCTGGTGGCGGTGTCGGTCCTCTCCACCACCCAGTCGGCGGCGACGTTCCTGGGCGCGCCCGATTACGGCTATCGCGGCGACTATACCTATCTGACGTCCTATTTGGGGCCGCTCATCGCCGCCTTCCTCGTCTCCAGATTGCTCATTCCGCGTTTCTACGCCCAGCGCGTGACGACGGTTTACGAGCTGCTCGAAAACCGCTTCGACGCGCGGGCGATGCGCGCGGCCGGCGGCATGTATCTGATCGGCCGGATCTTCGCGAGCGGGGCGCGGCTCTATCTGGCGGCGATCGCCGTCTCGATGATCGTCTTCGCCGACATCCAGGCTTCGAACGTGCTGATCGCGTCGGTTGCGCTGGTCGTCTTCGGCCTGGCCTTCACCTTCATCGGCGGCCTCAGATCGGTCATCTGGAGCGATCTGGTCCAGGTGGCGCTTTACGTCGGCGCCGCGCTCGCCGTGCTCTGGTTCCTGTGGAGCAGCATTCCGGCCTCGACCGGAGACATCGTCCGCGGCCTCATGACCACGCCCGAGGGCGAGAACAAGCTGCGGCTGATCGACCTGTCGCTCGACCCTTCAGCGCCTTTCTCTCTGCTCGCCACGCTCACCGGAATCACCTTGCTCTTCTTCGCCAGCATGGGGCTCGATCAGGACATCACCCAGCGCTTCATCGCCTGCCGCGACTCGCGCGACGGCAAAAGGGCGCTCTACGCCTCGGTTCTGGCCTCGATCCCGGTTGTCCTCCTGTTCCTGGCGATCGGCTCGCTCCTCTACGTCTTCTACGACCGGCCCGATCTGATGGGGCAAAGCGCGGGCGCCGGCGCCGCGGGCGAATTCCGGGGCGAGAAGATCACCATCTTCATGCACTATATCCTCACCCAAATCCCGCCCGGCGTGCGCGGGTTCGTCGCGGTCGGCGTGCTCGCCGCGGCCGCCGTCAATTCCGGCCTGATCTCGATGGCCTCGGTCTTGATCCAGGATTTCTACCGGCCCTGGATCGCGCGGCACCGGCAAATGCCGGAAGCGCATTTCGTGCGGGCGGGGCGGGTCGGGATGGTGCTGCTCGCGCTCGTCTTGCTGGCGATGTCGGTGCTCTGCTTTTACTGGCAGCGCTATACCGAGGCCACTTTGCTCGAATTCGCTCTGTCGGTGATGACCTTCGCTTATTCCGGGCTGCTCGGCGTCTATTTCACCTTGCTGTTCAGCAGCCGCGGCTCTTCCGCCTCGGTCATCTGGGCGCTCGCCACCGGCTTCGTCGCCATCGCGCTCCAGCAACATTATGTCGTCGACATGCTCGGCCTCCCGGCCTCGTGGAAAATGCTGGCCTTCCCGTTCCAGCTCTGCATCGGCACCGCGGTCGCCTTCGCCACCTGCCTGCTGGGCAATCAGAACAAGGCCGCTACCGCGCCTCGACCGGCTGCCGCTGGCTAGCGGCCCAGGCGTCGGCCAGCCGCGCTTCGCCGCCGTCGATCCCGCGGCCGTGGGCGACATGGACGAGCCGTCCCGGCGGGGCCCAGGCGGCGCGGAAGGCGGAATTGACCTCGTCGAGGCGGATTCGCGCCAGATAGGCGGCGCTGTCGGACGGCCGGCCTGGCGCGGTGACGATGATGCCGGCGCCGATCATCGCCGTCATCCGGTTGGCCAGCTCGGCGCTCGTTTGCGGTGCGGCGGCCCCGTTCAGCCGCTCCGCCTCGCGGCTGAGCGCGATGTCGAGCTCGGCCTGGCTGAAGCCGTATTGGAGGGCGCGCCGCAGCTCCTGCTCGACGACTTCGAGCGCCATGAGCCAGTCGCGGTCGATCGAGCGCACTGCGAAGCGCGCGATCCGCGCCGTGCGATAATAATCCTGCACCTGCGCTTCGGCGTCCATGAACGGCCGATCGCCGCCGCGATAGCCCAGGACCCGCCCCGCCAGCATGTCCGCGCCGAGCGACTCCAGGAAGGAGCGGTCGCGTTGCGCGGCGCTGTCGCGTTGCCGATCGAGCGGCGAGACGGAAGCGATCGTGGCCCAGGTCGGCACCGACGGAGCGTGAAACAGGCGAAAGGCGGTGGGGCGGGCCGGGTCGATCGGCGCGGGCGGCGGGCCAGCGACCGAATCGCCGCCGCGCCAGTCGCCGAAATGGGCGAGGATGCGCCGCTCGATCCAGGCCGGATCGGCATCGCCAACCACGATCAATATGGTCCGCCCGGGCGCGTAATGAGCCTCGTAAAACCGGCGCAAGCCCTCCGCGCGCACAGCGGCGACATCGGCCTCGCTCCCGGTCAGCGAAGCGCGCGCGATCGCGGTGCCGGGCGCGAAGAAGGCGATCTGGTCACGCTCGCGCGCGTCGTCGGGTCCGGAGCGCTGGCGTGCTTCATTGATCAGTTCGCCCCTCGCCCGTTCGACCGCCGCCGGCGCCAGGGCGAGCTCACTGGCGATTTCGCGCATCAGCATGATCGTCCGGTCGAGTTGCGCGGAATCGGATCGCGGCAGGTCGACGCGGTAGATCGTGTCGGTGTCGCCGGTGTGGGCGTTGAAGTCCCGGCCGAGGATCAGCCGCTCGCGCCGGATCAGCCGCGCTCGCGCGCCTTCGGGCACGCGCCGCGAGCCCATGAACGCCACATGCTCGAGATAATGCGCCTCGCCCGCCCCGCCCTCGCTCGCCCCGGCCGCCACCACCATCCGGACCGCCGCCGCGCCGCGCGGCACCGCGTTACGCAGGATCGCATAGCGCATCCCGTTGGCCAGCACGCCGAACCGCACCGCCGGATCGGGCGTCAGGTCGGAGCGGTCGAACCCCCAGGCGGCGCGCGCCTCGGGGGAGATTTGGGCGGGGGCCGCGCCGTCCACGAAGAGCAAGGCGGCGAGGGCGAACGCGAATGCGCTCCGCATTCAGCTCTTCCTGCTCAGCGTCCGCATCGCCTCGTCCAGCCCGTCCAGCGTCAGCGGGTACATCCGGTCCCGCATCAGCGTGCGGACGACCTGGATCGAGCTGGTGTAGTTCCAATATTGCTCGGGCACCGGGTTGAGCCAGATCGCGGCGGGGTAGGTGGTGGTCATCCGCTGCAGCCAGGCGGCCCCCGCTTCTTCGTTATAATGTTCGACCGAGCCGCCGGGGTGGGTGACCTCATAGGGGCTCATCGAGGCGTCGCCGACGAAGACGAGCTTGTAATCGTGGCCGTATTTGTGGAGCAAATCCCAGGTCGGAATGCGCTCGCTCGTGCGGCGGCGATTGTCCTTCCACACCGTCTCGTACGGGCAATTGTGGAAGTAGAAGAATTCGAGATTCTTGAACTCCGACGTCGCCGCCGAGAACAATTCCTCGGTGAGCTTGATATGCGGGTCCATCGAGCCGCCGACGTCGAGGAACAGCAGCAACTTGACCGCATTGTGCCGCTCGGGACGCATCGCGATGTCGAGCCAGCCCTTGCGCGCGGTGCCGTCGATCGTCGCATCGAGATCGAGCTTCTCGGCCGCGCCTTCGCGGGCGAAACGGCGCAGGCGGCGCAAGGCGACCTTGATGTTGCGCGTGCCCAGTTCGACCTTGTTGTCGAGATTGCGGAATTCGCGCTTGTCCCAGACCTTGATCGCGCGGCCCTGGCCGCCCTCGCCGCCGATCCTGACGCCCTCCGGATTGTAGCCCGAATTGCCGAAAGGGGAGGTGCCGCCGGTGCCGATCCATTTGCTGCCGCCCTGGTGGCGGCCCTGCTGCTCGGCGAGCCGCTTCTTGAGCGTCTCCATGATCTCTTCCCACGAGCCGAGCGATTTGATCTCCGCCATCTGCTCGGGGGTCAGATAGAGCGCGGCGACCATCTTCAGCCATTCCTCGGGCAGCGGCACGGCATCGGCGCCGTAGCTGGTCTCGATCCCCTTGAAGACCTTGGCGAAGACCTGGTCGAACCGGTCGAGCAGGCCTTCGTCCTTCACGAACGTCGCGCGCGCCAGATAATAGAAATCCTCCGGCCGCGCCCCGATCACCTCGGCGTCGAGCGCCTGGAGCAGGGTCAGATGCTCCTTCATCGAAGCGGGAATGCCCGCGGCGCGCAATTCGTCGACGAAGGAGAAGAACATGACGAAGGGCGTGTAAGCAATTACACGCCCTTCGTCACCCCGGCGAAGCAGTCCTGAGCGCCTGCCTTGCAGGCAGTCGAAGGGGCCGGGGTCTCGTGTTCCCCGGCGAAGGCCGGGGTCCAGATCGGACCTGGAGACTGGGCCCCGGCCTCCGGGGTCCCCGCAAAGTAGTACTTTGCGGGGTGCCCCTGCGCCGGATTATGTCCGCCCGGCGGGCCCGCACGCACATAGTTAACGTCCTTTCAACCAATTGCCCCTAGCCCTGCTCGCCAAGAGCAAGAACAGGGGCGCACGGTGGCAAGCAGCGCGAACGAGCGGACCGACGGCAATGCGATCAACGAGGTGGCCCGCAATTGCGGGTCGCTGGCGATCGAGTGCAGCGACGTCGCGGGCTATGTCGCCGGCGTCAACGAGCGCATCTCGGCCAATCTGGCGATGCTCGATTCGCTCGAGGACGTCACCACCCGGCTCCTGGCGGATCAGGCGCAGGTCTCCGATTCCACCGACGAAGCACGCGTTCTCGCCGAGCAGGCGCGCGGCAAATTGGATCAGGGCCGGGCAGCGATCGAGGATACGATCCAGGTCTTCTCGGTGCTGACCGACCTCGTCGTCCAATTGGGCGAGCGGATGGCCGGCTTCGCCGAGGCGATGGCGCAGGTCCAGAAGGTCTCCTCGAGCATCGAGACGATCGCCAGCAAGACCAACATGCTCGCCCTCAACGCGACGATCGAGGCGGCGCGCGCGGGCGAAGCGGGCCGCTCGTTCGCGGTCGTCGCCGCCGAGGTCAAGAAGCTCGCCCACGATACCCGCGCCGCGACCGCGCAGATCGGCGGCACGATCGCCTCGCTGACCCGCGAGGCCGAGGCGGTGACTTCCGAGATCAGGATCGGCGTCGAGCAGAGCCGGGTCGCGCAATCCTCGTTCACCCGGATCAACGACACGGTCCGCGACGTCGCCGACATCGTCGCTCTGGTCGACCGCCAGACCGACGGCATCGCCCAATCGACCAGCCATATCCAGGCGAGCGTCGACAGCGTGAAGAGCGGCCTTTCCTCCTTCGCCGCCGACGCGCGCGCCAATGGCGGCCAGCTCCACGAAACGCGCGAGCGGCTGAGCAAGCTCGAAATGCTCTCCAACGAAATGCTCGACCGGCTCGCCTCGTCGGGGGTGCGGATCGACGACACGCCGTTCATCGAATTCGCCCAGGCCGCGGCGCGCGAGATCCGCGATCTCATCGAGGCCGGAATCGCCTGCGGCGAGGTCTCGCTCGAAGACGTGTTCGATACCGATTACGTGCCGATGCCGGGCACCAACCCGATCCAATATGAGGTGCGCTTCTGCGATTTCGCTGACGCCCATGTCCGCCCGGTGCTCGACCGGCTGATGACCGAGGAGCCGCGGCTGATCGCCACCGCCTTGACCGACATTAACGGCTATCTGCCGACCCACATTTCCGAGCGCTCGCAGCCGCAGGGCAAGGATCCCGAGTGGAACGCCGCTTATTGCCGCAACCGCCGCAACTTCCTCGACGACGTCACCCGCCGCGCGATCGCCAGCGAGAAGGAGGCGATGCTCGCCACCTACTCGATGGAGTTCGGCCAGGGCCGCCACCTCGCGGTCAAGAACGTGTTCGTCCCGCTCTGGGTGCACGGCCGCCGCTGGGGCAATTTCGAGCTCGCCTATCGCGACGAGGCGGTGCGCTGAGTTCCCCTTCTCCCCACCGGGGAGAGGGAACTAGCCGCCCTGCCGTCGGCTCATGAAGGCCAGCCGCTCGAACAGCATCACGTCCTGCTCGTTCTTCAGGAGGGCGCCGTGGAGCGGGGGGATCGCCTTGGCGGGATCCTTCGATTGCAGCACTTCGAGCGGCAGATCCTCGTGGAGCAGCAATTTCAGCCAGTCGATCAGCTCGCTGGTGCTCGGCTTCTTCTTGAGGCCGGGGACGTCGCGGACCTGGTAGAAAATGTCCATCGCCCGCGAAACCAGCATCGTCTGAATGCCCGGGAAATGGACGTCGATGATCGCCTGCATCGTCTCGCGGTCGGGGAATTTGATATAGTGGAAGAAACAGCGGCGCAGGAATGCGTCGGGCAGCTCCTTCTCGTTGTTCGAGGTGATGACGACGATCGGCCGCTCGGCCGCCCGGATCGTCTCCTTGGTCTCGTAGACGTGGAACTCCATCCGGTCGAGCTCCTGGAGGAGGTCGTTGGGGAATTCGATATCGGCCTTGTCGATCTCGTCGATCAGGAGGACGGGGAGGGCAGGGGAGGTGAAGGCCTCCCACAATTTGCCCTTGCGGATATAGTTGGAAATGTCGTGGACGCGTTCGTCGCCGAGCTGGCCGTCGCGCAGCCGCGCGACCGCGTCATATTCGTAGAGGCCCTGGTGCGCCTTGGTTGTCGACTTGACGTGCCATTCGATCAAAGGCGCCCCGATCGCCCCGGCGATTTCGTGGGCGAGGATGGTCTTGCCGGTGCCGGGCTCGCCCTTGACGAGCAACGGCCGCCGCAGCGTAACCGCGGCGTTGACCGCGACCTTGAGGTCGTCGGTCGCGACATAGGAGGGGGTGCCTTCGAAGCGCATCGGGGAGGGCATAAGTGGGGTGGTGCGGGGGCGCAACCTCAGTCGTCATTCCAGCGAAAACTGGAATCTCCCGCCTTGTGGACTCCGAGGAAGAAAAGCGAGATCCCGGATCAAGTCCGGGATGACGGCCTGCCGGGGCCGTCAATAATCCCGTCTAGCCTGCTGCCTTGCTTCGAGGAGGTCCCAGAGCGCGCGGTGCTGGAGCGAGAGTTGCTGGGCGCCGAACAGGAGCGCGCGCTCGCAGTCCACGGCGCTGTCGGCGACTTCGCGCAGCAGCTCGGCATCGCCAAGGCCGCAGGGCCGGGGGTCGACTCCGAATTTCTTGGCGGCGGCGTCGAGCACGTTGCGGATCGAAATCCAGTCGGCGGCGAAGGCGAGGCCGGCGCCGAGCGCGCAGCCGCGCCGGTCGGACTGGGCGAGCGTGGCGAGGGCCGCGCGCTGGGAGAGGATCGCGGTCTCGCTCCCGGTCGCGCCGGGCGTGCTCGGAATCGGCCCGGCGGCGACCGCGAGCCGGGTCAGGTAGACGCGCTCGTCGACCATCGCCTCGGCGGCGCAAGCGAGCCAGGCGCGACCGGCCGGATCGACCGTGCGGGTCCCGGCATGGTCGACGATGCCCGGATGGCGGCCATGAAGTGCGGAGAGATAATGGATGGCGTCGGCGAGGCTGCGCGCCGCGTCGTGGCCGCAGGAGAGCGAATTGCTCGCGAAATAGGGGTGGGTAGAGGTGCCGTGCTCGGCGACGCAGGCGAGCAGCAGCGACCCCGTGCGGGCGCCGCGTGCGGTCTCGACCGATCGTGTGGCCATGCAATCCTCCGGGCGCGATTGCGCGCTGTCGGAACGGGCCTACACCAGCGGCGTAAAGAGGAGGTTTACAAAGGCGACCTGAAACGAGCGGCCGGGCGCTGCCTCTTTTCAGTGCAGGCGCGCCCTCAGGCCTGGGACAAGGTCAGCACGTTGCCGTCGGGGTCGGCGAAGAAGGCGACCTTTGTCTTGCCGTCCGGCGCGGTCCAGATGCCGAGCGCGTCCTGGCCCATGCCTTCGTGGATGGTGAACGCGATGCCCAGGCCGCGCAGCGCCTCGACGGCCGCGACGATATCGGCGACGTTCCAGCCGAGCACGGGATGGGGAGATGCCTGGTGGTCCGGCATCACCGTCATCCGCAACAAGGCGCCGCCGAGATCGATGAAGTCCCCGAAATCGTCCGACCTGCGAAGCGAAAGACCGAGCGTGTCGCGATAGAAACCGAGCGCCCGCTCGCGGTCGCCGACGTAGAGGAACGCGACCGGCGTTCCTGATTGCTGAAAGCTCATGTCGATCCGCTCCCTTGATGTTGCGGCGCCGGCTTACAGCAAAGCGCGCGCCCCGGCCTATCACCCTTAAGGATGATTTTGGCGAAATCGCCTACCCGGGCGGGGCGCGGGGCCTGACCTGTACCTGCGCCCCCAGCCGGCTCACACCACGGCTTTCATCACTCGTCCTCGGCGCACGGCCCTCCGGGCGTGAACATGTCGGCGGCGATCAGCCAGGTTGCTCCGGTCCTGCGCCAGATACGAAGATAGGCGACGTTCGTGCCGTAAGGGAGGCCGCCGACATTCTGGAGAATATGCGCCCGGCCGCGCTCGACCGCCATGTCCCGGCCGCGCGCGAAATCGAACGATCGCGGACGGAGCGAGACGGTGGTGGGGCTGTAGGCCAGTATCTCCCGCCACCTTTGGGCGATCGCGGCCCGGCCCGTGCGCAGGCGCGCGCACGGCGCCTTGAACCACGCATCGGGCGCATAGAGCCGGGCCAATGCGTCCGCGTCGTCGCTATCCGCCGTTGCGCTCCAGCCGTCGACCGCGTCCCGCAACTGGCGCGGCACGGGAGCGGGACCGGAATCGGAATCGTCCTCTTCCTGCGCGAGCGCCGCCGCGCCGGGGGCCAAGGATAAGACAGGCACGGCGATGAGGACAAAAGCGGCCGCCAGCCCTGCCGCCCGCCAGGCGCGAACCCCGCGGCCGCGAACGGCGGCGCCAATCAGGTGCGTGCGCATTGAATCCTCCCTGGCCGAACGACGTTCAATGGGGGCGAACGGCCGGGGGCTGTCAAGGCCGGCTAGGCGGTGATGCGCGGGGCGGTTCAGCGGCCTAGGGGTGGTTCATCGCGGGGCCGACGGCTCAGTCAGCTCGTTCTCCGACGAACGCTCGGTCCAGCACCAGCCCCCGTCACCTAGGTGCCTGAACCGCACTGTGGTCCTTCCCCATGCAGACCACAAGGAGGGCGGTTCGACGTGCTTGAAGCGGCTTTCCAAAGAGCAGGTCGCGCGCCCGGCGGCGCGGTCGTCCCAGCGGCATTGGAAGTTGCGGAATTCGCCCAGGCCTTCGAAGGCCTCCGGAGTGAAGCATCTGCCGGCCGTGACGCAGTCGCACTCCCGCTCAAGGCTCTGGTCGGCCAAGGTGGGGAGGGAGATAGCGGGCGCGACGGGAGCGTCGCGCGAACACGCCGCAAGCAGCGTCAGGCCGATCGCGAGGGCAAGCCTCCCGATCCGGCCCCCGCTCACCTCGCTGATCCCGGAACGACCGCATCTTCCGCGACCGGCTCGGATGCTTCACCTCCCCCGGCATCTTCGCCTGGACTTGGCGGAGGTCTTACGGGGTCCGGTTCTCCGTCGCCGTCGAAATCTAGGCCCAACACGCGGCCCCGCTCGCCCATCTGGCGCTGGAGGTCATCTGCCCGCGTCGCCTCGGGCGTGTCCTGCTCGAAGACGCGAACGCGTTGCTGGAGCGCCGTGAACTCGCGGTGCAGCGAATAGTAATCGGGATCGGAGAAGGCGCGCACCATGGCGGCCAGCTGCCGACGACGATGCAGCTTCGAGGCCGCGAATGCGGCCTGATAGGCGGTAGCCTCCGGCCGCCGGCCGACGGGCCAGCCGGGATCGTAGTCCGGCCCGGCGACGGCGGTCCAATCGTCGAGCAGATGGAACAGCCGCGCCGTCTCGGCCGGATCGCGCAGGACGTCCTCGCTGCCCGGCCCGCCGAGATGGAAGAAGATCAGATAATAGAGCGATCCTGGGCCGATCTGGTCGGATTCCGAAGCCGCCTCCATCGTCCCCATGTCCGCCATTGCCCGGATTTGCCCGGCGGCGAGGAGAAAACTGCTCTCGACCTCCATGCGAACGGCCCCGCAGACGGAAGCGCCATGGAAAAGGCCCATCGCATTCAGCTCCGCCGCCCGACCGATCTTGGCGCGGCAATCCGCTTCGGTCGTGGTTGCTGGGTCGACCCTCAGGCGGTCGAGAAGCGCGCCGACAGAATCCCTCGGAATTTGCGCCGCCGCAGGTACGGCAAAGGCGAACGAAAGGGCGGCGAGAAAGGCCGCCCTCTGCCTCATTGATCGAGGAAGCTCCGCATCTTCCGCGAACGCGACGGATGCTTCAGCTTCCGCAGCGCCTTGGCCTCGATCTGGCGGATGCGCTCCCTGGTCACCGAGAATTGCTGCCCGACCTCCTCGAGCGTGTGATCGGTGTTCATGCCGATGCCGAAGCGCATCCGAAGCACACGCTCCTCGCGCGGGGTCAGGCTGGCCAGGACGCGGGTCACCGTCTCCTTCAAATTAGACTGGATCGCGGCGTCCACCGGGATCACCGCATTCTTGTCCTCGATGAAATCGCCCAGATGGCTGTCTTCCTCGTCTCCGATCGGGGTTTCGAGGCTGATCGGCTCCTTGGCGATCTTCATCACCTTGCGGACTTTTTCGAGCGGCATCGAGAGGCGCTCGGCGAGCTCTTCGGGCGTCGGCTCGCGGCCGATTTCGTGGAGGATCTGGCGGGAGGTGCGGACGAGCTTGTTGATCGTCTCGATCATGTGGACCGGGATTCGGATCGTGCGCGCCTGATCGGCGATCGAGCGGGTGATTGCCTGGCGGATCCACCAGGTCGCGTAGGTCGAGAATTTGTAGCCGCGGCGATATTCGAATTTGTCGACCGCCTTCATCAGGCCGATATTGCCTT
>Ga0190275_10000832_pt1 | contig 24458 bp, 10 predicted proteins | sample Popmic550T_FD_133745 | JGI IMG/M metagenome (GOLD analysis project Ga0190275, IMG submission 133745) | Populus adjacent soil microbial communities from riparian zone of Yellowstone River, Montana, USA - 550 T | ecosystem: Environmental > Terrestrial > Soil > Riparian zone > Trees stand | place...
GCGGGACTTCCACCCGCTGGTCAGGTGCACCTTCACGGCGCACGCACACTGGGGGCACATGGACGGGAATGGGCGGGATTTCCCAGTGAACTCCAGTAGTTAAGAATGCACGAGCCGGGGATCGAACCCGGACGGCCCTTACGGGCCAGCGGATTTTAAGTCCGCTGCGTCTGCCAGTTCCGCCACTCGTGCCCGAGTGCCACTACGGAGTCGGAACCTTCTCTCAACTGTTGGACGGCCGCAATGCGCGCAACGGTCGATTCCGGCCCGGCCTTGTTATAAAGCGCCCGCCATGCTCGAGACTGTCACCAAGGGCTTCCGTTCCGCGAAGAACCGCCTCGCTGGCAAGAGCGAGCTCACGCAGGACGTCGTGGACGAGTCACTCCGCGACATCCGCGTCTCCCTGTTGGAGGCGGACGTCGCCTTCGATGTGGTGAAGAAGTTCGTCGCCCGCGTCCGGGAGAAGACGGTGGGCGAGGTGGTGCAGACGACCATCACGGACAAGTCCGGCCAGAAGCGGAAGGTGAGCCCGGCGGACTACTTCGTGAAGATCTGCCACGACGAGCTCGAGGCGCTGATGGGCCCGGTGGACACGAGCCTGAAGCTCAAGCCCAAGGGGCAGCTGAGCGGCATCATGATGGTGGGTCTGCAGGGCTCGGGTAAGACGACGACCACGGGCAAGCTCGCCAGCAAGCTGCTCCAGGAGGGACGCAAGCCTCTGCTGGTGGCTGCGGACATCTACCGTCCGGCCGCCGTGGATCAGCTGAAGGTGCTGGGCGAGCGGCTGAAGGTGCCGGTGTACTTCGAGCCGAACCTGGCGCCGCCGGAGCTGGCGGCTCGGGGGTATGCCGCGGCGCGAGATCAGAAGTGCGACGTGGTGCTGATCGACACGGCGGGTCGGCTCGCCATCGACGAGGAGCTGATGGCGGAGTTGGAGGCCATCAAGGGGAAGGTCCAGCCGGACAACATCCTGTTGGTGTGCGACGCGATGATCGGCCAGGACGCGGTGCGCACGGCGGCCGAGTTCGACCGGCGGCTGACGCTGGACGGCTTCATCCTGACGAAGCTGGACGGTGACGCGCGTGGTGGCGCGGCGTTGTCGATCAAGGAGGTGACGGGCAAGCCGATCAAGTTCCTGGGGATGGGCGAGGGGATGGATCGGCTCGAGGAGTTCCGCCCGGACGGGCTTGCGGGGCGCATCCTGGGGTTCGGCGACATCGTCGGCCTGATGCAGGACTTTGAGAAGGTCGTCGACGAGAAGAAGGCCGAGGAGGACGCGCGCAAGCTGCTGTCAGGCAACTTCTCGATGAAGGACTTCGTGGAACAGATCCGGATGGTGCGGCGGATGGGGCCGCTGAAGGACCTGCTGGAGAAGTTCCCGCTGTTCGGGGATCTGACGGAGCAGCTGAACCCGGACGAGAATGAGCTGACGAAGATCGAGGCGATGTACGACTCGATGACGGAGAAGGAGCGGCTGAGTCCGGACCTGATCAACGCCAGCCGGATCAATCGCATTGCGAAGGGCAGCGGGCGCAAGGCGGAGGACGTGCGCGAGCTGATGCAGAAGTTCGGGATGATGCAGCAGGTGATGGGGTCGATCGGGCAGAACCCGGGGTTGCTGGGGCGGATCCCGGGGTTCAAGCAGCTGGGGCAGCTGTCCCAGCTCAAGAACATGGACCTGTCGAGCATCATGGGGAAGGACAAGGTGATGCAGCAGGCGCTGGGAGGCATGGGAGGGATGCCCATGCAGATGCCCGAGATTGCGCCGGGCTACACGCCCCCGATGGGCCAGGCGGCGATGGCCAAGGCGCGGCTGATGGGCTATGCGCCGCCATCAGCGACGGGCAAGGCTGACGACCGGGACGCCATCAAGGAGCGCCGCAAGCGCGAGAAGGCGAACCGGAAGAAGAACCGGAAGAAGAAGTAGCGCTCCTCTGCCCCTCAGCCCCGGCCGAGCCTCTGCCCGGCCTGGTAGGGGCCGGAAGGTGCATCCAGCCAGGCCTCGACCGTCTCGCTGCGCAGACGCCCAGTCCATGGCCATGGACGGTGCCCCTGGGTGGTTTCAGCGCAAGGCACTGGCGTTGGAGGGCAAAACCGTCTTTTCTGCCGCGAATTGGGCCCTTTAGCGGGCAACGCGCGTCCACGAAGGGAGTGGAACGCCTCTTGCGATGGAGGAGCGGCATGACCCTTCTCAAACGTCTCGTCCCCCTGGTTCTGGCCGGCTTGGTGTCGGCGTGCATCGAGCTCCCCGAAGTCGCGGATCCCGAGTTCCCACCCGATTCAGGCGTTCCTGACGCGGGCCCGAAGCCCGACGCTGGCATTCCTCCCGACACCACACCCCCTACCATCACGGCGGCCTCACCGGCCCACGGCTCCACCAACGTCACCAACAGCCCGCAGTTCCTCTTCACGTTCTCTGAGCCCATGAACGTGGGCACAGTCCAGGTGAGCATAGCGCCCACCGTAGTGCTCAGTGCACCAACATGGGAGAACGGGAACACCGAGCTCGCATTGCAGCCGACCGCAGCGCTGGCCCAGAACACGACCTACACCCTCGCCGTAGAGGGCAAGGACGTAGCCGGGAACGCGCTCACGGACCGGAAGTTGTTCTCCTTCGGCACGACCGGGCCGGCCCCAGACACGACGCCCCCGACAGTCCTGAGTGCCAACCCGCCCCACTCCGCGATCGGCGTTGCTCGAAATGCGTCGATTAAGGTGACGTTCTCCGAGCCCATGGACAAGGCCTCCGCGCAGACAGCTTTCGCGATCACCTCACCACCAGGGTTCAACGCCGGAGTCTTCGACTGGAACGCAGCGGGAACCGAGATGACCTTCAACTCAGACACGGATTTCTCATACGGAACCGAGGTGATCTGGCGTGTCTCCACGACTGCAAAGGATCTCTCCGCCAACACTTTGGAGAACAGCGTGACCGGTGGGTTCCGTGCTATGCGATTAACCATCAGCACAATTATCTTCAACCTAGAGACCAGTGGTTCCGCGCTAAGCCCAGACTACATCAGGGAACGCCACGTATATAACAGTGAGGATGTGGGTGATTATGGCAATGACTCAATGCGACTCTTCCTGGGATTCAGGCTTCAATCTCTACCCGAAAATCTTGCACAGTTGAACCGGGCTACATTGAAATGGCACATCTCCCACCAAGTCAACGACCCCTTAGGTAGCCTTGGCAGGCTCTTTCTCGAACAAGTATATATCGGAGATCAGATCGCCCTGTCCCCAGTAGATGGAACAAATCCTCAAAGCAAGGCGCAATACGAGTCTCCTGCTCTCAGCTCCCCTATTGTAGTCACCCAGGGTGCTATTACTGCCGGAATCGACGTGACCTCGTTTGTCGTTAACGACTGGCAGGAAAGATCGAGTCGAGGAACCCATTCTCAATTCAGACTGCGCTTCGAAGTCCCCAACAACAACAACGGAAAAACCGACAGGCTGATCTCAGATCGGGAATCCACCCCAATACTTGCAGAACTTGAAGTGGCATACGAGCACCCCTGAATTACTCCTTACGCTTTGGCACAACAAGGCCCCTGGCGAGACGACGCAGAACGCGCCTCTTTTGGCGGCGTTTATAGAGCTTATGGGCGTTCTCGCCCTCTTCATTGAGGCGGGCGGTTTCCTCGTCCATGATTTGAAACTCGACCAGTGCAAACACTATTCGCCCCTTGCGTGGACGAGCGTCCTGTTCAGGTAGCGGCAAGTACGCATCCATTCTCAAAGGAATATCCACTACAAAGTTCAGCGCTCGGTATGAATTTCCTGAGAACTGATTATTGGCGCGGTCTTCGCGGTCCTCGAAGTCGCGGTCGAGATGGAGTTGGGTAGCGAACTGCTCGAAATGCGGATATTCGGCCAGTACCGACTTGAAAGGAACAAGGGAGTTATCTGTCTGCCCTGGCACGACAAAATTGAAAGGGAATAGGCGCTGCGTGAGAAAATAGAGTATCGGAAGAATGAGAGCTCGGCTCTTCGTAATGATTCGGAACCGCGTGCGATCGTACACCTGAGCCGCTACAGTCTCCTTCTTCGCGATCAGCTTGGTGACCAGCGAATCACGCGTTTTGATGGAGTGTGCGAACTCCACTACCGGCAGGCCTCGGGCCTGAATGTCCTGAGCCACACTAAGCACCCTCTCCATCACCAACTGCGCCAGTTCCGCCTCGGAAACAGCCAGCCGGAAGAGCAGATCTCGCCCTTCAATATGCTGGATGACGTGCATCACCTTCAGCACAATGCAGGCAATGCGGCGGTACTTGGGCAAACCCTTGGCACCAGAGGCATACAGAAAGAGGTCATGTATCTCCGCCGGTTTCGCCACAGCGTCCGCGACCCGGTAGTCGAACGTCTTCCGAAGGTACTCCACAGCATCCGCTAAGACCGTACGCGCCCAAGTCTCGTCGTAGGACCGTGACGTGTCGAGTTGGCAGAGCCGCAGAAAGTGGTCGACTTCCTCGCGGGTTTGAAAATGCATCCGCCGCCAGTCGATGACTGATCCCCCACGGAGAATGAGCCGGAGGCGCTCCAGTTCTCGGAGGCCCATCTCCGCCACGGTGCGGATGGGGATCTCGGGCAATTGGGGGACGAGAGAGACGACCTTCACAGTGGCGCTTCTAGCCGAGCCTATAGGTCGAGAGCAACGCAGTGGATAAACAAAGGGCCCTCCTCCACGTAGAAGAGAGCCCTCGGCACTGGAGCAAGAAGGGAAGCTACTTCGCGTCGGCCAGTTTATCGTCGCGGTACTGTGCCTCGCGAATGATCTTGCCGTCTTCGGCGAACTCCTGCGTCAATCCGTGCCGCTTCCCGTTCACATATTCCTCGATGAGGCGCGGCTTGCCGCTCGCGAAGTACTGCACGCGCTTCCCGTGGTAGTTGTTTCCGCTGAACTCGGTGCGCCCGGTCTGCTTGCCGGACTCATCAAAGAAGGTCCACGTGCCACTGCGGAACCCCTCAAAGTACTGTCCATCGTAGCGCTTCTGCCCGTTGGGGTAATACGACACGGCTGGGCCATGGGGCACATAGTAGCCATTCTCGGGCACCGTCTTGCGGCAGATCAGGCCGTCGTCCGGAGTACCAAACTGCTTCGTCCCCGAGGGGCAGTTCAACTGGGTGGTCGTCCCCGACTTGCTCGCTGCATCCCCGGCAAGTGCCGCAGTGCCAACGAGGCTAAGCCCCAGGGTCAAGGTCCGAATCAGCTTCGAAAACAACATGGACTCTCCTTTTGAAGGCCGCCGGAATTTCCGTGCGTGCACGATGAAGGACGGACGTCTTTCAGCGAAATTCAACATGGTTCATGGCGGGCTTGACAGCCCCTCTGACAGACCTGATGAGGGTACGCAGCCACTCTTCTACGACATAAGAGGGCCCTGCCTAGCGAAACGCCAGACAGGGCCCAAGAGAAGGCCGCGATACTCTCACGGATTCAACTGCTTCTCAGGCTACAGGTAGTTGGCTTGGTAGCAGAAGAAGTTGCCGCTCGTGAAGTAGAAGCCGGTCGAGGTGGTCGTGCTGGACGGCGGGCGGCAGAGGCTCACTACAATCTCGGCGCGCTCGCGGTTCGTTCCAGAGACCGTGTAGTTTCCAGAGGAAGAACTCACAGCCGCAATCGCGTCCTTCTTCTCCCCATCCACGAGGATATAGAAGAAGCCACTGAGTTCGGCCTTGGTTGCAGGAAAGGCCCTGTCAGAGTACGCCGAGATAGCGATCTTCACGCGCTTGGTGTCAGTGTTACCGCAGAATGCCGTGTCAGTCGCCGCGCTCTCCACCCGAGCGGAGTAGATGATCACGCCCGTAGTGCCGAGTTCACTCTTGTTCGCAAAATTCGTGTAGTTCTGGCAGGAAGGCGTCGGCAGAGCCGTGCACTTGCTGGCGCTGCAGAACTGCGTGCCGTAGGTGCAGGTAGACTGACCCTCGCCCGTGCAGGTGTCGCCCACGACGCCGCCCGCCTTACACTGACCCGTCGCCGTGTCGCAGGTCCGGCCCGTGCCGCAGGACGCATCCGTCGTGCACTTCGTCGCACAGACCTTGTCCAGGTTCGAGCAGACCAGGTCCGTCGTTCCTTCTGAGTTGCACAGCGTGTCCGTCGCACACTGGCAGACTTGCCGGTTGTCCGCCGTGCTCAGCGCCGCGCACGTCTTCGCGCTCGAGGGACAGTCCGCGCCCGCCGTACACGTCTTCACACAGACCTTGGCATTCGGGTGGCAGATCTCACCCTCGATGCAGTCCGCGTCCAACGCACAAGTCAGGCTGCCCTCCTCGTCAGTGGGGCAACCAGTCATCACCAGGCTCATCGCGCTCAGCGCAATGAGCATCATCATCGTCTTCAGAAGCTGCATGCTGGACTTCCTCCTGTGGGTGCCTCGCATGGGGCCTCCGGCCTCACAAGCCCCCTCTTCATCCTTGCGAGCGGCGTCGCTTTAGCCACGCATCTCTGGATGTGTCAACGAATGTCGACGCACCCTCGACGCAATCCCCTCTTGGAAATTCAGCGCTGACGCAAGCGGACAGTGCCACGGCTTCTTGTTACTGCCACGTCACTGTCCGCTCGTGATCATTTCTAGAAGATAAACGGGAAATCGATGGGATCCCCCTGCTTCTTGTGTTTCGGGAAATTCCACCCTTTGATGAGCCCGGAGATACAGCTCGCCATATAGGTCTTCTTGAATTCCTCCGACTTCACCGACACACCCGTCGTCCGGCCGTTGGGCTGGATCACCCACCGCATCACCAGTCGACCGTTGAGGCCGGGATCCTTCTTCTTCTGCTCGTTCACGCACTTCACGATGGCCGGCTTGTTCGCCACCACCACTGCCATGATGTCCGACTGACCGAGCCGCTCAGGCACGTTGGCACCACCCCCAGGCTCAGGCGGAATGTACGTGGAGGGCGTGTTGCCCGCCTGGCTGCCGGTCGGCTTCTTCTCCGGCTTCTTCGTTCCGAAGAGATCATCAAAGTCATCGCCCAAGCCATCATCGGCAGGCTTCGTTGACGGCTTCGAGATGGCCTCAGGCTTGGCGGTCGGCGCCGGACGCGACGACTCACCACTGTTACGATCCCCGTTCTTCCGAGACGGCTCGCGGGTGCCCGGGCTCGCCTTCGCTACCGCCTCGCTGGCCGCGGGCGGCGTCGGAGTCGTGGCCGGAGGCGGAGTCGGCGTGGCGGCAGGAGCAGGAGGTGTGCTCCCTCCCGCAGCAACCCCTGTCCCCGGCGCAGGAGCAAGCGGCGCAGCCGTGCCCGGCGCAGGTGTGGGCGACACCGACGGATTCGCCACACCAGCGTTGGGCGCAGGCTGCGTCTTCGCCTCGGCAGGCGCCGGCGTGGGGGGCGTGGCCGCCTCAGGCGTCTTCGGCTCCTGCTGAGAAGGCGGCGTCGCGGCCGCCATGGCCGGTGGCTCAGTGGTCGAGCTGGAAGAGGATGACTTCCAGACGAAGACTCCCAAGCCCAGCAGCACCACCACCGTACCTGCCGCGATGGCCGCCACCATCACCGTCTTGTTGCCACCCTGCCCCCCAGGAACCGCCGAGGGCGGGTAACCGGGGTACGCGGGCTGAGGGTAGCCTGCCGGCGCGTAGGCCGGCTGCGCGTACGCAGGCGCCGGCTGCGCATACGCGGGCGCGGGCGCATAGGCCGAAGGCTGCGGCGCACGCATCGGCTCGGCGGCGGTCGCCAGCATCGGCGCCGCTCGCGAAGCCGAAGCATGCGCGGGCTCTGGAGGCGGCAGATCGAGCAGCCCCGGCGCCGCGGGCTTCTCCTCCGCCGCAGGCCGCAGAGGCGGCTTGGACATCGCCTCGTTCTCCTCCTTCACCAGCGAGGCGAGCACGCTCGCAGCCGAAGGCTTCCAGCCCGACGACGGCGGCTCTTGGCCCAATGCAGGAGCCGCGGGAATCTCGGGACGGTTGTTCTTTGCCGGCGCCCCTGCGCTGAACGCGGACTCCACCGGCGCAGACGCCGACGGGACCGACGACGCCATCGCCGCGGGCGCAACGATCACCGGCTTGGCAGGACGCGGTGCGAGCGCCGAGGCCAGCTCCGTCACCTCGGAGAGCGGGATCCAGTCACTGAAGCCCGCGCGCCAGCACAGGCTGTCCGGCCCTACCTCGCCCCGCTCCCAGTGCTCCTTGATCTTCTCAAGGGTGAGCGGCCCCACCTGCTTCTCGTCGATGGCGACGTACCAATCATTCGCGGGCGCAGCAGCCTTCGGCTCCTCCGGCTGCGACTCGGCCTCCGCCAGCTTGCGCACGGCGTCCGGCGTGGACGACTTGCTCTCTCGAGCCTGGTCGCCCACGGGCTCCCCCGCGGGGATCTTGTGCGAGCCCGAGTTGAGGACTTGATCGAAGACCGCGCCGATCTCGTCCTCCTCCACGCCCGTGAAGAGGCCGCCCTCGGGTGGAGTCCCCAACGTGGCGAGCGCGGCCGCTGCGTTGGAGTTCCCGGCACTGGTGCTGGTGGAAGGTGCAGACGCCTCGGCCGCCGAGGCCTCCGACGTTCCCTCGTCCTTCGGCGCCGCGGCGCCAGTTGGACGCACCACGATGACGTGGCCGCACTTCTTGCAACGAATCTTGACGCCCTTGGCGCCAATCTTGTCGTCGCTAATCATGTACTGCGCGCGGCAGCTGTCGCAGACGAAGCGCATCGTTCCCCGCAAGTCTCAGAAAAGACGAAGAAATCCTGCCAAAATCGTAGAGGTGCTGTCCGGGGGGGTCAAGGATGCGTCCCATGACCGCCCGGTTGCCTTTCAACGGCTGAACCTTCGACCAAGATCTAACCGCTACTTCCTTACCTGCACCTCCACGTGCGTCCCTACGGCGACACGCAGATCATGTAGGTCCTCGGATGTCGCAAACACCAATAGATCCCGTAGCTTGGTGCGAGGAGGGACCCGGAAGGTGGAGCCTGTCTCCCCGGTAACCATCCGCTTGGCCGGCTCCATCTCCCCCGCAGCGAAGAGTCCCGCGCGCGCCGCCGTGAGCTCCACGCCCTCCAGCCAAGCCCGCACGTCCGCCGGAGTGGCGGTGGGCAGATAGGCGCGCACCAGCTTGGACAGCGACCCCCGGGCCTGCTCGCTGAGGTTCTTCTCCAGGATCTGCCGCGCCTCCGCGAAGTGGCGTGGATCCGCCGTCGGGCGGATCTGCGCCACCAGGGTGATCGCCGCCTGGAGCAACGCCTCGAGCCGATCCGGCGCCAGCCGCTGACTGAAGGCGAGCTCCGGCCGCGCCAGCGCGAGCGCGCGGCCCAGCAGGTAATAGACTTCCTTCTGCCCCTGCTCCGCGAAGAACTTCCCGCCCACGCGCACGCTGGCCGGGTGCGTCTGGAGGAGCTCCGCGTTGATCATCGGCTCGGGTGCCGGCTCGTTGGTGCGGCGGCTCAAGCGCTCGCGGGTGGCCACGAGGAACGGCGAGTACAGCTCCATCGCCTCCATGCCGAACAGCCGCGCCACGTAACGGTAGTGGTGGACGTGGTACTCCTGCGAGGTACCGACATCGATGCGGTGCTTCTTCGGGACGATCTGGTACTGCTGGAAGGGCACCGCATACAGGTGCCCCACCTGCTCGAACAGGATCCCCATCAGCTCGGACAGCGGTGCGCGGAGCTTCGGGTGGAAGAGGTGCGTCTGCCAGAGCCGATCCGTCAGCGCGCGCTGCGCCACCTCCTTGCGCTTGGCGTAGGGCCCCAGCTTCGTGAGGATCTCCTTCTCGTCATCCCCCGGATCGCCGATGAGTCCGGCCACCGCCTGCGCGGCAAGCCACGCCCCATCGTAGTCCTTGCGCACCGCCAGCAGGCGCACGAGATGACTGCACACCTTGCGCGGATCTTCCGTGTTCGGCAGCGCTCGGCGGAGCGCCGCGATGGCCTCCTCCTCCTTGCCCTGCACCTGGCCGGCCACCTCCGCGAACGTCTCCTGCACGCCCGCGTCGTCCGGCAGGCCCTTGGCCACCACGCCATAGGCCGCCACCGCCCCCTCCGTGTTCTTCAGCACCTGGAGGTAGAGGTCACCCAGCGCCCGCCACAGCGCCATGCGCGCCACGTGGGTGTCCGGCGTCTTCGGGATACGCGAGAGCATCTTCGCGTAGTTGTCCTCCAGCGCCTTCCACAGGCTGGCTCCGCCGAGCATGGCCTCCAGAGCGCTGAAGGCCTCCACGAAGCGGTGATCCACGTCCAGCGCCGCGTTGAACGCCTCGGTGGCGCCCTCGATGTCCTTCAGCTCGTCGCGGCGGATCTCCGCGAGCGCGAACCACACCCGCTTGGCCTTGTTCGGCTCAGCGGTCAGCGCCGGCAGCGTCAGCATCCGCTGCAGCACGTCCGCGGCCTTCTGACCCTGGCGCGTCTCGCGCAGCAACACGTACAGCGAGTCCATCACCTCCAGCGCATCCGGCTGCTCCTTGAGGGAACCGCCAAACGCGTCGATCGCCATGTACGGGTCCTTGAGCTTGTCCCGTGCGATCTGGCCGAGTTCCAGGAAGACACGCGCCTTGGCCTCCCCATCCAGCACGTTCACGAGCTGCTGGCGCAGCTCAGCGGACTTCTCGTACTGGCCCGCCTTGTCCATCAGTCCCACCAAGGCCCGCAAGGACGGCTCGTGCCCCGGATCGATGGCCAGCGCCTTCTCGAAGTGGTTCTGCGCGCGGTCCGCGTGCCCCAGCGCAGCGAGCACGTCACCCAGCTGCCAGTAGACCTCCACGACCTCCAGGTCCGTCAGGCTCTCGCGGTGGTGGATGAGGATGGCCTGGAAGACCTTCAGCGCGTCCTCGTACCGCTTCGCGTGCACGAGCAGGTTGCCGAAGCTCTCCAGGTTGGCCAGGTACCTCGAGTCCAGACCGTAGGACTTCTCGTACGCGTCGAGCGCCTTCTCGCGCTTGCTCAGCTTCTCCGACACGTAGCCGAGCCGGTAGAGCTGTCGCGACAGATCCACTGTGACTGCGCCGTCCTTCTCCGCGATGGCCTTCTCCGCCATCTTCCGGACGACGATGTCCAGCATCTTCTCGCCGAGCATCCAGTCCTCGCGCGCGATGTAGACGTCCGCCAGAGGGCGCGCCGCCTCGAGGCTGTCCGGGACGTGCTTGAGGGCCTCCTCGAAGTAGTGCGTGGCCGTGTCTTTGTCCTGCCGCGTCTCCGCGTGGTACTTCGCCACGTCCAGCAGCGAGCGCGCCTTGGCCTGCGGGTCCTCCGAGCTCTGCGCCTCCTGGAGGAGCGTCTGCTCGTAGCCGCCCCAGTCCTGCTCCTGCTCCTGGATGCCCTTGAGGGCGCGAATGCTGGGCAGGTACCCCGGGTCGATCACGAGCGCCTGCTGGTAGCTGGACTTCGCGCTCCCCGTGTCCATCAACATGTCTTCGTTGATCTTGCCCATGCGGTGGAACAGCTCCACCGCCTCCGGCGACTGCCCCACCACCTGCGCCTCACGCTGCAGCATGTCCAGCGCGAAGGGCCAGTTGCCGCTGCGCTCGTACAGGTTGCCCAGCGCGTGCATCGCCGGCCGGCACGAGGGCTCCGCGTTCAGCGCGTACTGGTAGCTGTCCACCGCCCGGTCCACCGCCCTGAGCTGCTGGTGGTAGACGGTGCCCATCTCCACGTACAGCTCGGCCTGCTCCTGCGGCTCCGTCACCAGCCCGAGCTGCCGCTCGTAGGCGAGGATCAGATCCTCCCACCGCTCCTGCGTGCGCCGCAGGCGGATCAGCGTCTTGATGGCCTGCAGGTTCGTCTGATCGATGGCCAGGATGGCCTCGACGCAGGCGTCCGCGTTCGCTGGGTTCTGGTACTTGTCCTCCCAGATGCCCGCGCTGCGGAAGAGCACCCGGACCCGCTCGCGGTAGTCCGTGCTCAGCTCCAGCATCCGCTCGTACACCGCCAGCAGCTCCGCCGGCTGGTCCAGCTTGGTGTGCAGCCGCTCCAGTGACTCCAGCGCCTCGCGGTTCTCCGGGTTGAACTCCAGCGCCTGCCGGTAGGCCACCACCGCGGCCTCGTCATCTCCGATGTCCCGCTCGTAGACCCCCGCCACCTCTACCTGGATGCGCGCGCGATCCTCGGGGGTGCCCATCAAGTCCCGCTTGCGCTGCAGCGTGGCGGCCACATCCGAGTGCGCGTTCTGGCGGCGATAGAGCGCGGCCAGCACGTCCAGCGTCTCCACGTCCGGCTCGAGCTCCAGCGCTCGCAGCAGCGCGGTGGCGGCCTCCTGCGGATCCCCCACCCGCTCGTCGTAGATGCGGGCGATCTCCTTCAGGATCCCCTTGCGCGCCTCGATGGATGCGGCAGCCTCCAGCTGCTGCTCCAGGGCCACCACGTACTCGCGATCCCGGCCGCGCCGCTGGAACATCCCAGCCAGCCCGTCGAGCGCAGTGGCGTTGGTCGGATCGAACTCGAGGATCTTCCGGAACGCCGCCTCGGCCGCCGCCGCGTCATCCAGCCGCTCGTCGTGCACTCGCGCGAGCGTGGCGTAGAGCCGCTCGGCCAGCGGGCCCTTCGGCAGCAAGTCCGCCACCTCCTCGTAGACCGCAGCCAGCTCCTCGTGCGAGCCCGTCTCGTTCGCCAGCCGCTCCACTTCCTCGCGGAGCGTGTCGTCCGCCGCGTCGATCTGCAGCGCGCGGCAGAGCGCCAGGAACGCCACGTCCTTCTGCCCGAGCCGCTCCTCCTGCACCCGCGCCAGCTCGCGCAACCAGGAGAGCTTCTCCTCGTCCGTGACGAGGTGGGGCATGTAGCGGTCCACCACGCCGGCATACGCGCGCCAGTCGTTATGGCCTCGGTACAGCTCCGACACCCGCTCGAAGGCCTTCCGGTTGGCCGGATCCAGCTCCAGCACCTTCTCCAGCGCACCCGCGGACTGCTCGGGCTTGGCGCCCGGGCCCTCCCACATGTCCGCCACCGCGAAGTACGCGGCCACCGCCTGCTCACGCTCCTCGGAGGCCAGGTGCACCTGCACCCTCAGCTCCAGCGCGCGGACGGCGTCGTTGTAAGCCCTCAGCGAGACGAAGAGCGTGTGGACCCGGTCCAGGTCCTGCACCGTGTGTGGCTCCACCTCCAGCGCCCGGCGGGCGGCGTCCAACGCCTCCTCGCGGCGGCCCATCTCCGCCAGCACCTCGGCCAGGCGCAGGCGCAGCCCCTTCACACCCTCCGAAGACTCCTGCAGCGGCACGAGCCGACGCAGCACCGCCACCAGTTCCTCACGCTGAGCCGTCTCCTCGTACAGCTCGCGCAGCGTGTCCAGCACGACCCGGTGCCGCGGGTCGCGATCGAGCGCCGCCTTGAAGTACGGCACCGCCGCCTCTGGCTGCTTCAGCAGGCGGTACACCACCCGACCCAGCCGCTCGTTGAGGCGCACCACCTCGCGCGGGTCCAGCGTCTGCGCCAACCGGTCCGCCAGCAACGTGCGCAGCTCCTCCGGCCTGCTCGCGCGCTCGAGCAACCCCTCCAGCGCCGTGAACGCCTGCTCGTTGCGCGGGTTCTTCGCCAGCAGCTCCCGGTACAGCTCGATGGAGCGGCCCAGGTCCTCCAGCCCCACGTCCGACACCTGCGCCATCTTCGAGAGGACGCGCTCCCGCTCAGCCCCGGAGACGCGCTCGAGTTCGTGCTGCAGGATGGCGTACAGCTTGTCGGATGCACCGGCCGCCTCGTACAGCCCCTCCAGCAGCCGTGCGGACGCCAGGTGCCCCGCATCGATCGTCAGGATCTGCTCGTAGGCAGACGCCGCACGATCCAGGCTGTCCAGCCGCTCCTGGCAGAGCTGCCCCAGGCGGAAGAGGAAACCGACCTTGTCCGCCGACACCGTGGCGCCCGCAGCCAGCTGCTCCAGCACACCCGCCAGCTCCGGCCACGCCTCCAGTTCCACGTAGAGCCGATCCAGCGCCAGCGAGGCCTTCTCCTGCACCGAGGCGTGTAGGCTGCGCGCGCGCTCGTAGTAGGTGATGGCGCGCTCGGGCTCCCGCAGACGCGTCTCCAGCATCTGGCCCAGCTTGAGGCAGACCTCCGCCGCGTCCGCCGCCTCGGCGATGCGCGGCAGCGCCTCCTCGTAGGCCGACACAAGCTCGTCATAGGTGTTGGACGCGTCGGTCGCACCCTCCAGCCGGTGGCGCAGCTCGCCGTCGTTCGGGTCCTCCTGGAAGGCCCGGAAGAGCGCCAGGAAGACCAGCTCCGCCTCGCCCTGCGTCTCGCGCAGCGTGGCCAGCTCACCCAGGAGCGCCTTCTTCTCGAAGGAGTCCGAGGACGCGCCCACGCGAATCTCGATGAACTGTGCCAGCTTCGCGATGTCGCCACTCACTCGCAGAGCCCGCAGCAGCGTCTCCACCGCGAGCAGGTTCTGCGGCTCGCGGGTCACCCACGCCTCCATGCGTGCCACCGCGCCCGCATGGTTGGGCTGCAGCGAGAGCACCTCGCCGTAGAGCCCCAGCGCGCCCGTCTTGTCGAGCAGCTTCGCCTCACGCACCGTGGCCAGCCGGAACTTCAGCTCCAGCGCCTGCTCGGGTGGCATCAGCGCGATGCGTCTGGCCAGCACGTCCGCCAGCTCCGGCCACCGCTCCTGCTTCTGGCAGAGACTCTCCAGCCGGGCCAGCGCCGCGGCGTCATCCGGCTTGAGCTCCAGCAGCCGCCGGAAGGTGGCGAGCGCTCCAAGGTTGTCCTTGAGCTGATCCTCCTGCAGCACACCGATCTGGAAGAGCACCACCGCGCGGCGGGCCGGGTCCTCGGCCATCGCCAGCTGGCGGCGCAGTACCTCCAGCAGTTCCGCGGACTTGCCCTCGGACGTCAGCAGCCGGCCCACGCTCTCCAGGGCCTCCTCGTCCGTGGGGCGCACCTCCATCACCTTGCGCCACGCGGCGAGCGCCTCGTTGTCCTCGCCCATGCGCGCCTGGAGCCGCGCCAGCGCCCGGTACAGCTCTCCGCGCGCGGCATCGCTGGCCTTCGGGGCCACCCCGACGAGCACCTCGATCAGCTCCTCGGCAGTCCCCGCTGGCTCCACCAGCGAGAGGCACAGCTCGAGCGAGCGGAGCTCGTCCGGCAGCTCTTCGAGCGCTCGCACCGAGTAGACGAACGCCAGCTCCGCGTTCTGCATGGGGCCGGCGTAGGTCTCCGCGATGCGGCGCAGCAGCGCCACGCGCTCCTGCGGCACCGGCTCCACGGAGGCCCTCGCCTCCAGCATCTGTACCTGCTTGAGGTGATCCCCCACCCCGGCGAACACCGGCTCCAGGGCACTGGCCGCCGCTCCGCGCAGCGGGCTCTCCGAGCGTGCCATCTCCTCCAGCGCGCCCACCGCACCCGCATGACCGGCTCGCCGCGTGAGCACCGACTGGTACACCTCCAGTGCACCCCGCGGATCATCCAGGCGGGTGAACTTCAGCCGTCCCAGGCGCACGCGCAGCTCCGACGCCTCCTCCACCGCGTTGCGCGCGTCCGCGAGTTGGATCTCCCGCTCGATGTGCTGCGCCAACTCCGGCCAGCGCTCCATCTCCGCGAGCACCTTGCCCAACAGCTTGAGCGCGTTGGCGTTCTCCGGCTTGCGCTCGAGTACCGCCCGATAGGCCTGTGAGGCGAGCGCCTTGTCCGACAGCGTCTCCTCCGCCAGGTGGCCCAGCTCGAAGAGCAGGTTGATCTGCTGGCTGACGTTGGTCTCCGCCGCCACCTGCCGGCGCATCACCAGCGCCAGCTCACGGTGCGCGCCCGTACGCCGGTGCGTGCGGGCGATCGTCTCCAGCACTTCCTTGTTGTACGGCTCGCGACGGCTGACCTCCTCCAGCGCGCGGACCGCCAGGTCGTAGCGCTTCAGGCGCCCGTCGTAGAGCGCTGCCAGCCGCTTCCACAGCTCGCCCGCCAGGGGCTCCTGGACTCCGCGCTCGAGCTGGTCTTCGTACGAACCCGCCACCTCCTCGAAGGAGCCCGAGTCGGCCGCGAGCCGCTCCAGCTCGTCGAGCACGGTCGGCTCCTGAGGGAACTCGTTGAAGGCCCGCAGACGCGAAGCGAAGGCCAGCGACGTCTGCCCGAGCGCCTCACGCAGCAGGGCGATCTCCTGGATGCGCTCCAGCCGCTGCTCCGGCGAAGCGGAGGACAGGAGTACCTCCAGAACCTCCACCAGCTTCCGGCTGTCGTTGATATTCCGGTAGACAGGCTCCAGCAGACGGGCGGCTTCCAGCCGCTGCCCTTCCTGCGCAAACAGCCGCTCCAGGCCTGCGATGCCCTGCGGATCCCCTGGCATCAATTCCAGCAGCCCACGGTACGCCATGAGCGCCTCACCTGCGCTCTCCGCCAGCTCCAGGAGCTGGGCCCGGCGCAGCATGAAGCCCCGGCGCGACTCGACGTCCTCCGACAGTTCCGCGAGCTGGGCCAGCACGTCCGCCTGCTCCTGGACGCGATGCGCCTTCGCGAACAGCCGATCCAGCGCGAGCAGCCCCTCGGGCACCTTCTTGATGGCGAGCGCGGAGCGATAGGCCTCGATGGCCTTCGCATCCTCGCCCGCGCTGGCGAAGGCGTCACCTGCCTTGAGCAGCAGGCCTCGCCGTGCCTCCGGATCGGTGGCGAGCTGGGCCTGTGTCGCGTACACCTCTGAGAGGTTCTTGGCGTTCTGCCCCTTCTCGTACAGGCGCGACAGGGCCTCCAGCGCCTGGCGATCCTGCGGCGCCTCCTCCAGCAGACTCTTCCACAGGCGCGCGGCCTCTTCAGGCTGGTTGAGCTGCTCACGCAGCTCCGCCGTCCGCCGCATCAGCGCCAGCGCCGACGAATCTCCCGCGGGAAGATCCGAGATGACGTTCTCGTAGATCTCCGCCAGCACCTCATGCGAGCCCGTCTCGCGCGCCAGCCGCTCCAGCTCCGGCCTCAGCGCCTCTCGATCAAGCCCTGCCGCAAAGGCCTTCACCGCCGCCATGAAGGCCAGCGACGGCTGCTGCATCTCCTGCTCGTAGATCCGCCGGATCTCTCCCGCCAGCTGCGCCTTCTCCGCGGTGAGCGCGGCCTCCATGCGCGTCTCGCGCAAGGCCACTCGACGGGCGTGATCTCCCAGCTGCTGGAGCACGGGATCGAGCGTGTCCAGCGCCGCCCGGCTCGTCGGCAGAGCCGCCTTCACCCACTCCTCCAGCGCGGCGCGCGAGCCGGGGTGACCCGGATCCTCGGCCAGGATCCGCTCGTAGAGCTTGAGCGCGGCGGTGGGGTTGTTCAGCGTGGTGCGCAGCAGCTCCGCGAGCCGGAAGGAGACCTCGCGCCCCTGCGGGCTCTGCCCCTCCTGGCTGCGCCGCAGCGCGAGCGCCCACGCCAGCTCCTGCGCCTGCCCCAGCTCCGTGTAGAGGCGGTCCAGCGAGGCGGCGGCCTCGCGCTGGAGCGCATCACGCTCGGCGATCGCCCTCCACGCAGCGGCGGCGCGCTCCTTGCTCGTCAGCTTGCTCTCATGCAGCAGCGCCGCCTCGCGCAGGTACGCCACCTGCTCAGCGGTCTCCGTGGAGACAGAGGCCAGCCGCTCGATCACCTCCGCCAGCTCCGCCCACTGCTCGCTCGAACGGTGGAGCCGCTGCAGCGACTTGAGGCACTCGACGTTGGAAGGCTCCAGCTCCAGCAGCGCGTGCAGCGCCTTGATCGCGCCCGCCTTGTCGTCGAGCTTCTTCTCCTGCACCTCGGCGAGATCGCGCAACACGGCGGCGCGTGCAGGGCCGACGTTCCCCTCCTCCGTCAGCTCCAGGAGGATCTCCGCGTAGCTGTCGAGCGCGTCCGCATCCTCGGCCGCCTGACGCGCCGTGGCCCGCAGCGCCGTGTCTCCTGGCGTCAGGCGCATGGCCCGCGCGAGCGAGGCAAAGGCCAGCTCCGGCTGGCGCAGGTGCGTGAGGTGGACGTGCGCGGCCTGTCGCAGCGCCTGCGCACGGGCCGCGTCATCCTTTGCCACCTCGGCGAGCACGTCGAGCGCCGCCACCAGCTTGCGGTGATCCTTGGTGAGTTCGTACGCCGGCAACAACGCCCGCGCCGCACCCTCGCGTGCGGAGCCGGAGGCGAGCATCCCCTCCAGCGCAGCCAGCGCATCCGGATCGGACGGGCGCTGACGGAGGATGTCCCCGTAGCTCTGCACCGCCTCCGCCTGGTCGCCTCCCGGTGCGCCCTGGAGCAGCTGCGCGCGCTTGAGCTTCAGGCGCGCCACCTTCTCGGTGTCTCCTGCCGTCTCCGCGAGCTCCACCATCCGAGCCAGCGTGTCGTTCAGCTCACGCGTGCGGCCGGCCTTCTCGTACAGCTCGGCAAGCCTCGGCAGGTACTTGCCCTCTTCCGCGCCCTGAGAGAGCGCGGACTGGAGTGCCTCGGCGGCCTCCGCCGGACGGCCCGTCTGTGAGCTGAGCTCCACGAGCTGGAGCAGCAGCCGCAGGCGCTCCTGCCCCTTGGCCGTCTGGATGCGCTTGCGCAGCAGTCCCTCCGCATCCGCCACGCGCCCTGCACGCCAGAGCAGCCGCAGCAGCCGCTGGAGCAGCTCGGGCGACTCGGGCGCCCGGCCCAGCGCCGCCTGCAGCGCGTCCGTGGCATCCGCCACCGCCCCCACTTCCTCGGCCAGGGTCGCCGAGTCCGACAGGAGCTGCACAGCTACCTGCAGCTCCTCTGACTCCGTCGCCAGTCTCCGCAGCACCCGCACCAGCTCCGCCTGCGCGGAGAGGTCTCGCGACAAGCGAAGCGCCTCGGCACGGCTCACCTCATCCTGGGGGTTCTCACGCAGGCCGCGGATCCGGCAGTCGAAGGCGGCCCGGCTGTCCGCGAGCTGCTTCTCGTGGATCGTCGCCAGCACGCCGATGAGGCGCTGGCGTGCCGGGGCCTCGGTCGTGGCATCCAGCTGTTGCTGGAGCGAGGCCACCTGCCGCTGGTGATCGCCCGTCCGGCCGTAGTGGTTGGCCAGCGCCTCGGCGATCTCCACAGTCTGGATCCCGGCCGAGGCCAGCCGCTCGAGCCCTCCCACCACCAGGCCCGTGGAGACGTTCTCCGCCAAGAGACTCAGGAAGAGCTGCGCCGCCTCCTGGGGACGGCTCAGCCGCTCCGCGTAGAGCTTCGCCTGCCGCGCCGACCAGTCGCTGCGCTCCACCTGCGTCTCAGCAAGCGTGGCCAGCCGGCCAGCCAGCGCCGCGGCCTCCTCGAACTTCGAGAGCAACACACACAGGGCCTGGAGACGCTGCAGCGGCCCAGGCTCGTCCGGAGCCAGAGTGACGAGCTGCCGGAGCAGCGGCTCGAGCTCCTCCGGAGGCGTGGCCGCCGCTTCCTTCCGGTTGATCTCCGTCTCCAGCTTCACGCGCGGATCCTCCGCGCGCGCGGCCGCCGCCTTGAGAGACTTCACGGCCTCCTCGGCCACCGAGTCCCCCGGCGCACGCGCCAGCACCTCTCGCCAGGCCGCCTCGGCGCCCACAGGATCCGCCAGCGGCCCCTGGAGCAGCTGCGCCAACTGCCGCCAGATCGCCAACGCCACCTGCTCGGGCGCCACCAGCACGGCCCGCTTGAGCGCCATGGCCAGCTCATGCTGTGCCTGCGCCTTCTCCGCGTGCTCCACCACTGTGCCCAGCAGCAGCGGGCGCGCGGGCTCCAGCACCAGCGCCCGCGACAGCACGTCGAAGGCCCGGCGGACATCCCCGCGCTCCTCGAACGTCATCGCCAGGTTCTCGCAGAAGGCGATGCGCTCGGCCTTCGGCCGCGGGGCGAGCATGGCCAGATCCAGCAGCGGCTCCACCGCGTCGAACTGATCGATGTCCGCGAGCAGCCGGGCCAGGAGGAAGGCAGCGAGCGCGTTGGCGGGATCGGCCTTGAGGGCCGCCTCCAGGTGCACGCGCGCCGCGGCGCCGTCACTCAGCTGGTTCATGCACAGGTCCGCCAGCCGCATCCGCAGCGAGGACTGCGCCTGGCGATCCTTCACGGTGGTCGCGTGCCGCTCAAGCACCGCGAGGGCCTCAGGGCCCCGCCCGTGCTCCATCAGCATCTCCGCCGCGAGGTTCACGGCATCCGCGCGCGTCGGGTCCGCCGCGGCCGCCCTCTCGATGGCCGCGAGCGCACCCGCCGGATCGTTGAGCCGCGTGAGACGCCCAGTGCCCACGCGCAGCCACAGGTCCACCTGGGCCGTGCGATCCTTGGCCTCGTTGGCCATGGCCTCGAACTGGGTGATCGCCGAGGTGAAGTCCCCGCTGCGCTCCGCCAGCTTCTCGATGAGGTTGAGGGCCTCGGGCATGCCCGGCCACAGCAGGAAGCACCGGTCCAGCGCCTCCTTCACCTTGCTCGCCCCCGCGGTGGGGTCGTACCAGGAGAAGAGCTTCGCCACGAGCAGCGACAGCCGGGCCGCGCTCTTCCGGTCTCGCTCCTCCAGGGACATGCTGCGCAGCATCCGGACACGATCGCGCCAGGTCTGCTCGAAGCGCTGCAGCGACTTCTGCGCCTTCTCCACTCGCGCGCTCTGCGGATCCAGCGTGCGCGCCACCTCGAGCACCTTCTCGGCCAGCGCGTGCTCCGTCGGATCCTCCACGAGCCGCTCGGCGACGGCCGCGTACTCGTCGGCCATCCCCTCGGGCCCCAGCGCCTCGCGCTCCCGCTCCAGCGCCTCGAAGGCCGGATGGAAGCGATCCTCGCTCAGCAGCACCTGACGCAGCCGCCGGAAGGTCGCCCGGTCTGGCGCAGCCCGCGCGGCCTGCTGGAGGCAGAACACCGCGCGGTCCCGTCGGAAGAGCTTCGTCTCGTAGAGATCCGCAGCCTTCAGGAAGAAGCCTGAGCTCTCCTGGCCCGTGGTGGCACTGGCCAGCCGCTCCAGGGTGTCCGCCAGCGCGGACGCGTCCTGCTTGGCCTCGTACAACGTCTTCATCCCGCGCAGCACGGGGAGCGGATCGGGAGCCAGCAGCAGCGCCCGCCGCAGCAGCTCTTCCGCCCGGGACGGATTGCGGAGCCGCTCGAGAGAGAGCTCCGCGGCGCGGCTGAGCAGACGCGTGGCCTCGGGGGCGGGCACCTCGCGCCCGCGCCCCTCGTAGAGCCGAATCAGATCCTCGACGCGACCCGCTTTCTCCAAGGTGGCCTCGGCTTCGAGGAAGGACCGTTCATCGGTCGCACGCACTGTGGGACGCGGAGTGGAGGGTTGTTCCATGGACAGCGGGCCTCGCGGGAAAGGGAGCGCAACCGCACGGAGGCGCTAGAGAGGTGCGACTCTAGCGATCGTGTGTGTCCCCGGGCAATCGCGCAAAGCTCGCCAACCGGCGAGAACTATTGACTTTCCTGCTCCTCAGGCGAGGTAGCAGGGGTTGGGGACTCAGAACCGGTCTCGGACTCCTGCTCGGAGTCCTTGGCAGCGGGCGGAGGCGGCGGGGGCGCATCCGGGAGCGCCTGAGCTCGCTCCAACCCCGCGGCATCATTCAGGCGCGTGTAGAGCTCGATGGCCTTGGTCCGTTGCTGAAGCTCCTCGGCCAGCTGAGCGGCACGCGCCAGGTTGCCCAGCTGCTCATGGAGCGGCAGAGCCTTCTCCTTGCGGCCTGCCTGCTCCCAAGCCTCGGCAGCGGAGGCCGTCTCCCCGAGCAGCTCCAGCCAGCGCGCACGTCCGGCGGGCTTCTTCTCCTCCTCGGCGCGAGCCAGCTCGCGCTGGGCCAGTGCCTTGGCCTCCTCGTCGAGCTTCAGCCGCTGCATGAAGTGGAAGGCCTTGGGCGGGGGCAGTGGGCTGAGCACCTCCACGGCCTCTCGCCGCTGGCCTGCTGCTGCCAGCAGCGTCGCCGCGCCCAGCCGATCCCCGCGCTCCACCAGAGACTTCACCTCGAGGCCGCGGACGCGGTTGGCGCTGGCCATGTCCCGCGAGCGCTCGTACGACTTGCGCGCCTGGGTCAGCTTGTTGGCCCGCTCGTACGCGAGGCCTGCCTGGTCGTACTGCCGGGCCCGCTCGTACAGCCGCGCCACGTTCTCGAAGTCGCTCTTGGCGACGTAGTGCTCCATGAGGAGCTCGTACGCACCGGCCTTCTCCAGCGTAGGGCCAATCTGGTCGGCGGGCAGCCCCGAGACGAGGCGGCGCGCCATGTCCAGGTCCTTGCCTTCCACCGCGCAGCGCAGCGCGCTCTTGGTGTCGCCGCCCGCCTCGAAGAGCCGGGCCGCATCCGCGAAGGAGTTGTTGCGCTCGTGCAGCCGCCCCGCATCACGGGTCCGGCCCATGGCCTCGAGCTGCTTGGCCTGCTCGGCCCAGTCACCGGTCAGCTCCGGCATGGGCGGACGATCGCCCCGCTCTGGGCGCTCGCGCTTCTCTCCGCGCTCTGGGCGCTCGCGCTTCTCTCCGCGCTCTGGGCGCTCGCGCTTCTCTCCGCGCTCTGGGCGCTCGCGCTTCTCGCCCCGCTCTGGGCGCTCGCGACGCTCCGGGCGCTCACCCCGGTCAGGACGCTCACGGCGCTCACCTTCCGCGCGCGCGTGCTCCTCCTGCTCGGGACCGGGCTGACGGCCACTGGCGGCGAACGCCACCTCGGCACGCTCGCGGTCTCCTGCAGCGCGCCAGGCCTGCCCTACCAGGAACATGACGTTCGTGTAGGCGACATACTTCTCGCGCACGGGATCCCCGGCGGGAGCAGCCGGAGCAGCCCCTTCGGCCGGAGCAACCCCTTCCGCCGCGGGCGCACCCTCAGAAGGAGCAGCCCCTTCGGCCGGAGCAGCCCCTTCGGCCGGAGCAGCCTCCTCAGCGGGCGCGGCAGCCTCAGCCGGAGCAGCCTCCGGAGCCGGAGCAGCCCCTTCCGCCGCGGGCGCACCCTCTGCTGGAGCCGCTGCCGGAGCCTCGGGCGCGGGCGGCTTCGGCTGACGCTGCACGCGCAGCAGCGTGGTGATGAGCCGGCCACGCGCGTTGGGATCCAGATCGTCCAGCGACTTGAGGCGCATGGGGCGCAGAGCGCGGACGATGGCCTCCAGCGGCCCCTTCTGAGACGCGAAGTCATTCTTGGAGAGCGCCTTCTCGAGGACGCTCAGCTCGGCGATGACACGCTGAGCCGGTCCACCTGCCCCAGGCTCATCGCGCCCACGGCCGCGCCCACGGCCCGGCCCGTCGCCCCGGCCACGGCCGCCATCGCGACCGCCGAAGCCACCCCCGTCACGTCCTCCAAAACCACCCGAGCCCTCACGGCGCGGGCCCTGGCCAGGGCCTCCGGCCCCGCCGCGCGGCCCACTGCCGCGCGGCCCACCGCCGCGCGGCCCACCGCTTCCATTCTCCTGAGGCACTTGTCTCTCCCGCTAGAACGCGTAGCGAAGGTTCGGCGACACCGCGAACCCGAACGAACCCGAGGAGACCAGATAGCTTCCTGTCACCTCGATGCCCACCGAGAAGTGGCGCAGCCGCGTGTAGTACTCCACTCCCGGCCCGGCGAACACCAGAATGTCGGAATCCGGTAGAAGCAGCTTGGGCGAGAACAGCGCGAGGCCAGCTCCCGCGCGGGCATAGATGAAGGTCCGCTTGACCTCCTGGCTGTCCGCGAAGCCCACCAGGTGCGCGCGCAGCGTGGCGCCCGGCACCAGGGTAGAGAAGTCCCCGGAGGCCGCGCCCTCGGACTTGCCGACGTACTCCGAGCCGGCCCGGTTGGTGGCGCCCAGCACGAAGAAGCCAATCGAGAGGCGCTCGCCGAGATCGAACCCCACTTCTACCTGAGCCGACTGCCCGGGTGAGAAAGGCCGTGGGTTCGGATCGTCAGAGGGAGGGTTGACGACGAAGTACGGCCCCCCCTGCACGGCGAAGTACAGGCCGCGCTCGATCTCATTGAAGGTCTCCGCCGGCCGGTCCCCCTCTGAGTTCTTGGCGGCAGAGGCATTCTGTGCGCGCGCGAGCGTCGGCACGGCGAGCACGGTGACGAGAGCAATGGATGCAAGAGCTTTCATGCGATTCATGACGTTAGCGCGCCAGCGGCAGCCAGCACCTAAAAAGCGACGCGGGCGGACTCGTTGCCGAGCCCGCCCGCTTCCCTACTACAATTTTTCAACCCTCCGCGTTACTCGCCGGAGGCCTTGAAGATGAACGGGTAGGTGACGATCACCACGCCGCCACCCTTGGGCTTGGGGAACTGCCAGGTGCGCACACGGCCAGCCACGCAGCTCTCCAGCTCCGCGTTGCCCGCGGTGGACTGGGCCACCTCCGAGGAGACCACCTTGCCCTCGGCGTTGATGACGAACTTGACCGCCACCTTGCCGTTCAGCTTCGGATACTTGGTGAGCTGGCTCTCGTAGCAGAAGCGGATCTGCCCGCGGTTGCGCTGGATGACCTGGCGGATGAGCTCCTTGTCCAGCGAGCCCATGACCATGGGCTCGGAGGAGGTGATGCCCACGTCCACGCTCTGCTTGCCGCCGAGGACGCCCACCCCGGAGCCGTAGCTCGCGGTGCCGCCACCCCGGCCCTTGGTGCCGATGGCGCCGATGCCGATGGTGTCGCCCGTGCCGCCGCCACCGCCGCCGCCGCCGCGGATGCCCAGGCCGCCGAAGCCACCCGAGTCACCTGCCTTGGCGCCGAACATGTTGCCCATGGCGCTCTTGAGCTCGCC
>Ga0190275_10000833_pt1 | contig 24444 bp, 13 predicted proteins | sample Popmic550T_FD_133745 | JGI IMG/M metagenome (GOLD analysis project Ga0190275, IMG submission 133745) | Populus adjacent soil microbial communities from riparian zone of Yellowstone River, Montana, USA - 550 T | ecosystem: Environmental > Terrestrial > Soil > Riparian zone > Trees stand | place...
ATCGTCGGCCGCTTCATGTCGAGCTTTGGCTACACGGCTGCTTTTGCCGTCATGGTCTCGATGCTTGTCAGCTTTACGTTGACACCGATGTTGAGCTCGCGATTTCTGCGCACAGGTGGTTCGGAAGGCACCAACGGACATGATACGAAACACGGGGGCTTCTTTAAGCGAATCGCCGATCCGTATCACCGCATGCTCGTATGGTCCATGAGTCATCGCTGGGCAATTGTCGTGGTGTCGTTGCTCGTCTTCGTCAGCACGATTCCGCTGTTCATGATGGTCGGCAAAGACTTTTTGCCGCAGGACGATCAAAGCGCTTTCGAGGTGACGCTGCGGCTGCCTCCCGGTTCTTCGTTGGAGGGATCTTCGGAATTTGTGAAGAAGCTTGAAGCCGACCTCAAAACACTTCCGGGTATTCGCGACATGCTTACGGTTCTGGGAGCCGATCAGCGCAGGCAGGTGGACCGCGGCTCGATTTTGATCGAACTGGTGGATCCGAAGGAACGTGAAAAGTCGCAGAAAGAGCTGATGTTGATGGCGCGCGAGAAAGTAAGTCAGTATCGCGAACTGACGATCGGTGTACAGCAGCCTGCGCTGATTCAGGGAGCAGGATCGACAGCGGAGCTTCAGTTCTTCCTGCAGGGTCCGGACTTGGCGCAGCTTGAAAAGTACGCCCAACAGGTGAAGGCGCGGCTTTCCCAGATTCCAGGTGTGACCGATCTCGATAGCTCTTACGAAGCGGGTAAGCCGGAGCTTAGAGTGATTGTCAATCGCGACAAAGCGGCCGATCTGAACGTCAATGTAGCGTCGATCGCGAACGCGATGCGCGTGCTGGTAGGCGGGGACGATCAGGTGAGCACTTATCGCGAAGGCGATGATCGCTATGACGTTCAGCTTCGCGTCGATAAGCAATTTCGCAATTCTCCGCAAGCTTTGGAGCGGTTGTATGTACCGTCAGCGACTCTTGGAAATGTGTTGATGTCGAACGTGGCGCGCGTTGAAGCTGCGACAGGTCCGACACAGATCGAACGTTATAACCGTCAGCGGCAGATTCTGATTACAGCCAATCTGGTGAAGGGTCAGGCCTTGAGTAATGTGCTCACGGAGCTGAACGCTACCATCGAGGCTCTGAACATGCCGGCCGGATATTCGACGGGTCTGGTTGGCCAGTCGAAGGAATTCGGTCGAGCCGCAAGTAACTTCGTTATAGCGTTCGTTCTTAGCATCGTGTTTATGTACATGGTGCTGGCAGCGCAGTTTGAGAGCTTCATCGACCCTGTGACGATCTTGTTGAGCTTGCCGCTGTCGGTGCCGTTTGCATTGTTGTCGCTGCTGTTGATGGGCGAGAACTTCTCGGTCATTTATTCTTCGGTCGGCATTCTGGTTCTGTTCGGCATCGTGAAGAAGAATTCGATTCTTCAGATCGACCACATTAAGAAGCTGCGGGAAGAAGGAAAGCCACGGCTCGAAGCCATTTACGAGGGCTGTATGGACCGATTGCGTCCGATTCTGATGACGACGGCGGCTCTGGTGGCGGGAATGATTCCGCTGGCTCTCGGTGGTGGGGCGGGATCGGGATCGCGCCGTACCGTCGCCATTGTGGTCATTGGCGGTCAGACACTTTGTCTGTTATTGACATTGCTGGTTACGCCCGTGGCTTACTCATTGTTTGATGATCTTGCGCATGCGCCGGTATGGGGCCGCATCCGCAATATGTTCAGCGCGAGCGGCCTTAGGGCGCGGCGCGCGGTAACCGGCTGGACCGGTTTGCTTAGGTAAGGAACTCATATGAATCGCAGACTCGCATTGTTCGCTCTAAGTGTCTCTGCTCTTTTTGGGCAGGAGCAAAAGCCCCTGGAGCCGCGATCGTTTCCGGATCCCGCGACGCCATCGCGCGTGGGCGTCGGCATTACGCAGCGCAATCTCAGTCTCGAAGAGGCCGTTCAAATGGCGCTCTCGAACAACATCGACATCGACATCGAACGGACTAACCGCTCGACTGCCGAGACCGGCGTAGAAGCGGCGCGGGGATTCTTCGATCCCGCATTTCGGTGGGCGCCCCTGCTTGAAACGGTGAATACACCGACAGGATCGGTGTTGCAAGGCAGCAGCGGCAAACTCACCGACCGGGGATTTGCCAACAACCTCTATCTGCGGCAACAGTTACCGAAATGGGGATCGCTGGTGCATCTTGATTTCGAGAACTCCCGGAACTCGACGACTAATCCGTTTCAGTCGTTTACTCCGATGTTGACGTCCCGGCTGGTTATGGGCTTTTCCCAACCTCTCTATCGTGGCCGTACGATTGACCGTCCGCGCGCCGAACTTCGCATCTCGCAGAAGCGTGTCAATGCGTCGAATATCGATCTTGAAACTCGATTGATCGAGATCGTCTCTCGTGTGGAGCAAGCCTACTGGGATCTTGTTGCGGCGAGACAGGCGGTGGCAGTCTCAGAAGAAAACGTCGGCTGGGCAAGAGAGCAGTTAGCGATTAACCAGCGGCTTATCAAGGCGGGCACGCTCGCTCCTGTTGAGCTTGCCGCGGCGGAAGCTGAGCTACAGCGCCGCATGGATACCTGGTACACGAGCATCGGCGCTCTGACCGAAGTGGAAAACAATCTTAAGATGTTGATCGCTCCCGAGCGTGTTGCGTCCATCTGGAACGACGAGATTCTGCCGACAGAGTCGCGCACTATCGATGAGCCTACGACTGATGACCTTCGCCAAGCGGTGCAGATTGCCTTGAAACGCCGTCCCGAGCTTCGTTCCGTAGGAGTTCAGAAAGAGATCAACGATGTACAGAAAGAACTGAACGTCGATCTTCAAAAACCTGAAGTCAACCTCCTGGGCCAGTATTGGTTGACCGGGCTCGGTGGGCGGCTCAACGACTCAGACAATCCATTCACGGCCTCGAGCATTGCGCAGGCGCAGCGGATTAACGAGCTTTCCGCGCGACTCGGACTGCAGCCGCTTCCCGGAACATCGCTCGGAAACCCGCCAGACTTCCTTGTGGGCAACTATGGGCGGGCCCTGGGAAATCTTGGTCGCTATCAGTCTTTTCAGGTGGGCCTTTCGATCGACTTTAACCTTCGGAACCGTAAGGCCGACGCCGAATACACACAGACGCTGATCAACGAGAAGCGCCTGGCTCTTGACAAGGCGCGCATAGAGCAAATTATCGAAGCTCAGGTTCGCAATGCGCTGCAAGGCATCCAGACTGCGCGGCAACGAATTGCGGCAGCGGAGGCGAGCGCCCGCGCAGCGCGCGAAAAACTGGACAGTGAACAGCGCCTCTATCAGACGGGGGAGTCAACCAACTTCCTGGTCTTGACCCGACAGAACGAGTACGCCGATTCCCGTCGCCGCGAAGTCGTCGCCAAGCTCGAGTTCAACAAGAGCGTCAGCCGCCTGGAACAAGCCGTGGGCGGCACATTAGCCCATCACGGCATCAGCGTCAAATAAGTTTCTTAGCTGCTTCTTCCCAAGTGCAGCCGAGGCCGGAGCGTAGAAGCTTCGGCCTATTTTTTTTGCTGCGGTGTGGCTATCTTGTTCTCCATGTGGGTTCCGGTAAGCCGCCCGTCGCGTCGAGGATCGCCTTGGTCCGCTTCTGGAGATCGGCGACAAGCTTCTTCTTCTCGGGATCTTTGATGCGACCGAAGAGCCGGCCGCTCTCAGTGGTTGTTCGAACGTCGGCGAGCAAGTTCGTGCGCTGCTGAGGATCTTTCCGCACGTCATAGAGCTCATCGAGGTCCCAAATCCCGTGATATTGCATGAAGCTGTACTGATCGGTGCGAAGACCGATAACAGTTGGCGTCTGCGGGTAGTCGCGCTCCCAGAAGTATTCGTAGATGAACTCGGTACGCCAGTTCACTGGTTTTCCCGTTAGAAGTGGGAGAAACGATCTGCCATGAACCGTGGAAGGGATGGGGGCGCCGGCGGCTTCCAGTAGCGTGGGACCAATGTCGAGGTTTAGCACCATCTGCTCGACCCGTTTACCGCCGGGGAACAAGTCGGGGCAATGCGCGATCATCGGAACGCGCATGGATGGCTCATACATGGTGCGCTTATCGATGAGTCCATGCTCGCCGAATTGGAAGCCATTGTCGCCCATGTAGATGAAGAGCGTGTCGTTGAGAAGGTTCTTGCTCTTGAGCTCATCCATTACGGCGCCGACGCTGTCGTCGAGAGCCATCAATGTTCTGCAGTAGTCGCGATAGAAGTCATCGAACTTAATGCGATGGTTGTACATGCCGTCGACGCCGTGCCAGGAGTTGCGTTGACGGCGGAGCCATTCCGGTTTGCCCTTGTAGTTTTCGTCCGTGTTCGCCATCGTGGCGGGATACGGGATCGGCTCGGTCTTGTAGAGGTCCTTGTGCCGGTCAGCAGGTGTGAAGTCTGCATGGACGGCTTTGTGGGAAAGATACAACAGGAACGGGCCCTTTTCATTCTCCTGAATGAATCGCTTGGCTTCTTCGGTGAGGATGTCCGTTACGTAGCCCTTGACGGTACGGGTCTTGCCGTCGTAATTGATGTCGGGATCAACGTACTTGCCTTGGCCGCGGAACGACACCCATCGATCGAAGCCCGGCCGCGGCATATCGCTGTCACCGCCCATATGCCACTTGCCGATGAGCGCGGTCTTATAGCCGTGTTTCTGCAGTACCTGCGGGAACGTCGTCAAGTTCGCAGGCAGGGGTGAGACGTTGTCGGTAACGCCATGCGCATGCACGTACTGGCCGGTCAGGATGGAGGCGCGGCTGGGGGAGCAAAGCGCAGTGGTGACGAACGCGTTCTCGATCAATGCCCCGCCCTTGGCCAAGCGGTCGAGATTGGGAGTCTTGAGCCAAGGATGACCACGGAAGCCCATCATGTCGAATCGGTGGTCATCGCAAAGGATGAACACAAGGTTGCGTTTCTTTGCGCCTTGCGCGAGTAAAGGCGCAGCAGCGCCCGCGAGTAGAGATCTACGAGTCATGGATTAGAAAGTCAGTCGAACTGCGAATCGGAATGAGCGTGGTCCTTGATATGCGCCGAAGCCTGGATGGTTCGCGAGGTAGGCACTACTCAAATCGGATTTACCGCCATGATATACCACACCTCCATCCACAGGGTCGCCCCCGGGCAGGCCGTAGATCGCGTTGTAATTCGACGCCCCGGGTCGAACGAAGTTGCTCAGGTTGAAGCCCTGAAAGAACTGCGACAGCGGCAACTCGTTACGCGTGATATTGCTGTTCCAGTTCATCTGCGTGACGCGCGATATGACGGTCGCCTGGTTTAGCAGGTTTGTCGCGTTGGCTTCGAATTTCAACCCGAATCGCTCACCGATGCGAAAGGCGTGACCGAAATTGAGATCGGTCTGAGTGAAGACCGGCATGCGGCCGAGATCGCCGCGTCCGAACGGGAACATAGGCGCGGTCATGTAGGTAACGGTGGTGGAATCCAGGCCTCCCGACATGGCGACCTGCGTGATACCGATGTTGGTCACTCCGAAGCGATTGTTGAAGTCGCGCCATCCGAAGAGCTTGAATACATGCGGACGATCGGTGGCAAGACGGCCTTCGGTGTTACGCTGGCTGCCGGTGCTGTCGAAGTAGTAGGTCGGCAGGTCGAACGACCGCGAGATGCTGGGGTCCATGCGTCCGGCTTCGTCGGAGTTCGCAAGGCCGGCGTAGTTGCCGTAGAGACGGCTGAACGTATACGACGCCAGCAGAGAGTAGCGCCGGATGGTTCCTTCCGCACGGAACTCAAGGGCATCATATTGCCGCTTGGCCCGCGGTACCAGCCACTCCTGACCATTTGGCGTCCTGCCGCCGTAGACTGATGTAGGATCGCGTGTCAGGCCGAAGCCGGGATTGCCTACAATATAAACCTCGTTGTCGTTTCGATCCAGTACGCCGATGTCCTCGATTGCGCGCAAGAGGTCTTTGCGGGTGTATCGAGCGCCGAGCACGAAGCGCGATCCGATGCGTCGTTCGAGCGAGAGGGTCATCTCGCGCAACGTATAAGGCTTCATGGCGGGGTCAATGCCCTGCCATTCGCCTTGCTCGTTAACCGGAACGGAACGGTTGTTAATACTTGCGATGGGCGCTCCTAGCGCACCAGGATTCTGGAGGCTTAGAGCGGAGAGGTTTGTGTCATCGAGGCGGTACACATGGCTCATCCAGGTTTCGCCGCCGAAGGCCGCCCGAGCGAGCCCGTACTTCATCACGTCATAGAAGAGTCCAAAGCTTCCGCTAAGTTTCCATTTCCCGGTACCGGTGATATCCCAGGCGGCTCCGAGGCGCGGGGCGATCTTGTCGCCCCAACCGAAGTCGATCGGGTTGGCGACCTGACGTCCGTTGACGATCCGCTGATATGGAGGCATGTATTCACGCTCGAGCCGCGCTCCGACGTTGATGGTCAAACGTGGTGTGAATCGCCACGTGTCCTGCACGTACATGCCGTGATTGCGTCCGAGGGCGCTCGTATTATGACGGGGGCCGTCCTCCCAGATGTAATAGCCATAGCGGCCACGCTCGTCTACTGAGCCGCCTCTGGTGAAGCCACGGCCCCAGTAGATGTCGAATCGTCCATAGGGATAGCCATCGAGCGGATCGTTGAAGATGCGGTTCATCGTATAACCGGCTTTGAGGATGTGCTGTTGACCGGCGATGGTGGTGACACGGCTGCCATCGAGGTAGAGGTTGGTGCGGCTGGTTACGTCACGCCATGTGGCTAGTGAGCCAGCGTAGTTTTGGGTTCCGGATGCTCCGGCTAACTCGTCAGGTACGCCTGCCATGCCGGTGGACGGCGTTCGATAAACCCAATAGGGCAGTCCCGACAGTCCATAGTTGCTGGTCCGGCTGTTGAGGTATTTGTAGCCGTAGCGTGCGGAGATCAAGGTTCGGCTATCGAGGCTGTAGGTTGCAGTGAGGCTCGCGGTCTGTGACGGCACGTATTCACCTAGTTCGTTCAGGTCGTTGGATGCAGGCCTCAGACGCGGATCGCGCATCGGGAGCGCACCCTGCCGACGCGCAGGGGACCAAACCCAGGAACTCGAAAGCTGTAGTCTGGCGACGGGGGAATAATCGAGACGACCAAGCAGGTAGTGTCGGATCCGATCCATGTTGTAGACACCCCGGCCGTCCAGTTCGTGGTCGATTACCCGCGCCGTGCGTTCGAATTCAGGCATGTAGCTGGCATAGCCGAATAGGCGATCCCTGAGCAGTGGTCCGCCGAGGGAGAAACCAGGGTATAGGATCGAATAGTTGTCTTCGCGCGGCCGGAGGAATTCGGCTTGCAACGGATCGGAAGCCGACCGCTGATAAAACCCTCGATCGCCGGCATTCCAGTTGGATGCGGTGCTTTCTAGCTGCAGCTCGCCATGAATCTCATTCGATCCACCTCGTGTTGTTACGTTCACTACGCCACCGGTGGCGCCACCGAACTCCGCTTCAAATCCACCGCTCTTCACCTGAAGCTCGCGGATGAATTCGAAGGGTACGGAGTTCTGGGCGCGTAAGGCGCCGGTCAACACATCGGTGACTTCCACACCGTCGATGAAGTAGCTGTTTTCCGAGCCGCTCGCGCCATCAACGGAGATTCCACCGACGCCGTTCGCGCCTGCCTTGGCCTCATGACGGACACCGGGAGCCATCATCAATATGGTATGGAAGCTGCGTCCTCGCGCCAGCGCTTCGAAAGTATTGGCGTTGATCTGTGTGGCAGTTTGGGACGTTGTCAGATCGGCCGGCGCCATCGGTTCGTTGACTTCGATCGAGTCCGCAACCGAACCCAGGGTAAGACGCGCGTTGAAGGTCAACTGCACGCCGAGCCGGACTTCGAGATGGTGGTAGATCAGAGTGTGAAAGCCGGGAGCCGATACGGTGATGGTGTAGGAACCCACTGGCAACGCGGGAATCGTGAAGTAGCCTCGCTCGTCTGTATGGGTGGTGAGACCCCGAGGAACGGTGTTGCTAGTGGCGCCGACGTACGCGCCGGGAATGACCGCTCCCGAGGGGTCTGAAACCGTTCCGCGCACGCCACCCCACTGGACCTGCGCATAGCTCGGCAGGACGGTTAAGAGGCTTAAAATCGCGAGGGAACGCACAGCAAACCGTCCCAGAATGTTAGCAGATTTGCAGATTTTGGGCCAGAACATTAAGTTTGGCCCAGTTCCTGCTGAGGGAGGTCGTGTTACGTGAGTTTTGTCTTGCCCATCAGGTGGAGATCGATGGCCCGGGCGGCTTTGCGACCTTCGGCGATGGCCCATACGACCAGCGACTGACCGCGCCGTAGATCGCCGGCGGCAAAGACGTTTTCGACGGATGTTTGATAGTTATCGTCGGTCGCGACGTTGCCGCGAACGTTGACGTCGACCCCAAGCTGTTCAACGAGGCCGCTCCGGACCGGACCGGTGAAGCCCATGGCGAGAAGTACGAGATCGGCATCGAGTTCGTATTCGCTGCCGGGAACGGCTTCAAACTTCGGTGGGGGACCGACGCGTACGGCGTGCAATTTCTTAACATTGCCGTATTCGTCGCCACTGAATTTGACGGTGCTGATCGACCAATCGCGCACACCGCCCTCTTCGTGCGAGCTTTCGATTCGCAGTTGAAGCGGCCAAAGAGGCCACGGTGTCAATGCGGACCGCTCGTCCGGCGGCTTGGGCATGATCTCGAATTGTGTTACCGATTTTGCCTTTTGTCTATGGGATGTACCGACGCAATCGGCGCCCGTATCACCGCCACCAATGATGATGACGTTCTTCCCGGTGGCGAGAATCTGGCTGTCCAGATGATCGCCCGCGTTGACTTTATTCTGCTGCGGAAGAAATTCCATCGCGAAGTGAATGCCCTTGAGATCGCGGCCGGGAACGTTCAGATTGCGAGGCTGCTCGGCGCCGCCGGTCAGGAGGATGACGTCGAAGTCCTTCTTAAGATCCTCGACAGGAACATTCACACCGACGTGAGCGTTGGTGACGAACTTTACTCCTTCGGCGGTCATCTGTTCCATGCGCCGATCGATGGTCCACTTCTCCATCTTGAAATCGGGAATGCCGTAGCGAAGCAGGCCACCGATGCGGTCCCACTTCTCAAAGAGTGTTACGTCATGGCCGGCGCGCGCGAGCTGCTGCGATGCAGCCATTCCGGCTGGCCCAGATCCGATGACGGCGATTCGTTTACCAGTCTTGAACTCCGGAGGTTCGGGCTGAATCCAGCCTTCTCCGAAGGCATGCTCAACGATAGACTTTTCGACGTTCTTGATGGTGACGGGCGGCTCGTTGATACCGAGAACGCAAGCGGCCTCGCACGGCGCGGGACAAATTCGTCCGGTGAACTCGGGGAAGTTGTTCGTTGCGTGAAGCTGACGAATGGCGTCTTTCCAGCGGTCGCGATAGACGAAGTCATTCCAATCGGGAATGATGTTGTTGACCGGACAGCCGGTGTGACAGAACGGAACGCCGCAATCCATGCAACGCGCTGCCTGGGTTTGCACGGCGGCTTTCGGGAAGGGCTGATAGATTTCAAAGTAGTCGTTGATCCGCTCTCGCGCAGGTCTGCGCGATGGCAGCTCGCGTGAGTACTCAAGGAACCCGGTTACTTTTCCCATCTAGGCGCGCACCTCCTGCGTTGTTTCGCTTCCTTTCACAGCCATGGATTTCACTGCTAGCTCGGTTCGCGGAACTCCCTTCACGCGCTTGTACTCGTGCGGGAAGACTTTGACAAACTTCGATAGCATCGATGACCAATTTTCGAGGATCCACTGGCCGCGAGGGCTGCCTGTGAACTGGACGTGACGTTCGATAAGATTGCGCACCGCCTCCATATCCTTGGTATCGAGCGGGTCGAGGTCGACGCCTGATTTGTTGCACAGCGTTAACGCGAACTCGCCAGTTTCATCGAGGACGAAGGCGAAGCCTCCGGACATTCCGGCTGCAAAGTTCTTTCCGGTTTTGCCAAGGACGACGACCAGGCCGGCAGTCATGTATTCGCATCCGTGATCGCCAACACCTTCGACAACCGCCGTCGCGCCGGAATTACGCACGGCAAAACGCTCGCCGGCAACACCGTTAAAGAATGCCTCGCCTGTGGTTGCGCCGTACAGAACAACGTTTCCGATGAGGATGTTTTCTTCTGGTACGAAGTTGGACTGCTTGGACGGGAACACGACGATGCGGCCACCGGATAGCCCCTTGCCGACGTAGTCATTGGAGTCGCCTTCGAGCGTAAGGGTGACACCTTTCGAGAGAAATGCTCCGAAGCTTTGACCGGCGGAACCAGTGAAGTAGAACTTGATGGTGTCGTCGGGGAGACCGGCAGACCCATACTTCTTTGCGATTTCGCCGCTTAGCATCGCGCCCACCGTTCGATGGACGTTCTTGATCGGTAGCTTGAACTCGACTGGAGCGCCATGATCGATCGCTTCTTTGGCGTGATCGATCAGCTTGTAGTCGAGAGCGAGGTCGAGGCCGTGGTCCTGCGCGACCATGCAGCGGCGACCGACGCGGGCCGGCATCGCCGGGTTGTAGAGGATGCTCGAAAAATCGAGGCCGCTGGCCTTCCAGTGATCGACCGCTTCCTTCATTTCGAGAAGATCGACGCGCCCGATCATGTCCGCAAACTTGCGGATTCCGAGGCTCGCCATGATTTCGCGAACCTCTTCGGCGAGGAAGAAGAAGTAGTTAATGACGTTTTCCGGCTTGCCTGCGAACTTGGCGCGCAGGGCCGGGTCCTGGGTGGCAATACCGACGGGGCAGGTGTTCAAATGACACTTGCGCATCATGATGCAGCCCATGGTGACGAGCGGCGCTGTGGAGAAGCCGAACTCTTCTGCTCCAAGGAGCGCTGCGATGGCCACGTCACGGCCGGTTTGCAGCTTGCCGTCCGTCTGCACGACGATACGACTACGCAGGTCATTCATGACGAGAACCTGCTGGGTCTCAGCCAAGCCGAGTTCCCAAGGAATGCCGGCGTGCTTGAGGGAGGTGAGCGGCGACGCGCCAGTGCCGCCGTCGTACCCGCTGATGAGAACGACGTCCGCGTGGGCTTTGGCGACGCCCGCCGCGACGGTTCCGACGCCAACTTCGGCGACAAGCTTGACCGAAACGCGCGCCTGCGGATTGACGTTCTTCAGATCGTAGATCAACTGCGCGAGATCTTCGATCGAGTAAATGTCGTGGTGCGGCGGAGGAGAGATCAGGCCGACGCCGGGAATCGAATGCCGGGTCCGCGCGATGTTCTCATCCACTTTGTGGCCGGGCAACTGACCACCTTCGCCGGGCTTGGCGCCCTGCGCGATCTTGATCTGCAACTCATCGGCATTCACAAGGTAGTTTGTGGTGACGCCGAATCTACCCGATGCGACTTGCTTGATCGAGCTGCGCCGGTTGGTCTTGAAGCGGTCCTCGTCCTCACCGCCTTCGCCGGTGTTCGATCGGCCTCCGAGCGTGTTCATCGCCTGGGCCAACGTCTCATGGGCTTCTTTACTGATAGAGCCGTACGACATGGCGCCGGTTGCGAAACGCTTGACGATCTCTTTTGCGGGCTCGACTTCGTCAATCGAAACCGGCTTGGCGCCTCGCTTGAAGTTCATCAACCCTCGAAGCGTACAGTGCTGCCGGCTCTGATCATTCACCAGCGCCGAGAATTCTTTAAACGTTGCGAAGCTTTCCTGCTGAACGGCGTGCTGTAGCTTGCTGACCGTCTGCGGATTGAGCAGGTGAAATTCACCGCGGATCCGGTATTGGTATGATCCGCCCGTTTCGAGTTCCGTGTCCGATTCAGTGATCGGCCGGAAAGCGAAATCGTGCTTCATCTGCCCTTCGCGGGCAAGAACGTCGAGGCCAACTCCTTCGATACGAGAAGGTGTGCCTGTGAAATACTTCTGAACAAGGGATTTGTTCAGTCCGATGGCTTCGAAGATCTGGGCGCCCCGATAGCTTTGCAGCGTCGAGATTCCCATCTTCGAGAAGACCTTCAGCAAACCCTTGTTGATGGCTTTCTTATATTGCTTGAGCGCTTTCTCGAAGGTGGCTCCGGGAGGCAACATGCCTTTTTGCGCGAGATCTTCGAGCGTCTCAATTGCTAAATACGGATTCACCGCGCTGGCGCCGTATCCAATCAGCAGACAGAAGTGCTGCACTTCGCGCGGCTCACCTGATTCGATGATGAGCGCAACTTGTGTTCGGGTGCCTTCGCGCACCAGGTGGTTGTGAACCGCGGTCAAGGCAAGCAAGCTGGGGATCGGAGCCGACTCGGCATCGACGTTGCGATCAGACAGGATCAACACTGAATATCCCGACTTGATGGCGAAGGAAGCGCGCTTACAGAGACTGTCGAGCGCGCGTTCGAGTTCCAATCCGCCGCCTGAGACGTGATAGAGCGCCGGCAAAGTGGTGGCCAGCAGGTCGCTCGTGGATACGCGCCGCAGCTTCTCAAGATCCCAATTGGTCAGGATCGGATGCTCGAGCTTCAGCGTGTGGCAATGCTGGGGAGTCTCATCGAGAATATTCAGCTCGTTCCCGATGTAGCTGGTCAACGACATGACCAATTCCTCGCGAATCGGATCAATGGGAGGGTTCGTCACCTGCGCGAACAGCTGCTTGAAATAGTTGAAGAGTACTTGCGGCTTGTCCGATAGACAGGCTAGCGGCGTGTCGGTCCCCATGGACCCGATCGCTTCTTCGCCGTTGACGGCCATCGGCGTCATTAGCGCCCGGATATCTTCGTCTGTGTAACCGAAAGCCCTTTGACGCTGGATGAGTGTATCGAAATCCGTTCCATGTACGCGCGATGGCGCAGGGAGCTTTTCGAGGTCGATCTGATTCTCATTCAGCCATTGGCCGTAAGGCCGGCGGGAGGCGAGATTACGCTTCAACTCCTCGTCAGGAATAATGCGCTTCTGATGCAGATCGACGAGAAGCATGCGCCCGGGTTGAAGACGTCCTTTATATTTGACATCCTCGGGCTTGACCGGAAGAACACCGGTTTCCGACGCCATGATCAATATATTGTCGTTGGTAACGAGATACCGCGCGGGTCGCAAGCCATTCCGGTCGAGCGTCGCGCCGATCACCTTTCCGTCGGTGAAGGCAACTGCGGCCGGTCCGTCCCATGGCTCCATCAAGGAAGCGTGATACTCGTAGAACGCTCTTTTTTCGGGATACATCGTCGTATCCGCATCCCACGCTTCAGGGATGAGCATCGCCATAACATGCGGCAGTTCGCGACCGGACATGCGCAGCATGTGTACCGCGTTGTCGAGGGCCGCCGAATCACTGCCATTGGCCGGAATGATCGGGAAAAGCTGATTGATGTCGTCAAACAACGGCGACTGCATCACAGACTGACGAGCGTACATCCAGTTCGTATTTCCACGCACGGTGTTGATCTCTCCGTTGTGGCAGATTGTGCGGAACGGATGCGCCAGTTGCCAAGTTGGGAAAGTATTCGTCGAGAAACGCTGGTGCACCAGGCATAGGGCGCTCATCGCATCAGAATCAGAAAGCTCGCGGTAGAAATTGGCGATCTGCGGAGCGAGCAACAAACCCTTATAAATGATGGTGCGCGAGGAAAGCGAAGGGATATAGAAAAAGCTCTTATCTTTGATCTCAGGCGATTCGAGAACTTCGCGCTCAACGCGCTTCATCACAACAAAAAGCTTGCGCTCAAACGTATCTTGATCCATCCCCGGCGCGCATCGAATAAAGATCTGTTCGATGTACGGCTGACTGGCCCGCGCGACGCGGCCTATCGCGTCTCCATAGACCGGGGTATCACGCCATCCGAGTACCGCCAAACCCTCTTCAACAGCAATGCGCTCAAATATCCCTTCGGCAACCAGACGCTGAGTATGCTCGACGGGCAAAAACACCATGCCAACGCCGTACTCGCCCACCGGCGGCAGAGTAAATCCGAGCGTTTTGCATTCACGACGGAAGAATTTATCGGGAATTTGAATTAAAATTCCAGCGCCATCGCCGGTCTCCGGGTCGCAGCCGCAAGCACCGCGGTGCGTCAGATTGATGAGAATCTGAATGCCCTTTGTAATAATGTCGTGCGACGGCTCGCCGTTGATGTTGACGATAAAGCCTAGACCGCAAGCATCCTTTTCATTTTGAGGATCATACAGCCCTTGTTGTACAGGTAAGCCAGTATTCGTAACAGCTTGATTCATTTTTTCCCTCCGGCGTGTGGGATACCGTGAAGTATAACACCCACCTTCACGTTAAGGCAATCTAAAAACTCTTTGTTTACTTTTAAGATCTGCTTAAGGTACAATCGCGTCTGGTGACCCTCGATAAGCTAAGGCTCTTTCGCGATATAGCCCAGACGAGAAGCCTTTCCCGCGCGGCCGAGATCAATGGAATCACTCCATCCGCCGCAAGCCAGCAGGTGAATGAAGCTGAACGTTCTCTAGGAGTTATGCTGCTCGACCGGTCGACACGGCCGCTCTCTTTGACAGCCGAAGGAAGACTTTATAGTGACATGTGCCGCGATATTTTGCGTCGCAACGACGAGTTTCAAGCGTCACTTGACCAACTGAAATCCGAAGTCGCGGGTACAGTTCGCGTGGCAGCGATCTACTCGGTCGGATTGTCGGAAATGTCGGAGCTTGAGACGGAGTTTCATCGCAGGCTGCCGTTGGCAAAGCTCGAAGTCCAGTATCTCCGGCCGGAAAAGGTCTATGAATCAGTGGCTTCCGATCGTGTCGATTTGGGGTTGGTGAGCTACGCCGAGCCCACGCGGGAGATTGCCGTAATACCGTGGCGGCGCGAGGAAATGGTCTTGGCGGCCGCTCCAAATCATCCACTGGCTTCCCTCTCGCGCATCCACCCACAAGATTTAAATGGCGTGGATTTTGTCACTTTCGATGACGATTTGCCGATCAGCCGCGAGATCGGGCGCTACCTCAAAATGCATGGTGTCGAAGTGAACACGACGATGCATTTTGACAATATCCAAACCATAAAGGAAGCCGTGATTTTAGGATCCGGTGTGAGCATCGTACCGGCTCGAATTTTGCAAGGCGAGCTGGCCGACGGAAGATTGTGCGCAGCGCCGCTCGCTGAGCCTGGCTTGTACCGGCCGGTCGGAATCGTTCACCGCAAGAAGAAGCGTTTTCATCGCGCAGCCCAAGCGTTTTTAGACTTGCTGCAGGACAAGCCCGCCGACGCATTGCATTTACCGAATTTGGTTTCGAGCCACTGAATCAGTGCCGCAATTCTGCGGGCGAAGCTGCGTTGCTGCTCTTCATTTGCTCGAGCAGGCTTAGCATGCGTTCTCCGGCAGTTGGTCTGTGTCCGTAGCGCAGATCGTGGTAAAGCCCAGTGAATTCGCCTACGAGAGCAGACAGCGGCGAATCGGGGATGACCTGCGCGAACTCGGCCGGTGTGAGCCATGCCGGCTTTTCATATCCCCTCTTGCGCAATAGCACCAACATCTGCCCATAGAGCATGGCAGCGTCTGACGCGCCGGCGCCTCCCTGGCGTATGCGTCGGGCGTGATGTCTGTGTCGTAAGAGGTGAATGAGTCCGGGCAGCAGCAGAAACGCGGCAGCGCCGATTAGCAGCGCTATGCCAACCAAAGGTACGACAGATTTCGCTGCGGCCAGCGTTTCATTCCACTTCGGCGTCAGTTGCTTCAACCAACGGTCAGTGGAGAATCCCTTCCAGCCACGCGCTGATCGTTCGAACCGTGAAGCCAAGAACAACTGATGTTCCAGGTCGTAGTCGACAACCCAGCGCTGCCAGAACATCTCCGCAGTGTCGAGATACATCGCGCGGGTCGACCAGGGTTTACCGGAAGGCGAACCTCCGGGCGGCGTCGGATCGAAGGTAACCCATCCTTGTCCCGGAACCCAAGCTTCAACCCATGAGTGCGCGTCGGAGGCGCGCAGCACATGCCAACCGGTGATCGGATTGTACGCTCCGCTTTGGAAGCCTGTTACGACTCGGCTGGGAATATGAACAACGCGCAGCATCACAGCCATGGCGGAGGCGAAGTATTCGCAGTGACCCGCTGTGCGCTCGAACAGGAAATGCGCGAGGGGATCGGCTACTTCTTCTTTGAGCAGATCCGTTGTGTAGGAGAAATTCGTTCGGAGATATCGCTCGAGCACGAGGGCGCGGTCGGTTGTGGATCCTCCTTTATCGAGGCTACGCGCCAGATCGATAGTCCGCCGATCGACTGGCGGCAGGAGAAGGTGCTCAGTCACAACGGCACGGGGTAAAGAAGGAACCGGAAATGGAGAAGCGCTGGTCTCGGGCAAAAAGCTGTTGGCGTAATACTGCGCCGGCGATCCAAAGCCAAAGCCAGTCCGAAAAGAATCCTGCGGGGTCCGTACTAGCAGAGGCAGGCCGATGTTGATCACCTCCGGGATTTCGGCAAAGAACAACGCATCGGCCTCAATGGAGTCGATGCGCACGTGATAACCGATCCGTTGGCCTTTGCGGCGCCGCTGATCGTCGTCGGCGAGGAACGCCATTCCATCTTTGACTCGGATTGTTTGATTCAGCGCCGGTGGGTTGTACCATCGCCGGCCGTCGAACTGGGTTAATGCTCCGCCTCGCCATTTCAGCGGTAAATGCCGATTCACGTTATCGATCCGGATATGTACCAACGGGGTAGAGCTCTGCTGTATGCGGCCGATCTGCCCCAAGGAAATCTCGTTCGAGAAGCCCGTAACGTGATATTTGTCGGGCACGATTGATCGGAAGGCCGCCTGCGCTGTGCGCGGCAGCAGAACGAATAGCCCGCCTGTCATGAGAACGATCGCAATGGTCATCATCGCCGTCAGTGCGGCCAGACGGCTGTGGAAGCTGAGGTTCGCCATCGCGATTCGGCCCGGCCGTTGACTCGATCGGCGAATTTCTGAGCAGCAGAACGTGGCCACGCCAAATACGATGAAGAGCGTGAGGAATACGAAAAAGCTGATGTTCGACGAAAGCAAAGTCGCAGCGACGAGTTCGAGAAACGCGAGCAGCTTTACAAAGAAAAAATCGCGATTCGTGTGCGCTGAAAGGAGGCGTACGACAGACAAGAAACAAACGAGGTGAACGGTTGCGGGGATGAAATCTTGCGATACATATATATAGTCAAGTGGGTAGAAGCCGATGTATGCAAGCGTCAGAGCGTTAGCGATGGAAGCCGGCAATCGCAGGAACGGAAACTTGCCGACGAGGGCCGCCGCCCGCACAAGCAAGCCAAGCGAGGTGAGCGCTATCGTCGGGGTGTCGAGATATCCGGAGAAGGCGAGCGCGAGGAAGCCGCTCGATAGCAGGCCGAGGAGCGAGACCTGAAAAAACTGCTCTACGGCATACACTGCCGGCCGGGCCGAAAGACCAGGCTCGGGGGTTGCGCCCATACACCTATGGTAGCTGTGCTGTGGCCGGGTAGGGCCTAATTTTTATTTGGCATCGAGTAGCGTGATGCCGTTCTGGTTCGGCTTGCGGGTTAAGGAAGGACCGCTGTATTTCGTGATCGTGACTTCTCCGAGATACAGAATGCGGCATCCCTTTTCGAGATGACCACCGAACGCCGGTCTGTCCTGGGCTGATAGGGTGATGTGGATGTGCGGCTGGCCGTCGGCGATGATTCCGCCTGAGTTCAGTATTTCGAACGCGCCTTTGACATTTTTGAATTCGTCTTTGGGCTTAGTAGCTGTTGAGGTGACGTAGTGATAGTTGCACTCCTGTACGGAGCCGGCGGTGATCATCACGTGGCCATCTTGGATGTTCTTTTGCTTGATGACCTCGTTGATGCTTTCAAGGAGCAGGGCGTCTCGATCGAGGACGATTCGGTAGACTTCCTGTACTTGTGATGGTCCGAAAACACGAGGTGCGGGAGGGTCGGCAGCAAAGGCGGCAACTCCGGCGAATAGAACTGCGTAAAGGAATGGATTTGGTCTGGTCATTCTTGTCCTGCGTATTAGAGTATCGAATGACCAGACCTGGCGACGATTAGTTGGCGACTAACTCGGGCTCCATGACGGCAGGTGAGGGAGGCTGCGCAGGAGGATTGAATTTCACCGAAACCAGCTTCGACACCCCAGGCTCCTGCATCGTGACACCGTAGAGGGCCTGAGCCGACTCCATTGTACGTTTGGAATGAGTAATGACGACGAACTGCGTCTGCGTCGACATCTCCTTCAACAAGCGTGTCAGGCGATCAATATTTGCCTCGTCGAGCGGCGCATCAACTTCATCCAGCACGCAGAACGGACTGGGCTGATACTTGAAGATCGCCATGAGAAGCGCCATCGCGGTGAGCGCGCGTTCCCCGCCGGAGAGCAGAAGCACGCTCTGCAATTTCTTGCCCGGCGGCGAAGCGACAATATCGATCCCGGATTCGATCGCGTTCTCCGCATCGCTCAAACGCATTTCACCGATGCCGCCATTGAAGAGCGTCTTGAACATCTCGCGGAAATTATCGTTAATCGCGTCGAATGCTTCGGTGAATCGCTTACGCGCTTCGACATCGATTTCGTTGATTGTCTTCTCGGTGTCGCGAATCGATACCAGAAGGTCCTGCCGTTGAGCGCTGAGAAAATCGTAGCGCTGTTGGGCTTCCTCAAACTGCTCGAGTGCGTCCGTATTGACGGGTCCTAACGCGTCGATCTTGGAAGTCAGGTCCTGACACCGCTGCTCGATCTCCGCGAGAGCGACTTCGTCGAGAAGCGTTTCATCTCCTTCGGCAACTTCCTGCAGCGTACAGCCAAGCTGCTTGTTGCAGGTGTCTTCCAGATACTTGAGCTCGGCCTGCTTTTTGACGAGTTGCAATTCAATATGAGAGCGGCGGTCTGAGGCGGCCTGGACTTCCTGTCGCGAGATGCGCAGCGATTCGTCGGCGGCGGCCAGTTCCGCTCTACCCTTTGCTTCCTGCGCGGCCAAGTCCGTTACGACGGCGTCCCCATCAGTAATATGCTTCGCAAGCTCCGAAGCGCGGCTGTCGAGTTCGATATTGTCGGAAAGCAATCGCGCCTTCTCGAGGCCCAACCGCTCCATTTCTTGGGTCAGTTGCTGGCGGCGATGAGCCACTTCCCGAATCTGGTTCTCGAGTCGTTGCCGCGCCGATTGTTCGGCTCGCCGCCGCTCCTCGAGTCCGGCCAGTTCGACGCGCAGTCCGGAGTGCTCCTCGGACAAGCGGGAGACGTCCTGGCGCAATTCATCCAGCGCCGCGCGCGCTTCGGCAAGCGCCTGCTCCTGTTGAACGCGCGCCTGCTCCTTCTCGGCAACCAGCGCGAGATTTTGCTCGCGGCGCGCAGCCGAGCGCTCCCGCTCCTGCACCAGCCGCTGCAACTCCGTGCGGGCAACGGAAAGGCGCGAGGCGGCACGGTTAAACTCTTCTCCCATCTTCCGAAGCTCATGGTCGAGAGCAACCGCATCTTTCTCTTGCCGTTGCTGTTGGCCGCGCAGCCGCTCGAGATCTTCCGTCAACTGGCCCATTTCAAGATCGAGATCTTCGAGCAGGCTCTTGGTACGATCGAACTCCTTCTGTTTCGACGCGTGCTGTGTGGTGACTTCGCGAAGCTCGCGCTTGAGCCCGAGGGGACCGCTGCCGGTCTTTTTGCCGGCGCTGACGGCGTGTCCGTGATAGCAGACGCCGTCCGGCAAGAGAAAGTAGATGTCCGGATATTGAACTGCAAGTCGTTGCGCGCTGACGCGATCCTCGGCGATGTAGCAGCGCGAAAGCCGGGGAAGAAGATCCACCGGCGCAGCGCTCAGGCCGTTGGTCAGGCGCAACACATCACTTAATTTGGCGACAATGCCCGGTTCCGTTGCAGGGCTCGAGATCTGAGCTTGGGGAATCGACTCGGGCTCTTCGGGATGAATGAGGAAAGTCGCGCGGCCTTCCAGGTCCGACCGCATGTAGCCAATGCCGCGCTCGGCCTGTTCCCAGTTCTTGACGACCACGTATTCCAGCTCGTCATGCAGAAATTCCTCGGCGGCGCGCTCATGAATCGAATCCACTTCGACAAAGTCGGCGAGAACACCGATCGGCGCGAAGTCCCCGGTCTGCCCTTTCTCGACGGCTTTGAAGAGCTTCTTAACGGATTCGGTCGTATACGAGCGATGCGATAACACTTCCTCCAGCGAATCGCGGCGGGCTTTCAGGCGCGATGTTTCGGCCCGGAGCTCTTCCAGCTTGCGACGCGCTTCTCCTGCGCGGGCTTTACGGGTGGAAAGCTCCTCATCTATGTTGCGGCGCTGCTCAACGGTCGTTTGCAGTTCCAGTTGACGCACAGACTGTTTCTGCGAGAGCTCCGCCTTGAGAGCTTCTAGACGTTCGCGATCGTTATGCGCCGATGCCTCGTCACGCTGGATGCGCTCGACGTCGCGATCGATGCCGACAAGATACTGATCGATCTGCGCAAGCTGGTTCTTTAGCCCGGAAGCTTCTCCCAACAACTTCAACACTTGTTGCCGTGAGCCCTCCATGTTTCGCTCACGATCGCGCAGCAAGCCTTGCGAGCGGTCGCGCTCCTCGGATTTGAGCGCAAGCGCGCGCTGCGATTGCTGACCCAGTTGCTCGACTTCCTGCAAGCGATCTGTATGTTGCGAGAGTTCAAGTTGCTGCTGCTCGAAACGCTTCTCAAGATCCTGGGTTTCGGTTTCTCCACGATTGAGACGATCCTCGATCGACGCAATCTGGCGCGCTTGCGATTCCAGGCGTCCGCGCACGCGCTCAGCTTCGACGCGAAATTCAGATAATTCCTTACGTGCTTCGGTCAGCTTCGCTTCGATTGCATACGTGTGCTCTTGGAGCGAAGTATGGTGTTTCTCGCTTTCGCCAATCTCCGTGTGAAGCTTCTGAAACTCACTTGTCGCCAGATTGAGATCGAGAGCGATCTTGGTAAGCTCCCGTTCAAGCATCCTGAAGCGGCCGGAGAGAGCGATACGCAATTGCTCTACCTGCTCGGTTTTGAGTTCCCCGTAGCGCTTGGCTTTCGCAGCCTGACGCTTCAAAGAATTGACCTGCCGGCCGACTTCTTCGAGAATGTCGAAGACGCGGGTCAGGTTATTTTTGGCAGATTCGAGCTTGGCTTCGGCGAGGCGTTTCTTCGTCTTAAAACGAGTAATGCCAGCCGCCTCTTCGATCACCGCGCGGCGATCCTGTGGCTTGGTACTGAGAATCTGGCCGATTCGCCCCTGTTCGATGATCGCGTAACTTTCTGGACCGAGGCCGGTGCCCATGAAGAGGTCCTGGATGTCGCGAAGGCGGGCAGTGCGGCCGTTGATCAGATACTCACTTTCCCCGGACCGATAGAGCCGCCGGGTGATCGTGATTTCTTCTTCCTTGTTATTGACAACGGCGCTACCGTGGACGTGCCCGTTGCCGTTGGTGTTTCCGTTCCCGTTGCTTTGCGCGGGGAATTCGGCGTGAACCGTAGGGTCGATCATCGTGATCGTGACCGAGGCCATGCCGACCGGTTTACGATCCCTGGTTCCGGCGAAGATGACGTCTTCCATCCGGCTTCCGCGGAGGCTTTTCGCGGACTGCTCGCCCAGAACCCAACTGATCGCGTCGCTAAGATTCGATTTGCCGCAGCCGTTCGGACCTACGACAGCCGAAATACCAGCGCCATGAAAGCGCATCTCGGAACGATCACAAAAGGATTTAAACCCTTGCAATTCAACACGTTTCAGCTTGAGCAATGGGTGCTCCCCTTTCCGGTGAACAAGAATTTTGCACGGATCCGGCACAGGACCCGCGTCTCGGGGGATGCAACCTATCGTAAACCCATTTGCCGCGCTTGTAAAGCGCATGGACTACGAAGTTTTGATTGTTACATCGATGGACCACTATATATTGTGGTCCTCTTTATTCCAAGGGCGTAAGGGTGAGTTTTCGGAACTCTACAGCGCCATGATCCCCTTGCACAATAATTGGGCCGGGTTTGCCTTCATCCGGGTCGATTCCGATGGCTGTCAGGCCATCGATCTCCTTGTTGTCTATGACGTTGATCCCGTTTAAAACGACTGTCACGCGGTTTTCGACAAGCGTGATATCGAATGTTTGCCATTCATTCGCGGGCTTGCTCGCATTCCGTGTAGGCAGAATTCGACTGTAAAGCGCTCCATTGCCATGGGTGTTGGGTGGCTGCCCGTAGTCTTCGAGGATTTGTACCTCATACCGGCCTCGAAGACCGATGCCACTATTGCTCTTGGGTCCGACGCGGTACTCGGCATGCAGCTTGAAGTTCCAAAACTTCTGTTCTGTCACGAGATCGACGGCGCCCGGGACATTGGCGGTGACTCCGTCTTTTACCGTCCATTCAATTTTCCGTTCTGGGCGCAAGGGTCGCCAACCGGTGAGGTCGCGGCCATTGAAGAGCTCGACTGGCTTTCCTGTTTTGAGTTTCTTCGCGTCGATGCTCTTGAATTTTGGGGCTCGGACTCCGGTCCAGACTAGTTTAGCGGGATTCCCTTCGACTTCGCGCGTGCCTTCGAGCTTTCCGTTGACCAGTCGAGCGCGCAGGTGTGTCACCTGCGGCTGATTGCCACGCGATCGAAATACCAGGTGTAACTCGCCATTTTGGATTGAGGACTCGTCGATCTTGTTGAGATCGCCGGCATAGGCGCTGATGAACGAACCAGTGGGTTTGCCGGACTCGGCGTTGTTGAGTTCCAGCCACCAGGCGCGGCGCCTGTCATTCTCCGGGACGGTTATGTCCCAACGTCCGTTGAAGTCCTTATCTGCGGCCATTATGGAAGCTGCCAAAGTGAGCAATGCGCATATCGTTCTATTCACGCCGCCACTGTAGCACGATAAAAACTGCGCTGTCACAAGGTTAGAGCTTTCAGCGTCTAAGCCGGGATAGGAGGAACATTGCGAGAAGCATTCCGTAGATTTGCCTGCCGGACAGCCGACGCTTGCGGTTCGCCGGGGAGTTTCGCGCTTGGAGTGGGAGTGATTTTGGTATGGGCCCTTACGGGACCCTATTTTCACTACTCAGACACTTGGCAACTCATCATCAACACGGGTACGACGATTGTAACTTTCCTGATGGTGTTCCTTATTCAAAACACGCAGAATCGCGATGCAAAAGCAATGCAGCTGAAGCTGGACGAGTTGATCAGAGCGGTCAGCAGAGCCAGGAATGAACTTGTGGATCTCGAAAATTCCGACGATGAAAAGATCGCACAGTTAACGAAGGAATTTTCCTCGATCCGCGAAAAGCTGGACAAGCCGAAGGCTGGCGAAGCAGTGGTTGACCAGACGACATAAGCCTGCGCCGCCTCTTCACACCTGTGAGGCCGATGGATCGCGTGAGAGGTCCGATTTGTTGATGTATCAACGTGTTAGCATTCTGGAACCGAGCATGCCCTGGGCGTTGCATGCTCGTATCAATTGCGCTCCATGTTTTGGCAGTGATGTTGTTGATCCTGCTCGCTCCCGCGCCACTCAACGTTATCCGCGTGCCACGGAAAGAACGCCCGAAGGTCCGAATTCTCCTGCGGCCTGTGCCCTCGCCTTCAAAGGGTGGAGGCGGATCGAGTACGCCGCTCCCGCCGAGTCGAGGCGTGCTACCAAGATTTGCGCAACGGCAATTCACGCCTCCGGTAGTGGTCCCCGTTAACTTTACGCCCAAGCTTGCAGTTGAACCCACATTGGTGATGGCTGCCACTGTAGAACTGCGTCCGCCTGAGGGTCCGATGGGACTCCCAAGCGGGACGCCTGGGCCGCCATCAGGAGGTCCAGGCGTCCGGGGCGGATTGGGCGGCGGAAATAATGGCGGCGCCGGCAATGATAGTGGGCCCGGAGTAGATGGGATTCGCGCCGTTCCCTTGCGCGGCGACATGAAAGCTCCTGTGGTGCTTTATAAACTGGAGCCCGAGTATTCCGAGGAGGCCCGCAAGGCGCGCATTCAAGGCACAGTCGTGCTGGAAGGCATCATCGATGAGAAGGGTTTAACTCACGCGGTTAAGGTCAGGGATGGATTAGGTTTTGGACTCGATGAACAAGCTCTCGACGCGGTGAAACGCTGGCGATTTCGCCCTGCAACCAAAGACGGGAAACCGCTCGCGATCATCGGAACGTTCTATTTGATATTCCGATTACTGTAGAACATTACTGGAGGCGAGCTCGATTTTTTTCGCTATATACGAGTTCTTCAAAAATTGCAAGAACTTGTTTGCGGTAGTGATAGACGCGTTTCAAGTTGTCACGGAAGCCTGGCTCGAACCGCTGTGTGCTCAGCCACTTGTGGAGAAGCGGCTTCGGAATATCGATGTCACGGCGCAGCGAATCAACTGAGTGCCCACGCAAAAACAGCCCATAAAACATCGCCGCTTCGCGCTGGGAAGCCAGGGGATCGAAATCATCTCTCAGCTGCATGCTCTTCACCACGAACCGCCACAAAAAAAGAAGTATAAACAGGGAACCCTCTACTGGCAAGTAGAATTCAAAAGAAAACTGAAATCGTTGTCCAGGACGCGAGGGTCTTCCCGTTTAGATGGCG
>Ga0190275_10000834_pt1 | contig 24441 bp, 20 predicted proteins | sample Popmic550T_FD_133745 | JGI IMG/M metagenome (GOLD analysis project Ga0190275, IMG submission 133745) | Populus adjacent soil microbial communities from riparian zone of Yellowstone River, Montana, USA - 550 T | ecosystem: Environmental > Terrestrial > Soil > Riparian zone > Trees stand | place...
GGCAACCGTAGTGGCGTTGACCATCGGCGTCACGGTTGCTTCGAGAGCTTTATGGCCTGCCTCCGCCGCTACGAAGTCATAGCTCACGGCAGCTGACTGCCCGGGCTGGATCGTTACGACGACCTTTCCTACCGGGTAATCGGTGTCGTGGAGGGGCTCTAATGTCGTGGGCGCCCCATTCACGGAAACCCCGAGGACCGTGGATCCCGGCGGAGCGTACAGAAGCACAATCATCCTCTGTTGGCCGGGCGATAGACCTTCCGACTCCCAGTTCCCGACAATTGACGGCGGCAGGCTGCCTGAATCGAGTGGCGCCTGGTTCATCAAATCGACGGTCACTCGATAATTCTGTCGTCCGTCGTCCCTGCAGCTGGCCGTACCCAGGTGGACGTTCTGTTGCAGGTAGTAATTGAGCTTGGACCCGACATTGTCCTGGAAGTAGATGCCCACCCGGTCAGTTGCAGCATCGCTCAGCGGCAGTTCACCGTTGAGACCGAACGTCACCAGCTGGTTCCTCTCGGTTTCATGCGAACTCCAGAAGAGAACGCGGTGTTCCTCCCAACCTCGTGCCACAGCGGCAAGGAGATACTTGGGGTCGAGCGCGCCACTGGACAACTGTGCGAACGTGGAGTTCACCGCTTCACCGAAGATCTTGTCCTGCGCCGCATTGTCCGCACGGGGATCACCGGAGTTGAACCGCAGGTACACATCGTTGAGCAGGAGCGGGACGAGGGACTTGTGTGTCAGTACATCACCGGTTGAAAGCGTGATCGGATCGGTCGCGCGCAGGACATAGCCGAGCGCGACCGGGTCGATCGAGAAAATACCGTCAACTTCGTATCCGAACTGCAACCGCCACATCGCCTGGGTCGTCTCGGCAGCAGTTGTGAAGCTCGGCCTGACGGTCGCATTGGGGATGTAGGTACCGAAGCTTCCCCCTGGATAGACGGCATCGGCTCCATCGGGAACGGGTATGACCGACGATGCGTGGCGTGTGAAGTTGTCAAAACCCGCCGCTATCGTCTTGGAAAGCTCGATCCGACCGCCATCGACCTTGATCACGGCGAAGGAGAGCGCTGTGCCACCCAGAGCGCGCGCCTCCGCTGGGTTCTGGAACATGACAACATAGTTGCGAGGCCCCTCCGATCCCAATGCCGGCGGGATGAGCGGCACAATGGAGTCCGCTGTCTCAAGTAGTGGCGCGAGGTCAGTAAGCATCCCGGCCACCTTCTTTTTGGCCGCGACGATCTGATGAATGGTTCCCGAAGTATCTATCGCGTCAACCGACGACAACGCAGTTTGAGCACCCACATTCGCCCTGTGGATCGGACCAACTGCCTGGACCAGTGGGTCGAGGTTGATCGCACCGTCCTTGGGCGCGAACGCCGCTGGGTCCATTGCACCCGCTACGCCAAGGAGCGGCGTCGCGACGTCTTCGATAACGGCATCCGTCACGGAAGCCAACTCGCGTGCTGCGCGAAGGTTGGCCCCGACCGCGGGAACCGATTCTGCCGCGCGCCAGATCGGATCGCCCATGAGGCTGACGGCGTTTTCGGCGTGTGACCGAACCGCTTTCAGCGTCTTCTGGGCTCCCTCGATGTCGAACGTGACCGCCTGCGACTTCAGCTGACTGATCTTCGACTGGGCCGCCTCAAGTTCAGTCTTGGCCATGATCCCGCGTGCGGCGATCCATGTCCCGGCCGCGAGCATAACGATGACTACTACTGCCCCTGTCCATACCCACCAGCGTGGAGTTGAGCGCCGCCTCCTGTGTGCCATTAGTCGCAGCGAAGCTCTTGTGGGTTGGTCAGTGGGCATTCGAGTATTCAACCACACACCTCAACACGCCTTGGATCGTCGATTAGGGATGCAGAGGATGGCCTGTGGCGACTCGATACGCGTCTTTGGCGCTGGCTGCTGCCGCCGGTTGTCACTGCGCTCCTCGGTCGTGCTTCACGAGCACCCGCCCCTCGGTGGCGCGCGCTATGAGCGCGGCGATCGCTACGGATCCCAGTCCAATCAACGACGCCGGCAAGACGGGGATGAAGGAGTTCCGTACATGGTTGAGCAGGGGGACAGCAAGACATACGAAGATGGCGATTCTCCACGCGGTTGGCCGCATCGTCGAGAAGTATCCGAAAAGCATCCCGAGGAGCAAGAGGACGATGACCACGCCGATGACGGCGAAGTTATGGTAAGCCTCAGCTATCACGGACCCGCCGATGGCCCCGGCCTTTTCGGAGACTTCGGCGTTCATCAACCGGAAATCCGCTGTAGCCCTTGGACGCGAATCGGGATTGGTCACCAGTTCGAAGGTTCGCGCTATGAATGCGGTATAGGTGTCGCCCAGCCTGAACGGATCCCCATCATTGCTGTGCCACATCACGCTCACCGCGACGACCCTTATTGATTGCCCGAGCTCAGCGAGCGCCGCGAGGGGACTCGCGTTCATCCAGTCAGGGGTTGACGATGCGACGCCGGACTGCCGAACGATCTTCGCTGCGCTGATGAGAGTGAGCAGGACTACTCCACAGGCCAGGACGACCCGTGTCCGCGGAAGTGGTCGTCGAAAAGCGAGGACAGACACGGCCACCACTACGGGAAAGAGCACCTCGCCCCGCAGTCCAAGAAAGAAAGCGACACCAGCGAAGAGAGCGAACAGGGCGACTGCCGCTATTCGAAATCCACGCAAGGGCGCGATCAGCGCCAGTCCGAGCCCAGGCCCGATCAGGTAATAGGCATCCGACAATCCGGTTCCTTGTGTCAGGTCGAGGAAATTGCGGTAGGGGCCGACCAAAACCTCCCACCCCCCGGCATGTACGGAAGCGACGGTCCACCACGACAGTCCGATTATCAGGAGGGCCGCTCCCGCGTCGGATATTCGTTCCGCCATTGCCCACTCGCGGTCCGGTTCAAGGAATCCAGGCGCATTCTCCAGGTTCGCGACTCGACGCGTCGCTACCAGTGCGGAACCGAGCGCATATGAGGCTGCCGCGATGCTGCAGAGCAACAACAACCACACCGCGAAGCCACCGTGGAACCACGTGTAGTCACTGGATCGGGGAAGTACCGGGTTCAAGCGAAGGGCCCAGTACGGGACAAGGCCGAAATGGAAAACGCCAAGCACGAGAAGGAAAAGCGGTGCAGGTGCCCAGAATCCGTTGACGGACAGGCGACACGTTGACCAAATAGAGAGAATAAGCACCACAGTCGCTTCGATTGCGACGAAGGCCGGATCACCCCACCCGACGCGTTGTTGGACGAGCAGCCCTATAAGGACAAACGAGGCCATAAAGGCGTGAGAGCGGGCTTCTGCGGCAACAGCAGAACCGACTTGTCTGTCGGTATACCTCAGGTGGGGAGCGAAAAGCTCCATCCTGGAGACGCGGAGGTTGGGAAAGTGTGCACGGGCAATTCCCTGAATAGTACGCAACTGAACCTATGACCCCCATGCCGACGCTAGCCGTACCGGGAGAGTTCCCCTCACTGAGCCCATTCGGCTGGCTCATTCTCGCACACGATACGCTCACGCCCTGATCGCGCCGTCGCAAGCCTGACAGGCGCCAGCGCGTATGGGCACGGGTGCGAGCCGGGCACCACCAGTAGATCCGCATGGGTGCCACAGCTCCGTTCGTCGGGCTGGTTTTCGGGCCATCCCAGGAGCCCATCGCGGTGCTGGTCGCCCTTCCGCACGTATCGGGCTGTGCGCGTCGAGAGGTGTTTTGTATTGGTGTTATCGTCATTCCCGGGGGAATGAATCATCCCGATCTCATTCAACGAGTCGAGAGAGCCGTAATTGAATAGTGCAAGCAAGGTTGTAGTCGTCGGACAGGGCTATGTGGGTCTCCCCGTCGCGATGCGCGCCGTAGAAGTCGGTTTCACAGTTGTCGGCGTCGACCTCGATGAAAATAGAACGAACGCGCTGAAATGCGGCACATCTTATGTCGATGACATTCCAGACCACCAACTCCAGGCGGCCCTCGAATCCGGGTCTTACTTGCCTACCGCGGACTACGCGGACGTTGCAGGTTTCGACTTCGCTGTCATCACCGTTCCAACGCCTCTTCGGGAGAGTCTCCCGGACCTCAGCTTCATCGAGTCATCCGCTCGCTCGCTGACCGAGCACCTGCGCCCCGGCGCCACGGTCATCCTGGAGTCGACGACCTACCCGGGAACGACCAACGAGCTGCTCGTTCCCATCCTTGAAGAATCGGGGCTGAAGGCCGGCGTTGACTTCTTCGTCGGCTACAGCCCGGAACGCATCGACCCCGGCAACAAGACCTGGGGTTTCGTCGAGACCCCCAAGGTCGTCTCGGGCGTCAATGCGGAATCCCTCACGAAGGTGCAGGGTTTCTATGACACCCTCATCGACCAGACGGTGCCAGTCAGCTCCCCCAAGGAGGCCGAGCTGACCAAGCTTCTGGAGAACACGTTCCGCCACGTCAACATTGCGCTGGTGAATGAACTCGCCATCTTCGCCAATCAGTTGGGCGTCGATGTGTGGGAGTCGATTGAGGCAGCAAGTACCAAACCGTTCGGTTACATGAAGTTCACCCCCGGCCCCGGCGTCGGAGGCCATTGCCTCCCTGTGGACCCGAGCTACCTCTCCTGGCAGGTCCGGCGCGTTCTCGGCCAGAATTTCCGCTTCGTGGAACTAGCCAACGACATCAACGATCACATGCCCGATTACGTGGTCCAGAGGCTGATGACGATGTTGAATACTGACGGGAAGGCGCTCAGGAACTCGGAAGTTCTTGTCGTTGGCCTCGCGTACAAGAAGAACACCGGCGACATCCGCGAAGCGCCGTCAGCGCGACTCATCGAACTGCTCTCAACATACGGCGCCCGCGTTGTGGCAGTCGATGGACATGTCGAAGCCCACCGGTGGCCATCGCACGTTGAGCGGACGGAACTAACGCAGGAAGCCGCTGAGAAGGCCGACATCATCGTTCTGATCACCGATCACGACGACTTCGACCTTGATGTCCTCAACCTGACTACAACCCCGGTCCTGGACACGAAGAACGCTCTTCGGGGATCAGCGGTGTCGCGGCTCTAGGGCATTCGCGGCCGCACGTTCGAATGGCTGGAGCAACCGAATGAAATACACACCCCGCCGGGTCTTGGATAAGGCCCTCGAGTTGACGTTCAACGGGTTGATCGCCATCGGCCCGAATCGGGTTTTCGGCAGAATCCGACCTCATTTCCTTCGGGCTATGGGAGCGCAAGTCGGTCGGAACGTGAAGTTGAGTCGCCGGATCAAGGTTCTCGGCGCTCGACGACTGGTTATCGAGGACGATGTGGCAGTAGCGAACTCCGTTATCCTCGACGCGCGCGGCGCACTCACATTGGAACGCGGGGCACTTATTGGGTTCGAGTCGGTCTTGCTTACGTTCACTCACGCGTGGCCCGATCCCGAACGCCCTGTTCATCTGCAGGGGTCGGTCTCGGCACCAGTTCTGATCGGCGCGAACGCGTGGGTCGGCGCCCGCGTGTTCGTACTGCCAGGAGCAACCATCGGGCGTTCATCCGTCATCGGTGCGAATTCAGTGGTGTCGAAGAACGTGCCGCCTATGTCCGTAGCGGCTGGCACACCGGCGCAGGTCGTGTCCGCCCGCGTGGACCGCTCGAGAGCACAAGGGGAGCGGTGACTCATGCCGACATGGTCAGTTTTGCGTCGATTGGTTACAGCGGGCCGTGATCCCGTCATCTCCGCACGGCGGAGTGGAGTGCGCGTCGGCGAAAGATGCCGATTCATTTCGACCTCCAGCAGCACATTCGGTTCCGAGCCGTATCTGATCACCATCGGAGATCACGTGACGATCACGGAAGGCGTGCGGTTCGTAACACACGACGGCGGCATCTGGGTCCTTCGCGACGAGCACCCTGACTTGGATGTGATCGCGCCCATCACCGTGGGAAACAACGTTTTCCTGGGCATGGGAACCATCGTCCTGCCCGGCGTCACCATAGGGGACAATGTCGTTGTCGCGGCCGGGAGCGTAGTTGCACGCGACCTACCGTCTGGTTGTGTGGCCGCGGGTATCCCGGCTCGCTCGATCAAGTCACTTGACGCCTACCGCAAGTCATCGCTCGAGCGCGGAATCCGGACGAAGGGAATGGGACCCGTCGAGAAGAGGGACCATTTGCTCGGGCTCTTCCCGCTATGACGGAACCTATGCCCGCCGGCGTGAGGTGCGCACACCTATCCACAATGCCAGGCAAGCCGTTGCAGACATGGCCGAGTAGGCGATCACGCTTGCCCACGCCGCGCCTTCAGCACCCTGGCCGGGGATCAGCACGGCGCCTGAGGCCACGAGGGCAGCCACGCCCATCAGCCCCGCTGCGCTAGCGCCCCACGTGTTTCCTGACCCGGCCATTGTGCGCGACAGTACAAGGAATGGCGCCAACGCTATCTCTGCAACGAGGAGGATCCGGAATGCCCCGACGGCGTCGCGATACTCAGCCCCGTACATGAGTGGGATTACCCAGTCCGCCAGCAGCCATCCGCAGACAGCAAGGGGAATGAGTATCCCCGTCAATTTAGCCAATCGGGCCAGAATCTGCCTGGTACCAGCATCGCCCGCGGCTGCCTGATGGAAGGCAACTTGGCCGACTGCTGCCGATGGAAGCCTCAGGATGCTCGCCGGAGTGACTGCAACTGCGTACAAGCCAACCTGATGCTGGCTGGAGAGTGCGCTGAGCATAACGGTGTCAGCCCTGTAAGCGAGGCTCTGTCCTAAGTTCAGGCCTAGCAAGCGACTGCCGTCTTTAAGGAGGATCCTCATACCCAGGACTTCTCCAGTACGGCTTTCTTCTCGTCGCAGCACGATTGCATACGCTGCGACTGATTGAAGTGCGGCGGATGCGGCATAGGCAGCAATGACACCTGCCAAGCTCCAGCCCAGGAACGTGACGATTGCGACCAGCAGGAGGCAGATCGCGGACCCAAGGGCATTGGTTCGCGCCGATTGAACGACGAGTCCCATTGCGTTGAGCAGGTCGAGCGCCTGATTGGAGAGGTAGTAAGCAAATCCGTATGCCATGAATGCCAGGCCGACTTTCCAGCTGCCAACACTCGGGTCAATCCAGGTGGCGACGGTGTACAGCACTGCGGCGAGGACGATCAGCAACGGAACGCTGAGGAAAAGACTCAGACGCTCATACCCTTTTCGATTGACCTGCCTGTTCCTCGGCAGATGACGCCGCACAGAAACGTTCGACCCTAGTGCGCTCACGAGCACACAAAGGCCGGCAATCGACAGCGCGAGCGCCAGGGTACCGCGCGACTCGGAGCCGAGGCTGCGCGCCGTAATTATGCCGGTGACGGAGGAAACTGCCACCGCCGCCATCGCCCAGCCGGTAGATCCGACGACTCGTCCACGTAGCGCCGCCGAAATCCGATTCCAAGGCTTATTCATTGGCGCTGCTGCTGTCTCTGAGTTCCCAAAGCCGTTCAAACGACGGCATTACATTATCCAGGGTGAATGGACCCTGATCGAAGCTGCTGACTATGCGACGACGGCTCAGCCGTGCAGCACTGTACACCGCGCGCACCCAGTCATCGTCCGGTTGGTTGAGGGAGAGTGTCGCCACGCCATCGACGTGGTCCCTGATCCATTCAGTGCCGGGCAGGTTGCTTCCCACTACGGGCACGCCCAACGCGAGCGCCTCGAGAACCACTCCGGGCAGCCCCTCGCGAGTCGATGTCACGAGAAGTGCATGAGCTCCGCCGAGATAGAGCGGCACGTCAACAGTGTCGCCAACCTCGACGATCTCGCTCTGAGAGTGCACGGTGCGTCTAGCGGATTCGATCAGTTTCTTGTCGGCCGCGTTGACCTGACCGACAAGGTAGAGAGTGGAGGGGTTATCCCGTGCGATGCGCTCCCAGATCCGGATGGCACGTCCACGGTTCTTGGACGGCTCAACACGCCCGACGTTCACCACGATCAAGCGATCCTTGAGTTCCGGACGCCCTGCGAGCCCGTGTTCCGCACGCCGACGTAGGGACGCTTCGTCGATGCCGTTCGGGAACACCTGGCAACGCGAATCGCTCGGCCAACGCGGGTTCCACCCCTTCTCAAGCGCACTGGGTGCCACACCGATGATCCGAGTAGCGAAGGTGTCGACCAGCTGCCGCGAGAGCCCTAACATCAGCCGCTTGCTGGCGCCGCGCTTCCCGCCAACGCCGTCGCTCCGGAAATGGGCAATCCGCACGGGGACCCCTGCAAGTGCAGCAGCCAACAGAACTGGTCCGGATGCCATCCCCAGATGACTATGGACCACGCGATAGCGTCGCTGTCGGAAGGCTGCCACCATGCGGAGCAACCCTGACACAGACATCCTGGTGTGAAAGACCCTATGTCCGTCGGAGATGAGAGTCTCATCCAGGCTCCCCTGGTCGCCGGAAACTGCGTAGAAATCGAACGTCAAGCCCGTGCGCTGAACGACGTCAAGAGTACGGAGTTCCGCACCGGCAGGTTCCATTCGACTGAACACGTGCGCCACGTGGCTGGATCGTGTTGCCGTAGATTCGCCGCTCACTCTAGTGCTCCCCAGCCGGATTTTTCAGTTGGCGCAGGAACGTAGCGAGGATGTCCGTACCGGAGAAGGACCGCGAGATGAGCTGAGCTTCGTTCCACTGACGCCGAGACAGGGTTGTCATGAGCTCGGGATCCTCGATCAAGCGGCGCAGAGTCGCTGCGAGTTGATCGGCGGAGCCGGCGTCGAATAGGGCATCCTCGGAGAGCAACTCCGGAATACCGCCGACCCGCGACCCGATGGAGACGGTCCCGGTTGCCATTGCTTCGATGAGCGCGCGCGGAAGACCCTCCGTCAGCGACGGCATCACGAAGATATCAGCCCGAAGAATCTGTTCCCGAACTAAGTCGGCGCCGGAGAGATGACCCGCGAACTCCACGACATCGCCCACACCCTGCTGATGTGCTCGCTCAACCAGCTCTTCATGGAAGCGGCCGTCACCGATGATCGTGGCCTCGACGTCAACACCCTGCGCCTTCAGCAGGCCAACAGCATCGATGAGCGTGTGGTGCCCTTTATACCGCTGCTCATGGCTCCCTGCTGCTACGAGTCGCACAGGAGAACGTCCACGTGTTGTGTCCGTGTAGTCTCTCGGGACCGGCTCGAAGCTATCAGGACTCAATTCCACGTTGGAACGCACCAGCGTCGGCACCTTGTCCCCCGCTGGATACTTCCGCTGCAACGTTTCGCGGGTCACGTAGATCACAGCGTCAGCCCGAGCGACTTGGCGAGCCACCGTTCGTCGCGCGATTCTGGCCATGATTCGACCCACGCGGCCAACGACGCCACTGGCAAGGACGTCTTCAGGGTCCCCCACCATTTGGGCGATGAAGACCGCGCCTATCTTTCGTGCCCGCTGTTGGACAAGGGCGGCGAGGACATTGGGGATGCGACCACCGTAGAGGGCTGATGTGTCACTCAACTCACGCGCAAGGAAACGGCGAATAGTGCCCGCCTTCCTGGCGAAGTCCAGGGGGCCGTGATAGAACGGCACCGGCATCACTGACACGCCTGGCCCCTCGACCAGGGCCCCAGTGTCGCTGATGACGGGGCTTACCCGTGAGAGGATTATCACCCTCCCCACTGCGGCGAGGTAGGGCATCCAGGCTTCATAGCGAGCGTAACCAAAGTCGGCCCGAACTCGCCCCTCGGAATCACGGTGCATCCGCGTCTGCACTACGAAGTAGAGGGTCCCTGTTTCACTCATTTCGACCCCAGACTGCCGGTCAAGTCCGCGAGGTCGGAAGCGTATAGGCCCTGGACAACCTGTCGATCGAAATGCGTCGTCACCCAGCGCCGTCCGTTTTCGCCCATTTCTTCTGCCAGTCGCGGATCAAGGATGAGCGTCTGCAGGTTGTCTGCAAGAGCGATGGGGTCGCCGACGCCGGCAACGAGCCCTGTCTGACCCCTGAGAACAGCATCCACGACTCCGGTCGCGTCCGAGACAACCACGGGAATGCCGGACGATGACGCTTCAATGACCACGTTGCCGAAGCCCTCGCGATAGCTGGGGAGCGCCAGTACATCCATCAGCGCGTAGTGCAGGGCCGGGCTGGCGACGTGCCCGGTCACGGCGACCGGAACCGGCAACGACCGTAGTCGGATCAGTGCATCCTGTCCCGTCTTGTCGTCAACTCCGCCAACCACAATCAATTGGCATCGGACGCCTCGGCTCGCGAGCTCCTCGAGTGCGTCGGCCAACACGAACAGGCCCTTGTCTCGGGTCAGCCGGCCAACATAGCCCACAAGAGGAAGGTCGGCTGCAAGCCCGATCTCGGACCTGGCATCATCGAGTTCCCGCCTGGTAAACCGAGAAGAGTCGAATTCGGCGGTGTCGGTGCCGTTGGAGCTTCCCCGTCCGAGCACACGGATCTTGGCGGATGGAGCCAGTCCGAGCTCCACGCTTCTGGCACGAAGGCTCGGGCTGATCGACAATACGTGTGTCGCGCACCACATGGTCATCCGCTCCGCCAACAGCAGAAGTAGCCGCCGAACGCCGCGGCTGGTCTCAAGCCGCAAACCCCGCAGCATGTAAACGCGCACGGGGACGTTCGTAAGCAACGCCGCGATGGACCCCAGAAGCCCGGCCTTCGGAGTTCCCACCGACACCGCATCGGGCTGAATGCGATGCAATACGGCTATCCAACGCCACAACGAGCGCAGGTCGTGCACAAGATGTGGCTCCCGTTTCATGTGCAGTGGGTAGGTGTGCACGTGAGGCTGCTGGGCGAGCAGGGAGAGCCGAGGGCCGGCGTTGCTGACTACGTGGACTTCCCACCCCTGATCAACCAAATGGGCGGGATATCCTTTCAGGAACTGGAGTGAGTCATCGATTGTGACAGCAAGGACGATCTTTCTCCGGCTCATGCCCGTGAAGCGTTGAGGCTTTCGAACCACCGCACGGTTGCCTGTACTCCGTCTTCAAGACTCACTGCGTGCACGTCCGGAAAAAGGTCCGCGAGCAACGCTCCGTCAGCCTGTGACGCGTACACGTCGCCAACCCGTGGTTCGCGGAATTCCACCTCGAGCTGTCGTCCAAGACTGTTCGCAATGACGTTGATGAGTTCGTTCAGGCTGGTGTTGCTGCCATAGGCCAGGTTCACTGGACTTTCGCTGGCGACCTTGCGCACGGCAGCGCTGTAGATCGCCCCACAGACCGAATCGACGAACGTGAAGTCTCGCGTCTGCGTCCCGTCGCCGTTCACCGGCAGGGCTTCGCCTCGTAACGCGTGATCGATGAATTGTGGGATTACGGCGGCATAGCTGTGTCCTGCCGCCTGGCCGGGACCGTAAACGTTGAAGAAGCGGAAGGCGAGGGTCTTCAACCCATAGGAATAGCCATAGGCAATCGTGTACGCCTCTGCCAACAATTTGCTGGCCGCGTAAGGACTCATCGGTCGTGTCCAGGCGTCTTCCCGCTTGGGAAGCACGGGATTACTGCCATAGACAGAACTCGAAGAAGCCACAACGACGTGGTCGACGCCGACAGCCCGCGCAGCCTCAAGGACGTTGAGGGTACCCGTTGTATTGGCGTCGTGGGTTTTCCGCGGGTCTTTTATGGAACGCGGGACGCTGGGAATCGCCGCAAGGTGGATGATCGAATCCACGCCGGAGGCCAGGCCAGCGAGCACCTCTGTATCCAGGATAGTTCCATGCGTGAACTCCACGTCCACACCGTCAAGGTTCCGGATGTCGCCCGTGCTCAGGTCGTCGAGGACGCGAATCTCTGCGCCTGGGTCGTGACGTAGCGCGAACTTGGCGAGATTGGATCCGATAAAACCAGCGCCGCCGGTGATGAGTAGTTTCATTTCTTCGTACTTTCTTTGTGCTCGTTCACATACCAGTCGACGGTGCGCTGGATTCCTTCTTGGAAGCTCAAGGCCGGCGTCCACGACCATGACGAACTACTCGATCCCGGTTCGACCTCGAGAGAGCTCACCAGCCGCTGCACCACACCCGACTTGCCAGTGAGCACGCCAGCGACCCGCATCATGGCAACCGGAAGCTTGATGATGCGCGGCTGCAGGCGCATCGCCTTGCTCAACTCACGCAATAACTGCGGGGTGGATGGGCTGAACGCGTCGGCCGCGACAATGGTGGTCCCCGCAGCATCCGGCTCTCCCGCTGCTCGCTCGATCAGGTCAGTCAGATTCCACACCGAAACCATGCTTCGCCGATTTTTCACGCTACCGAGAGGCAAGGGTATGCGCTTTGCGGTAATCGCGAGCATTCGGATGAAATTGCCCTTGACGCCAGGCCCGAATACCAGCGGCGTGCGAACGACCACGGCTGTCATGGTGGTATCTCGTATCTCTCGCCAGAGTGCCAGTTCCGCTTCCATCTTCGAAACCCCGTAAGGATCAGCGGGCGCCAGTGCGCTGCCAGCGGTGAAGGGACGACCATTCGTCGCTTCACCGTTGACCTTGATACTGCTGAGAAACACGAAGCGTGCGACACCCTGCTCAGCTGCTGCCTTCGCGAGCCGACGTGTTCCTTCTGTATTCACGGATCTGAAGTCCGCGAGAGGATCGCTGGACGTATCGTCCATGATGTGCACACGGGCTGACATGTGTACAACCGATTCATAGCAGGCCAGGACATCGTGCCACTGCGTGTCAGCCGACAGGTCACCTACCAGGATCTCAACGCAGCCGGCAGGCGCGGTACCTGGGCGACGGACCGCGGCACCCACTTCGTGCCCGCGCGCGAGAAGCAAGGCGCACAGGTGTCGGCCGATGAAGCCGTTCGCGCCCGTGACCAGTATTCTCACTGTTGTATCCCCACTTCAGTCGACCGTCGTTGCTGACGACTTCGTCGTCCAAGAGTGCTCGCGATGATGAAATAACAGGCGACTACCACCAGAATCAGGCCGGCAAGCACCGGGAACAGCGCTTCCGCTACGGCAACGCTGAGGAGTCCAACTGCCGCGCAGATTGCACTTGCGACTGCCACTATTGCAGATACACCGAAGTGGCTGACTCCTGCATCCGTGAGTCGTTGATAGGTATGGCTGCGGTGAGGCTCGTACCATTTCTCGCCGGTTGCTACTCGCCTCAGTAATGTGACCGTTGTGTCCGAAGCATAGATCGCAAGGGGAGCAACGACGCCGACCAGCGGCACTCCGGCGACCCACGCCCCAGCCGCGATTATCGCTACTCCGCCGCCGAGAAGGTAACTTCCGACATCGCCGAGAAACAGCCCACGTCCCAACAGATTCCACGGCAGAAACCCGAGGAATGCCGCCGCGAGAACGAGGCCAGCCACGGTGAGCCAGTCCAATGCGGTCAGGATCCCGAGAGTCGCGTACGCAGCGCCCACGACTAGACCGTGGAGGGATGACATGCCGTTCACACCGTCCATGAAGTTGGTGACGTTGATGTAGCCTGCAACGCCGATGGCGCAGACAAGCCAGTGGAGGTAGCTTCCGTCACCCGCCCACACAGCGAGGCCAGCCCCGGCACTGCCAATCAGAATCTGCATCACAGCGCGTGTGGAGACGCTGAGCCCTCGCACGTCTTCAAGCCATCCCAGCACTCCAGCAGCGATGGACGTTCCGATAATGCATCCAAGCGGCACAATAAGCGCATCGTCCACGCCGGAAAGGAACGCAACCGTATACGCAAGCGCCATGGCAAAGAGCGGGCCGATTCCGCCGCCGCGTAACACAGGGCGAAAGTGCGAGGATCGGGCGTTGGGCGTGTCGACCACGTTGAATCGTGTCAAAGCAGGGCGCAGGGCGAGTGGTGCCATGAGGCTGGCGGCCAAGGCTGTTGCGGCAACCAGCCAAAGTGGGATGTTCATGACGATTTAAACGGGTACTCTCTCGCGGTCGGTTTCCACCGGAGGTCGGCATCTGAGATCCCAGCCCGCCTTATCCAACCGTTCGGGAGGAATCGCTTTCACAAGCGTGTGGGAGATCTTCGGATGAACTGGCCGTTCGTCAGTCTCCCCATCCTCGATCAGCTGCTCATGCAGCTTTTCTCCCTCGCGGAGGCCGGTGTAGACAATGGCGATGTCCTGGCCGGACATGTCGATCATCCTCTGGGCAACATCGAGGATTTTCACCGGCTCTCCCATGTCCAAGATCAGGACCTCTGCCGGTCGACCGATTCCCCCGGCCTGGACAACGAGCTGGCACGCCTCCGGAATCGTCATGAAGAACCTCGTGACCTCTGGATGGGTGATCGTCACGGGACCACCAGCTTCGATCAACGACGCGAACGTAGGCAGCATCGACCCCCTGCTGCCGATGACATTGCCGAATCGCACCGAAAGGTACCGCTCACCGGTTTCTTCGGCGGCCCACGCCGTCAACTTCTCGGCCACGCGCTTGGAGTGTCCGAGGATGCTAGTGGGATTCGCGGCTTTGTCGGTCGAGATATTCACGAACGTCGTGACTCCCACCGACCGTGCCGCCTGCAGCACGTTGAGGGTTCCGAGGACGTTGGTCTTCCACGCTTCGTCGGGGTACTGCTCGAGCATAGGCAGGTGCTTGAGCGCGGCGGCGTGGAAGACTACGTCGGGCTTCCGCCGTTCGAATATCTCACGGATGGCACTCGCATCTCGGATGCTGGCAAGTACCACGTCGTCGGTATCGAGCAAGCCGTGGCCGAGGATTGACAGCTGCGTTCCCTGGAGGCCGCTCTCGTCATGGTCCACCATGATCAATTCGGCCGGGTGGAACTTATGGATCTGGCGGCACAGTTCCGATCCGATTGAGCCGCCCGCACCAGTGACGAGCACGCGCTTACCTTCCAGGTAACCCGCGATGGAAGCAACCTGCGTGTCGACAGGGTGGCGCCCGATGAGGTCCTCAATGGATATGTCGCGCAGATCCTTCAATCGGGACTTGCCTTCGAGAACCTCCTCCAAGGGAGGGAAAACTTTGACCTGGAGTCCGGCTTCGGCCGCGATATCTGATACCTGGCGCATCAAGACGGCATCGGCTTTTGCGATCGCGACGATAAGGACGGATGCCCTGCTCGCTTCGACGACCCGTGCCAAATCCTCACGCGTTCCCAAGACGCGCACTCCATCGAACTGCACGTTCCTCTTCCGGAGGTTGTCCTCAATCAACCCGACGGGGATATACGCAGTATTTCGATCGGTGCGCATCCGCCGCACGATAGTCGCCCCCAGGTAACCGGCGCCAAAAATCAGCGTGCGAGCGGCGTCGTCAACGGGGGCGTGGGATCGCTCGACCAACAGCCGCTTGACATACCGAACGGCGCCCATGGTCACGAACGCGATAGGAAGCGCGATGAGAAGAGTGGCTCGCGGAACCTGGAAGATCGTGCCGGCGAGAAGGACCGGCGTACCGATGAACAGGGTCGTGACCAATGCGGCGACTAGCAGGGCGCGAACCTCGGCGAAGCTTCCGTATGGGTGACGGCCCCGGTACAGGAACACTGCCCATCCGGCGGCAAGCTGAACCGCCGAGGCTGCGCCACACAGGACGATGAGCGGTAGCCAGGAGATCTGCGACACATCGAACTCATACCGGAGAACTACCGACAAAACCAGCGCGAAGGTCCATGCAAATGCGTCAAGCGCGTACTGGGTACCGAACCGGGAGACGGATCCGCGTGCGTACGCCGCATGCATCTTGCTCGCTGCAAAATCTCCTACAGCCACCCTTTTCCCCCTAATGCCGCTTCGCATGGCTTTGTCGTACCACCCCAGGAAGCTTGCGATTCCCCCTTCGGTGCTCCTGCACGAATGCGTCTCACGCAGCAGGCGCCAGGAGCTCCTGGTTCAGGATAGTGGAGTCCAGCCTTCGGCCCTGAACCCATGCTGCCGTACGCAACCGGAATAGAGCGGCATCTTTCATGCCCTAGAGCGGGGGGTCATAATCCGTAGGCGACCATCCGGCATCCGACGCGCATCCCGGTGATACTCCGGCGCGAGCACCTTCATCAGTTCCTCCAACATCAGTTCGTGCTGTTGCCCAGCGGCCCTGCCCACCCTCAGCTGAGCGTTAGTGCTTGTCGTGTGCGAGTCGCTGTAGTTACCCCACTTCTGGGGCGCTCCGACAGTGCTTGCTGGACCGTTATCGGCCGGCTGACTTCGCCAGGGAGGCTTCAGCCACTTTCCGGTACACCGCCATGTGTTCGTCTGCGCATCTCTGCCACGTGAACGTGGCGGCGCGCTTCAATCCCAATGCAGCGAGCTCGCCCGCCCTGGCCAGCGCGTCGGTGACGCCGCTGGCGATGCTCTGCGGATCGGTTGCGTCGAACAGCACCGCAGCGTCGCCGACGACTTCAGGGATTGAGCCCGCGTTCGAGGCGGCCACCGGGCATCCCGAGGCCATGGCTTCGAGCGGCGGCAGACCGAACCCCTCATAGAGGCTGGGAAAGACCAAGGCAGCCGCCGACCGGTACAGCTGTTGGAGCTCCAGGTCGCTCACGAGTCCGCGGCGATCGACCCACTCCGGCAACTGTCCCAATGAATCGAGATTCCCTCCGGTGAGCACGAGAGTGAGCGACGGATCCGACTTGCGCAGGAGTGTCACGGCTTCGATCAAGGTGCTGTGATTCTTGTGCGCCCACCCGCGTGCCGGGTAGAGCAGGAAGTTCTCGCGCTCGCCCAGGTGCGGCTGGAATTTATCCAGGTCTACGCCGAGGTGCGAGACATGCACGCGTTCAGGTTCGATGCCCACATGTTCCACCAGCGATCGCTTGGCGAACTCGCTGACCGTGATCACGGCATCCGCTCGCCGAGCGGCACCCTCGTAGTAGTGCCGGCGGTAGGCCAGGTCAGCCTTGGTGAACAGGTGCGGCAGTTCCAGGTGCTGCACGTCGTGCAGCGTGGTGACCCACGCCTGCCGTCGGGGAGGCCCTGGCAGGGGTGCCGTGAATGGGTAGTGCACAACGTCGGCGGATGCGTACAGTCGCCGAATCCCACGGCCACCGAGCGCCGCCCGCGCCAGGGTTGTGAGGCGCTTGGTCATGTCCAGGCCAGTGCGAAAACTGGGAAGCACGACCTCGCCCGAATTCGGAGCAAATCCACGGGCGTTTGACGGTACGAATGCGGTTGCGGTGACGTCCGGCCGCTGAGCGAACTGGTTGAGCAGCTCCCGAGTGTACGTCTCGGTGCCGCCCATGCCACCCGGAACGAGGTTGAGCATCGGGAGGGCGACGGCAAGAGAAGGGACGACGGGTGGTGCTGAACTCATCAAGTCTCGTTTCTATGGGAGCATGGGTGCTGGCCGTTCGCGCCCGAAACGCGACCGACGACAAGGATTCCCGGTGACTCTCGACATCATGATGCCGTTCTACGGCCGCATTGACCATTTCAAGCTTGCCGTCCAGAGCGTCCTCGCTCAGACTAACCCGGACTGGCGACTCGTCATCGTCGACGATGTGTATCCGGACCTGTCGGCCGGGGAATGGGCTCGCAGCATCGATGATCCGCGGGTCACCTATCACCGCAACGAGAAGAATTTGCGGCCAAGCCTGAACTACCGCAGGTGCGTCGAGCTGATGGAGTCGGAGTTCGCGGTCCTGATGGGCTGCGACGACGTGATGGCGCCTGGGTACGTTGAGCGGGTGACCGAACTGATCGCCTCGTTCCCCGACGCATCGATCATCCAGCCCGGGGTATCCACTATCGATTCAGACGGAGTGGCATCACGGCCTCTCCCCGACCTGATCAAATCCTGGTATCGCTTCAGCGGAACCGGTGCCCGCCAGTATTCCGGTGAAGAGCTGGCTACCAGCCTCCTCCGCGCCAACTGGACGTACTTTCCGTCACTGTGCTGGCGCGTTTCAGAACTGCGCACGTACGAATTCCGCCTCGATCTTGACGTTGTGCAGGATTTGGCGATGCTTCTTGACATCACGAAGGGTGGCGGCTCCCTCGTGCTCGACGACACGGCGGTATTCGCCTACCGGCGCCACTCCGGCAGCGTGTCAGCTGTTACCGGTTTCGATGGCTCGAAGTTCGCGCAGGAGCGCACGCTCTTCGGTGAGGCTGACCGCGACCTCTCGAGGCTCGGCTGGAAGCGCGGCGCGCTTGCCGCCCGCGTGCACCTCACCTCACGCCTCAATGCGCTCAGTTGTCTTCCCGGCGCCGTGCGATCTGGCAACCGAAGCGGCAGGAAGGCCTTGCTTCGCCACGTTTTGGGCGGCAACGAAGCGTCCTGACCGGCTGCCCAGCCAGTGAACTGTAGTATCGCAACCATGACCTCGGCTCTCACGCGCACCCTCATTGTGCTGCCAGCACTGAACGAAGAGGGCGCGGTGGGCGACGTTGTCAGGGAGGTCTACGCCAAGCTCCCAGGAGTGCATTGCCTCGTTGTCGACGACGGCTCGACGGATGCGACGGCACGCGTCGCACGCGCGGCCGGCGCTACGGTAGCGGCGCTCCCGTTCAATCTCGGCGTGGGCGGTGCAATGCGGGTCGGGTTCAAGTACGCGCTTGAGCATGGATATGAGAACGTCGTCCAGGTTGACTCGGATGGGCAACACGATCCCGCGGGCGTCGTGGCCCTTGTCGCGGAATTGGAACATTCCGATCTGGTGATGGGCGCACGCTTCGCGGGCGAAGGCGACTACACGGTCACCGGCCCCAGGCGCTGGGCAATGGTCGTTCTCTCCACGATGCTGAGCCGCCTCGCACACACCAGGCTCACCGACACAACGTCCGGTTTCCGGGCCAGCGGGCCTCGCGCCGTCGAACTTTTCTCTGAGCACTACCCCGCCGAGTACCTTGGCGACACCGTCGAGTCGCTGGTGATCGCCACCCGCGCGGGCCTTCGCGTCAAGCAGGTAGCTGTCGCCATGCGACCCCGCGCTGCCGGACAGCCCTCCCATGATCCGTTCAAGGCAGCCGCCTACCTGGGGCGAGCATGCCTCGCGCTTGTCTTCGCCGTCATGCGACCTCCGGTTGCGCTCAAGGAAACACTGGAGTCACACCGATGAGCCTCGCGAGTTACATTCTCGGCGTCCTTGCCGCCCTCTTCACGCTGGGCGTCGTCGTCGAGGGGCTCCGGCGTCGACGGCTCCGTGAGCGGCACGCGGTCTGGTGGCTGATCGCTGGCCTCCTTGCCCTCATCATCGGCCTCTTCCCCTCTGTCCTGATCTGGGCGGCCGGAGTCGTGGGAGTAGAAGTGCCGACGAACCTTGTGTTCTTCGTCAGCATCGCCATCCTGTTCCTGGTATCCATCCAGCACAGCGCCGAACTGACCGCACTCGAATCGAAGACACGCGTGCTCGCCGAAGAGATCGCGCTCCAGAACATGCGCTTGGAAGAGTTGACCCAGCGGTTCAGCCAGGCAAAGGCCACCGACGTGGAATTACTAGACCCGAAGGCGTGACCGTCTCTCGCGCGCGTGAATTCCTCCGAGGTGCACGAGGATGCCGAGAATCGGCCCGACGGCCAGCGAGAGCAGCATTCGCGGCGCCAGGTCACCGGGAATGAGGAGCGCGAGCACGGTTGCGGTTGCCGCGACTATCCAGCCCGCAGTGAAGACGCCGTGTTGTGACCGGGCCAGAGTCAGCGGTCCGCTGACGCAGAGCACGGCGAGCACACCCGACGTCGCCACCAGGCCGGCAAGAACGGCTCCGCTGAGACTGTAGTCGCGCCCGAGCAGGGCAAGCAGTGACGGTCCAATGATCCACGCCAATGCAGCGGCCACAAGGGTGACCGCCCCGATCACAACCGTGAGACGCACGAAGAGCGCGTATGCACGCGTAGGCGAATTGCGGAAGCGTACGATGAAATAGCTTTGCAACGAGAGCACCACGATGACAAGCGGTGCCCTGATCAAATTGATCGCTGCGAGGCTTGCGCCCAGTTCAGCGCGTGACGCTTCCGGCGACAGCGCGGACAGCACCAACGGAAATCCGCTGACCAGGACGCCGAGCGCCGCTGCAGCAGCGACGGTTCCAAGCGCGTTTCGCACCAACTGCCGATATCCGACGTCGAGTTCCGACCGTCCGGTGATCCCCCGCCTGACGAAGAACCATAACAGCAGCGGTGTCAGCGGGAACGGGAGCACCACGGCCCAAGCGAGCATGCGGTTATCGGGCGCAAGGCCCAGCAACACCAGTACTCCGATAAGGCGGAGGATGCCGTCGATGGAGATCATGAGCGAGATCGACCGCCACAATTCCAAGCCGTACATCGTTCCGCACAACACGGCCACCACCACATAGGACGCCGCGCCGACAGCAAGCGGGACGACGAAAGTCCAGCCGCTCTCCGCGAAGACGGCATCCTTCCACAGCGGAGCCGTCCCGACGATCAGGACGGCCGTAACGAGGGAGGAGACCGCGCCGAACACAAACGCCGGGCTCGATGCGTGCCGAGACGTCAGACGCCGTCGGGTACCCCGGGTTACCTCCTGCTGCAGGCCGGACAGCGCAGCGATCACCAGGTACAGCGCCGACCAGAACACGCCGAAGTCGACGTAGTCAGCCGCCGGTCGACTGGCCGCGACTATCGCAGTGACAAGGTATCCGCACCCGCCGGCGATGACAGTCGCCAGCAGGATGGACGTCACCCCGTTCGGGGCGCGGAGCTTGAGAGTGGGCATCACGCCTGCGCGGCAATCCAATTCTGCAGTGCGCCCACCCCGCGCTCGACCGACCATTCGGGACGCCAGTCGAGCTTCTCGATGGTCGGCTGGATGTCGCAGGACGCGAAACGCACATCGCCGTCCCGGTACGCGCCGGTGACATGGGGTGCGGGTGCCGCGTGGTAATCAGCGATGTGCCCGGCCAGGTCGCTGATCGTCGTGCCCACCCCGGATCCAACGTCGTAACGAACGAGGCCGCTCGTCGGCGGGTTGCGCAGCAACGCTGCGAAGGCGGCGGCGACATCGGCGATGTACACGAAGTCGCGGGTGATCTTGCCGTCTTCATAGACCGGGATCGACGACCCGGCCGCCGCAAGCTGCGAGAACAGCGAGACGATACCGGTGTACGAATTGATGAGCGACTGCCCGGGGCCGTAGACGTTCTGGAGGCGCAGGATGCCCAGCGCCGAGTCGTGCGCTTCAACCCACGCCGAAAGGATGTGTTCCTGCGCGAGCTTGGTCGCTCCGTACACACTCGTCGGCGTTGGCCAGGTGCGCTCGACTGAGCTGGGTGCCGGCACGGACTCGGAGAAATCCCACTCCGCTTGCTCCAACTGCCCGTGGGAGCGTTGACCAGGAACGTACAGCTCTCCGGCCGCGTTTCGCCACTGCCCTTCCCCGTACACGGCACGACTGCTGCTGAGGACGACGAGCCCGGGCACGATTCCCGCCCGGCCGAAGGCATCCAGCATCTCGGTCGTGCCCACCACGTTCACCAGCGAGTGCCGCGACGCCTCGTGCAGCGACTGCGCCGTGCCCGTCTCGGCGGCAAGGTGAATGACCACATCGGGCCGGACCGTAGCCAGGACAGCGTCCCACGCTGCGGCATCCGTCACATCGCCGATGACGAGTTCCGCGTCGGCGTGGAGGTCCGCCGGCCGCTCGCCCGTGGCGTGCACCTGGGGGTGCAGCGAATCCAGCACCACCCAGCGGTCCACAGATCCCGCCAGCTCGTGGGACAGCGCGCATCCGATGAATCCCGCTCCGCCCGTGACGAGGACCGTGCCGATGGTGTGTGTGCTCACGTAGTTACTTTCCTTCTTCGATTAAGAGACGCCGTCGAGGGCTTCTCGCTTTGCGCGACGCATCAACCCGCTCACGCCGTCGCTCCAATGGGTGATACCGCGCCCTGGGCCTTTGTCTTTCAGGGACAATGCGGGCTTCTCAATCACATGCCAGCTCACCCACGCGCACGCGACCGTGATTCCCAGCGCGAGGACAGCGAACGGTACGTACCCGAACGCCTGCACGCCGAGATATGCCAGCACCTGTTCGACGAGGAACCCGTAGACATAAATGCCGTAGGAGTAATCGTTCTTCGCGCCGACCTTACGGAGCACTGCGGGAAGCCGTGCCGCGGCCCACAGCATGCAGTATGCGATCGCCGGGTAGCCGACCACGCCCAGCCCACCGAAGCCAAGCGACAGCACAGCGACGATGCTGCTCAGGATGCCAAGCCGGTCGTCGAGCGGGATCTTCTTCGAGTACACGGCCAGGCACGCCCCGAAGAGGAAGATCAGGGGCAGGGATACGCGGTACGGGTCGGCGAAGAAGGGAAGGATCTGGCCGGGAGCGGCCGGATCAACCAGGCGCATGACCTGTAGGAGAAAGAAAAAGGCGGTGAGCACGGGCACAAGGACCCTGGCACGAACCAGCACGCCGCCCACGACCATGACCCCGATGATCAGATAGCAAATCCATTCATAGGAGAGAGTCCAGAGAGAACCGTTGAAGACGCTGGTGCCGACGGCCTCGCCGTACGGCGTCGTGCCGGCAAAGATGTCGAAGATCCCATACTGGCCGATGGACAGGTTCCAGTTCGCGAGAAGGTACCCGATCGGGCCGCCGGCCCCGCGGTGGGCGTAGGCGCGGATTGCCCCGCCTTCCATGAGCCAGACAATCGGCCCGACGATGGCGGCGGCAACCAGGAGTACTACCCAGAAGGCGGGAAAGATCCGGAGGAAGCGGTGCCACATGAACTGGAGGATGTCGCTGTTGGCGCCACTCTTGGTGATCAGGTAGCCGCTGATGGCGAAGAACCCGAGAACGGCCACGCCGCCCAGGTTCTCCTGCCCTCGAGTGAGCCCGAGTACCGGATCCTCACCCCATCCTCCGAGTGGAAAGGCGTGAGAGAACACAACCGCCGACGCGAGCACGAGCCGAATGATCCCGAGCGCGTTGTCCCGACCGCCCAGACCGTCGCTCAAGGAACGCCAGGTCTTGCTCTCTGCGGCGTCTGCCACGCTCGTCTCCTAATGTTTGAGACCCTTGCCGCGCCGGGACCACGCCCCAGGCTGCGGCTGTCGGTCCGGACGCGAAGCCTGTCCTATCCTAAGTGGTGGCCCAACGCCGCCTCCGACAACAGGCTGGCATCTGGCGACGGCCCCCACCGTAAGAGGAACCTGATGACTGATTTGCACGTGAACGAGCGGACCGTTGCGGCTGAAGCACCACGATGGCGCGTCTTCCTGAACGTCTTCACGCTCCTGCTCGCTCCAATGATGCTCTGGGCCCTCGCATCTCCACTCATGTCAGTTCCGGACGAACCATCCCACGCCATCCGGGCCGTCGCCGTTGCGCACGGCGACTTCACTGGGCACGCCGAGACGGATTCAGCGTGGCAGATCAGCGTCACCGTACCGGAATATGCTGCGCACACTCATGAGTTGACGTGCTTTGCCTTCCAGGCCGACATACCGGCCAGCTGTCAGGCTCCGGTCAAGGGCGACCCCGACAAGCCCACGAGTATCACGACATCAGCAGGCATCAACAGCCCGGTGTACTACGCGATCGTTGGAGCACCGTCGCTGCTCCTCTCGGGCAACGCCGCCCTGTACGGCATGCGGCTCGTCAACGCCATCGTGTGTGCAGCGCTCCTCGCTGGGATGTTCATGAGCCTGCGCCAGTTGCCGTCCTCGAGGTGGGCCACTCTCGGGGCCCTGGTTTCCGTCACTCCGATGGTGCTCTTCCTCAGCGGATCGATCAACCCGAACGGGATGGAGTTCGCCGCCGCCGCAGCGCTGTTCGCCGCCCTCCTCACGGTTGTCCGCACGCCATCGCCGGGTAGGACGTTGTGGGGTCGGGGGGCGATAGTGCTTCTCAGCGCCGCGATCCTGGGCAACACGCGCAGTATCGGCCTTCTGTGGATCCTGCTCGCTGTGGCCGGCGCGCTCATCCTGTCCAATAGGCAGGTCATGAGTGCTCTCGTCAGGCGGTGGGAAACCTGGCTGATCGTCGGCGGCAGCGCCATCGTGTCGCTGCTTGCGGTTGCGTGGTACATCAAACCGCCCATAACAACAGCCGCGGGCCCGGTCTTCCAAGGAGTCGGAACGAGCTTTCGCTCCGCTTTCATCCACATGATCATCGAGACCGTCGACTACGCTCGCGACTGGATTGGCCTCTTCGGCTGGGTTGACCGCCCGGCCCCAGCCATCACCGTCATGGTCTGGACAGCCGCTATCTGCGCCTTCCTTGTTGCCAGCCTCGCGCTCGGCCGCGGTCGGGCACTGCTCACGGTCGTTTTCTTCGCACTGGCTGTCGTGCTCGTGCCCGCCGTCGCCCAGGCGGCGATCGTGACGGAATCCGGATATATCTGGCAGGGCCGATACACGCTCGTGTTGTTGGCGTACCTGCTGATCGCCGGCGGGCTGGCACTTGATCTTCGTTATCCGAACGCCCTTGCCACCCCGGGCGGGAAGCGACTGACCGTCGCTGCAATCGGACTGCTCGCGGTCGCGCAGCTGGCCGCGTTCGTCTGGACGCTCAAGCGCTATGTCGTCGGTGAGGCCGCGTCATCGTTGGACATGATCCTCGCCCCGGCC
>Ga0190275_10000835_pt1 | contig 24403 bp, 19 predicted proteins | sample Popmic550T_FD_133745 | JGI IMG/M metagenome (GOLD analysis project Ga0190275, IMG submission 133745) | Populus adjacent soil microbial communities from riparian zone of Yellowstone River, Montana, USA - 550 T | ecosystem: Environmental > Terrestrial > Soil > Riparian zone > Trees stand | place...
TCCAACCATCACAAACAGGCCCGCCAGCAGCTCTTGCGCGAGCCCCGGCCGCTGCCCCGGCTAACCCTCCTTCGCCGCCCCGCCGCGATCGACCAATATGCTTTCGAGGATTTCGAGATCAGCGGCTACGACCCGCACCCGCACATCAAGGCCGAGGTGGCGGTGTGAGCATCATCACCATGGTGGTGGCGCGGGCCGAGAATGGCGTGATCGGCAAGGACGGGGGGCTGCCCTGGCACCTCCCCGGCGACCTCAAACATTTCAAGGCCGTCACCATGGGCGCGCCGATGGTGATGGGGCGCAAGACCTTCGAGAGCCTGCCCGGCCTGCTCTCCGGCCGCCGTCACATCGTCCTCACCCGCGACCCCGCCTGGCGCGCCGAGGGTGCCGAAATTGCGGGCGACCTGGTCACGGCAATTGCGCTCGCCGGCGAGCCGCGGCTGTCGGTGATCGGCGGCGCGGAGATTTTCGGCCTCTTCCTCCCTTTGGCGGACCGGATCGAGCTGACCGAGGTCCACAGCCGGCCCGAGGGCGACACCTTTCTGGCGGCCTTCGATCCCCGGCACTGGCGGCCGCTCGGCCGGGAATCGCATCCGGCCCAGGGCGGGCGCCCGGCGTTCAGCTTCATCACTTTGGAGCGGAAGAACTAGGGTCCGTTGCGGGTGGCGGCGCGTCTGCTATGAGCCTTGCATGCAGCGCCTGGACGGCAGCTCGACGGTTCCGGAGCGCTTGCGCGGCGGCATCGTCGCGCTCGGCAATTTCGACGGTTTCCACAAGGGCCACCAGGCGGTGGTGGGCCGTGCCGTCGGCCGCGCCCGGTCCGAAGGACGCCCGGCATTGGTCGCGACCTTCGATCCGCACCCGGTGCGCTTCTTCAAGCCGGACCTCCCGCCCTTCCGCCTGACCACGCTGGACCAGCGCGAGCGGCTGTTCGGCGCGGCGGGCGCGGACGCGATGCTCGTCTTCCATTTCGGGGCCGAGCTCGCCTCGGTGACCGCGCCCGATTTCGTCGCCGACTATCTGGTGAGCCGGATCGGCGCCGCCGGCGTCGTGACCGGCGAGGACTTCACCTTCGGCAAGGGCCGCGGCGGCAATATCGACGTGCTCAAGATGCTGGGGCAGGCCAACCGCATTTCGGTCGACGCGGTGGCGCCCGTCGAGGAGGACGGCGAGGCCGTTTCCTCGAGCCGGATCCGCGAGGCGCTCCAGGCCGGCGATTGCGACACGGCGGCGCGGCTGCTGACCCGCCCGTTCGCGATCGAGGGCGTCGTCGAACATGGCGACGGGATGGGCCGCAAGCTCGGTTTTCCGACCGCGAACATCCCGCTCGCCAATTATCTGCGGCCGCGCTTCGGCGTCTATGCGGTGCGGGGCCGTGTCGCGGACGGGCCCGCGCTGGAGGGCGTCGCCAATCTCGGCGACCGGCCGATGTTCGATCCGCCCAGGGAGCTGCTCGAGCCCTGGTTCTTCGATTATGACGGCGACCTTTACGGCCGGACGGTCGAGGTCGACCTCCTCTCCTTCATCCGCGACGAGGCCGTGTTCGAAGGCCTCGACGCGCTCAAGGCGCAGATCGCGCGCGACGCGGCCGAAGCCAGGCGCCGCCTTGCCGCCGCGCGCCACCTCGCCTAAGCCCCCGCCCGCTTATGTCCGAAAAACCAGATTATAGAGACACCGTCTTCCTGCCGAAGACGGACTTCCCGATGAAGGCCGGCCTCGCCCAGAAGGAGCCGGCGATCCTCGCCCGCTGGGCGGAGACCAAGCTCTATCAGCAGCTCCGCAAGCTCCGCGCCGGGCGCGAGCGCTTCATCCTCCACGACGGCCCGCCTTACGCCAATGGCGACATCCACATGGGCCATGCGATGAACAAGATCCTCAAGGACATCGTCGTCCGCTCGCAGAGCCTTCTCGGCAAGGACGCGCCCTACGTCCCGGGCTGGGATTGCCACGGCCTGCCGATCGAATGGAAGGTCGAGGAGGAATATCGCAAGAAGAAGCTCGACAAGGACGCCGTCCCCAAGGCCCAATTCCGCGCCGAATGCCGCGCTTATGCCGAGAAATGGGTCGCGGTGCAGTCCGAGCAGTTCCAGCGCCTCGGCGTCCAGGGCGAATGGGACGATCCCTATCTCACGATGAAGCACGAGGCCGAGGCGAAGATCGTCGAAGAGCTGCTGAAGTTCGCCGAGAGCGGCCAGCTCTACCGCGGCGCCAAGCCGGTGATGTGGAGCCCCGTGGAAAAGACCGCGCTCGCCGAGGCCGAGGTTGAATATGAGGACATCACGTCGACCCAGATCGACGTCGGTTTCGAGATCGTTGAGGCGCCGCTTTTCCCGGAGTTGGTCGGCGCTCACGCCGTCGTGTGGACGACCACGCCTTGGACGATTCCGGTCAACCAAGGGATCGCCTACGGGCCGGACATCGAATACTCGCTATTTGAGATTAAGGACGGCGAATTTGTTGAGCATCGGCAACTTGAATGGCTTCGCGGGAAACGACTCCTGGTCGCGACGGCGCTTGTTCCGTCATTTCTGAAACGCTTGGCTCCCACCGTCTGGGACAATAGCGACCTTGTCCATTTGGCGATCAAAGGTCATCTCCTGGAAGGCTCCATCGCCCGTCACCCGATGCACCAGCTCGGCGGCTTCTTCGCCCGCCCCCGCCCCTTCCTCCCCGGCGACCACGTCACCACCGAGGCCGGCACCGGCCTCGTCCATATGGCGCCCGACCATGGCGAGGAGGATTTCCTGGTCTGCAAGGCGGCCGGGATCGACCCGGTGTTCGCGGTCGACGATGGCGGCTTCTATCGGCCCGATTGGGAATGGCTCGGCGGCCTGGGGTCGGTGATCAACAACAAGTTCAACGCGCCCGACGGGCCGATCTGCAACGGGCTCAGGGACGCCGGCGCACTGCTCGCCGCCAGCGCCGATTTCCAGCACTCTTACCCCCATTCGTGGCGCTCCAAGGCCAAGGTCATCTACCGCTGCACCCCGCAATGGTTCATCCCGATGGACAAGGCGCTAAAGCCCTCTCCCATGGGGAGAGGGTTGGGTGAGGGGGTACAGCCTTCGAATGCCGAACACCCTCACCCCAACCCTCTCCCCATGGGAGAGGGAGCTACGCTGCGTTCCACGGCTTTGGCCGCGATCGACGACACGCGCTGGGTGCCTGAAAAATCCAAGAACCGGATGCGCGCGATGGTCGAGGGCCGCCCCGACTGGGTGATCAGCCGACAGCGCGCCTGGGGCGTTCCGATCGCGCTTTATCTCGACCGCAAGACCGGCGATTATCTGCGCGATCCCGCGGTCAATTCGCGCATCATCCGCGCCTTCCACGAGGGCGGCGCCGACGCCTGGTTCCAGGCCGATCATCAGGCCCTGCTCGGCAATGGCTACAAGCTCGAAGATTATGAGCCGCAGACGGACATCCTCGACGTCTGGTTCGATTCCGGCTCGACCCACGCTTATGTCATCGAGGCGCGCTACGGCGAGGATGTCCGCGCCGACCTCTATGTCGAAGGCTCCGACCAGCATCGCGGCTGGTTCCAGTCCTCCTTGCTCGAGAGCAGCGGCACCCGCGGCCAAGCGCCCTACAAAAGCGTGCTCACTCACGGCTTCGCGCTCGACCAGAACATGCGCAAGATGTCGAAGAGTCTCGGCAACGTCATCGATCCGCTCGCCATCATCCGCGACAACGGCGCCGACATATTGCGCCTCTGGGTCGCCTCGACCGACTTTTTCGAGGACGTGCGGATCGGCAAGGAGGTGCTCGCCACCACGACCGACGCCTATCGCAAGCTCCGCAACACCTTCCGCTACCTGCTCGGCGCGCTCGACGGCTTCTGCGCCGACGAGGCGGTGGCGCCGGCGCAGATGCCCGAACTCGAACGCTGGGTCCTGCACCGCCTCGCCGCGCTCGACGCGGAATTGAAGGAGGCGACCGAAGGGTTCGAGTTCAACCGCTACGCGCGGCTGATCACGACTTTCGCCAATGACGACCTCTCGGCTTTCTACTTCGATATCCGCAAGGACAGCCTCTATTGTGACGCGCCCTCCGCTCTCAAGCGCCGTGCCTACCGGACCGTGCTCGACCGGGTCTTCCAGGCGCTGGTGCGCTGGGTAAGCCCGATCCTGTGCTTCACGAGCGAGGAGGTCTGGGCGACTCGCTATCCGGAAGGCGGGTCGGTGCACCTGCTCGAATGGCCGCAGATCGACGCCGCCTGGAAGGACGAGGCGCTCGCCGCCCATTGGGATGCGATCCGCGCGACCCGCGAGCGCGTCACCGAATGTATCGAGCCGCTGCGGCGCGACAAGGTGATTCGATCGAGCCTCGAGGCCCGAATCCGCTATCCCGATCTGGAACTGGGCCTGACCCGGGAGGCATTATCCGACCTTGCCGAAATCTACATCGTGTCCGAAGTGGCTCCGGGGGAGGGCGAGGGAATCGAAGTGACCAGGACCGATTATCTGAAATGCGGGCGCTGCTGGCGGCATCTGCCGGAGGTCGTCGAGGAGGGCGCCCTGTGCGCGCGTTGCGAGGGGGTGGTGAATGGCTGAAGCCGAAATGGAAGCTGCGCCCGAGCCGCCGCGCCCCATGCTGCCCGAGCAGTTGCGGCTGAAGCGGACCCGTTCGACCGCCTTCGTCATCGCCTTCCTGGTGTTCGCGTTCGATCAGGCGACGAAATGGGTCGTCACCTATCCGCTCCAGCTCGAATTCCGCCAGGTGATCGAGATTTTCGATTTCTTCGACCTGCGCTGGGTCGAAAACACCGGCGTCTCGCTCGGCCTCCTCTCGGCCGAGGGCGAGCTCGGGCGCTGGCTGCTCGTCGCGATGACCGCGGCGATCGCCACTTTCGTCGCGCTCTGGCTTTGGCGCGAGAAGAGGCGCGACGATTCGGCGGCGCTCGCTCTGGTGCTCGGCGGCGCGCTCGGCAACATCCTCGATCGGGTGCGGCTGGGCTATGTCGTCGACTTCGCCGACCTCCATTTCGGCGACTGGCACCCTTTTTTGGTCTTCAATGTCGGCGACGCCGCGATTACCATCGGCGTGCTGCTTTTGCTTGTCCGCGCGCTCCTGATGCGCGATGGCAGGGCGAAGAAGAAGGAAGCCTGATCCATGCGTATCGCTTATCTCGTCCTGGCCGGTTCGGCCGCCGCTTTGCTCGCCGGCTGCGCCAATGGCGGCCCGTTCAACCGCGAGCGCCCCGACGAATTCGCCGTCGCCCGCAACGCGCCTCTGGTCGTACCCCCCGATTTCTCGCTGACCCCGCCGCGCCCGGGCGAGCCCGATCAGAGCGGCACCGATCCGCGCGCCCAGGCGCTGCAGGCGATCTTCGGCGGCCCGCAGCCCCGCGCCGCTATCGAGAATAATGTCCTCCAGGTCGCCCAGGCCGACCGCGCCGCGCTTGGCGCCCGCTCGGTCGCCGGCGATCCGCAGACCGCCGTGGTCAGCCGCGGCACGCTGGTCCAGACCATCCTCCAGCTGCCCCAGGGCGACGGCCAGGAAGCACGGGTCAGCGTTCCGAACTGACGGCCCCCACAGGCCGCCGTTAGCGCTTCGTTAGCGCCGGTCCTTTAGCCTTGCGGGCCATGACTCATCAGGCGCCCCCCTCCGCACCCCTGCCCGGCGCCGATCCGGGCCGCCAGCTCGCGCAATTGCGCGAGGCGCTGCGGCTGGTCGAGCGGATCGCCGGGCGCCCCGATTCGGGCAGCCGGGAGAGCCGTCTCGACGAGGCCGCCCGGATCAGCGAGGCCTATGCGCGCGCCATGCCCATCGCCCAGCGACGCTTCGAGGCGCTCGCCGCCGAGACCTCGGTCTGGGCGGCGGCAGGAGTCGAAGCGCTGCTGATCGCCGGCGAGGACGCGCCGCGCGCCGCCGCCGAGCGCCTCGCTTGCTCGCTCGAACGCGCGCTCAGCGCGCTGGCGGAACTTCTTGGCTAGAGGGCCCGGACGGCCACTCCTTCACTCTGATGTCGTGCTGAGGGAAGGGGACCTTGATCCCGTTCGCCAGGAACAGGGCCCAGACCCGCCCGAGAATCTCGGAGCGGACCGCGCCGATGCCGGCTTCGGGGTCGAGTATCCAGATCCGGATTTCGTGCTCGATGCCGTTGTCGCCCAATTTGGTCAGCCAGACGGCGGGCTTGGGGCTGTCGAGCACGCGTGAGGAAGCGATTGCGGCTTCGATCATCAGCTTCTGCGCAAGCGCGACGTCGCTATCATAGGAGATCGCGACCGGGATCGAGATGCGCACGTCGCGCGTCGAATAGGACCAGTTGACGACCTCCTGGGTCATCAAGAGCTCGTTGGGGATCAGATATTCCTTGCCGTCGCGGGTGACGATCGAAACCGCGCGCACGCCGATTCTGTTGACCTGGCCGAAACTCTCGCCGACCGAGATGACGTCGCCCGGCTTGATCGAGCGGTCCATCAAAAGGATGATTCCGGCGATCAGATTGCCGAACGTCTTTTGCAGGCCGAAGCCGACCGCCAGCCCGAGCGCGCCCGAAAAGACCGCGAGCGCGGTGAGGTCGATCCCGGCAAGGTCGATTCCGACAAAAAAAGCGACGGCGATGATCGCGATCGCGGCGAGCTTCTGGGTCAGCAGCCGCTGGGTCGGATCGAGGCCCTGAGCGCGCCCGATCGTCTGGCCGATCAGCCGGTTGGCGAGCTTCACCGCGGCGTAGAGCGCGAGCAGGGTGATGACGATCTGGATCAGCATCAGCAGCGACAGCCGCCGAGTCCCGATTGTGAAGGCCAGCGTGTCGAGCGGGCCGGTGATCTTGGTAAGCCCGCCGACCGAATCGGCAAGGATCGCGACGAACAGGAACGAAGCGAGCGCCCAGGCCACCCATCGCGGAAGGTTCAGCCCGCGCACGATGTTGCGGACCAATAGGGCCGCCGCCGCGGCCGCGGCCAGGCCGAGCAGGAAAGCGGCCAAAGGCGGCCAGGCGTAAAGCCGGAGCGCGATCGCCAGCGCCGGCCACAGGATCAGGTAGCGGACCAATGCGCAGACTCGCGGGATGATCGTTTCCGCCTGCGCGCCCGCCTTGCGCTCCCAGAAAGCGGCGATCCGCGGCCCGACCCAATGCCCCGCAAGCCAGGCGACAAGGATCGCGGCGGCGATGATCCCCGCCGCGGCGCCGGTCGCGGGGAGATCGGCGCCGCCGGGCGCCACGATCCCGAGATCGGCCAGCATCGCCTTCATTCTCCCGACCCGTATCGCGCGAGGGCGGCGGCAAGATCCTCGATCAGGTCGTCGGGGCTTTCGAGGCCGATATGGAGCCGCACGAGCGGACCGCCATAATCGGCGCGGCCGGCGGTGCGGACCGGATCGACGGGAAGGGCGAGGCTCTCGAACGCGCCCCAGGAATAGCCGATGCCGAACCGCTCGAGCGAATCGATCATCCGGGCCCGCGCCGCGTCGTCGCCATCCCTCAGGGCGAACGAGAAAAGGCCGGTGGCGCCCAGGAAATCGCGCGCCCAAATTTCGTGGCCCGGGCAATCCTCCATCGCGGGGTGGAGGACTCGCGCCACCTGCGGCTGAGCCTTCAGCCAGCGCGCGACCTTGAGGCCGTTCTCCTGATGGCGCCTGAGCCGCACGTCGAGCGTTCGCAAGCCCCGCAGCGCCAGCCAGCAATCGTCGGGCCCCGCCATCTGGCCGAGCACGCGGCGCGCCTTCTCCAGCCGGTCGGCCATCTCCTCGGTCGCGGTCACCGAGCCCAGCATCAGATCGCCATGGCCGCCGATATATTTGGTGCAGGCGAGGATCGCCAGATCGACCCCGGCCGCCATCGCCGGGAAGAAAAGCGGCGTCGCCCAGGTGTTGTCGAGCAGGGTGGCGAGGCCCCTCGCCTTGGCCACCGCGCATATCGCCGGCACGTCCTGAACCTCGAAGCTGTAAGTGCCCGGGCTCTCCATGAAGATCGCGCGGGTCTTGTCGCCGATCAGCTTTTCGATCCCGCCGCCGATCGTCGGATCATAGTAGATCGTGGTGACGCCGAAGCGCTTCAGCAGGCCGTCGCACAATGCCCGCGTCGGCCCGTAGGCGCTGTCGACCATCAGCAGCTCGTCGCCCGCTTCGAGCACCGCGAGCAAGGCCGAAGCCACCGCCGCCGAACCGGATGGATAGACAAGCGTCATCGCCGCGCCCGGCTCCATTTCGGTCAGCGCCTCGCACAGCGCCCAGCTGGTCGGCGTGCCGTTGCGGCCGTAGTGGAGAACGCCCTGCTGGGGAGGATTGGCCGCCTTCAGCTCGGCGACGCTGTCGAACAATATGGTCGAGGCGCGCCAGACCGCCGGGCTGACCAGGCCCTGGGTCCATTCCTTGCGCCGCCCGGCCTCGATCAGGCGCGTTTCGGGCCTGCCGCCTTTCACCCCGCGGCGCCCCGCATCTTGGGCGTTTCGGGATCGGCGCCCCATTCGGACCAGCTGCCGTCGTAGAGCCGCACGTCGTCCTTGCCGAGCAAATGGGCCCCGAACAATATTACCGCGGCGGTCACGCCCGAGCCGCAGGTCGTGACCATCGGCCGGGAAAGATCGACCCCCGCCTGCGCGAAGACCGCGCGCAGGTCGTCGCCCAATTTCCATGTGCCGTCGGCATTGAAAAATTCGCTCTGCGGCGCGTTGCGGGAGCCCGGAATATGGCCGGGTTCGAGGCCAAGGCGCGGCTCGGCGCCTTCGCCGGCGAAGCGCGCCGCCGGCCGCGCGTCGACGATCGCCTGATCCGAATCGAGCAGGCCGAGCATCGCTTTCTTGTCGACCACCGCTTCGCGGTCGAGAAAGGCGGTGAAATGGCCGTGGCGGTGCTGCTCGCGCCCGCTCGCCAGCAGCCGCCCTTCGGCCTTCCATTTCCCCAGGCCGCCGTCGAGCAAGGCGACATAATGGGCGCCGAAACCGCGAAGCATCCACCAGGCGCGCGCGGCGCTGTGCAGCGGGCTGTTGTCGTAGACGACGAAGCGGTTGCCGTCGCCGAGCCCGAGCGACTGCATCCGGCTGGCGAATTTGTGCTCGGAGGGCAGCATGTGCGGCAGCGGGCTCGACGGATCGGATACCTCTTCGATGTCGAAGAAGACCGCGCCCGGAATATGTTCGGCCTGATATTCGGCGCGGGCGTCGCGGTCGCTGCGCGGCAGAAACATGGTCGCGTCGATCACCCTGAGGTCGCTCGCGCCCAGCTCGGCCTCCAGCCATTCGGTCGAAATCAGCGAGTCCATCACGGGTCTTCCTAAAGCGATTGACTAACGCCGCACAGCCTCCAGCACCCCGAGCCTGGCGAGAACGTCGAGATATTCCGCCACCTCCTCGGCTGGGACCGGGCCGATCGACCAGGTGAGCAGATCGCGAATCTCGCCGATGCTGCGCCGCCCGTCGACCAGATTGAGCGCCTCGTAGCCGTAGCTCGGCCCCTCGCGGCTCGCCTCGCGGGCGAGCCGGTCATCGAACCAGCTGTAGCCGAAGCCGTTCATCGGCCCGTCGTGGCGGATTCGGCGGTAAACCGGCCCGGAAGGCACGCTCACAGGTCCGACCAGCGGCGGCGCCTCCGGCTCGAACGACGCGCCGGTCGCGAGATGATAGCCGGACGCGGCGGCGATGAAGATGGCGCGCCGCATCTTGGTCGGATCGAGATTGCCGGGGAGGTCGCGCTGGGTGTGGATGTAGCGGTCGGGCCAGTCGGCGATGTAGATGATTGGGATCCGGTAGCTCCCTTCGGCCCAGACCTGATGATCGCTGCCTTCGGTGAAGCCGCCGATCTCGGCCTGGAGCGCGCGCCGGCTGCCTTCCGGGTCGACCAGCGGCATCTCGGCCCGGCCGCCGCCGGCATGGATCAGCGACTGCTCGTTGACGTAGCGCGCGAAGGCGAAGCCGACGTCGGAAACGAAGCTCGGCAGGCTCGGCGGCGAGCCGTGGACGCGCAGGATCGACTTGGTGATCTCGGTATCGCCGCCGATCATGTCGAGATGGACGGTGGCGAGCGTCCGGCGGGCGAATTCAGGCCGCGCGTTGAGCAGCGCGATCGTCCCCTCGATCTCGGCCGGCCAGATGAAGCGGATCGTCCGCTCAGGGGGCGGCAGCGCGCCCGAATCGATCAGGCGCTTGAGGCTGCGCGCTACCTCGAGAATGCCGGCGCAGCCGCTCGCATTGTCGTTGGCGCCCGGCGAAGGATGATCGAGGTGGCAGGAGTAGACGATCTCGCGAGTCCGGTCGCGGCCAGCGATGATCGCGGTCGGGATCAGATAGGCGCCCGGCGCTCGCCCCGCGTCGACTTCGGCGCGAAGGCGCACGCTGTCGCCGCGCCCGAGCCTTTCGCGCCAGCCCTGCGCCTGCGCCGGCGAGACCATGAAAGCGAAGGTCGGATGGGCGGGAAAGGAATCGAGATGGCCCCAGCGGACCAGGCTCCGGTCCTCGCCCCACCAGGCGGTGCGCTGGTTCTGCGCCCAGGAGATTATGCCGGCGGCGCCATGGCGGCCGACCGCCAGCGCCTCGACCGCGCTCGGCTGCGAGGAGGTCAGCACGAGGCGGCCGCGAACTTCCTTGCCTTCATAGTCGCTTTCGGCAGTGCCCGCGCCGATGTCGACGAGATCCGCGTCGGCGCGGCCCGAGACGCTGTCCTGGGCCAGGCTGATCGGCTGCTCGGCCCAGGAGGCGATGCGCTCCGGCCCCTCCCAGAGCTCGGCAAAACGGGCGTTCCAGCCCTGCCGCGAGCGCTGCGTGCCGTAGAAGATATTGCCGTCGGCGGGGAGGGAGATGATCTCGACCCCTTCGAGACCATATTCCCGCAACCTCTCGCTTATCGCCTCGGCCGCGGCGCGATAGCCGTCCGAGCCGCGCATGCGGTGATGCTGCGACAAAGTGCGCACCGTCCGCAGCGCGATCGAGCCCGACACTTCGCCCGCGATCGCGGACCCTTGCGCCGGCGCCAGCAGCGGCGGCTGGGCCGACGCCGCGCCCGCGGCCAGGACCAGCAGCAAGGCCCAACGCTTCATGCCCGGGCGTCGCGGCGCAGCGGCCGCTTCAGATAGAATTCGCTGTAATAGGCCGAGAAGAAGGCCGTCGCCGGCGCGCCCACGATCGCGCCGAGCAGACCGAAGGCAAGAGCGAAAGCCAGGGTGAAGAAGAGCAGCAGCACCGGATGGAGCTGCATCGTCGCGCCGCGGATCTTGGGCGCGACGATGCTGCCCAGGATTTCGTTGCTGACGAGGTAGAAGAGCCCGACCCAGATCGCGGTCATCGGCCCCATGGTGAGCGACAGCACCACCGGCGGAAAGGCCATGACATAGCCGCCGATTCGCGGGATGAAATCGGCGAAGAAGGCGAGCGCCGCCCAGACCAGGGCGCCGGGCACGTGCATCCAGGTCAGGAAAATAAACACGGCGACCGACTGGATCGCGCCGATGACGAGGCTCGCCTTGGTCCAGCCGACCACCGAGCGGCGGGCGCGCCGGTAGGCCCGCATGCCGGGCCGCCGATGGGCGATCGGGAGGCTTCCGAGATAGGCTTTGAGGATCGGCCTGGGGTCGAGCACGGCATAAGCGACCGTGGAGAAGAAGATGATCGTCAGCGCGATCCCGCCCAAGAGGCCGAGCGAGACGTCGCCAATGCCTCGGAACAGCTCGGCCGCCCCGGGCGCGACGCTCCGCATGGGCGAACCGGCGCCGCTGAAATAGGCCTGCAAATCGGGGTGGCGCTGGAGTAGATCGGCAATCTGCCGGTCGATCCGGGCCAGGAGGTCGGGCAATTGGTCGATCAGCAGCATCGTCTGCGCCGCCAGCTGGGGAATCACGAGCCAGCCCAAGAGGCCGATCGCGCCGAAGAAGAGGAGCAGGGTGAGCGGCCCGGCCAGCCGCCGCCGCACCCCCCTGCGCACGAACCATTCGACCGGGGCCGACAAGGCGATCGCCACCACGAGCGCGAAGAAGAGCAGCAGGATCGCGATCACGATCTTCTGCAGAAACCACAAAGCGACCACCGCCGCGGCCGCCGCCAGCACGAATCCGAGCCACGAGCCGAAGATGCCGGATCGTCTGCTGTTGTTCGGCGCGTCGGAAGCCATGTGCGCCTCCTAGCGCCAAGTCGGGCGAGCGGCTAGAGACCCGAATATGGACACCAGGCATCTCGGCCGGCAGAGCGCGCTTCCAGCTTCGCCCAAGGAAGCGGTGCTCGATTACGTCCCCAATCCGCGCCCGGGCGCGCTCTATCTCGTCCGTTTCGCGGCGCCTGAATTCACCACGCTCTGCCCGGTCACCGGCCAGCCCGATTTCGCCCATCTCGTGATCGATTACGCGCCCGATCGGCAGATCGTCGAATCGAAGTCGCTGAAGCTGTTCCTCTCCTCGTTCCGCGGTCATGCCGGCTTCCACGAGGACGTGACGGTGGGCATCGGCCAGCGCCTCGCCGCCGAGATGGAGCCGCTCTGGCTCAGGATCGGCGGCTATTGGTATCCGCGCGGCGGGATCCCGATCGACGTCTTCTGGCAATCGGGCGCGGCCCCCGAAAGCTTGTGGGTCCCCGACCAGGGCGTCGCGCCTTACCGCGGCCGAGGCTGAGTTGAAGATCGTCGTCCATGGCGCCGGCTCGATCGGCTGCTATATCGGCGGGGCCTGGGCCGCGGCCGGGCTCGACGTCACCCTGATAGGCCGCGAGCGCGTCGGGCGCGAGATCGCCGAGAACGGCCTCACCATCACCGATAGCGATGGGCGGATCGCGCTGCGCCCCGACGAAATCCGCTTTTCGACCCGCCCGCAGGACTTGGCCGGCGCCGATGTCGTCGCGCTCTGCGTGAAGAGCACCGGCACCGAGGCCGCCGCCAGGGAGATCGGGCGGCACGCCCCGAAGAAGGTGACGGTGATCAGCTTCCAGAACGGCGTCTCGAACGTCGACCTGCTGAAGGCGGCGCTTCCCAAAGCGAATGTGCTGCGCGGCATGGTCCCGTTCAACGTCGCCGCTTTGGGCAATGGCCGCTGGCACAAGGGTGTCGCCGGCACGCTGTGGGCCGAGGACCACGAAGTCACGCGCGCATTGGCGGCCCGGATCGGCAGGCGCCCCGGCGGCCTGCGTTTGGCCGACGACATGGTGAGCGTCGCCTGGGGCAAGCTTCTCATCAACCTCAACAATGCGGTCAACGCACTGTCGGGCAAGACCCTGCTCGAACAATTGAGCGACCGCGATTACCGGCGGGTCGTCGCGGCGGCGCAGATCGAGGCGCTCGAAATCCTCAAGGCGGCCGGCATAAACCCGGCGCCGGCCGGCCCGATCCCGGCGCGCCTGCTCCCCCACGCCTTCGGCGCCCCCGATTTCCTCTTCATCCCGTTCGTGCTGAAGCGGCAGAAGGTCGACGCGAGCGCGCGCTCCTCCATGGCCGACGATTTCGCCGCCGGCCGCCCGACCGAGATCGACTATCTCAACGGCGAAGTGGTGAAGCTCGCCCACAAGCTCGGCCGCGAGGCGCCGGTCAATGCCGAGATCGTCAGCCTGGTCAAGCAGGCCGAGGCCGGGGTCGAGCGGCTGTGGAGCGCCGGCGAACTGCGCGCGCACGTGCTCCGGCGCCATCGCGGCGCCGCCGGCTTCGGATACTGACGCCGCCGCCGGCGTTTGACAGCCGGGCCGGGCCGGGGCATTTCCGATCCGGGCTCTTTGTGAAAGGCATTTGCATGCGCCTTCCCCTCGTTTCGAGCCTCGCCCTCGCCATCCTTATCTCTCGCCGCCTGCGCCACCACGCCGCCGGGCCCGCCCGCCGCCGCGCCAGCCGCCAGCGTCCAGATACCGAGCCAGCTGCCGCGCAACGTCCGGCCGCTGCATTATTCTATCTCGGCGGCGCCGGATGCGGCGAACTTGCGCTTCACAAGCTCGGTGCAGATCGACATCGAGGTGCTCGAAGCGACCGACACGATCATCCTCAACGCCGCCGAGCTCGACTTCGCCTCGGTGACGATCGACGGCGGCCAGAGCGCGCGGGTCTCGACCGACGCCCAGGCCCAGACCGCGACCTTGCGCTTCGCCGACCGGCTCGGGCCCGGCCGCCATCGCCTGTCGATCGATTATTCGGGCAAGATCAACACCCAGGCCGCTGGCCTGTTCGCGCTCGATTACCAAAGCGGCGCGGCGCAGAAGCGGGCGCTCTTCACCCAGTTCGAAGCGCCCGACGCGCGGCGCTTCTTCCCCGGCTGGGACGAGCCCGCCTTCCGCACGCCCTACGACCTTCGAGTCACCGTGCCGGCCGGCCAGCAGGCGATCAGCAACATGCCCGAAGCCGGGCGCGAGATGCGGCCCGACGGCAGCGCGATCGTCAGCTTCCGGACGACGCCGGCGATGTCCTCCTATCTCCTGTTCCTCGCGGTCGGCGAGTTCGATCGGATCACGACCAGTGTCGCCGGCACCGAGATCGGCGTCGTCACCCGCCGCGGGGCCGGCGAGCAGGGCCGCTGGGCGCTCGAAAGCCAGGCCCAGCTCCTGCCCTGGTTCAACGATTATTTCGGCACACCTTATCCCCTTCCCAAGCTCGACAATATCGCCGGCCCGGGCAGCAGCCAGTTTTTCGGCGCGATGGAGAATTGGGGCGCGATCTTCAGCTTCGAGAGCATCCTGCTGGTCGACCCGGCGATCACCAGCGAGGCGCGCCGCCAGTCGATCTTCGAGGTGGACGCGCACGAAATGGCGCACCAATGGTTCGGCAATCTGGTCACAATGGCCTGGTGGGACGATCTGTGGCTCAACGAGGGCTTCGCCTCGTGGATGGCGACCAAGGCGACTGCCGCGCTTCACCCGGAATGGGAGCCTTTGCTCGGCCAGGTCGACAATCGCGAGGCGGCGATCCAGCTCGATTCGCTGCGCACCACCCATCCGGTCGTCCAGCGCATCACCACGGTCGAGCAGATGAGCCAGGCGTTCGATGCGATCACCTACCAGAAGGGCGAGGCGGTGATCACCATGCTCGAAGACTATGTCGGCGAAAATGCCTGGCGGACGGGCGTACGCGCCTACATCGCCCGGCACCGGCTCGGAAACACGGTCAGCGACGATCTGTGGCGCGCGATCCAGCAGGCGGCCGGAAGGCCGGTCACCGACATCGCCCACGATTTCACCAACCAGCCCGGCGTGCCCCTGATCCGCGTCGAGAGCGCATCATGCGCGGGCGGCCGGACCCGCGTCGCGCTCCGCCAGGGCCAGTTCAGCCGCGACGAGCGCGACGCGCAGCCGCGCGCCTGGCGCGTCCCGGTCGTCGCTTCGACCGGCGGCCCGGCGCTGCGCACCCTGATCGAGGGCGGCGCCGGGCAGGCGCTCGTCCCGGGCTGCGGCCCGCTGGTGGTCAATTACGGCCAGGCCGGCTATTACCGGACGCTCTACGCGCCCGCCTTGCTCGCCCGCCTCACCGAAAATTATCCGAGGCTGAGGCCGATCGACCAGATCGGCCTGCTCGCCGACAATTGGGAGCTGGGCCTCGCCGGCTATCAGTCGCCCGCCGCGGCCCTCGACATGGTCGAGGCGGTCCCGGCCAATGCCAATAGCCGCCTCCTGATGCGGGTCGCGTCCATCTTGACCCAGATCTACCGCATGCATGAGGGCAATTCCGGGCATCAGGAGATGATCGCCCGCCTGGCGGCGGACAAGCTCGGCCCGGCGATCCGCCGGCTCGGCTGGAGCGCGCGGCCGGGCGAGCCCGCCAACGACGCGGTGCTTCGGGCGGCGCTCATCCAGAGGCTCGGCGACATGGGCGATCCGGCGGTGGTAAGCGAGGCCCGCCGCCGCTTCGCCGCCGACGATCCGTCGGTCACCGCCGGCCCGTTGCGCGAAACCATCCTCGGCGCCGTCGCCTACAATGCGGACGCCGCGACCTGGGAGCGGCTGCGGGTCATGGCGCGTGGCGAGCGCAACCCCTTGGTCAAGGGCCAGCTTTACGGGCTGCTCGGATTCGTCCGCGACGATGCGCTCGCCCGGCGCGCGCTCGACCTCGCTCTGACCGACGAGCCCGGCGCGACCAATGCGAGCCGGCTCATCTCCTCGGTCGCCCAGGCCCATCCCGATCTCGCCTTCGATTTCGCATTGGCCCATCGGGAACGCGTCGACGCGCTGGTCGACGCCTCGTCGCGCTCGCGCTATTTCGCCTCTTTGGGCGCGGGCTCGGCGGACGCGGCGATGATCGACAAGCTCTCCCGCTACGCCGACCGGCATATGACGCCGCAATCGCGCGCGCCGGCCGACCGCGCCATCGCCTCGATCCGCGATCGCCTGCGCGTCCGCGCCGAGCAGCGCCCGCCGATCACCGCCTGGCTGGAGGCGCGGAGAGGTTAGCGCACGATGATGAGTTCGCCGGTCGCGGCGAAGGCATATTCGAAGTAGAACCATTTCTCGGTTTCCGAGCCCGCCTCGATCTTGAAGGCGGTGATCAATTTCTTGCCGTCGGTCTTGACGTAGATCGCGCCATAGGTTTCGACGTTGGTCTTCGCGAGCTCGGCGATTTTCTCCTTCAGCTGCTGCTTCAGCGCGTCGGTCGGAGCGGCGGCAAGCGTGTCGATGCCGGCGAGAACCGAGTCGACGAGTGCCTTTTCCTCGCGCTCGCGCGCCGAGCGCTGCAGCTCGGTCGAAAGCAGAACCGGCGAGGCGCCGCGCCCGAACCGGCCGAGCCGGCCGAGCAGATCGGGCCGTGGATGGACATGGCCCTCCTGGTCGCCGGAGGAGATGATGAAGCAGGCCGGATTCACCGCCTCGAGGAACGCGTCGGTCACCTTTTCCGAGCCGTGGTGGCAGACTTTCATCACGTCCGAACGCAAGCGCTCGGCGGCCTTGGCCACCATGTTTCGATATTCGATCGTGCCGGCGAACGGGAATGCGGCGATGCCGGCATAATGCTGCAGGATGAAGCGCTCGGCGGGCTCGTTGAGATCGCCGCCGAAGAAGATGCTGAATTGGCCGTAGGTCAGGCGCAGCAGCACCGAATGGCCGTTCTTGGTTTCGCCATAATCGCCGATCTTCCGCAGCCGGGGCTTGCCCGCGGCATCTTTTTCCATCACCGGCCCCAGCACCTCGATGGAATAGTCGCGGCCGTCCGAAGGCGCGTAGCCGGGCATGTAGGTCTTTCCGCCTTCCCTGCTGCCATGCCCGGTCGACAGGATCCGCATCGACAGGATCTTGGGATTGTTCACGGCGGCGCGCATCACCGCGGGATATTTGAAGCGCTTGATGTCGACGGCGTTGCCGCACAAGGCCTCGATCGCCGGATCGTCTTCGGGAAGGTCGGTGAGATAGCTGACGCCGCCCGCCGCGGGCTTGAGTCCGCCAAGTTTCTCGAACTTGCCGGAAACCGGCCGCTCCACCAGCCCGCTATGATAGATCGTTTTGAAGCCGATCTTCGGATTGGCGAATACCTTTTGGAAGCCGAGATAGTGATCCTCGTCCGGGTGGGTAATGACGGCCGCTTCGAAATCGAACCCGCGATAGGTCCTGAAGCGGCCGCCCAGAAAGGCGTTCATGTTTCCGCCCTCGCCCGCGTCGATGACGATGATCCCCTCTTTCGTTCCCGTTTCCGGCGTGATCAGGACCGAACCGTCGCCCTGGCCGACATCGACGAAGATGATTTCGAGGGGACGCGTTTCGACCGTGTCGGCCTTGCGGATGAACAGCTCGCGTCTTTTGGCCGGATCGTTCGGCGACCAGACGACCTTGAGCCAGCCGTCGGCCTCCTCGCTTTCGACGTTGAGGAAATCGCCCCAGAGGACTTGGCGGACCTTCGTCGTCCGGTCGGCCTCGTGCAGAAACAGCTTCTTGCCTTTTGCGCCGAGCCCGACAAACCGCGTGGCCATGCTGCCCTCCCCCGAGTCGATGACTTGGCGAGCATAGCAGGTCTATCGCGAAATTCAGCTGTCTACTTCGCCATTACGGAGCGGGCGGTGCGGCGGTAGAGCCAGGCGACCAAGCCGACGAAGACAAGCGGGCCGAGCCACTTCGCATAGGTCTCGAAATGCTCGCCGATGACGGCGAACGGCGCCTCCGAGCCCGAACCGACGACGATGCCGGCGAAGGCCACGCCGAACAGGCTCTCCCCGACGATGAAGCCGGTCGCCGTCAGGACGCCCATCCGCTGGGCGAATTCGGGGCTGCGCGTGCTTTTGGCCCAGCGCTCGTAATAATGGCCGATCAGCGCCCCGACCGGAATCAGGAGGGTCAGCGCCATCGGCAGATAGACGCCCATCCCGACCGCCAGCGGCGGCAGCCGGTATTTGTCGCTCGTCTTGCGCAGCATTTCGTCGATGACGATGACGGCGACCCCGATCAGCGCGCCGTAGAAGATCAGATTCCAGTTGATATCGCCGCCGAGCACGCCGCTGGCGAGCGAGGAGATGAGCGCGGCCTGCGGCGCCGCCAGCGCGTTCGGGCCGGCGCCCGGCGTGCCCTGGAAGCCGAACGCGGTGTTCAGCAGATCGAGCACCGGGCCGATCACCAGCGAGCCGAAGATGACGCCGATCACCAGTGCGACCTGCTGCCTCCACGGCGTCGCTCCGACCAATTGACCGGTCTTCAGATCCTGGAGATTGTCGTTCGAGATGGTAGCGATCGAAAAGACGATCGCGGTGACGAACAAGGCGTAAGCGGTCAGCGCCTGGGCATTGGCCGGTTCGGTCCCGTAGAACAAGGCGAGCAGCACCGCAGCGCCGAGCACGGCGAGGATACCGACCCCCGAGACCGGGCTGTTCGACGCGCCGATCAGCCCCGCCATATAGCCGCACACGGCAGCGATGATCGCGCCGATCACCAGCATGTAAAGGAGGGTCGCGCCGATCACCGGCACCGCGTCGGGCGCGATCGGCCCGCCCGCCACGAACAGCCACAGAAGGCCCGCGATCGGGATCAGCGAGAGGAGGATCGTGCCGCCGACGATGCCGATCGGCAGGTCGCGCTCGGTAAGCGCGAGCATGCTGCCCCCGGCCCGCGCCCTGGACGCGGCCATCGCCGAGCGAATCCCGCTCACGATCGGGCCGAGTATCTTGAGCAAGGTCCAGACCGCGGCGACGCCGATCGTGCCGGCGCCGATGAAGCGCACTTGGTTGCGGAACACGTCGTTGACCGAGGCCGCGACATCGGGGCCGACGCCCTGGACCGAGGTCAGCCAGGGCACCAGCACGGCCCAGGAGGTCAGCATTCCGATCACCATCGCGATGCCGACCGTCAGGCCGACCAGATGGCCGACGCCGATCAGGGCCATTGAAAGGCTGGTCGAGACCCCCGTCGCCGCGCCGCCGCCGACCCGGAAGGCGGTCGCCAGGTCGGCCGCGACCAGCTTCAGCGCGGCGAGCAAGGAGAAGCCGGCGGCGACCAGCGACCCCGCGACGATGGCGGCGAGGCCTTTGGCATTCTCCTCCGCGCCGTCGGCCGAGCCGAAGCCGACCTTCAGCACCTCGGCCGCCGCGACGCCCTCCGGGTAAGGCAGGTCCGATCCGGTCACCAGCGCGCGCCGCAGCGGCACCGAAAACATCACGCCCAGGGTGCCGCCGATCGCGCAGACCGCGACCGTGGTCCAATAGGGAAAGCCCTGCCACCAGCCGATCATGATCAGGCCGGGCAGCACGAAGATGATCGCCGCCAGCGTCCCCGCCGCGGACGCGATCGTCTGGACGATGTTGTTCTCGAGGATGTTCGAATTGCTGACGAAGCGCAAAATCGCCATCGAAATGACCGCCGCCGGGATCGACGTGGCGAAGGTGATCCCGACCTTAAGCCCGAGATAGACGTTGGCGGCGGTGAAAATGAGAGTGATCGCCCCGCCCAGGACGATCCCGCGCAGAGTCAGCTCGCGCAGCGGCATCACCCCGGCGGAGGCGGTGGCCATCGGGTCAGCGCGCCGGAGTTGCCGCGCGCGCCAGCTCGACGCCGATATAGGCCGGCGGGTTGTTGCCGCGCTTGACGAGGAGCAGCACCGTGTTGCGCCCCGAGCGGCGCGCGGCGTCGAGGATCGCGGCCGCCGCCTCGGGCGTGGCCGTCGCGCTCTGGTTTATCGACAGGATGACGTCGCCCGGCTGGAGGCCCTTCTGGCCGGCGTCGCTGTTTGGGTCGACGCTGCCGACGACGAGGCCGCGCACGCTCGAATCGCGGATCTGCAGCCGCTGGGCGATTGCCGGAGTCAGCGGCTGGAGGGCGAGGCCGAGGCTCTGCTGGGTCGAGCGCTGGCCGGCCGACTGCGCGTCGGCCGAAGGTTTGCCGGTATCGTCGGCGGTGGCCGCATTCTCGTCCTCGATGCCGTTCAGGCGCGCCAGTTCCTCCTCGGTCGGCCGCTCGGCGATGGCGACGGTCACGGTACGCCTTTGCCCCTGGCGGATGACCTCGAGCGGGACGCGCGAGCCGATCGGCTGCTGCGAGATGAGATAGGCCAATGTCGTGTCGGGCGTCACCGGATTGCCAGCGACGCTGACCACCACGTCGCCCTGCTGGATTCCGCCGCGGGAGGCCGGGCCGCCGGGCGTCACCGACCGGATCAGGGTGCCGCGATTGCGGTCGATGCCCAGGGCCGCCGCGACGCCTTCGTCGACGTCCTGCATGCCGACGCCGATATAGCCGCGCGAGACTCGCTCGCCGCGCCGCAGCGCCTCGACGACCGGGCGAATCTGCTCGGCGGGGATACCGAAGCCGATGCCGACATTGCCGCCGGTCGGCGAGATCAACGCGGTGGCGATGCCGATCACATTGCCGTTCAGGTCGAACATCGGTCCGCCCGAATTGCCCGAATTGATCGAAGCGTCGGTCTGGATGTAGCGGTCGTAGAGACCGGCGCCGATATTGCGGTGAAGCGCCGAAACGATGCCGGCGGTGACGGTGCCGCCCAGGCCGAACGGATTGCCGATCGCGACCACCCAGTCGCCGACCCTGACCCGGGTCGAATCGGCGAAGCGCACGAAGGGCAGCGGCCGGGTCGGCGTGATCTTGAGCAAGGCGATGTCGGAGGCGACGTCGCGCCCGACCACTTCGGCCTCGAATTCGGTCCGGTCGGTGAGCGTCACCGTGATCTGCTCGACCACCGCGTCGGGCCGCGCCGGCGCGACGACGTGGTTGTTGGTGACGATATAGCCGTCGGCGGAGATGATGAAGCCCGAGCCCAGGGAGCCGCCGCGCTGGGTGACCGGACCCTCCTGCTGCGGCTGATTCTGGCCGTCACCGCCGAAGCGGCGGAAGAATTCCTCGAAGCCCGGCGGCAATTGGCGGCGCTGGACGGTGATGCTCTGCCGGGTCGAGATGTTCACAACCGCCGGCTGCAGCCGCTCGGCGAGATTGGCGAAGCTCGGCGGCGCGCCGCCCGGCGCGGCCGCGGCGATCGTTCCGGGCTCGTTCTGCGCGGTCTGCGCGCCGAGCGGGTTGAGGCTCAAAGTCGCGGCGGCTCCGCCGAGGAGAATGGCGCCGGTGATCCCATAGACGTAACGCACTTTATCGCTTCCTTCCTAAATTCATTCCGCCGGTCTGTGCCGGGAGCCCACCGGCGTCTCCGGGAGGCTATGTAAGGCGCCTGAACGCAGATTGAATGGTCCGCGAATTGCGCTTCATCGCCCGCTGCCCCGGAACTGCCGCAGATACTCGTTGTTCGGCGACAGGATGATGCCGGTGCGGCCGCGCGGCGGCTCGCCATTGGCCGTCTCGGCGATGAAGCTCAATTGGTAGGACTGCATCGCCCGGTAGAAATCGTAGAAATCGGGGTCCTGGTTGAAGGCCCGGGCATAGGTCGCCGCCGCCTCGGCGTCGGCTTCGGCGCGGATGATCTGCGCCTGCTTGTAGCCCTGGGCCTCGATCGAACGCGCCTCCTGCTCGCGCGCGGTGCGCATCCGCTGGAAGGCGGAATCGAGCGGCGTGCCGTCGGGCAGATCGGCGCGCTTGATCCGCACGTCGACGATCTCGGCGCCATATTGGCGGGCGACGCGGTTGAGCGCGCTCTGGATATTGTCCATCATCTGGCCGCGCTCCGGGCTCAGCAACGCGGCGAACGGCCGCCGTCCGAGCTCGTTGCGGAGCGCCGAGCTCAGAATCGGCTTGAGCTGGTCGCTGACGCGCTGCTCGGTCCCTGCCGAAATGTACATTCGCAAGGGATCGACGATCCGGTAGCGCGCGAAGGCATCGACCTGGAGCCGCAGCTGGTCGGTCGAGAGAACCTGCTGGTTCTCCATGCCGATCGACTGGATGCGCTTGTCGATCCAGACGATCTGCTCGAGGAAAGGCAGGCGCACGGCGAGCCCGGCGCCGGTCCGCCCATAAGGCTCGTTCGGCCGGTATTTGTTGAGGATTCGCTGGGGCTCGCCGAACCGCACGATCACCGCCTGTTTAGTCTCGGGCACGATCGCGAAGGTGCTGGCGACGAGGATCAGCAGCGCGAGCGTGATCAGACCCAGCGCGATCGGGCTCTTGAGATAGCGGGTCATCGTGCCGGTGCTCCTTCGGCCGGCGCCGCGGGGGTCGCCCGCCGCTGGAGCTCCGGCAGCGCCAGATAGGGGGTCACGCCCGGCGCCTCGACGATCGTGGTGTCGACGCGCTGGAGGACGCGCTCCATCGTCTCGTAATACATGCGCCGCCGGGTCACTTCGGGCGCGGCGCGATATTCGGCGAGCACCTTCTCGAACGCGGCCGCCTCGCCCTGGGCGCGGGCGGTCTGCTGGAGCGCGTAGGAGCGGGCGTTGTTCATCGAGGTCTGCGCGCTTTGCTGGGCTGCCGAGACGTCGAGGAAGGCCTGGTTGACCACCGCCGGCGGCACCGACTGGTTGATCGCGACGCCCTGGATCTGAACGCCCGCGCCATAATCGTCGAGCAATTGCTGCATGCTCTGCTCGACCCTCTGCTCGATGTCGGCGCGGCCGGCGCCGATCGCGTCGTCGAGCGAGACGCGAGCGACCGCCGCGCGCATCGCGCTTTCGGCGACCTCGCGGATCGTCCCCGGCGGATCGGCGATCTGGAAGACGAAAAGCTCGGGATTCTTGATGTTCCAGCGCACCGAATAAGCGAGGTCGATGACGTTCTGGTCGCCGGTCAGGATCAGATTCTCGCCACTGCCGGGGATCGTGATGGTCTGCATCCCCTCGACATCGAGCTTGGTCACGCTGCCGATCGGATAGGGCCAGGAAAAGCCCACGCCCGGGCCCATCGTCCGCGAATAATAACCCAAAGTGGTGACGACGCCGCGCTCCTGCGGGCCGATCCGCCAGACGCTGGTGAACAGGATCCACAGGAGAAGGAAGACGATCAGCCCGTAGAGCCAATAAGGCCGGCCGTCGCGCGGCAAGCCGCCGCCGAAGCGCTCGCGGCTCTTGCGCAGGAATTCGTCGAGCGGGCCGGGCCCGCCGTCGCCTCCCCCGCCATTGCCGATGCCCCGCGGCCCGGGCTTGCGCCGGCGCTGCCCCCACGGATTGCGCGGTCCGCCGCCGCCCTCGCCGCCGGAGCCGCCGTCGTCGTCGCCTCCGCCGGGGCCCCAGGGTCCACCCCGATTGTCGCTGAGCGACGCGCCGTCGCGGGCGCCGCGGCCGAATATCCATCTCATGGGCGGCCTTATAGGGACGGGTTTTGCGGAAAAACAGTGCCAAGCGGCGATCCTTTGCCTAGGGGTCCGCACTCGGGGCTGGAGGCGGTCGTGACGGGTTGGCATTTGTTGTCCGGCAAGGAGTAAGGAGGGAGCGATGAAGATTCATCGTGACCGACGAAGCGACGTCGCCGGGCGGCAAAGGACAGCCCGCCGCTTCGCGGTCGGCCGGAGAAGCAGGCTGGCTGCGTCGGTCGGCTCGACCGGGCTGCCTGGCCCGGCCTTCACCGCCCTCCTTGCCAGCCGGCTTCTCCGGCCGATCACGGCTACCTTCAGCCCCGAGTGCGGACCCCCAGGGTTCGCGCGATGAGCGACGAACTGGAAGCAAGGCTGGCGGGAATCGAGGCGCTGGCGGGCCGCGTCGCGATGGCGCGGGTCAAAGACAAGGTCGCAACCGTGATGCTCGACGCGACCGGTCTTTCCGCCGAGCAGCGCGCCCTCCTCGAGCGGCAGGTCCGCGCCGCCACCATCGCCATGCCGGGGATCACCGACACCAGGGTCGCGATGACCGCGGAAAAGGTCCAGCGCGTGATCATCGCCGTCGGCAGCGGAAAGGGCGGGGTCGGCAAATCGACCGTGTCGGCCAATATCGCGGTCGCGCTGGCGCGGATGGGGAGGAAGGTCGGCCTGATCGACGCCGACATATACGGCCCCTCGCAGCCGCGAATCATGGGCAATATGAGCCGCCCCGAGCTCGTCGACCAGCAGATCGTCCCGGTCCCCGCTTTCGGCGTGCGCATGCTTTCGATCGGTCAGCTGATCGAGCCCGGCACCGCGGTCGCCTGGCGCGGGCCGATGACCGCGAGCGCGCTGACCAGCCTGATGGAGGGCGATTGGGGCGATTGCGAGCTGCTGATCGTCGATCTGCCGCCCA